>Ga0156202_105_pt1 | contig 2120 bp, 2 predicted proteins | sample RifCSPlowO2_12_FD_107855 | JGI IMG/M metagenome (GOLD analysis project Ga0156202, IMG submission 107855) | Candidatus Magasanikbacteria bacterium RIFCSPLOWO2_12_FULL_43_12 | reverse complement strand
AAAATTGAAAAAGGGCTTTATAAAAAATAAAAATTATTCAAATTTTCTCTTTTGCGAAACCAGATACACAGTGTTAGACGATGTTTTGCCGATTTTATAAGTCGGTCTTTTTTTATTAGTTTTCAATACCCCGCCCGCTTGCGGCGGGGTCCGGGGCGGGATATGATGCCGGGAGTATGGAACTTGGAAAAACTTCATCCTGCGTCTATAAAATACGCTACCACATCGTCATCATCGTCAAATACCGGAAAGCGCTGTTAAACCCTGGCGTGGAACAGTGCATTAGAGAGACAATCACGGGCATCGCCGAACGCTATGAATTTGTCTTTGATGAACTTGGTTTTGACCAGAATCACGTCCACATCTTCTGCGGGGCCAAACCAACCATAGCGCCGATGAGCATTGTTGCCATCGTCAAGTCAATCACCGCCCGGCAAGTCTTCAAAACGTTCCCAAAGCTGAAACGAGAAGAACTGTGGGGCGGCGAGTTCTGGAGCGATGGCAAGTACATCGGAACCGTTGGCGAACAACAGACAGAGGACATAGTCAAACGCTACATTCAGAATCAAAGCCTGGACAAAAAGGAGGTAAACAGACGCACCAGCCAACTCCGTCTTTTCAAACTTTAATCAACGCCACAGCGGAGCCGCAACAGATACCCCGTCCGCTTGCGGCGGGGTTCTTCATTTGGCATTTGAGCTTTGAAATTTGACATTTCTGTGCACGTCCTGTGCACTCAATGTGAATTCCTATTCTGACAAAATCAGGCTAAAATGGACTCATGCCCACGACTAATGCCATTGCCAAACTCCCGCCCCAGAACATTGACGCTGAACAGTCTGTTTTAGGGTCTTTATTGCTGGATCAGAACGCGATTGTTAAAATCGCGGACACCATCGCGCCAGAGGATTTTTATAAAGACATACACCAGCTCATTTACCAGGCCATGCTTGATTTGTTTGAAAAGCGCGAGCCCATTGACATCTTGAGCCTCGCGAACCGTTTGGCCGAAAGGCAGCAGTTGGAACTTGTCGGCGGGCGGACTTATTTGGCTGATTTGACCACCACCGTGCCCTCGGCCAGCAACGTTGTTTCTTATGCCTCAATTGTGCAGAAAAAAGCCACTCTTCGGCGACTCTTGTACGCTTCGCAGGAAATTACCCAGATGGGCTGGGATGAAAACGAGGACGTGGACGTAGTGCTGGATAAGGCCGAGCAGAAACTTTTTGGCATTTCGCAAAAATTTCTAAAACAGAATTTTATCAGCATCCGCTCGGTGCTCTCGGCCACTTTTGAGCGCATTGATAAACTGCACAAAGGCGATGGCCGGCTGCGGGGCGTGGCCACCGGGTTCGTGGATTTGGACAATATTCTTTCCGGCTTGCAGAACTCGGATTTAATCGTAATCGCGGCCCGGCCCTCGGTGGGTAAAACCACCCTGGCTTTGGACATAGCCCGGCACATCGCAGTGGTGGAAAAAAAGCCGGTTGGCATTTTTAGCTTGGAAATGTCCAAGGAACAGCTGGTGGACCGGCTCTTGTGCACCCAGGCCGGAGTGGAGCTCTGGCGCATGCGCACTGGCAAGCTTTCAAGCGACCCTAGCCATGACGATTTTCCGCGCATCGGACATGCCATGGGTGAACTCTCGGAAGCCCCGATTTTCATTGATGATTCAGCCACGGCCAATATCATGGAAATCCGCTCCAAAGCCCGGCGGCTGCACCTGGAATTCGGTTTGCAATGCCTGGTGGTTGATTATTTGCAGCTCATGGAAGGCCGGAACATGGAAAACCGGGTGCAGGAAGTGGCCGAAATTACCCGGGCCTTAAAATCAATCGCCCGGGAGCTGGACATTCCGGTGATTGCCATTTCCCAGCTCTCGCGGGCCGTGGAAATGCAGAAGCCGGCCATCCCCCGCCTGGCGCATTTGCGCGAGTCCGGCTCCATTGAACAAGACGCGGACGTGGTTATTTTCATTTACCGCAAAGCGGCTGACAAAAGCTACCAGTTGGACGATATTCCCGAGCACGAGCGCCATATCGCTGAATTGCACATTGCCAAGCACCGCAACGGGCCCACCGGCATGGTCAAGTTGTTTTTTAATGAAAATTTAGTCAGTT
>Ga0156202_130_pt1 | contig 5490 bp, 5 predicted proteins | sample RifCSPlowO2_12_FD_107855 | JGI IMG/M metagenome (GOLD analysis project Ga0156202, IMG submission 107855) | Candidatus Magasanikbacteria bacterium RIFCSPLOWO2_12_FULL_43_12 | reverse complement strand
ATTAAGCGGTCTTGCAGTTTTGACTTCAATACTGCGGATAACATTGTATCTATGCTATTTTTTCAAGGTGCGTAAGTCCTGTTAATAATCTACTTTGTCATAATTTACGAATAATGCCTTTGGTTGCGTCAACTTCCACTAAATCTCCGTCTTTTAAAACTTTAGTGGCAATACCGGTGCCGATTACGCAAGGGATGTTAAACTCTCTTGAAACAATGGCCGCGTGGCAAGTAAGACCGCCTTCATTGGTAACAATGGCCGCTGCTTTGCGGATGGCCGGCATAAGGTTTGGGTTGGTGGCCGGGCTAACCAGGATATCGCCATCCTCCATTTTTGGTAAATCATCAGCGCTGAATATGAGCTTTACGGCGCCTCGCGCTTTCCCGGAGCAAGCCACGCTTCCCTTTATTTCCTTAACACGTACGTCAATCTTTTCCTCTGGTATCTTTTTTAAGAATGATTCAAGCTCTTTCCCTATCATCACGCGCTCCCCGCCCTCTAAAGTATAGGCGCAGTGCTTTGTCCTTTGGTTAAGAATACCCAGGTCTATCTGACCGCGCAAAAACGCGATTTTAAGCTCTTCGGGAAGCAAAAATTTAACTTGTTTTATAGAAAGCCCCAAACGACGCGAAAACTCCTGCATCATAGGCTCAACAAGAGAATATGAATGATATAAAACATCTTTGCGGTATGGCTTTAAAAACAAAATATCCTGCGCGACTTTAAAATAGTATTCATGCTCTTTTTCTATTTTTAATTCTTTAAACAACTGCTTTTGCTTGATTTTAATGTAAATCTTTTCTTTAGGCATCTCTTTTAATTTTTTTTCAACAGCCACGTTTCGCTTAAAAACATCGGCCAAAGAAACCACGAAATCCTCATACTTCCAATCAGGGCCAGACCAGCCAAAACCAATCCAGCCGAACTTTCTTGCGTGAAGCTTGAGCAATGATTGAATTTTCGGGTGCTTCCGCAAAAGCGCAGTAAGTTCGTCTGAATTTTTCTTTTTAAAATCGTTTATTAATTTTGAATAATTTTTCCGCACCATCGCCGCTATCTTGAGCAAAGATGCTTCCTCTTGCTGGTTAAACGAAGCCTCGCTTGGCGTGGTTAAATCAATAAAAGCTCTATCAATCTCTTCTTGGCTCTCTATCTTATTGGATAAATATTTTTTCAAATAATTAGAAACATGCGGAACGTCAAAATCTAGAAAAACAAAAACCACGCCGTATGCATACATCTGCTCCCAAACGTCCATCCACTCGCTGTACATCTTCCATAATTGCTTGTTTGACTTCCCGGGCAATATGCTCTTGTTTATTTTTATACTCGCCTCGATAAGCTTATCGCAAAGCAGTAAAAGATTTCTTTTGAATGGTTCAAAAAACTTTTCTTTTTCCTGAATAATGCGCTTTAAAATGTGCCCGCCCACTTCTTCCCATTCTTCAACTAATCCGCCAAATCTCCAGTTATTATCCTTAAAATCAAAAAAACCGTACTTCATTCTTTTTCCCACAACCTTATTGAATGTCTTGCCGCCGGACGCGCGCCAGACCATAAATACCGGGAATAAGCAACAATTATAATCCTCGGCCATTAACTTGTAAGTTGTGATGTTCTTTTTTGGCATATTACAGCTTCTTAATTATACCTCGCGTGGCATCAACTTCGACCCTGTCGCCGTCTTTTAAAACTCTGGTGGCGATTTTAGTGCCAATCACGCAGGGAATGCCTAATTCGCGGCTGACGATGGCCGCATGCGCGGTGATGCCGCCTTGATCAGTAACAATGGCCGCCGCCTTTTTCATGGCCGGCACCACATCAGGGTCTGTGGCTATGGAAACAAGAATATCGCCTTGGTTCATCTTTTTAACATCCTTTGCCCGAAAAATCCGTTTAACAATCCCGATTGCTCTGCCAGGCTGCGCGGTTTGGCCTTTAATTTCACTTATATCATCAGCAACTGAGATCACGGCTTGTTTGGCTATCTTTTTTGCTTGGGCGCCAATAAAAATTACTTCTTTGCCGGCTTCCGCGTAATATACGCAGCGTTTTCTGCGCTCGCGAATTGCGCGCTTATTAACCCTGCCAGCCAGCAAGGCTTCCTTAACTTCGTCTTTGAGCATGAATTGGACTTCATACCTGGTTAACGTTAAGCGTCTTGCGATTTCTGCTAACAAGCTCCTGTGCAACCTATGCAACATAAAAAGCTGGGCATGCCTGCGAAACAGCTTGGAAATCGCGAAATCCGCGGCATTATCAAACAAACGCTTATATGTTTTATTAATGCCGAGCTTTTTACACAAGGCTTGTTTTTTCTGGCGGGTTTTTGTGATATATTTTGCGTCATCTTGCAGTATTTTCTTTGCGTTTATATTGCTTCTGCGCAAGTCTACCATCTCTTTCAGGTAGTACGATGCGCCAAATACGCCATGATTTCCAGCATAAATATAGCCGAGATGGCCCCATTTCTTCGCATGATCATCAAGGCTTGAGTGTAATGCGGTGGAAAGCGCGTTCACGCGAGGAACTTTTTTATACTGTTTTAACTCTTTCGTATGCTGCAAATATACCTTTAAAAAATCTTCACGCTCTTGGGATATGATAGTTTTCTTTGTTGGGGAGGTAAATATAACAAAAGCCTCTTCAACTTCTTCGGCGTTGGAGCACACTGTTTTTAAATACGCTTTTAAGCGGTTGGTAAAATTACTGTGGTACAAATCCACGGCCACGGGTAGCCAGCCGTAAGTGTATAATTTGGTATGAATGTCGTCATGATTTTTGTAAAGCTGCCAGAGTTTATTATTTGAATATTTCTCAAGCGGCATGCTGTCCACTGACGCAGAAAAATCAATCAGCTTTTGCGACCATGTGATAATGTTATTGTCTAAATCTTTGCCAAACCATTCTTTTTCTACTAAGGCTTTTACTACGTCTTCGGCAATATCAAAAGAGTCCTTTTCCCCAACGTAGAATTTAAGGTTAAACTTTTTGTACACCCCTAAAAACTTTTTATACTTCCTAATAAAAGCATATGACCTGTCATCCACGAATGTGGATGCGGCCAGCTGAAAAAAGAAAATATCACAGTCGGGAATGTTTTCTCCCAACAACCAAGAATCTTTGTCGTGTAAATATTTAAGTTTCATAGATATGTCCTTATCCAAACGACACATTCAAATCCTTGCCAAACGCCTCGGCGATGCGCGTCAGCATGCTAATGGTAAAATTCTGGTTCCCGGCTTCCATGCGCGCCACGTTGCTCTGGGTGGTGCCGATTTTTTTGGCCAGCTGGCCCTGGCTCATCTTGGCCCGCTTGCGCATCTGTAAAAGCTGATAAGAAATTTCCAGCTGTTTGCCGAATTCGTCATAGTATCGTTTGAATTCAGGATTCTTTAGCTCCTCTTTTAGCCAATCCTGCCAATCCGTTGCTTTTCCAATTCTTTTATTATTCATATAATTGTGGATTATTTATAGTGTCATTATAATTTTCTAAGGCCTTTTTTATTTCATTTTCCGGCGTCTTGGTTGTCTTTTTTGTGAATCCATGCAAGAGAATAATCGTCTTGCCAATAAATGTAAAATAAAAAATTCTATAATGATTATGCGAGAAATCAACTCTCAATTCCCTGATCTTGCCAGTAATATGGCGGGAATACGGCTCGTCCAAATACCCCTTGCATAAACGCAAATACTCAACATATTTACCAATCTTTGATCGGCTTTTCTCATCAAGACTGGCTAGATATTCAGGAATAGGCTCCCGACCAGTTTGGCTATTTTTGTAAAATCTTAATTTATATTCTTCCTCCATAAGTATATATCATAAACGATATACTGTCAAATCTTGCGGACAATACCTCTTTCCGCATCAACCTCCACTCTGTCACCGTCTTTAAGCGATGCAATCAAATTCGAAATTCCGACAATGCACGGCTTGCCAAGCTCGCGGGAAACGATGGCCGCGTGCGAGGTTAAGCCGCCGAATTCGGTTAAAATAGCTTTTGACTTTTTCATGAGTGGCAGATAGTGCACCATGGTCTGCAAGGTAACCAGAATTTCTCCATGCTTAAATTTTCCAAACTCGCTATTCAAAACTACCTTGCGTACCCGGCCGCGCACGGTACCGGGATTTGCCGGCACGCCGCGCAGAACATTCTGTTTCTTGCTGCCCTGTTTTGGTAAATCGTACCTTTGAACTACTTTCTTGGCAACCGCACCGCTATAAATGGAATACCGCCCACGGGTATCTGTTGTAACGCAGAATTTCATTCGTTGCTGTAAAACCACATCCGAGACATGCTTCCCCTCCAGTATTTGAATTACTTCCTCCGGAAACAAATAGTACATTCCGTGAAGGTTCTGGTGGGACCTTCGGCCGATTTCTCGCAACAGCACATCATCAATCTTGGCTGAATGCGCATGCAGGCGACCCAAATGATCCCGCGAACCGCCGATAACCCGCTTAACGGAAACGCGCTGTTCTGAAGATGGGTACCAAATATCAATCAACACCGAGTACCACGCTTGCATGGTTAATGGAGGAAAAACACGCACCATTTCCCGAACTGCACGAATCAATTGGGCATCAGTAAAACTCCGGAAACGCGCGGCACGATATTTATTTATGTACCGCTCAAACGGTTTTACGCGCTTATAGTAATCTTTTGTTATGCGTCCCACATAGCGCATCTGCTCACGGCTTTTCAACCGCTCAAAATCGGATTTAAGCAACTCCAGTGTATCAGTTAAAAAACATTGGTAACTTAATTCGTCCTTTGTATAAATAAAAGTGTGTACATACCTGCTGGTTAAATCATAGAAATGTTTTTTTGCCGCATCACAATGCCATACCCAAACGGAAAAAGGCAATTCATTCCAAACGCCTAATAGTTGTAGACTCTTCTTTTTCATACTTACAGCGTGGTTATGGGCCGGGACTGCAAGATGTAGAGCTTCCCGCCCTCCAACGCCCATTCAATATCCTGCGGATGCTGGTAATGCTTTTCAATTTTGGCGCAGAGTTTGGCCAGCTCCATTATTTTGGGGCTAGGCAGTTTTTGCTTCTCTTGCTTGATTTTTGGAACTGGCGACCATTTCAAACCGCCGGACGCGCCTTTGATGAGCATCATTTTTTCTTGTTTGGCGATTGAGACATCCATGATCAATTCGTCTTTTTTGTCTATGATGTAGGAATCAGGCGTAATTGAGCCGGACACAATTGCCTCGCCCAGGCCATAACCGGCCTCAATAATCATTTGATTATAATCTTTGGTAACCGGATGCACGGTAAAAGCAATGCCCGACACTTCGGAGTGAACCATTTTTTGGACAACCACGGCCACGCTCACTTTGGTTTTGAGCAGTTTTTTCTCATGGCGGTAAAAAATGGCGCGCGGCGTAAAAAGCGATGACCAGCAGGTTCTAATCGTATCAACTAGATTTTTCTCCGTCACATAAAGATAAGTTTCCAGCTCCCCGGCCCAGGAA
>Ga0156202_125_pt3 | contig 11020 bp, 9 predicted proteins | sample RifCSPlowO2_12_FD_107855 | JGI IMG/M metagenome (GOLD analysis project Ga0156202, IMG submission 107855) | Candidatus Magasanikbacteria bacterium RIFCSPLOWO2_12_FULL_43_12 | reverse complement strand
CCCTCGCCACCAATAGTGCCAGCAAAAATAGCAGAGTGGTTTGATGTTCTAAAAAACTATGAGCAATACATAAATGAAAATACTATTTTCATTGGTCATAGTTTGGGTGGTATATTCGCTCTACGAATACTAGAAAAATTAGAACATCCAATAAAAGCCGCTATTCTTGCCGGAACGCCTGTCGGCGTTCGGCCTATTGCAAATTACGACAGAGATAGCAGTTTTAGTGGTTTTGCTTTCGATTGGGAAGCAATCAGAAAGAAAGCTCAACATTTTGATGTTTTTCAATCTGACAATGACCCTTATGTCGGTTTAGAAAATGGTAAGGAACTTTCAAAAAATCTTGGCGTTGAGCTTTCTTTTATACCGAACGCCGGACATTTCAATAAAAGAGCTGGCTATCTCAAGTTTGAGAAATTAAGGGATAAGGTTTTAGAAATTCTGAAAAAATAATTTATATGGCGAACATATCATCAAAGTTGTGGCAAAATATGAAGCGTATTAGAACGAAAAAGAATATGTCGCAAGGCGACATTGCTCGTGCGTTAGAAGTTGATAGGGGTTATATTAGTAATATCGAAAGCGGAAAGAAAAACCTCACCCTTGCGACAATTCAAAAGTTGGCTAATGCGCTTGGGATATCTGCTGACGAACTTTTGAAATAAATTTATGAAACTATATCGATTCAGTCCAATAAAAAATGATAGTGAATTACTAGAAGCAATAAAGCATACACACTTTGCTTGTTTTGAATTGTGCAAAAAAGCATTTGGAAAATATCTCCCTGTGGCAGGAAATATGGGAATATTTTGTCATTATGATGATGAATATAAATTCCTTACAAAATTGCGCGAAGAACTAACAGAACAATCTGACAATTTTAATCAAAAATATTTTCGTCTCCACAATTCGATAATTATTCCTTCTCACGAAGATGTTCCAGAAACTACATACACATATCTTTACATTCGCAGACCAGACCAATACAGAGCACAAGTTGGCGATGTTGATTTCGTTCTTGATGATGAAAAATATATTGAGCTTAAAAAATCTTTGCAAGGTGGTTCGCAAATTAACGGAGCAAAAGTATTTGATCGTCCTGATTTAGATATGGTTGAATTATCTGACCCAGATAATGATGCTCTCGCTTATATAAGCACAAGAGCAATGACAGAAAAAGTTAGAGTTAAACAATAAAATTATGAATTACACTGGCGTAATAATTGAAGAAAGTTTAGAAAATAAAGATATTCTAAAGGATGTTAAAATTTTAGAAACAAAAGTTGAGGAAGTTGTCGAGGAACATAAAACTCCGTGGATAAAACAATGGACTCTTCACACTGTTGAAATTCCAGAAAATCAAGTTGCTAGTGTCGCGGAAATAATCAGCAGAGCACTGGACTCTAAACATAATTGGTATGCCGATTTCAAAAATAATACTCATCATTACATCATTTTCCGCGACAAAGTTTTTTATATAGACCGAAAAAGTAAAGAACAATATGACGAAGCGAAACGCTACGGAATTTCGCTCGGTATACCAGAATATCAAGTAGATTTTGCTCCCGATGATAAAATCTGGGAAAGATAATTATGCTTAGAGAAGATCAAAAGAAATGGATTGACCATCTTTCAGACGATTCGAAAATCAAAATCGTTCCTTTTGATCCAAGCAGTCAGGAAAAATTTGAAAAAGTAAAAGTGCTTATACAATCAAAATTAGGCAATGAACTACAAATTGAACATCGGGGTGCGACAAGTCTCGGAATATCCGGACAAGATGAAATTGATATTTATATTCCAGTGCCTCCAGATGAATTCAATAAGTATATAAAGCCGCTAACTGAATTATTCGGCGCACCACGAAGTCATTACGCTCTTGAGAGAGCCCGATTCGTAACATCCGAAGCTGGAAAACATATTGATGTTTTTTTGATTAATAAAGAGAGTGTGGGGTGGATAGAGGGTCTAAAGTTTGAAAATTATCTCAAAGAGCACCTTCAAGCACTGGAGGAATACAGAAAATTGAAAGAGTTGGGAGATGGACTTAGTACTAGAGAATATTACCGAAGGAAAATAGAATTTATAAATGATATTCTAGAAAAAGTTTAGAAATAGCCGCCGAATTTTTTGCGAAAGGAACGGGAACGAAACCCGCCCGCATTCCTCCCCAGACCCCTCCTGCGGGCGGGAAAAGAGCCGAGGCAAAACGAAAAATCCTTTCCCCCAGAAAAAAAGATTTTCGCTTTGCCGAGTCCGTATTGAAGCCCCACGCACTGCCCGAATACTTGGAGGGCAGAACCCCGAAAGAAAAACACCCTTTCCTTTTTCAAGAAAAAATTCACCCCCGCCAAATCAAGAAAGCAAGAGACATTTTTCTTTGGGGTTGCTGGCGTACTCGCCAGTGCGTGGGGCGATTCATTCGTTCAGTTTCCGCTCGAAAAAGGTTCGCGCAAAGTGTATAATTACAGCATATATTATGCAAATAGAATTTGAGGCAGCGTTTTTAAAAATTGATAAAGACGATATGCGGCGCCGGTTGAAAGAAGTTGGCGCGGTTTTAGTTTATCCTGAAACTCTGTTGAAAAGAGATGTGTTTGATCCGCCGCTGCCGATAAAAGGCGGTTGGTTGAGAGTGCGCAAGGAGGCCGACGGAACAACTATGAGTTTAAAAGTGGTGGATGGCGATAAGATTGAAAATCAGAAAGAAGTTGAATTAAAAATAGATAATTACAAACAAGGGGTGGAATTTTTATCAGCGATTGGCGCGCGGCACAAATCATATCAGGAAACGAAACGAGAGTTGTGGAATTTTTTGGATACGCGGGTAACTATCGATACTTGGCCGGGTCTGCAACCATTTTTGGAAATAGAAAGCGATGGTGAGGAAAAAGTTAAAGAAGCGGCCGTGGCGCTGGGTTTTGATTACACTCAAGCGCGTTTTGGCGCCGTGGACGTGGTTTATATGGAAGAACTTAACATTCCTTTTCATATAATCAATCAGATGCCGATCATAACTTTTGAAAATCCGCCGCAGAGATATAATGGTTAAGAAAAGCAAAAACAACCCGCGAGGGTTGTTTTTATGAATCTTGCTGTGTGTATCCTGCGTCCGGCTTTAGTTATTCCGCAACTCATTCCGATAATGATGGTCGTAAATCGCCATTACCGCGACAAATAGCGAAGCGATCACCGGGCCGATGACAAAGCCGGAGATGCCAAAAAGAAAAATTCCGCCCAAAGTTGAAAACAATACCAACAGCGGGTGCATCTGGATGTCTTTACCTATCAGTTTCGGTCTGATGAGATTGTCAACTGTGCTGATTACGAATAAACCGACCAGCAGAATCGCGAGACCCTGCCAAAAATTTCCGAGCGCCAGCATAATGATGCCGGCCGGGAACCAAACAATTGACGGACCTATCGCCGGGATAATGGCGAAAGCAATCATAATTATTCCCCAAATCAGAGCACCCTCAATGCCAGTCGCCCAAAAAAGAATTCCACCGATGATGCCCTGCACGCCGCCGACAATGAAAGTGCCTTTTAATGTGGCGCGGGCGGTGGAGCGGAATTTATCATACAGCATTATTTCATGTTCGTCGCCGAGAGGCGAGAGATGCATAATTTGTTTTAACAATTTCGTTCCGTCTTTCAGGAAATAGAACAGAGAATAGAACATTATAAAAAGCATGAAGATAAAACGCAGGGAATTTTCCGTGATGCTTTTAATGTTATTGAATAAAAACACGCTAATGGTTTTCGCCGCGTCAGCCGCGTAACTGCCCCACTCGCTTTGCACACTGTTCAGAATCGGCGAGAGCGGCGTGTTATTTAATTTTTGCGTCGCGTTTTGCAGCTGCACGCTGAAATTCCAATGCGATACGGTTTGGTAAAGCCCCACCGATTCGTTGATTAACAGAGTTGAGAGCAATGTTAATGGCAGAAAAATTATCACCACCACCAAAACCAAAGTACTCAACGCGCTTAAGCTCGGCAATTTTAAATATTTATCCAGCCGTTCATATAACGGATGAAACAATACCGCGATTACCGCGGCCCAGAAGACCGGATAAAGAAACGGCCGGATAACATATAGCAGTGAAACAGCCAGAATGATAATTAAACCGAAGAAAAAAATATTGCGCACGCGGTCAAAGCCAAATTTGTCTTGAGACATAAAAGCTTGGGTTAAGTTTTAAGTATGAGTATATTCTATCATAAAAGATACTAATATACTAATGTGTAAGAATCGCCAGCGTTGTTTACATTTTTGGAAGTCATTGCGAGCCTTCGCAGGCGAAGCAATCCACACCGTTATCGCGTTCTAATGTGATTGCTGGATTGCGGAGCCTGTCCCGAGTGAATGCGAGGGATCGCGCGAGCTCCTCGCAATGACAGACTTGTTACCCGGTAGTTGTGAAAGTATATACAACGCTATTAAATTTTACAACTAATGGTACTAATGATACGAATGTATACTAATGCTCTTTGGTAAAATATTATTCGTTTCCATTAGTATAATTAGTACTCTATTTGTATATTAGTATTGTTGCTCTTGACATTATAATTTTACTATATTATCATATCGCCAGCTTAATTAACTGTAGTTATCTCTCACTCTCCACAATTTTTCCTGCCCCAAATCACTTTGGGATTGGCGGGGAGGAGGTATAAGGAAAAATATGATTAAATTACCAAACATCTTGGAGATGCTGCAATCAGGTGTTCATTTCGGACACCAAGTTTCGCGGCGTCACCCAAAGATGGCCTCGTACATTTTCGGCGAGCGCAATGGCGTTCACGTGATTGATTTGGAGAAGACAAAAGCCAAGCTGGAGGAAGTTTTGGTCGCGGTTAAAAAAATGGCAGCCGAAGGCAAAGTTATTTTGTTCGCCAGCACCAAGCCGCAGGCGCGTGACATCGTCAAACAAGCGGCGATAGATTGTGGGATGCCGTATTTGGTGTCGCGTTGGCTTGGCGGTTTGATAACGAATTTCAGCGAGCTTAAAAAATTGATTCAGAAATACAACACCATGAAAGCGGAGCAGGTTAGCGGGGAATGGGAGAAATATACTAAGAAAGAACAAATAGAGTTTGCTAAAAAATTAGAAATAATGCACGAAACATTGGCCGGGCTGTCCAGTTTGACCAAACTTCCTGACGCGTTATTCATTCCAGCTTTGCAAAGGGAAAAAACCGCGGTGGCTGAAGCTAACAAAATGAATGTCGCGATCATTGGCGTTGCTGACAGTAACGCAAATCCTAACAAGGCGACCTTGGTGATTCCGGCAAATGATGACGCGGTTAATTCAATTAAAATGATTGTTGGATTAGTGGCAGCGGCGATAAAGGCGGGCAGAGCCGAGTGGGAAAAGACAAAGGTGATTGGGGCGATAGCCGCAAGCCCCAAGTCGTAATTAGTGAGTGTAAAAGTTTGCTAAGTTGACTAAGTAGCTAAGTTATCTAAGTTTGGTGTTCGTAGTGTGTTGTGTTAATTGTGTTTTGAGTTTTGTTATTAAACACTATGTCTGATATTAATGCGCAAATAATCGCTGAATTACGCGCCAAAACCGGCGCGGGAATGATGGACTGCAAAAAAGCGCTGGATGAATCTGCTGGTAACGTTGAAAAAGCGGCGCAGATTTTGTGCGAGAGAGGCATCTTGAAAGTGGCAAAACGCGCGGATAAAATCGCGGTAGAGGGTTTGGTGGCCAGCTATATTCATGGCGTTGGCAGAATTGGAGTTTTGGTTGAAGTCAACTGCGAAACAGATTTCGTTGCCAAGACCGATCAGTTCAAACAATTTGTCAATGATATCGCCATGCAAATCGCGGCGGCAAACCCAAAGTATTTGGCTTCGGCGGATGTGTCGGCGTCAGATTTGGAAAAAGAAAAAGATATTTATCACGAACAGTTAAAAAATGAAGGCAAGCCAGCGGAAATGATAGAAAAAATTGTTGAAGGCAAGATGTCAAAATATTATGGCGAGGTTTGTTTGTTGAATCAAGTATTTGTTAAAGATGAAACGAAAACCATAGAAAAACTTTTGATTGAGAAGGCGGCGGAGATTGGCGAGAAAATTACTGTTCGCCGTTTTGTCAGATTTGAATTGGGCGAGGGATTGGAAAAGAAATCTTCAGATTTTGCCAAAGAAGTGGCGGAACAGATGGGATAATAACAGTAGAGACGCAAAACTTTGCGTCTCTACTGTTATTTGTTATAATATAGGCACTATGCGCCTATATTTTTGTTTATGCACGGCAATTTCTTTAGTGGTATTCCCTCTTAACGCCGGGTCGGCTTCCATGACTTCGGAGAATTTTCAATTGCAGGTGGATACGGTGGATGTTGGCGGCGATTTGATTAATTCTACCAATTACCAAGTTTCCGGCAGTTTTGGCGAAGCGCCGGGTGTTCATGACTCACAGAGTACAAGCACCAACTTTATTATTGAAGCTGGGTTTCAAGCCGCGGCTTCCGGCGTGGTTTTGTCAGCGACACTCTCAACAAATTCTGTATCTTTGAGTTCTCTATCTACTAGCGCGGTTAATAGCGCCAGCCAGACTCTGACTGTTACCACTAATTCGCCGACGGGCTATGCCGCGACGATAATTGAGGATGGCAATTTGCGTTCCAGCAGCGATGATATCAACGATGTAAGTGATGGTTCAATAACTACTGGCAGTGAAGAATACGGAATAGGCACGTCTGGCGCGGCCGGACAGTTTAATAGCGCAGACACCGCTATCACGGCTACGGCAAAAACTATTGCCACGACTTCCACCATTGCCATTAGCGAGCAGACGACAATTACTTACAAAGCCGCGATTAGCGGCAGCACAGCCGCCGGTTCTTACAGCCATTCTGTTACTTTTACAACTACCGCGAATTATTAGAATAAATTATGTCGCGCAGTTTTTGGAAAATCTGTTTTATTTTTTTAATCGCCATGGGTTTTTTTGTTAACACCGGGAATGCCGCAGCGCTATCTCTGGCGCCGGCATTGATTGATGTTGAAGCCGAGCCCGGCGAGTCATTGGTGCAGAAAATTACGCTTTTTAATGAAACCAATCAAGAAGTAACTGTTTATCCGCGGACAGAAAATTTTGAACCGCAAAAAGAGTCGCCGGCTCCGCAATTTTTAGGCGATTCCGACCCATTTGGCGCGGCGCGCTGGATTATCGCGCCGATTAAAAAAGCGGTTTTGAAATCAGGCGAGCGGATGGAAATTTTACTCAAGATAAAAATACCGGACGCGGCAGAACCTGGCGGGCATTACGCGACTTTGTTGTGGTCGGAAAAGCCGGCGGAAGACACTGGCATCGGAACATCCTCGCGCGTTGGTGTTCTTTTTCTGTTTAAAATAAAAGGTGGCGTGAAAGAAGAAGCTAAAATAATTTCTTTCCAAAAAACATCCGATAAACAACCCGTTGAATTTGTTTTGCGATTGCAAAATGACGGTAATGTGCATCTAAAACCCGGTGGAACAATTAAAATTGTAAATTGGCGTGGTAAAACAACCGCCCAATTGCCGATTAATCCAAAAGGACAATCTATTTTGCCGCAGAGCCAAAGGAATTTTGCGGCAATATGGGCAAATGAGAATTTTTTCCCCGGCTGGTATTCGGCGAGAGTTGAGGTGGTGTATGGGGTTTCAGCTAAGACACTGTCAACGCGAATGAACTTTTGGCTTTGGTCCGTTGGTTTTGGAAATAAAATTTTGAGTTTGATTTTGGTTTTGCTGTTAGGCGGAATTATTTTTAAAATGGCGCGCCGGCGTTCTCTCTGTCTCATTTTTATTTTATTATATTCTTTATATTTGATTTTGCCGGTTTTTGCCATTACCACCTCAACAGATAGCGCGACAACTGTCTCGGCTTCCGTGCCGACGCAAAGTAGTAGCGGGGGCTCGGGCGGCGGCGATGACACCGTACCGCGACCGTCTCCACCTCCACCTCCACCTCCACCGCCAGTGGATATAATTGCTCCTGCAGGAGTGGCGAATTTGTCAGCCGGTTCTGCCACGGACTCATCTGTTGTGTTGGGCTGGACAGCACCTGGCGATGATGGCGTCAGCGGCACTGCTTCGTCTTATGATATTCGTTATTCGCCTTCAAATATCACTGACGCAAATTGGGCGCAGGCAGTTTCCATTTCTAACGCGCCGGCGCCGCAGATTGCCGGGGCTTTACAGTCAGTCGTTATTTCTAATTTATCAGCCGGCGCGCAATATTATTTTGCTTTAAAAACTTCGGATGAAGCGTCAAATTTATCAGCGCTGTCTAATGTAACTTCAGCAACGACGTTATCAAAACCGGTGGATATCACGCCGCCAAAAATTGATTCCATTGCCGTGAAAGCATCTGTTAGTTCTGCGGAAATTTCTTGGAACACCGATGAGGTCGCGGATTCACAGGCCGCTTATGGATTGACAAATCAACTCGGCCAATTGTCAGCCAATGCAACGTTAACCGCGAGCCACAAAACTTCTCTAACAAATTTATCGCCCAACACGGTTTATTATTTTAAAATTATTTCATCCGATGCCAGCGGTAATCAAACGGTCGGTTTGATTGACGGCACGCAGATTGGATTATTCAAAACTTTAAATGATACCAGGCCGCCGGCGAATGTCAGCGGATTTACCGCGACAGCCGGGGACAAACAAATCGGTTTAAGCTGGCAGAATCCGCCGGACAGCGATTTTGACGGTGTAATGATTGTAAGAAAAACAGGCGGTTTCCCTGCCAATATTAATGACGGGGCAGTGTTTCCGACGGTTAAAGGAACGTTCGGTCAGACTGATTCCGCGGTTGACGACCAAGGTCTAATTAACGGAACTACCTATTATTACACGGCTTTTGCCAGTGATAAATACGGTAATTATGCTTCAGGCGCGATCGCGTCAGCGACTCCGCAAGCCGGCAAAGAATTGCCTGCGATTCCAGAACCAATTATCCCAGGATCAAATGAGACTTTACCTCCGCCTGAAGAGGGCGATGGCGAAACGCCAATTGGCGGTGAAACGTCACCTGGCGAGACTTCTCCAGCTGCAGGCGGGCAGGGAAGTCAGGGCGGCGGTAGCGGGTCAGCGGAAGAAATACAGTTGGGCGACTTTATTTTCAGCGCGGCCAAGGGGCAGATAACGACGCCGGCGAGTTTTCAATTTAACGTTTTGTTTAGTTCGGAAATCGGCGTTGCTTTGCCAAAAAGCAAAGCGGAAAAAGAAATAGAGTCAATTGTTTTGTCAATTGGCAATAGCTCGTATTTATTTAATTTTTCCGAATCCAAACAAATGTGGCAAACCGAATTTGTCGCGCCGGCGACTCTCGGCGCTCATCCAACGGTGTTGACAGTTAAGTTTGTTGATCAAACGTCTGGTGTTTTTAATTGGCAACTGCAGATAGTTTCCTACGGCCAGATTTATGAAAAAAAGAATGGACAGAAAGATCCATTATCCGGCGCGACAGTTTCTTTGTTTTATCAAAATCAGATTTGGCCAGCGGCCTCCTTTTATCAAAATAATCCGCAGATCACCGGCGCGAACGGAACGTTTGGATTTACGGTTCCGTCGGGAAAATATTTACTGCGCATAGAAAAAGACGGATATTCCGCGGAGGAAATGAATATTAGCGCGGACGGAATAGTGGTGAATAATTCTCTTGAACTGCTGTATTTGCCGACCAAAATTAAAGATGTTATTAATCCAGAGGCGACACTGGCGAAAAATGTTTCAAATGTCGCGCAAAATTTGGGCGAGCAGGCGGCGTTTATTTCTAAAAAAGTTTTTAAAGAAATAAATTACGGCGCGCGGCAGGCCGCGGAGACGGCTAAAGAGATTGCCGCCAATCCAGAGGCGCGGAAAGTGGCGGAAAAGGTGGCGGCTCCGGTTGTGGCGAGCGCCGCGGCTATCGGGACCGCGGCAGTCGTCGGGTGGGCGCAGTTATTGGGGTATTTGCGCTTTTTATTCACCCAGCCGTTTTTATTAATTAAACGGCGTAAGCGGCATGGTTGGGGAGTAGTTTACGACTCTCTCACTAAATTGCCTTTGGATTTAGTCATCGTGCGCTTAGTAAATACAAACTCCGGCAAAGTGGTCCAGACCCGCGTTACGGACAGCCATGGCCGCTATGTATTTTTTCCAGCAATCGGTTCCTATCATTTGGAAACCAACGTCAATCAATTCAAGTTTCCTTCCGCGTTTCTTGGCGCGGTTAAAGACGACGGCGCTTTTCTTGATTTGTATCACGGCGAACAAGTTGAAGTCAAAGAAGCGGGAGCGGCGATTACCGCCAACATTCCTTTGGACCCGCTTGGTTCGGAGCCGCCGCTTTGGAAATTGGTTGGACGATTGGCTTGGCGCCGGCTCCAGCATTTTTTCAGTATTTTAAGTTTACTGCTGGCCGCAGGATTTGCGGTTTGGGTACCGAGCGCGCTAACAATTGGTTTGTTGGCGGCGCAGACAGTATTTTATGGCATGTTGTTAAGGCTGGCTGTTCCGCAAAAGCCAAAGAGTTGGGGCATTATTTATGATGAAAAGACGCACAAACCATTGGCGCGAACCGCGGCGCGGATTTTTGATCAGCAGTACAATAAGCTTTTGGAAACGCAGGTTACGGACAAAACCGGCCGCTATAGTTTTTTGGTTGGGCGCAATAAATATTATGTCAGTTATGAAAAAGACGGTTATGAAAAAAAACAGAGCGAGACGATTGATTTGCAGAATAATTCAGAACCGGTGGCTTCGGTTGGCGTTGACGCCAGTTTAAAACCCACTAATAATAATGCTAAAATATTAATGAATGTCTACCCTACCAAGGGTATGAGCGGTGATAGCGAAGCAGTGGATAACCAGATTAAAAAAGTTGATTAATCGTGGTATAATCAGAACATGGAACAGATTAAAATAAAAAGAAAAGCGTGGCAGACAAAAACCACTACTTTTGTAGTAGGAATTGTTTTTATTTTTTTATTTTTTTTACTGGCGCCACCGGTTGAGGCGGGCAACCAGCAGATT
>Ga0156202_134_pt1 | contig 13572 bp, 11 predicted proteins | sample RifCSPlowO2_12_FD_107855 | JGI IMG/M metagenome (GOLD analysis project Ga0156202, IMG submission 107855) | Candidatus Magasanikbacteria bacterium RIFCSPLOWO2_12_FULL_43_12 | reverse complement strand
AACATAAATTTTTCCTCTACGCCCGCAAATCAACGGATGTTGAGGATAAGCAAGTGAGGTCTATTGATGACCAGATCGCAGAATTGCGCGCCTTTGCGAAACAAGAAAATCTGAATGTTGTTGATATTTTTATTGAAAAGCAATCAGCCAAAATTCCGGGCCGTCCGATATTTGGTGAAATGATAAAACGGATTGAAAAAAGCGAAGCGCAAGGAATTTTGGCCTGGCACCCTGACCGTCTGGCGCGCAATTCTGTGGATGGTGGACAAATAATTTATCTCATAGATTGCGGGCGTATTGTGGCGTTGAAATTTCCTCAATTCTGGTTTGAACCAACGCCGCAAGGAAAATTTATGTTGAATATCGCCTTTGGGCAAAGCAAATACTATGTGGATTCTCTTTCCGAAAACACGAAGCGTGGTTTGCGCCAAAAAGTGAGACGGGGCGAATATCCGAGCGTTGCGCCTATTGGCTACGTAAACGATGTGAGAAACAAAAGTATTGTTGTTGACCGCAAGAAAGCCAAAGTTATCAAGGCGGCATTTGAGTATTACGCCACCGGCAACGCTCGGCTTGAAGATGTCTCTATCTTTTTGGCGCAACGCGGGATTATGTCCCGCGGCGGAAAGAAAATCCACAAGACGAGGGCGACTTTTATCCTTTCCAATCCGTTTTACACGGGACTATTTCGCTACTCCAAAGAATTGCACGAAGGAAAGCATGAGCCAATCATCTCAAAGAAAATTTTTGATAAAGTCCAAGAAGTTTGGAAGCAGAGAGGACGACCGCACCACAAAACAAAGAATGAGCCACAAGATTTTTGCGGACTTCTAAAATGTGGCACTTGCGGAATGTCCATAACTGGCGAATACAGGGTTAAAAAGCAGAAAAATGGAAATGTTCACGATTACATTTATTACCACTGCACCAAGAAAAATAAATCAATAAAATGTCCCGAACCCTATATTCGCCAAGAAAGTTTAGACGAGCAAATTTCCTCTCTGCTTCAAAAATTTTCTTTGCGTTCGGATTGGGCGGAAAAACTTTTGGAAATGGCGGAAACGAATAAAGATAAATCCGCCCAATCCGTTTCTACTTTTGTTCAGGAAAGCCAAAACAAAATCCGCGCCATACAAACGAAGCTTCAGCGACTTCTTGATGGCTATTTAGAGCAAGACATTGAGCAAGAAATTTACCGCGAGCAAAAAACAAAACTTCTTATGGAAAAGAAGTCGCTGGACGAGAAAATGGCGCGGATTGAACAAAAGCAGAATGATTGGCTCGAACCGATGAAAGAATGGATAAAAGTCGCTTCAAACCTCGTCAAAATCGCAAGGAATAGCAACCTTTTGGAGAAAAAGGTTGCTGCCAAAGAAATCTTTGGCTCGAACCTGCGCTTGGTGAGCCGCGCTGTGCGCGGCGAGCCAGTGTTTCCATACCTTTCCGCGCTTCGCGCGGCTGAATCGGTCGGCAAAATTCCTGAAAGTTTGATTGTGGTGCCGGGAAGAGGACTCGAACCTCCAACCCCTTTCGGGAACATGCTCCTAAGGCATGCGTGTCTACCAATTTCACCATCCCGGCCTGGCACTCATTAAACCACAAAACCGCGAAAAGTCAAGCCACTTTAAACTATACAGTCAAAAAATTCATCACTATTACAAATTTTAACCGGTTTGTCAGAATTTGCAGTGTGCATTTTTTGCACATTGCTTTTTTCTACCAAAATATTTTCTACAGCCATCCCTTCTTCTTGAAGTAAATAATCATGCCCCAAAAAACCGCTAACATCACCAATATCATGGCATCAAAACCTAACGGCGAAGCCAAGCCCGGCATATATTTAAAATTCATTCCGTACAAACCGGCCAAAAAAGTTAATGGCATAAAAATCGTGGCGATAATCGTTAACACTTTCATCACGCTGTTCATCCGATTGCTCAAACTGGACAAATAAATATCCAGCATGCCGGTGGACATATCCCGATAAGTTTCCATGGTATCAATCGCCTGCACCACCCGATCGTAAATATCGCGCAAATAAATCCGCGTGCTTTTTTTGATTAACGGACTATCGCCGCGCTCCAAAATATCCACCACCTCGCGCAAAGGCCAGATCGCTTTGCGCAAACCAAGAATCTCACGCTTTAAACTATAAATTGACCGCAAGGTTTGCTGTGATGGATTTTTGATTAAATCCGCCTCTAACAATTCTATTCTCTCGCCAAAATCTTCCAAAACTTTAAAATAATTATTTACAATATCGTCAATCAATTCGTAAACTAAATAATCGGTGCCAAGAGAACGGATTCTGGTTTTCTCTTTTCTAATCCATTCGCGCGCGTGATCAAACGCGTCGCCTTTTACCCCTTGTTGAAGCGTAATCACGAATTTATTCGCCATCACGATGCTGACTTGCTCGGAAACGAACGGCTGGTTAGCGGTCTTGCCCGGCGTTAACATTTTTAAAACTATGTAAATATAATCATCCAAAATTTCTATTTTCGGCCGTTGGTTTGGATTAACTATGTCTTCCATAATTACCGGATGCAAATCAAACCCCAAACCTAACTCGCTCAAAAAACTTAACGGCGGAACATTATCAATGTTTATCCAAGTTATCTCCGGTGTATTTTTATAACGCACGCATTCCGCCAAATCATGGGTTTCTTTTTCTTCCAAATGTGTCTCGCTATAATCCATCACGGAAATTAAATTGTCTGACAGACGTTTTTTATTTGATTTTTCTTTAGTGGCAGGCATAAAAATTAAATTATTACTAACAGGACTATTATAACACAAAAGACGAGCTTCCGCCCGTCTCTTTAACAATTTAACAATTTGGCAATTCAACAATTATCACCTATCTCTTATCTCCATATATCTCAATCTATCTCAATTTTTAATTCCTCCGTCTAAACCCGCCGCCAGATCTATTACCACCGCTTCTTGGTCCTGGGTCGGCAAAAGTCGGCGCCTGATAACCCTCCGGCTTTGGCATAAGCGCTTTCATGGACAAATTAACCCGGCCTAAATTATCTATTTCTTTTACTAAAACTTTTACAGTGTCGCCCAGTTTCAGCACATCGCTCGGACGGCCAACCCGCTCCCAGCGCAATTCACTGACATGCACCAATCCGTCTTTGTTGGGTAGAATCTGCACGAACGCGCCAAAGTCTTCCATGCGCACAACCTTGCCTTCATAAGTTTCTCCGGCTTCAACTTCTTTGGTTAATTCCAATACCATTTGCTTGGCTTTTTCCATCGCGACCATGTCAACTGATGTAATCATTACCCGGCCGTCTTGTTCAATGTCAATTGTCACACCAGTTAACGTAGTGATTTTTTTAATTGTCTTGCCGCCAGGACCAATCACATCGCCGATTTTTTCCGGATCAATCATAATCGTTTCAATGCGCGGCGCGTATGGCGATAGTTCTAATTTTGGCGTCGCGATCGCTTGATTCATCGCGGTCAAAACTTGCAATCTGGCTTCGCGAGCTTGTTTGATTGTCTTCTCAACAATTTCCCAACTCAAACCATGCGTCTTGGTATCCATTTGTACGGCGGTAATACCATCAATCGTGCCGGCGATTTTGAAATCCATTCCGCCCGGACCATCTTCCACATCTTGCAAATCAGTTAAAATTTTATATTTCTTAATCTCACCGTCATTTTCCGCCGCGTCTGACGCCAAACCCATGGCAATACCGGCCACCGCTTTTTTAATCGGCACACCGGCAGCCATCAAAGATAAAGATGAACCGCAAGTGGAAGCCATTGAACTTGAACCATTGGAACCCATCACTTCGGAAACCACGCGGATCGCGTATGGAAAATCAGCTTCTAATGGTAGCACCGGCTCCAAAGCGCGTTCGGCTAAAGCGCCGTGTCCAATCGCCCGTCTGCCCGGACCGCGCATTGGTTTGGCTTCGCCATAAGCGAATGGCGCGTCATTATAGTGGTGCATATAACGCTTGGTGCCATCTTCTTCCATGCTGTCTAATGTTTGCACATCTCCCGGCGCGCCGAGAGTAACCACTGACAAAACCTGCGTATCACCGCGCATAAACAAAGCCGAGCCATGCACGCGCGGCAGAAAATCAATTTCCGAAGAAAGTTTTCTGATTTCCGTTAATTTCCGGCCATCCAATCTCTGGTCTTTGGCTAAAATTCGTTTGGTGATTTGCTCTTCAACATATAATTTAACGTTGTTCAACGCGGCTTTTCGCACTTCTTCTTCATAATTTTTTTCCGCCAATATCTTTTCAATTTCTTCCGAAAATTTATCCAGCATAGCCGTGCGTTCCGGACGAGTGATTTTAACCGCGTCAAAAATCATTGACTCAACATTCTTGGCAATGTATTCTCGCGCGATCTGGCGCGCTTCTTCCTCAAGTTTATCGTCAACGCCAGCCGCGTCATCAGCTAAAGCAGGAATAGCTTCTTTCGCTTGGCCAATCTCGGATTGAATTTTTTTAATGAATTCAATCACCGGTTTTAATTGTTCGCAACCCCATTTCATGGCTTTAAAAATCGTCTCCTCCGAAACTTCTTTGGCTCCGACTTCTACCATAACCAATTTTTCCGGCGTTCCGGCCACGACTAAATTTAATCCGCCGGTTGCCAATTGCTCGGTCGTGGCGTTTAAAATAAATTCGCCGGTTTCCGTCATGCCAACTCGCGCCGCGCCAATCGGACCGGCCCAAGGCACCGCCGATGTTGCCAGAGCGATGCTCGCGGCTAAAAACGAAGTAACTGCCGCGTCGTTTTCCCCATCAACTGAAAGCGCGGTCAAAACCACTTGAACATCATTGCGAACCCGTTCGTCAAACAACGGACGAATGGCGCGATCAACCATTCGGCCTGACAAAATCGCCTCATCGCTCGGCCGGCCTTCGCGCTTGATAAAACGCGAGCCCTTAATTTTTCCGGCGGCGTAAAGTTTTTCCTCAAAATCCACCATCAGCGGAAAATAATCTATTCCCGCTCTGATGTTTTTGCTTTTGACGACGGTTGCCAAAATTACCGTATCGCCATAACGCACGGTGCAAGATGAATGGGCTTGCAAAGCTAATTTGCCGGTTTCCACCGTCAGCTTTCGTCCTCCCCAATCAAGGGACCAATTTTTGATATCCATAAAGGATCCTTTCTTGAAGCTGATCCAGAAGAGATAGATCGCCACGTATTTTATACGTATGGACCTAGATTCCTCTTGACCAACTCCGATTAATTATTAATAACCAAGATACAAGATACAAATAAAACCAAATACTCAAATTCCAAATTACAATTTTGATATTTTAAATTTTTGATTTGAAATTTGTTTGTATCTTGTTTTTTGTATCTTTAGTTTGTAATTGTTTTATCCTCTTTTCTTCACATTAAACCCTGTCTGTTTCGCAAACCTGTCAGCAATCAAAAACTTCTCTTTCTCTTTCCCCAAATCAATAAAATCATCCGTGGCTTCAATCAAGCGGCTGGAAGTTGTGTCGCCGAACGCCACTACTTCAACCTGCTTGCCAGCGCTCTTTTGCAAATACTCAACCAATGGCAGATAATCTCCATCGCCGGAAACAATTACTATCGCGTCCAAGCTTGGCGCTAATCTGATCGCGTCAACCGTCAAACCAACATCCCAATCCGCTTTTTTCATGCCAGTGCTGAAAACCTGCAAATCTTTTTCCCTGGTTTCAATGCCGAGATTATACAAAGCTTCAAAAAACGGCGTCTCTTCTTTTGTTTCAGTTCTAACCACGTAAGCGATCGCGCGGATCAATTTGCGTCCGGCAACTGCTTCACTGACAATATTTCCAAAATTAACTTTTTGACCGAATAAATTTTTGGCGGAATAATACAGATTCTGCACATCAATAAACACCCCTACGCGTTGATCGGGGTGTTTTAACGGATTGCGTTTGTTATTCATGGGTTTCAACATCTTCGTCAATTTCATCAGAACCGCTGTCCACTTTTGTGGTTGGCTGTCCCAAAGTTTTTACTTGTTTTAATTTTAATTTTTTGGTTAACTCGTCGTATGACTTGGCATTCTCTTTTCTCAAATAGCGCAACAGCCGGCGTCTCTCGCCAACCTTGCGGAGCAAACCGCGGCGGGAAGAATGGTCTTTGGCATGTTGTTTCAGATGGTCAGCCAACTCTTTAATTTCTTCGGATAAAATCGCCACCTGGACTTCGGTGGATCCGGTATCTCCTTCATGGGTCTGATACTTTTTGATTATTTTCAGCTTTTTGTCCTTGTCTAACATATGAGTTTTAAATTTACAGGCCATGGCGAGCGGGACAGGCGCCTTTCCGTGGTCCGTTCCTCTTTACTTTAGAGGAATTTAAGTATGGAAATAGTATACCAGAAACTATCTTGCTTGTCAATACCTCATTGAAAATTTCTAATTCACCTAATTCACCTAATTTCTAATAAAATTTCTAATTCCAAATTTTTGTTATTTGGACTTTTATTAGGTGAATTAGACAATTAGGTGAATTTATTTACACAATAATCCATCCTCATCCGCGATAAAGACAGATTGATGTGCCCCCAGCTTTCCGGAATGGAAAGGTTAGTGAGGGCGAGGTGGGAAAGAACAGGTGTAGAATCAAGAAAGATCCCTGGCATCTCGAAGGTCGCGGCTGGACGGAGTTCTAGCGCATGCGCATGAGTATCTCCCGCTCCATCTGCGCAAGACGAGCTCGCGTGAGATCGTCTCCCTGTCCGCCGAACTCAAGCTCCACGTCGTCAGTCTCGGCGAAACCGTAACACATCCGCAGAACCTTCTCCTCCTCTACGGTGAGTTCCCCATCCTGAATGGCGCGACGCACCCTGGCCGGCAACCCTGCCAGCTCTGCCTCTGTGAACACTTTCTTAGCCACCTTTACCCTCCCTTATATACATAAATGTACCACGCAATGTCCGCCGACTTGGCAAACACTGTGATAGCAACCGAATAAAACAATACCACAAAATCCGGAGTTTGTCCAGCCCACTTCACTTGATCACTGCATCACACCATCACTTAACCACTCGAGTTGGACGTTCGTGTGATGAGGTGATAAGGTGATGCAGTGATGTGGTGAGACAGGCTTGCCATTCCCCTCCCTTTTCATTATAATAGCTCTACATTTAAACCAGGCTTAAACTCTGCATTATGTCCAAACCAACCATCTACATCGGGTCTGATTATATGGGTTTTGAACTTAAAAAAAAGCTAAAAATTTATATAAAAAATAAACTTAAAAAAAAAGTGGAAAATTTAGGACCAACAAAACGCGTTAAAGGAGATGACGCGATTGATTATTCCATCAAAGTAAGCCGTGCGGTGGTTAAAGACGACAATCACCGTGGTATTCTGATTTGCCACAGCGGACACGGCATGTGCATCACTGCCAATAAAATAAAAGGCGCGCGAGCGTCTATCGGCTATAGTGTTTCGGGGGCGGAAATGCTGCGCCTTCATGATAACGGCAACATACTTTGTTTAGCCGCGAGTGCTCTAAACCCCGTTGAAGCAGAAGCCATTGTAAAAAAATTTCTAGAAACTGATTTCAAACCAATCACCCGCCGCCTCCGTCGTCTACAGAAACTCAAAAAATTAGAGTTGTCAAATGTTCGTAGTTCGTAGTTCGTAGTTCGTAATTTCGTATCCTTTTCGTAAGTTCGCACATATGCAAATAATTCCCTCTGTCTTAGTTCAAACCGAAGAACAATTTTTACAGCAAATGAAAGGGCTGGGTGATTCGGTTAAACAAATCCAGCTTGATATCGCTGACGGAAAATTCGTGCCGAATGTTACTTGGGCCAATCCGGTTGTAGTCAAAAAACTGCGCAAACTAAATGTTGAGTTGCACCTGATGGTCGCTGACCCGCTCGCGGAAGTAAAAAAATGGGTAAATATCAAACAAGTCAAACGGGTATTGTTCCACTATGAAACCGCGCCGGACGTTGGCGGCATGATAAAAAAAACCCGCGAGCTCGGACAGAAAAAATGGCAGGTCGGCATTATCTTAAATCCAGACACGCCTGTTAGCGCGATAGAACCATATTTAAACCAACTTGACGCGGTAATGTTTATGGCGGTTTATCCTGGATTTCAAGGCCAAGCGCTAATCAAAGAAGTGCTGATTAAAATAAAAAAATTTACAACTAAATATCCAAAAATATTCACGGAAATTGACGGCGCGGTGAATGAAAAAAACTTGCCGGAAATAGTCAAAACCAACGTCAGTGCCATCTGCCCGGGCAGCGCGACGTTCGGACAAGGAAAGCCAACGGATAACGTGGAAAGAATGCGAAAAATAATCGATGAAAACACTAAAAAATACGAGACAGATATAAAAACAAGTTGTTAAATGTAAGATTTAATAGCGTTGTTTATACTTTCACAACTGCTAAGCGGCAAATTTGTCATTGCGAGGAGCTCGCGCGACGAAGCAATCCAGCAATCGCATTAGAACGCGATAACGATGTGGATTGCTTCGCCTGCGAAGGCTCGCAATGACTTTCAAAAGTGTAAACAACGCTGGCGATTCTTACATGTTAAATTATTAAATTGTTATTTTTCGTAGTTCGTAATTTCGTAATTATTCGTAAGTTCGCACATCTATGTACGACCTCGTAATCATCGGCGCGGCGGCGGCCGGCTGTTCCGCGGCCATCTACGGCGCGAGAAGAAATTTAAATCAGATTATCGTCACCAAAGACATTGGCGGCGAAGTCGCGCAATCAGGAATTATAAACAACTGGCCAGGACAAATTGAAACCAGCGGCTTTAAGCTGGCGCAGGATATGTACAATCATGTCAAAGCGTATAACGTTCCGACAGATACCGGGTATTGGATAACAAGCATCAAAGCTGAAAAAAAACATCACATTGTAACCGCGCGCGACGCTGACGGCAAAGAAAAAATTTACAAAACCAAAGCCGTGCTCGTGGCAAGCGGCATCCATCCCCGCTCTCTAAACATTCCCGGAGAAAAAGAATTGCGCGGCAAAGGCGTTACTTATTGCACCACTTGCGACGGTCCGCTTTTCCGAGGCAAGACGACGGTAACCATCGGCGCCGGCAACGCCGGATTGGAATCAGCCTTAATGATGGCTGGCATCGCGAAAAAACTTTATCTCATCACTCGCTATCCGAATAACAAAGAAAACAAAGGCGGATTCCCCAAAGGCGAAGATATTTTAATTGAAAAAGTAAAATCTTTGCCAAACGTGGAAATAATTTATCAAGCTGATACTAAAGAAATCTTGGGCAAAGAAAGTGTTACCGGCATAAAATATCTTGATACCGTAAAAAATAAAATAAAAGAAATCGCGGTTGACGGCGTGATGGTGCATATCGGCCAGCTGCCGAATTCCGACTTTGTCGCTTGCGGCAAAAAAAACGCGCTCGGCGAAATTGAAGTAAACATCAAATGCCAAACCGACTGCCCGGGAATCTTCGCCGCCGGCGATGTTACCAATATTCCTTTCAAACAAATTGCCATCTCCGCCGGCCACGGCGTCACCGCGGCTTTGTCGGCGATTGAATACATTAACAAGTGGAGTGAGCGTCACAGCGAGCTCCATCCTGAATCCGCCACAGCGATAGAAAAAACATAACATGGAACCTGAAACACGAAACAATGAAAACGAACGTATTGTCGCCCCGCAGACTCAAGATGATGAAGAGGTGATTAACATTACTTTGAGACCGCAAACGCTGGTTGATTTTGTCGGCCAAAACCATATTAAAGACCCGCTGAACATCTCTATTGAAGCGGCGCAAAAAAGACAAGAACCGATTGAGCATGTTTTGCTTTATGGCAACCCGGGATTGGGAAAAACAACACTGGCTAATATTATCGCCAAAGAGATGGGTGGTAATATCAAAGTAACTGCCGGGCCGGCATTTGAAAGAGTCGGTGATATAGCGGCGATATTGTCTAATTTGGAAGAGGGCGACGTTTTGTTTATTGACGAAATCCACCGCATGAATAAAACCATTGAAGAGGTTTTATACGCGGCAATGGAAGATTTCGCGGTTGATATTATTATCGGCAAAGGCCCGGCCGCGCGCACTATGCGCATGCCCCTGAATAAATTCACGCTAATCGGCGCCACGACAAAAATCAGCCTGCTTTCCAGTCCATTGCGCGATCGTTTCGGCCATGTTTTTCATTTGAATTTTTACGAGCCTGAAGATATTGAAAAAATCGTTAATCGCAACGCTAAAATTTTAAGCGCGGAAATTGAACCGGAGGCCGTCGGCTTGATTGCCGCGCGCTCCCGCCGCACTCCGCGCGTGGCCAACCGCCTGTTGAAACGGGTGCGCGATTTCGCGGAAGTCAGATTTGGTGGTAAAATACATAAGCAAGCGGCCCAGTCGGCGTTTGACATGCTTAATGTTGATCAGCATGGTCTGGATGAAGTGGACCGAAAAATTCTCCACGCGATTATCCACAAATTTTCCGGCGGCCCGGTCGGCCTTAACACTCTCGCCGCCGCGATTGCCGAAGAAATGGACACCATAGAATCTGTCTACGAGCCGTATTTGATGCAGATTGGCATGCTGGAACGAACACCGCGCGGACGCAAAGCCACTTATTCAGCGTATCAACATTTAGGAGTTGAAAACAAGTTTAGACCGCAAGAAGAAATGTTTTAAAATACCCACAATGCTTACAAAGCTTACAATGCCCGCCAAGCCTTGTCAGCCTCGTAAGCCTCGTAAGCTTTTATGCTCACTGTTCCGCTTTATTTTTTTCTCTTCGCATACCTGATTTTTCTGGCGATTTTTGCCGTGTTTTCTATTTTAAATTTTTATCATGTCTTGGAAACCGTCTCATTCACGCTGACCAGCTTTATCACCAGCTTTTTTATTTTTTCCCTAACTGTCCTCACTTTATATTTTACGCAACAGCTGTTGATTGAAATTGACTGGCAAACTCCGGTTGTTTTATTTAATAGCAACTGGGTTTCAAATATATTTAATTTCTAAAACAAAAACCGGGGCAAACATCTGTCATTGCGAGGAGGAGCTCGCGCGACGACGAAGCAATCCAGTCGTCAACGATTAGCGAGTCTGGATTGCTTCCCGCCACGCTTCGCTCGCGGCTAAAGGCCCGAAGGCTCGCAATGACAGTTTGCTGATCTTAAGCAATAAAAGACTGTGGTTGTCTATAAATTCAACAATTATGCAAATCGCGCATCTCATCAAACAGAAATCCTACGAAAAAATTGAATACTTCCTGCGCCGGCATCCCCTTACTTTCGTGCCGATTTTTGCCGTCTTTGTTATTTTAATGCTGGTGCCGGTCGCGCTTTATTTTCTGCTCAACAATCTTTTCCCCCAGCTTCTAACCGGCGAATTGTCTTATCCGGTTTTAGTGTTATTCGCCAGCGTATTTTATTTAAGCGTATATTTATTTTTCTACGGCCAGTTTATTGATTTTTATCTTGACCTCTGGATTGTCACCAACGATCGCATTGTTGACATTGAACAGCACGGGCTATTCTCTCGCTCTATCTCGGAACTTGACCTGTATAATATTCAAGATGTTACGGTGGAAATCTCCGGCTTTTTCCACACCATGTTTAAATACGGCGACCTGCATGTCAAAACCGCATCTGACAATTCCCAGGTCATCTTCCGCGACATCCCGAATCCAAACGAAGTCCGCCAAGCGCTGATTGAACTCTCCGAACAAGACCGCAAGTTTCATCATACGAATTAAAATCACTGTCATTGCGAGGAAGCCGATTAACACCGGCTGACGAAGCAATCCAGTCTCTCGCAAATCCTATGCGCTGGTTTTTAGAACTTAATCTGCCAACTCAACTTTTGCTTCTCTATTTCCTGCTGATAAATTCAATCAGCTTTTTTTACATCGGCATTGATAAAATGAAAGCCCAACTAACCCGCCAACGAGTCAGCGAAAAAACCCTCTGGCTCCTATCACTCATCGGCGGCTCGCTCGGCACTCTCCTTGGTATGAATTTCTTCCGCCACAAAACAAAAAAAATATCGTTTCAAGCGATATTGGCAGTGATTCTGGCCGCTCAAATATTTTTGATTTTGTTGGCAGTCTAGACACTTAAAACAAAATCCGCCCCAAGGCGGATTTTTACTTACACACTCATTCACTTATGAACTTACAAACCACTCATTCTCCCGCTCTCCCGCTATACTCGCCCGTCTCGGTGTTAACAAGAATCTCCTCGCCTTCTTTGATAAAAATCGGCGCGTAAATTTTTAAGCCGTTATCCATTCCTATTTCTTTGGTAACATTGCCGGACGCGCTGTCGCCCTTAATCGCCGGCGGAGCGTCTTTGACAGTATATTTTATTTTCTTCGGCAATTGCATGGCGACAACTCTGTCTTCATGCGTGGCCATGACGACTTCTAAACCTTCTTTAAGATATTTCACGTCATCGCCAAGCAAATCAGCGTCAACATCAACGGTTTCAAAAGTATCTTTATTCATGAAAGAATAAGTTCTTGTGTTGTTATACAAATATTGCATGTTGACGTATTCAACACTGACAGTGTCAACCGATTCGCCGCTCTTGTAAGTGATTTCCGTGCCTTTGCCGGAAGAAATGCTTTTTAGTTTTGTCTTAACAAAAGCCGAACCCTTGCCCGGATTCACAAACTGCGCGAAAGTCACCACATACAAATCATTGTTGTGTTTTATCACCGCGCCCTTGTGGATGTCAGTTGTATCGCCCATACTCTTTACATTAAAGCATTAAAATATAAAAACATTAAAACATTATTCTCCGCTGTTTTCATGTTTTCATAATGACACTCGTCGGTAATGTTATCACATCATCTATATTTTTACAACCGGCAATGATCTGAACCAAACGGTCAACACCGAGCGCGATACCAGCTGACGGCGGCATTTGCCCGACAGCCTCAATAAACTCTTCATCAATATCATAAACTTCTTTCCCGAGTTTTCGCCGCAACCCCTGTTCTTCCAGCAAACGCTTCAGTTGTTCATCCGCGTCAGTGAGCTCGGAAAAAGCATTGACCAACTCCATTCCATTAACATAAACCTCAAACCGTTCCGCGTAACGCGGATCTGATCCGGATAAACGCGACAAGGCCGCCATTTGCGCCGGATAATTATAGATAATCACCGCCCCCATATCTTTTAATTTCGGCTCAATCTCATTCAAAAAAATCCGGTAAAACAAATCCTCATAACTTTCGTCTTCTTTCACATTATATTTTCTCTCCACACATAACCCCAACATTGCCTCGCTCGTCAAATATTCATCTAAATCCACTCTCACAAATTTCTCCCACAAATCTCTCATGCTCACCCGCCAAAACTCGCCACTCGTCCTAAATCCTAAGTCCTCCGTCATAAGTCCATTTTCAACAAATCCAACCAATCCCTCCATATCCTCCATTATTTTTTTATAATCGCTCTTAGTCCTGTACCATTCAAGCATCGTAAACTCCGGATTGTGCGTTCCGCCAAAACTTTCATAATCGCGATAGCACTTTCCCAAAGAAAAAATTTTATCAAAACCGGCGGCCAGCATTTTTTTCATCGTGTATTCCGGCGAAG
>Ga0156202_121_pt1 | contig 15569 bp, 15 predicted proteins | sample RifCSPlowO2_12_FD_107855 | JGI IMG/M metagenome (GOLD analysis project Ga0156202, IMG submission 107855) | Candidatus Magasanikbacteria bacterium RIFCSPLOWO2_12_FULL_43_12 | reverse complement strand
ATGCCGAGGCGCTTTGCGCCGAGGCTGTTTCTTACGATTTCACAAAAAGTGAAAATTGGCGGAGAGGGTGGGATTCGAACCCACGGTACCCTTTCGGGCACACCGCTTTTCGAGAGCGGCACCTTCAGCCACTCAGACACCTCTCCATACTCTACCATTCTAACAACTAATTGGAAATTTTAAAAGTCCCTCGCGGGACTTTTGTTTTATTCTTTTACTTCTTCTGTCTTTTTTTCTGTTGCGGTCGCGCATATTTTTTTCTCCACCTTCACTTCCTTCAGTTTTTTCTTATAATCCCGCAAGAAATAAGCTTTGCTTCGGTTAACTTTTAATTGTCTTACTAACTCAACTTTCGTTACTATCGGCGAGTGAACCGGGTAGATTTTTTCCACGCCAACGCCCTCGGAAATTTTTCTGACAGTGAAAGTGGCGCCGGTTTCATTACCATGTTTGACAGCAATAACCGTGCCTTCAAAAATTTGAATGCGCTCTTTTTCTTCGCCTTTGGTGTTTAGTTCTTTGACTTTTTGATGCACGCGGATAATCATGCCGGGCTTTAAATTTTCACGAATATCTCCTGTCATAGGGGGTTTTTAGGGTGTCAATATTCTACTAAATCTACGGTTTTTTGTCAATAGCCAGTTCCTGTTTAATAGTATCCGCTATTTTTGACACAGTTTCCTCTAGTTTGCCCTGTACATTCACCACTCGGTAGTCATAATCAATTGATTCCGACATCTCTTTTTTGGCTATACTAAGCCGTTCAGCAATTTGAGTATCATCTAATCCTCCGCGCCGTTCAATTCGCGCCCGCAGGACATTCAGACTCTCGGGTAATAAGTAAATTGACAAATGTTTAATTTTGTTTTTATCAAGATTATGTTTGCCATTGACTTCTATCTGGGTAAAGACAATCTCGTTGCGCTCTAATGATTCAGCCAGCCGCGACTTTTCAATTCCATAGTAATTTTCAGAATAAATATTATGCTCCACGAAAGCACCCCGTTTGATTTTCTCTTCAAACTCATTTTTACTGATAAAAAAATAGTCCACGCCTTCTTTATTGCCTGGACGCGGCGGGCGGGAGGTGGTGGTAACCAATCGCGCGGAATTTGGGAAAATTTTTAACAGCGCGTTGATGACAGCGTCCTTTCCTCCGCCGGAAGGAGAGGATATTATAATTAGTTTGCCTTGCGACATAATGTGCGAACTTACGAAAGGAATACGAAATTACGAACTACGAAAATAACGAGTTAACCATTACGATATCCCCACTTTTTTTCTGGCATCTTTCATCGTCTTCTTTGCCACTAAACCAGCCTTTTTCGCCCCAGCTGTCAATATTTTTTTCAATTGATTCGGATTAGATAATAATTTGGCGCGGCGTTTTCTAAAATCGGAAAAATATTCGCCGATTGCCTTGCCCGTTGCCAGTTTTAAATCGCCATAGCGGATTGATCCGTCTTTTTCCGCTTTAATAAAGCCCTGATATATTTTTTGATTTCCAAATTTTTGTAATAGCAACAACAAATTTTTTACCCCCGGGGCTTGTTCACCGCCACTTGTTGCTGTCACTGCTTTCTTTAGTTTTTGCTCAATTACTTCCGGCGTGTCAGCCAACTCAATCACATGCCCCGCGCCCAAGCTCTTGCTCATTTTTTTATCCGGCTCAAGCAGACTCATTACTTTTGGGACATCGGTCAATAGGTGTTTGGTTTCTTGGAAGAACACACCATATCGGTTGTTAAACCAGCGCGCGATATCGCGAGTCAATTCAACATGTTGAACCTGGTCTTGTCCCACCGGCACCACATTGCCGCGGTAAAGCAAAATATCCGCGGCCTGAAGCACCGGATAAGTGAACAAACCGGCGTTGATATTTTTTTCCTGCTGTTGCGACTTGTCCTTGTATTGCGTCATTCGTTCCAGTTCGGCAATCGGCGTTACGCAATTAAAAATCCAGCCCAATTCCGTGTGTTCTTTGACTTGGGACTGAACGAATAATGTGGTTTTTTTTGGATCAATCCCCGCGGCCAAAAGTTCAGCCGTTGTTTCTATAATTTGCTTCCGGCGCTGTTCGGCAGGCATGTTGCCGGCCAAAGAATGCAGGTCAGCGATGAAAATATACATCCGGTATTTGCCGGAGTTTTGCAAATCAACCCAATTCTTGACTGCGCCCAAATAATTGCCCAAATGCAGGTTGCCAGTCGGCTGGATGCCGGAAACGATGACGGGTTTGTTGTTCATAAGCCTGGTAGTCAATTTTAATCAATGTAATCAATGCTAATATTTTACTTTATTTTCTAAACAAAAACAAGCACGGCAACTTCACGCTATTTTAAACCACTGCCGCCATTCATGATTAAAACACATACTTTTCCACGAATTTAAGCGCGATGTAAACGATCTCGCCGACATTTTTCACGACCACAACTACCAATTCAAATCTTTCCTTGCCCTTGCCAGTGGCAAGTTTGCCGACAATTGTTTGCGAGGACGGCGCTGTTGGCTCAATTGTTTTAGAATCCGGGTTCATACCCTTGAAATTAGCTTAAATTAACAAAAAACCGCCTGCTGATAAGACCTGCGGTTTATTAGATTAAGTCAAAACAGGCCTTACCAGCAAAGGTGGTTACGCATCCACAAATAGTGCTTTTGCGGTTTGTTCTGTTTTATCATATATATCTACTGTATCAGCTGGTTTTATCCTTGTCAAGGATTTTTTTATCTTACGTCCTATGTCTTACGCCCTACGCCCTACGCCCTACGCCTTATTTCCAACTACACCTCAATCACCACCGGCAACACCATTGGCCGTTTCTCCGTCTTAGTATATAAAAATTGCCCGACTTTGTCGCGAATGTCGTTGCGGATTTGGTTAGTGTCTGTCCAATTTAACGGTGCGGATTCAAGCACCATTTTTTTAACTTTGTGCCGAAGGTCTTCAATCAATTCGCGGTTTTCTTTAAGGAAAATGAAACCGCGCGAGATGATGTCAGGGTTTTGAACTAATTTACCGGATTTAGTATCAACAGTTACGATTACCACGACCATACCATCAGCCGCGAGCACTTGCCGGTCGCGCAGAACGATATTTTGCGTGTCGCTCACTCCGAGGCCGTCAACAAAAACATAATCGCTCGGCGCTTTTTTATCCAAAATCCGCGCGGATTTTGGAGTAATTTCAATTATTGATCCGTTGTCAGGAACAAAAATGTTTTCTTTGGGGAATCCGCGTTCAATCGCCAGACTTCTTCCTTCTTTCAAAAAGTAATGATTGGCGTAAACCGGAATAAAATAAGTCGGTTTGATTTGCTCCAACATTTCGGCGATATCAGCGCGCGTCGCGTGTCCGGAAACGTGCACATCCATTATTTCGCCGTGAATTACATGATCAGCTTGGCGATAAATATTATCTTTGAGGCGCTGAATTGTGCGCTCATTGCCGGGGATGATTGAAGAAGAAAAAATTACCGTGTCGGTTTTGCGCAGTTTAACTACGCGATGTTGTTTGTTGACAATGCGCGCCAGCACCGCGTTTTCTTCGCCTTGCGCGCCGGTGCAGATAACCACGACTTGCCGATCATGATATTTATCAATATCTTTGACATCAATTAAAACACCTTTGCGGATTTTTATATAACCCAGTTCTTTGGCGATTTCAATATTCATTTTCATGCTGTAGCCGTCAAGCGCGACTTTTTTACCCAGCTGGTCCGCGGCGTCAATCACCCATTTAATACGCTCAACCTGCGAAGAAAACGTGCCGATAATCACTCGTCCCTCGGCTTTCTGCAAAATTTCCAGCAAGTTTTTATACATCGTTTCATAATCCGCGGAACGGCGAGTGTTTAGCGCTCCCAAACTTTCCAGCATTAACACGGTTGGCCGCGGAAGTTTAGCCAAGTGGCGGTAATCAAGCAAAGAATTTCCTTTCGCGTCGTGTTCCAGCGTCCAGTCGCCCGGATGAATCACGGTTCCGGCCGGAGTTTCAATGATTATTCCCATCGCGTCCATGATGGAATGTTCAATTTGGAAAAATTTAATCGTGAATTTTCCCAAACGCAAAGTATCCTGCAAATTTTTTACCGTAATGGTTTTCAAATTTTTAGCGCTGTGCTGTTTGTAATCTTCTTGTTTGTTTTTAATCAGCGCCAGAGTTAAATCACGGCCAATGATCGTCGGATTGCCGAGTTTTTCCAACAGAATTGGCGCGGCGCCAATGTGATCCAGATGACCATGGCTGAAGATTACGCCGCGAATTCTTTTTTCTTTTCCGACTAAATATTTAGTGTTTGGGATGATGTAATCAATACCCGGCATATCTTCTTCCGGGAATTGCAAGCCCATGTCCAAAATAATAATATCGCCTTCATATTCAAAAACCGTCATGTTGCGTCCCACCTCTTCGCATCCGCCTAAAGGAATAATGCGTAATCCGGCGCTGTCTTCCGGTTTTTCATTGATGACGGCTCCGGTTTGGAATTGCCGGATATTCCGCGGCGGTTGGTTTCGGCCGGGGAAGCGAGAACGCGAACTAAATTTACGCCGGGATCGCGGCGTTGAAGGTTGGGTGGTGTTTGTTCCGCTGGGGCGGCTTTTTTGGCCGCGAAAATCTGCAAACATAAAAACTAATTATTAAATTATGATGAAGTAGAAAATATTATTATTTTTTCGCTGCGGAACTCCTCGCGTGAGCTCGTCACACAGTTCTCGCTTCAAAAATAATAATATTTTCTACTTGATAGAACCTAGTTTAGGAGGAAAAATTGTGCCCGAAGGGAGATTTGAACTCCCACCCCCTTGCGGGGACTGGCTCCTGAAGCCAGCGCGTCTACCAATTCCGCCATCCGGGCATTCACCATTGCCATTGTCCGTTTGTTTTTACATACCATCCGGTTACGTCGGCAAAACGATCCGCGGGACGCGAGATTCGCTCCACTCCCAATCCGTTTACGCGATCAGTAGTGGCATAAGTATAGGTTGGCATATAAAGAAACACCGCCGGCAATTCGGTTGCTAATAATTCTTGAAATTTTTTATATAATCCCGTTCGCTCATCTTCATTGACAGCCGTGCGGGCTTTTTCAATCAGAGCGTCGGCATTGCGGTTTAAATATCGCGATAAGTTTAGCCCCGGATAATCAATTTGACTGGAATGCCAGAAGGGGAAAGGGTCAGGGTCGTCGCCGACGATTTCTCCGTACAACAAAATGTCGTAATTGCGCGGTTTCAAAACTTCGCGGCTGAATTCTCTCACTTCATAAAATTTTAAATTGACTTTTACCCCGATTTCCTGCCACAGGCCGGCAATAATTTCGGCCGCTTTGCGGTATTCTTCATTTTTTACCGTTACTAAATTCAATTCCAAAATTTTTCCTTGTTTATCTTGGCGATAAAATGTTTGCGGTGTTGATAGCTCGCTATCCAATTGGCTGTTGATGTCGGTTTCCGCTCTTTGTTTAGCTGCCTCATCAGGCGTGGAAGTAGCCGTTCCGTTGGCTGTGGATGATGTCGTTTTTTGGCCGTCTTCCCAGAATTTCCACAACTCGGTTTTTCTTTTTTCGCGATAATTTTCAGAAGTGACACGCGGCCATTTTTCGTCCAATAATTTATTCGCTTCTTCTATGGAACGCGCGATCGCTCCGATGTTGGCGTCATATCCGGCAAAACCGGGTAGAATCGGCCCGTTAATCACACTGCCTTCATTTTTTAAGACTTGTTGTAGGATTTTTTCTTTATCAATCGCTTTAGCCAAAGCAAGGCGCACTGACTTTTCTTTTAAAATCGGCTGATTGTCCTGATTGAAAAATAACGCGGTGTATTGCGGCAGTTGAGGCGTATGCAAAACCACATGCTTGCGTTCTACCTTGTCGCGCAAGGCATGGGGAACAAAATTTAACCCATCAACTTTTTGGCCGCGGAAGGCTTCAATGGCGCCGGCCGAGCCCTCATATTCCGGAAAGAATTGGAAAACAAACTCATCTAAAAACGGCGATTGGCGGAAATACTTGTCAAAGCGCTCCAACTCATAACTATAAATGTATCCGGTATCGTCTTTGGCTAATTTTTTGAACATAAACGGCCCGGTGCCAATCGGTTGTAAATTTAAATTGGAAAAACGCATTTGCTCCGGCGGAACATCAAACCAAACATGTTCCGGCAAGATGCCAACTATTAAAATCGACAGAAATTGACCGAAAGGCTCCGGTAAAACAAAACGGATTGTATAATCATCAACCACGGAAATCTCAACACCTTGAAAACTGACAAAAAGGGGGCTGTTAACAGCGGGGTTCTGGATGGTTTCAATTGTAAATTGGACGTCTTTGGCAGTGAATGGATTGCCATCATGCCAGAAAACATCTCGGCGTAATTCAAAAGTGTAAATTTTTTTATCCGCGTTTAAATCATATTTAACCGCCAGATCCGGCACTAAACGATGCTTGGCATCATAACGCATCAGGCCGGAAAAGACTAAGCGCGCGATATCCATATCAACGTCGTTGGTGCTGGCAAAAACAGGATTCACGGACTTTGGCGATCCCACCACCGCTTCAACATAGCGGCCGCCATTAGCCGGCATTTGAACTATATGCGCGTCGGTAAAACGCCAGCCGACCCACGACAAACTTAATAACAAAACAAAAAAACTTATTTTAATCACCTTTTTTTCCGCTGGAGAAAATAATCTGCGCACATGCCACAGTTGCGAAAATTTCGGCCAAAATCTACCCTTTGCCCTTTGCAATAATTTAAAATCATGCCGGACGGATTTAAGCGGTTTAGCGCGGCAACGACGAACAATTTTAACAGTTATATTTTTTAAATAAGAAAACAAGGAAGAAACCATAATTAGAAGTGGGCGACAAAAATCAAACCATTAAACTTGCCACTGCCACGCCGAAGAAAATCACCGCTATCGCGATGGTGGCGCGGAAAAGAACTTTGTCAATACCTCGGCGGGTGCTGAAGATATTGCTGGAACCGCCAAAAGCTGCGCCCAGCCCCGAGCCTTTTTGCTGGAGCAGGACCACAACGACTAATAATATGGCGCTAATTGCTTGGACAATAAGTAATATTTTTGGAAGCATAAAAAAGGTGTTTTAGGGGTAGAATCAACGGTGAAGAGAGTATAACATAAAAGCGGTAAAAAGGCAATAAACCTGTTTATCAACAGGAAGACAAATAAAAAAACCCCGACTTGTCAGAAGAAGAAACAATTGCCAAAGAAAGCGCCATGGAGAGAGATGCCTTGGCGTCTCCCCAGGCTACGTTTTCTCCTTCTGGTAAGCGGGGGTTTTAATTTGATAATGTTGGTGCTCTCCCTGTTCTGTCATAGCTTAATCATTTATAAATTACCCTTAATTTAACACAAAAATTCTGCCACATCAAAGCCCTTGACTTTTCCCGCGCAACATAATACAATATGGCCACTTTATAACCTTGTAATCTTTGCTACTTATGAAAAAAGACATCCATCCAGCTTATTACGAAAACGCGAAAGTAACCTGCGCCTGCGGTAACACTTTTATGGTTGGCTCAACTTTGAAGGAAATCCGCGTGGAGCTCTGTAATTTGTGCCACCCGTTCTACACCGGCAAGCAGAAATTCGTTGACACCGCCCGCCGTGTGGAGAAGTATCAGGAAAAAGTCGCTAAAGTTGCCAAAGCCGCGTCCGGTCATTTGGGCAAAAAAGCCAAACACGCCGCCAAAGCGATTAAAAAAATCGCCAAGACTTCCGGAACAAAAGAAAAAAAATAGCCGTTGTTTTGTGGAACAGATTTTGCTTAACAGCGGGTCTGTTTTTTGATATAATTGGTATATGATAGATAGGTATACGCAACTAAAAAAGAAATACTTGCAATTGGAGCAGGATCTGCAGAATCCTGTTGTTATTGCTGACCAAAAAAAGCTGAAAGCCGCGGCGCGGGAGTATGATGATTTAAAATTATTAGTGGAAAAGATAACCGAACTGGAAGCGTTGGAAAAAAGTTTGGTGGAAACAGAATTGATAGTTAACGAGGAAACCGATAACGCTATGCGCGAGTTGGCCGAAGTTGAGGCGCTGGAATTGCGGACTAAAAAAGATTTGTTGGAGCAAGAACTTGTTGAGTTAACCACACCCAAAGATCCTCTGGACGGCAAAAATGTCATTGTGGAAATCCGCGCCGGCGCCGGCGGGGATGAAGCGGCGTTATTTGCCGGCGATTTGATGCGTATGTATATGAAATATGGAGAAAAAAAACATTGGAAAAGCAAGTTAATTTCTGAAAGTAGAATCGGCATCGGCGGTTTTAAAGAAGTCATTTTTTCCCTTGGTGCTGAGCCGAGCCGAAGCACAGGTTCAGGGCAAGGAGTTTACAAAGACATGAAATATGAAATGGGCGTGCACCGCGTGCAGAGAACTCCGGAAACGGAAAAAGCCGGCCGGATTCACACTTCCACCGCCAGCGTGGCGGTCATGCCGGAAATTGAAGAAAAAGAATTCGCGATTAATGCCAAAGATTTGCGCGTGGATACTTTCTGCGCCGGCGGACACGGCGGGCAAAGCGTCAATACCACTTACAGCGCGATCAGGATTACTCACATTCCGACCGGATTAATCGTGCAGTGTCAGGACGAACGTTCGCAAATACAGAACAAGTTGAAGGCGATGAATGTCTTGCGCGCGCGGCTCTGTGAAATTGATCGGCAGAAACAACAGGCGGTACTTGACGCAAAACGCAAAAGCCAAATCGGCACCGGTGATCGCAGCGAAAAAATTCGCACCTACAATTTCCCGCAGGATCGCATCACCGACCATCGGATTCATCAGAATTGGAGCAATATCACCACTATTTTGGGAGGGGATTTAGAGAATGTAACGGAGGCGTTAAGAAAAGCTGATAATGAAACAAAATAAATGTTCAATTTTCAATTACCAATTTTCAGAAAAAATTTAAAATTTTTGATTTGAAAATTTTTTTGAAAATTATGAAAATTGAAAATTGGTAATTAACGCTATGAAGTTTTGGTTTCAAAAATATTATCCCCTGTTTATTGTACTCGCCGTTGCCGCCGCCTTGCGTGTCAATCTTTTGTTTGTCCGCGGCACTTGGTGGTTTGATGAAATGTTCAGCGTGCATTACAGCCTTTTGCCGTGGGGGAAGGCGATTAAATATTGGCTCTTGGAAACCAATCCTTTTTTATATAATCTTGTTTTGCGCGGGTGGATTAATATTTTTGGCCAAGGTGAAATGACGGTGCGGATTCCCTCGTTGATTTTTGGTTTAATAACCATCGCGTTCGTGTATTATCTCGGCCAAAAATGGATTTCCCGCCGCGCCGCGATTGTTTCTTCTTTAATTGTTTCTTTGTCAGGCATTCATCTCTTTGTCAGCACGGAGACCAGAACGTATGCTTTGTTTGTGTTTTTGACGGCGCTGTCTTTTTATTGGTTCATAAACATATTCGTGGAACAAAAAATCAGCCGCTGGACTTGGCCGATGTTTTTTTTGACGCAAGTTTTACTGCTTTATTCGCATTTGACCGCCTTGACGGTAATTGTTATTCAAGTCCTCGCGCTTGTATATTTTAAAGCGGACAATGCGGCGCGGAAAAAATTATTGCTTACGCAGTTTTTTTCCTTGCTAATCTGGAGCCTCTGGTTTATTCCCTCGCTTCTGCCAAAACTTAATTCTCGCAGTCTCTATGGTTGGTTTTTCACCTATAACAGCGAATCTTCCAATATATTAACGATTTTAAATACTCTTTTTGTAAACACGGGTGTTCCGGAGTTTATTCTCACGTTGTTCGCGGTTATTTTGCTGGGAATAATTTTTTACGCGATCAGAGTTTTTTCGCAACAGGAGCAAAAAAATAAAAACCGGCTTTTTGTTTTAATGCTCTGGAGTTTTATTCCCGCTCTGCTGGGTTCATTTTTCGGGCAGTATGTCACCAAGTATTTTGTTTTTTCTTTGCCCGGTTTCGCTTTGCTTATTGCTTGGACATTTGACCAAATCGCGGATAAAACCGCGCGACTGGCTGTTACCGCGCTTTTTCTCGTTATATTTATTCCATCCACTTTGGCCATCGCCACCGGTCCGATTTTTTCTTGGTATTCAATTACGAAGTATATAGAAAAAAATGAAACACCCAATAGCGCCATTCTGGTAATTCCATTTAATGAAGAGCTGGTGATAAAAAAATATTATCAAGGTTCAATTCCGGTTGAAGGGGTGTATCCGATGCCGGATAATTTGAGTCTGGAAGAAAGAATTGTGCGTTACAATTGGCAAAGCCTGTTTCCTTCTGATGAAGAATACGAAGTTTGGATGGCGGAACACACCAAAAATAGAGATAAAATTTTTTTCTTGCAATACGATGGTTATGAAAGCAACAGTGTGATTTGGTTTATCAATCATAACTGGAAATTTAAAAAAAGAATTCGCGCTGTCGGCCATATTGGAATAACAATGTTTGAATTTAATGCGCCAGACTACTATCAAGCAACTTCTTCAACAGGCGCGCGAGCGAATTGATTTGTTGGACGCGGAATTAATTATTGCTTTTGTTTTAAAAAAGACAAGAGAGTTTGTGATTGCGCATGGCGAGTGTGGAGTGCGCAAGTTTGCAAGTGCGCAAGTTTGCAAGTTGATTAGAAAAAGAGAGAGAGGAGAACCGTTGGCGTATTTGACCGGGCATAAAGATTTTTTTGGGTTGGATTTCGCGGTGAATAAGAGTGTTTTGGTTCCAAGGCCGGAGACGGAGGTGTTGGTGGAGAGCGTTATTGAATGCCTTATGACCGAAGACATAGGACATAGGACGATATTGATTGATGTTGGTACTGGGAGTGGTTGTATCCCAATCGCGATTACTAAATCACTTCATCACCACATCACTTCATCACTGAAAATTTTTGCGATTGATATCTCAAAAGTCGCGCTAAGAATCGCTCGGCTCAACGCGAAAAAACACGGCGTCAAAATAAAATTTCTCCACGGCAGTCTTCTTACGCCACTTCTTAAAACTTGCAAACTTGCGCGCCCACAAACTCACGCGCTCATCATCACCGCCAACCTCCCATATCTCACCTTAAAACAATATCGGCAGTCAGCGTCAATCAAGCGTGAGCCAAAGAACGCTCTTGTCGCCGGCAAAACAGGGCTTGGATTGTATGAAAAACTTCTCAAACAAATTCGTTCTCCAATATCCAATATCCAATATCCGATATCTGTCTTTTTCGAAATAGACCCGTCGCAATCCAAACCAATCGTCAGACTCATTGAAAAATATCTTCCCAAGGCGGTGGTTGAAATAAAAAAAGATCTGTCCGGAAGAGACAGGGTGGTAGAAACAATTTATTTCGCCTAATGTTTAGGCATATGGGGGTTTGCCAAAATTCCGAGGAGCAAGAGGGGCTGGGGTGGATGCCCCGAAGCCAAGAGTTCATTACACTTTTCGTTGTCTTGTCCTATTCTTCAAATATCGTTCAATCGCTTCTTTTGAAGTCAACCAATCTCTGCCTTCTTTGTGAGCTTCGAGTTTCCCCTGTCTTGCGAGTAAATTTAAATATTTAGCAGAAAAGAGAGTATTCTTAGATATTTCAGCGAGTGTCAGAAACTTTTCCTGTTTTATTGTTGCGGGAGTTAATGTTTTTAAATAAATATCAAGCGAACGCTCAATGGATTGAGCAATAAATTTTACCAGTGGTTCATATTCACCGCTGTCCGCCTTATCTAACACATCATAATATTTTTTGCGGTCATTTTTCAAAATAATAACCAGTGGATATCCGGCTTGCATTAGTAATAAATTCATTGTAAGTCGCGCTGTTCTACCGTTGCCATCAAAAAATGGATGAATGTGTACTAGTTTGTGATGAAGTAGGGCAGAAAGCTCAACAATGTTAGTTTTGCTTTTTTGTGAGTTGAGCCAGCTTATTAAGTCACGCATTTTTTGTGGCACTTCCAGAGCGTCTGGCGGCGTATGTTTAGCTCCGCCAATAATCACATTGGCGTTTCGGTATTTCCCGGCCCACTCTTTATCAGTTTCTTGAATAATAATTTGATGTAAATTGCGTATTAGCACTTCAGAAACGGTGTGCTTTTTGTCTTTATCTACCAGGTCATACAAATATTCCAATGCGGCTTGGTGGTTTTTGGCTTCAAGGTGGTCTTTTAAAGGTTTGCCTTTTATAGTTATGCCTTCGTTAATAACTAAAAAAGTCTCTTTTAAGGTTAAAGAGTTGCCTTCAATCGCGTTGGAGTTGTAGGTCATCTCTATTTGAAATTTTTCCCGAAGTTTTTGTACTGCTGATTTAGGCAAGGGACGGAGCTTGTTTAGTTTGGCGAGTTTTTCTTCCAGACGGGCTTTCACGATTGGTGGTAAATAGGTCATATAAAATGCTTAATATGGTTTAGTTAGATATTTAGAGTATACCATATTAAGGAATTCTGTCAAAAGTTTTCCACAGGTTACCACTTGCGTTTTAGAGAGAGAAATATTTTAATTGGATATCCTATAAAAAAGTAAGTAAGACATTTAAAATTTAACCCAAAATGATATGAACGAACTAAGTGGCGAAAACCGAGAGATAACAACAAATCCAGAAAAAAATAACTCGACCAAATGCAGAACCAAAGAATGGGGGGATGGTCGTGGAATCCTCCAAATTTATCTGGAATCTGACGACCCCAGTTTTAAAAGAGTTTTAGACATCGCCGAAAGTTTTTCTTTGGATAAGCATTGTCGTCGAATGCTGTTTTTTTGTCATTCCCGTGAAAACGGGAATCCAGAGTTCGCATATTTAAGCCAATTTTCTGGATCCCCGCTTTCGCGGGGATGACATTTCGGCCATTTGGCGACAGTCCCATTATAGAAAAGTGTAAGGCGTTGGCCATAAAAGGGAAAGTATATGTTGCTGAATGTACGCCGATATGCGATGTTTCGCACATTCCTTAAAAATTAAATTTGTGCGAAATATTGGTGAGTTCCGCCATTCCTTGTAAAATATAATTGAGGAGGCGGGATGAACCGCATATCGGCTGTTAGGCGTTGTAAAATTTTTATGCTTTTTGTTTTTTTTGCTCGTCACTCAATCGCTGGGGGCAAAAAAAGGGGGGGCGAATTCGCTCACAAAATATGGCGAAGGGGCAGAGGGGTAAGGGGCAAATGCCCCGCAGCCATATCGCACACAACATATTAGGTGCGCCTTTCCGATTTGTTTACATTATTTTTTTGAGCACCGCCAATTTTCCATACCCCCTTTTCGAGGAATGCCTCTATTGTTTGTCTATTGGCTTTATTGATCAAATTAGAATGCGATATTTTATTTATTTTTCCATATTCAGCGAGCGTCATAATCTGCGCGCTTTCCAAATACGCTAGCCGTTTGTGGTAACTATTGGTAAGCGCTTTGCCGACTATTTCTTCCATAATAGCAGCCGCGCCTTTGGCATCAAATTCTTTAAATGCTTCGTAATATTTATTTCTGTCAATAAATTTTATATTTATTGGCACAAATCCTTCTCGTATCAATAAATAATTATTTATTACTCGCCCAATGCGGCCATTACCATCGCAAAATGGGTGAGTATATTCAAAAGCAAGATGCAACTTCGCAATCCGTTTAATTATATTTTTATGACTTGTGGCATTATATTCGGACAACATTTTTTCCAGACGATCAAACACTTCTTTGGGGTTAGGAGCAATATGGCTGCCGACACGCACGAATTCACTATCTTTTCTAAATCTTCCGGCAACATCGTCACGAATATTGGAAATCAACATTTTATGAAGTGATAAAATTACTTCCATGGAGAGCTCTTGTTCCTTGGCTCTTTGGTCAATATATGACACTACTCGCGCCAAATTTTTTGCCTCAAACATTTCTCGTTCAGTGATGTATCGATCCAAATCTATTTGTAAAAGTATTTTTTCTGTTTCTTCCAGTGTGAGCGTGCTATTTTCAATGGCGTTTGAATTATATACCTGCTCGGCCACTTCTGCTTCGCTGATTAATTTTAAAAGTGCCTGTTTGCCAACAGCCACGGTATAAAATCTCTCTCTTAACTGCGATATTGTATTGAAAATGTGTAGTGTTTTGGGCATATTTATTATTAATAGTGAATAATACCCCTATTATACACCATTTTCACTATTTTGTCAAGATAACCGTGAAAAGTTGTAATAAATTGGCCAATTTCACGGTTATGATATCATGCTTAATCTGCACGCAAACTATCTAACATTTTAGTTTATATGTTGTCAAGAGATAGAAACTAAGTGTTTTGTTTAATTTTTTTTACGATTCCCTTATCTGCGTTTACTTCAATTAAATCCCCATTTTTGTATGTTTCACTAGCGTTTTTTGTCCCAATAATACAGGGAATTTTTAATTCTCTCGATATGATCGCGGCATGGCAGAGTTGGCCACCTTCATAAGTATATCCCAAAGTCCTTTTGAGAGAGCATAATACCACGCTTCTTCCATAATTATAGAGAAGTCTCTGGCGTATGCCTTGGTGAATTTTTGTTTTTTCATATATAAATTTGATCATTTTCGTAATGTAGCGAGGGCGAGGCAACGAAGTTCCCGAAGAGTTCAGGGGCGAGCCCCCAAAAAATTAATCCTTGATTCCGCTATACCACTTCATTAATATTTTTTCCGCAGGTTTTCCTCTAATATTGTATTCTTTGGTCATAGGAAAATCATCAGGCCAATATGTAAACGGATAAACTCCGGTTATGTAGTTTGTTTCTGCGGCATTTTTTAATATTGCCTCAAATCCCATTGCTTGTTCTTCCAAATCAAGAGTATATTTATCAGAATAAGGCTCCCATAATGCAATGGCGGGGTCATCGACACCAACCTCTGATTTCAGACCGCCGTCAATGCTCGGATAGGCAACCTGCTGTAATACTATTGGTTTCTTGTAAGAATCATAAAAGGGCTTTAATCTTTCATCAAATATTTTTTTGGTATTAGAGTAGAGTTCTTCTTGTGTGGGATTGTTTTTTATTGTCAAACCAGTCCACATATTTATTGAGAAGAAATCCCATCTATCCATGAAAGGAGCGTCATTTGGATTTGGCCAAAGCTCATGAATGTTGTTAATATTTCCGCCCAGGAAAAACAATCTGCCCAGCTTTCCCTTATATTTCTGTTTTGCTTTTGAATAAATATCCTCAAGTTTTTCTTTATGATTTGTTGGCTTCTTCTCCAAGGCAATTTGATCCCCGGAAATAACAAGCGCTTCAACATCATACTTGTTCGCTAAATCAACAAAATACATAACATAGTTTTCATACTGCTCAAACCACGCATTCCACCATTCGTCAGAAAAAGATGCACTGTCTGTACTGACACAGCATATTTGCGAGCTCATGAAAACTTTAAAGCCGTCTGCTTTCATCTTCTTTAGATGAAGGTTAATTTCTTCGTCAGAGTATGTGTGACCAAATCCTTCAGAAGTTATTATAGGGGTAGGATTTACCTGTTTATAATCCCAGGGAGGAGCAATCTCAATCCATTCAACTTTATCCTCTTTTAGCTTAGCATGAGTGCTATTAAGCAAGTCTGC
>Ga0156202_129_pt1 | contig 15909 bp, 15 predicted proteins | sample RifCSPlowO2_12_FD_107855 | JGI IMG/M metagenome (GOLD analysis project Ga0156202, IMG submission 107855) | Candidatus Magasanikbacteria bacterium RIFCSPLOWO2_12_FULL_43_12 | reverse complement strand
GGGGGGGGGGGGGGCTTAAAAGCGGCCTGCCAATCGGCAATGTTACTTCGCAGATTTTCGCTAACATATATTTGAATGAATTAGACCAGTTTATCAAACATATTCTTAAAGTCAAATATTATTTCAGATACGCGGATGATTTTGTTTTGCTTGGCGGCAATCAAAATGCTCTTGAGCAGCAATTAAGCGCGATTGACAATTTTATCAAACAAGAGCTCTCGCTCTTACTCCATCCAGACAAAGTTTCAATCAAAAAATATGCGCAAGACATAGATTTTCTAGGTTATGTAATTTTGCCGCATCACATCGTTCTCCGGACAAAGACAAAAAGACGAATGTTTAAGAAGTTGGCAGAGAAAAAACAGCTTTGGCAGGCCGGCGAGATAACGGCCGAGAGTTTTAATCAAAGTTTGCAGTCGTATTTGGGTGTGTTGAAATATTGCAGGGGATTTGGTTTGGCGGAGAAATTGAGGAATGAAGCAAGAATGGACGAACAATTAAAGTAGCTTGTGGCTATTTTGTCTAATTTTATCGCTTGTGCTATAATACACCGCGTTATTAAAATGGGGATTTTATGGTAGCTTTGGAAAATAAACAAACAAAAAACATCCTTTGGTTCAAGGAGATAGAGATCAAAGACGTGCCGCTGGTGGGCGGGAAGAACGCGTCTTTGGGGGAGATGTATTCCAAACTGACCGCGAAGGGCGTTAGCGTGCCGAATGGTTTCGCGATTACCGCGAAAGCGTACCGCGATTTTTTGGCGCGCGCGAAATTAACCGAAAAAATTAAAAAGAATTTGAAAGGGCTGAATGTGACGGATGTTAAAGCTTTGGCGCAGGCGGGAAAAAAAATTAGAACCGAGATTTTGTCAGCGGAGTTTCCCAAAGAGTTAATTGAAGAAATTAAAAAATCATATCAAGAATTATCTAAGTCGGTGAACGCGAGCGATGTATCGGTTGCCGTACGTTCCAGCGCCACGGCCGAAGATTTGCCGGACGCGTCTTTCGCCGGCCAGCAAGAAACGTATTTGAATGTCCGCGGCGAGAAAGAATTGTTAATCGCGGTTAAAAAATGTTTCGCGTCGTTGTTCACCGATCGCGCGATTTCTTATCGCGAGGCTAAGGGCTTTGATCACTTGGCTGTGGCATTATCAGCCACAGTTCAACAAATGGTCAGGTCTGATTTGGGCGCGAGCGGAGTGATGTTCACGTTAGACACTGAATCCGGTTTTTCTGGCGTGGTTTTGATTAACGCGGCGTATGGTTTGGGCGAGTATGTTGTTAAAGGCCGAGTAACCCCTGATCAATTTTATGTATTTAAAGAGGGGGTTAAACAGGGTAAGAAAGCGATAATCAGCAAAATTTTAGGCAGTAAAGAAGTTAAACTTATTTACGGAAAAAAGCAAGGCACAACACAGGCGCAGGTTAAGCAAGGCGAACGCGATAAATTCGCTGTCAGCGCTGACGATGTAATTAAACTTGCCAAATGGGGGGTGCAAATTGAAGATTATTATGGCCGGGCTCAAGATATTGAATGGGCGAAAGATGGCCAAACCGGAAAATTATACATTGTTCAAGCCAGGCCGGAAACCGTTAAAGCGCGCGCGAATCATTCGGTGATTGAAAGTTATCAATTGAAAAAGAAAGGCAAAGTTTTGGTTGCCGGAATTGCGGTCGGACAAAAAATTGGCGCCGGCAAGGTGCGCGTGATTGAAAATCCGCGAGACATGAAGCAATTTAAAAAAGGCGAGATTTTAGTAACGCGGATTACCGACCCGGATTGGGAGCCGATAATGCGTCTTGCGTCAGCGATTGTTACCGAGCAGGGCGGCAAGACTAGCCACGCGGCGATTGTTTCCCGCGAGCTCGGTGTTCCGTGTCTAGTTGGCGCGAAAGACGCGCGGCAGTTATTAAAAACGGGTGATAAAGCCACGGTAAGTTGTTCGGAAGGCGATGAGGGTTTTGTTTATGCCGGTATTTTGCCGTTTGAAGTTAAGAAAACCGAGATTAAATCAATCGCTAAAACTAAAACAAAGATCATGATGAATGTCGGGGATCCGAGCAACGCATTTCAGCTTTCATTCTTGCCAAACGATGGCGTGGGACTCGCGCGCGAGGAATTTATTTTTACTAATTTTATCCGCATTCATCCACTGGCTTTAATTCACTTTAATAAACTGAAAGATAAAGCGGCAAAAAGAAAAATTGCCGCGCTGACGCGGGGTTATAAAAATAAAGAAGAATATTGCGTTGATAAATTGGCGGAAGGCATCGGCCGGATTGCTTCGTCTTTTTATCCGCGTGACGTGATTGTCCGTTTGTCTGATTTTAAAACAAACGAGTATGCCACTTTAATCGGCGGAAAGGAGTTTGAGCCCAAAGAACAAAATCCAATGCTCGGATGGCGCGGGGCCAGCCGGTATTATTCCAAAGAATATAAAGAGGCTTTCCGCTTGGAGTGCGAGGCGATTAAAAAAGCGCGCAATGATTGGGGGCTAAAAAATATAATCGTGATGGTGCCGTTTTGCCGCACTTCGGAAGAGGGCGAGAAAGTACTTTCGGTTATGGCGGATTATGGCTTAAAACGCGGCGAGAACGGTTTGCAGGTCTACGTGATGTGCGAGATTCCATCCAACGTGATTTTAGCCGAGGACTTTGCTAAGATTTTTGACGGTTTTTCCATTGGCTCTAATGATTTAACCCAGCTTACTTTGGGGGTTGACCGCGATTCCAGTTTAGTCAGCCATGTTTATGATGAAAAAAACCAGGCAGTGACGACTTTAATTCGCCAAGTTATCCACACTGCCCATAAATATAAAAGGAAAGTCGGCATTTGTGGACAAGCGCCGAGCGATTATCCGGAATTTGCCGAGTTTTTGGTTAGAGAAGGCATTGACAGTATTTCATTAAACCCGGACACGGTGGTTTCAACCCGCGAACGAATCGCTTTCGTGGAAAAGACTTTGGGTAAAATGGGCCGGCGGACCAGCGCGAAGTTTTTGGGGTTGGTGGTTTGGTTTGGTGTTCTCGGCGCGGCGTTGATCAGTTTGGGCGCTGGTTGCGGTTTTGTTGACGACAAACAAGCACAGACAGGATCTTCGTCATACTCCTCTCCGGCTGAGTTAGTAAAAAAGGTTACAGAAGTTAAAAACAAAGAGTTTAGCGAGAAAACGACGACTTTGAAAGAAAATGGTTTTGCCAATTTTACTATGCAATATCCCGTAACTTGGACCGTGGAACATTGGAATGGCGGAGTGACAGTGAAAGATTCGGATACGGGTGAATATGTGAGCGTGTTTAAACAACTGATTCAACCACCAATAAAACCGGATAAAAAACAACCGATTACTGTTGATGGTCAACCGGCGACGATTGCGGTGCTTGATGCCGCAAAAACTGGACTTTTAACGGCGATTTACGAAGTTCCACTAGGAGACGCAGTTTTAGAGATTGATGTGGCTTTGGTGGAAAACAACGACAAAATCATTCCCTCGTTTAAGTTTGTGGAAGGACAAAATTCCCTGATGCCGAATAAGTGGGATGTTTTGGAAAAACGGTTGTGCGTCCAGATGATAATCTACGCGCGGGAAAACAAAAATTCCGAATGCAAGATGTTCTCCACGCCCTGCGACGCGCCGAAGGGATGGGAAGTGTGTGGGGAGTGAGGTTGACAAATTTTGATAAGTCTTTTATTATATATCCATAATTAAACAATATTAATGATTTTATGGACACACAACCGCGCGTGGACAAATGGCAGAAACTTTTAGTGATAATTTTGGTTGCGGTGATTTTAGTGGTAATTGGGTTGGGCTGGTATATTTTTGATGTGATGAACAGCAAATTGAAGAAGTTTGAGAGTTTTACCAAAGTGTCGCTGCAAGAAGAGCTGGTGGTTGACTTGGGTGACAAGAAAGAGGGAACATTAAATTTATCAAATACCGATTCGGAAGTCGGCGGAGTGGTTGAGAAGGTTTCCAAGCACATTTTGTTGCCGACTGGAGAAATAACCGTGGCGACGGTGAATGACGCGGAAGCGTTGCGCCGACAGAATCCCCAGGCATTTAAATATATAAAGAACGGAGATCGGCTGCTTATAAGCGCCGAGGGAATCATTATGTATGATCCGATAGTTGATAAGGTGGTAGATGTGGCGCATTAAGAATTTTCACAAAAATTCACCCGAAAGGGTGATTTTTTGTGAGCTGGCAGGCAGGGATGGTTTAAAAAAATAGGCGGGTCGGACGGGACTCGAACCCGCAACTTCCGCCGTGACAGGGCGGTGCTCTAACCAGTTGAACTACCGACCCGCCTATTTTTCTATTATTTAACAGGAGCGGCAAGTTTTCGCGCTCTCTTCAGCTTATTTTTATCGCGTTTGATTTTAGCTTTTTTTCTTTCTATTTTTATAATAGCGTTGTAGGATTTTCGTCTCCCCATATTTTTGATGCTTTATGTTTTAATGTTAATAATAATACAAGGTCATGACGGGATTGTCAATAGGTTGATTTTGTAAACAAAAAAGCTCCTACGGTGTTCGGAGATGGTAAAGGGAAAAGGAGGGGGTTCCCTGCCCATCTGCCGAACGCCTCAGGAGCTTTCCAACTAATATATCATAGCAAAATTGTTGGTTTTTGTCAAGTATTATTTTACCGCTTCAACGATTTTCGCGAATGCCAGCGGATAATCTTTGGCAATCTGCGCGAGGACTTTGCGGTCAAGCTTGACCGCTTTGTTTTTCAAACTGCCCATGAATCTGCTGTAGGTCGTGCCCAGTTCGCGCACAGCCGCGTTGATCCTCACTTCCCACAACCGGCGGAAAGTTCTTTTTCTAACTCGCCGATCGCGATAAGCATGAGCGCCGGCTTTCATGGCCGCGGTCTTGGCCAGCTTAATCAAATTTTTGCGGCCCGCTTCAAAGCCTTTGGTTTTCAGCAATATATTGCGTCTGTGTTTGGCGCGTTTAACGCCGCCTTTGGCTCTAGACATAGGATTAGAGACGCATTGCAGCGTCTTTACTGTTAGGGATTAAACGTTTGGTAGAGCGAGCAGAATCGTCTTGCGCATTTCTTTTGACATTGTGTTATCAGACCGTTTATTGCGTTTGGTCTTGCCGGATTCGCGGGAATTAAAATGATCCTGCCCTTCGGCGCGTTTCAGAATTTTGACGCCCTTCTTTGATTTTTTTACAATAAATCTTTTTGAGGTTGCTTTATGGGTTTTTGCTTTCATAATTATGAAATGTTCTATTATGTCAGAAGTCTATATGATCTATCTGGAAATGTCAAGGGCTACTTCTTGGCGATAATCGCGGTGATTTGATTGGCTTGCCTGGTTGGTTCTTGCTCATAACGGATAGGCATTTTTTCCAGCAATAAATTATGAAATTTTTTAAACATCTCAAACGCCAACGAGGACTTCGCGTTCTCCCGTCCTTTGAGGATTATAACCGGCTTGACTTTGTCGCCTCGGTTTAGGAATCCTTCCGCTTGCGTCAGGCGTACTCCCATATCATGGTCGCCGATTCTTATTGAGAGGCGAATGCCTTTGACTTCGCTTTCATGCGCGTTGGCTTTTTGTTTGCGCGCCTCTTTTTCTTTTTGATATTTAAAATGGCGAAAATCAACTATTTTACAAACCGGCGGCGCTCCTTTAGGATTAATTTCCACCAAATCCATTTCCTGTTCGCGCGCCAAACTCAAAGCTTGGGTAATGGGCATCACACCGACATTATTTCCTTCCACGTCTAAAACCCGCACTTCAGTCGCGACAATGCGTTCGTTGGTGTTGAAATGGGGGATAATCGGCTTATCAGGTCTTTTTTTACGGGAGATTCTCATAACTTCTAAGTGGAGATGCCGGGAATTGAACCCGGGTCTGAATGGGTTAATAGAACAGACTACATGTTTAGCCGCTTTGGCAATTCGCCGTTGCTTAAAGAAGCGGCCAAAAAGCGACGACTAGCCATAATTAACTTTCAGATTAAACCGTTATGGCGGCGGTCCAATCCTACTCTCGCTGGGTTTACACCGTTTATCCGTTAGCGAGTATAGCGGAGACGATGGCCGAAGCGATTAAGCGACGGCTGTTGCAAAGGTCGGAACGCTAAAGGCGTTAGCCAAAGCATTCTTCACTTTTGATACAAAATTGACATTTGTATGTCGCGCTATGTGATTTACGAGGATCAGCGCTTCCTCGACATGCCTGTGCCGATTAACTTATTCCATTCATCGAGTCCTTTCATCCCCGTAAAGCCCGCCTTACTTCTATGTCGGTTTCTCGCTTTTTTATCGTCCGGCGTTTGTCATACTGCTTTTTGCCGCGGGCGATGGCGATTTCCAACTTAATATGACGACCCTTATTATATAACGAAAGCGGGACGATTGTCAAGCCCTTTTGCTCCAGTTTTCCTCTTAAATAATTGATTTCCGGTTGTTTTAAGAGTAGTGGACGACTGCGTTCCGGATCATAATCTTTCAGTTGTCCGGCGAATTTGTATTTTGGTATGTGAGCATTTGTCAGCAAAGCTTGGTTGCCATGAAGCGTTATGTAGGCGCTTTTTAGGCTGGCGTGTCCGGTTCGGATTGACTTCGTCTCTTGTCCGGTTAATAATAAACCAGCCTCAAGCTTTTCCATGATTTCATAATCAAACTCCACCCTTTTGTTTTCGGCGTAATTTTTCATGGGTATATTATTACAGGTATTTTGTATTTTGTCCATTTATATAGTATAATATGTTAGAAAATCCAGCGTTGTTTATACTCTTATCAATATTTATCACAAGGGTTCTGTCATTGCGAGCCTTAGTGCCTTTAGCCGCGAGCGAAGCGTGGCGGGAAGCAATCCACACTCGTTAATCGTTGACGACTGGATTGCTTCGTCGGCCGACGAACATTGGCCTCCTCGCAATGACAGAGAGCCGCCATTTTGAACGACTGGGTTGCGGAGCCTGTCCCGAGTGAATGCGAGGGATCACGCGAGCTCCTCGCAATGACAGATTTGTCGTCCTTTGTCTATATTAAAATTTTATGTTTTGGCATAAGAAAAAATTTAACTGGCCGTTCATGATGTTCGGCTTCATCGCTTTAGGAATAGTAATATCAACCGCGGTTTTATTAATGATGGTTGCCGACAAGGCTAAAAACGGGGTGTTGCGGACAGCCGAAGGCATAAAATCAGTTGGCGAGGCGATAGAAAATTCAAGCCCTGCCGCGGTTAAGGCAAAGTATAAAGAAGATTTGTCAGCTTTAAGAAAACAAACGGCTGACGATGTAAATTGGGAGAAAGCTTTTGAAACGCAATTTTTTGCCATGCGAGTTCCGGCAGAATTGTTGGATGACCATCTGCAAGCTTTTTGGGATGTGAATGGCGCGCAAAAGAACAAAACAAAAATACTATTGATTTTAGACGGGTTGATCAAAAAAGCAGAAGCATTATGATTGGACGCTATATTTTTGGTTTAATCATGGGCGCGGCGAGTGTGGCGGTTTTGTTTTTTTTAATCAAAATAGAAAGCCGGTGGCAGTTTGTGGTTGTGTGGTTGGTGTGGCTGGTAGTTTTGGGAGTGGTCGGTTGGTACTTTAACGCTAATCGTCAGCATGGTATTAGCCGAGATCTGCCATTGACTCTGGCTAGCGCCGCGGCAGGAACAATTTTGTTAGTGCTTTTGGAAGATGATTTATGGCGTAACGGTCTCGTAGTTTTTATTGGATTGATTATATTTTTTTTGTTTTCTCAAATAGCGCGGAGAGCGAGCGGGTTAAGTTATGAAGAAAAACCATATCGCCGGATGCGTATGATGCTGTGGGTGTTTGTCGCCTATTCTGTTTTGACGCTGGTTTACGCCTTGGGTAGTTTTTTCCCGGCGTTGCCGTTTTGGTTGGAAAGTTTGGTTGGAAGCGCGGTTGTTGGAATTATTTCTCTATTGATTTGGCAAATGTATTTCGCGGTGGACTGGCGCAATTTGCTTTTGTGGTCGTTAATTATCGCTTTGGCGGTTTGGGAAACGATTTGGGCGCAGGATTTTCTGCCATTCGGTTATCTGGTTCTGGGCGCGCTTACGACTTGGGTCTGGTATATTATGCAATTATTCCTACGGTTTCACTTGAGCCGGCAGGGGATAGTCTGGCGAAAACAGGCGTATTTTTTGACAATTAACGTTGTATTGTATATTTTGATGTTGTGGATGTTTGTGAGATGGATTTGACGACGAAGTCTATAAAGTCATAAAGTCATAAAGTTTTTAAAGCAGTGATTGAATTGCTAAATTATTAAATTGCTAAATTGTTATTTTCGTAGTTCGTAATTTCGTAAGTGTTAGTAATTTCGCATATAAATATGAAAGGTCATCCTCCCCATCTGCCACCAGAATCTTGCCGCGTTGATACGCACTATCGTTTGCGCAGTTTGCGTTGGACGGTTTTTTTGATTCTAATTTCGTTTTTAAGCGGAACCGCGGCGGCGCTGTCAGTCTCGGCTTGGATAACCCCGGCGCAGGTCGCGTCTATCGGGTATCGTCAGAATGCGGTTGGCAATGGCAAGGATTCTCTTTTCCAGTCAACTGATCCGGAATTTGTCCGTCAAACAGAACAGAAAATCATTACAGTGTTTGACCGCCGCAAGAAAACAAACAAATTGTTTTATACGGACAAGGCGCTGGTCGGCAAGGCGGCAATGTTGAGTTCAGATGGTTGGGCGGTTATTTTTTACCCAGCTTACATTGTTGGCGAGGAAAAGAATTGGGAAGCGGTGGATGATAAAAATCTATATTATAGTTTTGAAAAAACCGCTTATGACAAAGTCGCTAATTTGCTGTATGTAAAAATCAATGGCGCCGGTTTTAGAATCAGTTCTTTCGCGGATTCACGCAATTTAACATCCGGTCAAGGGCTGTGGGCAGTGGGAAAAGATGGTTGGCGCCGAGTGTCGTTGGGTGAATTGGCGTTGGTTGAATCAAAAACAGCAACGCCGATTTGGCGGCCGACGCGTTATTTTTCTTTATCGTCAGAAACAACCGATGGCGCGCTTCTGTTTAATGATAGCGGCGAGTTGATTGGCGCGGTTGATACCGGACAAGTTGTGCCCGCTTGGCTTATTTCTGGCCAGATTGGTTCGCTATTGGAAAAAAACACGGTTAAGTATAACCTGGTGAATTGGAAAGGATGGATGGTCAATGGCGTTGAATGGGAAGGAAAAAAGAAGAATCTCAATGGATTTTATGTAAGCGAAGCATCCGGATCGGCCGCGAATAAGGCGGTTAAAGTTGGGGATGTAATTATTAAAATTAACGGCGACGCGGTGTTGGAGCAGACATTGACCGAGAAAATTTTTATTGCGCCGGACGAGTTTAAAGTAACAGTTTGGCGGAATGGAGAGGAGATTGAGGCGGCGGTTAAGAAAGAGATAGTCAAACCTTGACAAGCGGGTGTTGGTGAAGTATAATATTAAGTCAGATTTTGTCCGTCATTGCGAGGAGGAGCTCGCGCGATCTTTCGTCTCCACTCGGGACAGGCTCAGCAACCCAGTCGTTCAAAATGGCGGCTCTCTGTCATTGCGAGGAGGCCAATGTTCGTCGGCCGACGAAGCAATCCAGTCGCGTTTATCCCAGAGAAAAATTTACGATGGATTGCTTCGTCGTCTGCGGACTCCTCGCAATGACAGACGGGATTCGCCATGGGTTCTTTATAAACTTTTTAACTTTTTAACTTTCGCTTTATGTTTCTCACTCACTCTCCGTTCAAATTGTTAATCCAACGTTGGCGGCTGTTGGTGTTCGCAGGGGCTTTAGTCGCGTTTTTTGCCGTATTGTTAAGTTTGGTGTTTACTTTCCCGCCGCAGTATCGCGCTGACGCGCAGGTTTTGGTTATCGCCAAATCGCGTTATGGCATTGATCCATACACGGCCGCGAAATCCGCCGAGCAGATCAGCGGAAGCGTTGTCCAGATTGTCGGGACCAATGATTTTTACGAAAAAGTTACCATGCAAGGCGGGCATAATTTGGATTTGAGCAAGTTAAACGATTTATCCGAACGCAAGAAAAGAAAAGTGTGGCGTAAAATGGTTGACGCGTCAGCGATTTACGGCACCGGAGTTTTGAATATCAGTGTTTATAATAAAAATCAAGAGCAAGCTAAAGAGTGGGCCGGCGCTGTCGCGGACACTTTGGTTGGCAGTGGTTGGGAATATGTTGGTAGTGATATTGGCATGAAAGTCGTGAACACCCCGGTAGTTACTAATTGGCCTGTCCGTCCGAATTTTATTTTGAATTTAGTTCTCGGATTTGTGGTTGGCGCGCTGGCAATGGCAGTGGCGATTGTAAAAAGAGGATAGGGTTCTGTCATTGCGAGCCTTCGGGCCTTTAGCCGCGAGCGAAGCGTGGCGGGAAGCAATCCACACCCGTTAATCGTTGACGACTGGATTGCTTCGTTGTCGCGCGAGCTCCTCCTCGCAATGACAGGCTTGCAGCCCAAAGCATATAAAAGTATAAACAACGCTGGTAAATACAACATTTAATAAACAAACAAAACAGTCGTCAAAAACGACTATTTTTTGTCTTATTTTAGCCAAGATTTGCTCTGGGGATGGATACCGCTTGACAAACATAGTAAAATATGCTACGATTAGTTGTTAAAATACAGGCGAATTGGGAGTGAGGAGCGTAAGTTTATTAAGTAGCTAAGTTGACTAAGTCTGCTAAGTAGTGATTGTGGAGAAAATTGTTAAATTGTTAAATTGAAAATTTGTAGTGTGTTCTGTTAATTGTGTTTTGTGTTCTGTCTGTCGTTGGCATTGCAGATATGATGAAACCTCATCGTTTCTGTTGTGCCAATGGTTGGCGCGAAATGTTCTTTTCAACCTATTGCAATCGTTCGGGTGAACGCGTTGCATGACAGTTTCTTGGTGTGCGAATAAAAAAGAAAGTGAGGGTGCTATGTTGACTGTACAAGGAATCGCGAGTCTGCTCTCGTCTTGGGATGACGCAGACTTGCCACAAAAAATCTACACGGCCATCCTGACTGGCGGTACACAACAGGAGATCCAGGAGTGGCTGGAGCATGAAGGAGTCGTCATGGTGGGCGACACCACCGTCTCCGACGCCATCTTCGCTGAGTTGGCGCCAGCTCCGCCTCTGGTCATCCATGGTCGGGATGGCAATCCCGGACAGAAAGGCGATCCTGGCCCCAAGGGCGACAAGGGGGATCAGGGTCTCAAAGGTCGCGATGGCGATTCTGGTGATCCCGGCCCGAAGGGTGACCGCGGTCCGGCCGGTCCCAGTGCCTCCATCAGCTGGCTGGTCGCCGTCATCGTCGTTATCGTCGTCATCGCGGCTGGCGTCTACATCGTGGACAGCCACCGTGTGGACGAGAGGATCGACGCGGCCAAGGCCGAGATGCCGAAGGTCGCCGGCGTCGCGGCCAAGGCCAAGCTCAAGGCGGCGTTCGGCGAGGAATTCCTCGCTGCCGCGCCGACGTGGGCCAAGCCCACGGAGCCCGAGTGCTCGTGGGGCCAGTTCCCGACAGTGGGGGACTGCATGGCGCAAAAGAGCGAGGCCTGCGCCATGAGGTGTTGTGCCTACTGGGCACAACAGCCACTGGTTCTCGGCGCCCAGTGCCGGTTGGAAATCCGCAATGCGCTCCTCGGACAGCCTGCTCCGTACCCACCCCCACCCGCACCAAAGTCATAGTTCTTTTCATCGCCGCACCTCTCTCGCGTCGCGCGGCAATCCTGCCCACCCGGGCGGATAAGACGCAGCCGTTTGTTTCACAAAACAACGGCTTCCCATTCAGCCCTCAAATTATTTTGAGAGTTGATAGGAAAAAAATCGCTCATTAAAATAATATTTTCCTGTTGCGGAAAGAGGACGGAACGACGAAGGTGTAAGACGTAGGACGTATGACTTATGGCGTAAGATTGTGGTTAAAATCTTAAGTCTTATGTCATACACCCTACACCCTACGCCCGGTCTCGTTTTCTTCCCGCGACAGGATTAACCCCGCGTTGGGGCTGTATAGCTCCTTTGCGGAGACAGTTTTGCCTGCTGGGTGTTCCAGTTGGCGAGAGTTTTCGGTTCTCTGGATAACTGAAAAAAGGAGAATTTAGATGAAGTTCGTAGTGACGGTGCTGGTGCTATTCGTCGCGTGCTTGTTTTCTCTATCCGTTCTCGCCAAGCTCAACCCGCCCCCGCCACTGGTACCCGCCAACAACCCGCTTGACCTCACCGGTCAGCGGCAGACCGGCGATGCCGTTGACGCCGGGCAGGATGACGACATCCTGCGGCTCGGCAACAGACTCAACGCGTTGGAAGGCCAGCGGGACAGCGTCCAGTCAGCTATGGACGCGGTGGCGCGTGCCCGGCTCGGCAAGTTGGAGGACCGCGTCAAGGCGTTGGAAGACGCCAAGGCGCGGTTGCCGACTGATCTGGTCGGCAAGGCCGAGATAGAGCGGATGATTGCGGAGGTGATCAAGGCTGCCGGGGGCACGTCTGTGTCCCAAGACGCCAGTTCCGGGCCTGAACCTCCGGCAGTGGCGACCGGATTTAACTTCGATCAGAAGTTGGGAGAGATTGAACGGATTCTCTCTGCTCGGCTTGCCAAACTGCATGTGCAAATCACAGCCCTCAACAACCGTCTCCGCGGGGTAGAGCGTCAGCTTTCTCGCCGAGCCATCCGCTTTGACGCCGGCGGCTTCGGGCTCTTGTCTCGCGGCTTCATGGCCGCGGGCTGGCTCGGAGCCATTACTTGGCCCCTTGGTCAGGATGGCGACTGGGCGGTTCGGTTCGGCGCTGGAGCCGGGCAAGGTTGGGACTGGGCAGATAAGCTCGAATCGGCGGCATGGTTGGCAAAAGCCGACCTGCTCTACCGGTGGGAGTCCATCGCGCTCGGTCTGACCGGTACTCTCGTCGGAGGGGCGGTCAGGGACGGCAACCGCTATCTCTCTTGGGGTGGCGGTGCCACGGCTCGCGTTGAGCCGTGGAGCTGGCTGTTCATCCAAGCCAGCGCCGTTACTGGCGCGGCCCTGGGCACCTACGCCCCGATCCAGTGGATGCCGATCGGCGGCATTGCTGAGGCCGGGGTTACTTTCCCATAGTTCTTTCTTCACAGTTGCACCATTCTTGTGTCGCGCAACTGGTCATGCCCAATCGGGCGGATAAGACACAGCCGTTCTTCAATGAGCGGCTTCCCATTCAGCCCTCAATTTGTTTTGAGAGTTGATAGTGAAAATTAGCTCTTTACAATTGAGTGAGAAAGAAAAAATAGCGACTGGATTGCTTCGCCTGCGAAGGCTCGCAATGACAGTCGCGGATTTTTCTGTCGCGGAAAGAGGACGGAACGACGAGGGCGTAAGACGTAGGACATAGGACATAAGATTTGAATCCTACGCCATATGTCCTACGCCCTATGTCCGGTCTCGTTTTCTTTCCGCGACAGGAAACCCCCGTGTTAGGGGTTTGGTTATACGCTCGATTAAGTTTGAGATAAAAACCCCTGACGCGGTTCAAGATTGTCGGCTGGAATGTTCCTGTCCGACGCCAGTGTCTGGCTTCAACAAAAGGAGAAATCTAGTGAAGCCTCGAAATCAGTGCTGTTTGTTCTTGTTCGTTCTGTGCGTTTTCGTGCTCAACCTCGGTTGCATGGAGAAGCCGGCGCCGGCGGTCAAGGGCGGTGGTGGGACGACCACCAACAACACGTTCTCGATCAATGGCAACCTGGATCTCGATGGCGACGGCTACGCCGATCTCGGCACCCCTGGTGGCGATCTCACTGGTACGATCCAGGAGACCTGTCAGAATGCTCCCAGCAAGGGTACCGAGGAGCAGTGCGTTTCCACCTACACTGCCGCATTGAAGGGCCAGGGCGACTGCGACTTCGTGGTTGCTGACGACCCAGCCGTCTGTTCGGACGGCGGACTCAACTGCGCGGACGAGAAGTACTCGGTCTGCGCTCCTTGTATCAACCCGGGCGCCGTTGAAGTCTTTGACGGCGTGGACAACAACTGCGACAAGCAGTTCCTCCCGGACGAGTGCGACAACAAGAAGCCGTGCGACGACGAGAACGCCTGCACTTCCGCGGACACCTGTGTGGACGGCGGTTGCGAGGGTGCGCCGCTGGACTGCAACGACAACAACCCTTGCACCGATGACTCGTGCGACGCGGCACTCGGCTGTGTCAACGAGAACAACAATGCAGCCTGCGACGACGGGAACAAGTGCACGGACACCGACACCTGTGCCAACGGCACATGCGTCGGACTTGTCATCAACTGCAACGACCTCAACCCGTGCACCGACGACTCGTGCGAGCCGTTCTCCGGTTGTCACAACGCAACCAACACCGCGGACTGCGAGGACGACAACCTCTGCACGGACAACGACATCTGCGCGAATGGCGCATGCGTCCCGGGCGCGGCGAAGAGCTGCGACGACCAGAGTCTTTGCACGACCGACTCGTGCGACCCGGGGTTCGGCTGCGTCTTCGCGGCCAAGTCCTGCGACGACAGTGACAAGTGCACGACCGACTCGTGCGACCCGGTCACTGGTTGCGTTCACGCGGCCGTTGTCTGCAACGACTTCAACCCCTGCACCGTGGACTCGTGCGTTCCCGCAACCGGCTGCGTCTTCGCGGCCGCATTCTGCGACGACGGCGACGCCTGCACGCTTGATCTCTGCGACCCGCAGACTGGCCTGTGCGTTCACACGCCGGTTGTCTGCAACGACAAGGACGCGTGCAACGGCGTTGAGACCTGCGACAAGGCCACCGGCTGTGTCGCGGGTGTCGCGCCCAACTGCGACGACAACAACCTCTGTACCGACGACTCCTGCGACGCATTGGCAGGGTGCCAGCACGTCAACAACATCAACCAGTGCACGGACAACGATCTGTGCACCAACGGCGACGCGTGCGCAGGCGGCGCGTGCGTGCCAGGCGCGGCGCTCAACTGTAACGACGGCGACGACTGCACCACGGACTCCTGCGACTCGATCTTGAGTTGCCAGCACGCGGCAGTTTCGAACTGCTGTGTGGAGGACGCGGACTGCGCTCCGCCGCCCGCCGGATTCCTTCCGGTTCCCGGCGAGACATACTGGTCGGACGGGAAATACTCGTTCGGCTGTCTTCCTCCAACCGATTCGCAGGTGAACCACGGCGTCTGCGCCAAGTGTGAGGATGCCGACGCCGACGGTTGGTGTGATGCCATCGAGGGCATCTGCAACGACGGCGTGGACGGGGACCTCGACGGCGACGCGGACTGCGCGGACCCGGACTGCGACGGCAAGGCCTGCAGCGACAACAACGCCTGCACCACGGGCGACGTCTGCGCGGACAACGCGTGCGTGCCGGGTCCGGCGCAACCTTGCGACGACCAGAGTCTGTGCACGACCGACACCTGCGACATCGCAACCGGTTGCGCTCACGCGGCCATCGCTTGCAACGACACCAACCTGTGCACGACAGATTCGTGCGTTCCCGCAACCGGCTGCGCCTACGCGGCCATCTCCTGCGACGACGACGATGCGTGCACTACCGACTCCTGCGATCCGGCCATCGGTTGCGTTTTCACGGCAGTTCCAAACTGCTGTGAGGTCAACGACGACTGCGCCGAAGGGGAGGTCTGCTGGCAGAACGAGTGCAAGGCACCGGTCAGTGGATGCTTCCCGTTCGGGATAGAAGCCACTGCCGGCACCGCCTACGGGTGGTGGGATGCCTTCGGGAAGGCCGTTGCAGGGATCTCCGGCGCCACGGGTCCCGGTACCATGGACGAGGCGCCATCTGGCACCTGCTCGGTCACCCTCAGCGTGGTTCCCGTGGACTGCGTCTGCCATCTCGCTGACGGAAAGCAGGGCTGTTGCTATCTTCCTGGCGGTGGCTTCGGCTGCGTTCACAACGGCGACTGTCTCTAGTCGCTCCACCTCTTC
>Ga0156202_125_pt2 | contig 18725 bp, 10 predicted proteins | sample RifCSPlowO2_12_FD_107855 | JGI IMG/M metagenome (GOLD analysis project Ga0156202, IMG submission 107855) | Candidatus Magasanikbacteria bacterium RIFCSPLOWO2_12_FULL_43_12 | reverse complement strand
GACGCGGCTACCGGAGGGTCCTGCCAATACACGGCCTCTTCCACTTGCGCTTCTGTCACCAGCACGCCGGTTACAGTTACAAATGGTATTTTTTCCATCAATTTAGGAGACACTTCAGCGAGTTTGGCGGCCATTTCCCCGACCCTTTTTAATAGTAGCGCGTTATATTTAGGAATAACGGTTTGTTCTGGCGCTGGCACAGGTTGCGATAGCGAAATGACGCCGCGAAAGAGAATTACTGCCGCGCCTTACGCGTTTAACGCGGATTATCTTTCCGGTTTAGCCACTTCTACCATTGGCGGACAAGGTTCTTACGTGCCGGTAACTGATTCCAGCGGGAATTTGAAAATTTCCAATAATTTATTTGTGGCCAGCACTACTGCCGGTCAGTTTGGGGTAGGCACCACTACTGTGCCTTCGGGAATGAAGAGTTATGTTGAAAGCGCCACAGCTTCGGACAAATTGTTAGTAATACGGGGGAATAGCAGCCAAAGCGGCAATTTGCAAGAATGGCAAAACAGCGCTGGCACGGCCTTGGTGATCGTTGATTCTTCAGGCAATATCTCTACCTCCGGCACATTAGCTACTTTTAGCAACGCTACCATCGGCGGTCATCTTTATCCATTTTCAGACAATCTTTACGATGTGGGCGCTTCTTCAACTCAATGGAGATATGGCAATTTTCAGGGAGGGATATTGGCGGCTAATGGTTCCACAACCTCAACTTTGCTTAATAACTCGCTGACTGTAGGCCAAGCCAGCAGTTACAATTCGGGTAAATTTAATCTTGATTCTTCTGGCAATTTGAGCGCGTCCGGCACGATTAAAATTGGAAACAATTATTTTAGCGTTAACACGGATGCCGAAGCATCGTTTAGGGCGGCAGACACAGGCAATGCTTTTCGCATTGTAAACACCGCCGGCGCCAGCGATCTTAATATTTTTAAGGTTGACAGTAGCAATATGTTGATTCTATTTGATGAAACTAACATAGGATACAAAGTTGGTATCGGCGGTACTACTAACCCTTCAGAAAAACTTACTGTCATTGGCAATGTCGCTTCTGCTGACGGTTCGACCACTTCCACACTAACTAAGGATTCTTTAGTTTTGGGTAAAACATCCACCAAAGGGGCTGGAAATTTTTATGTTGACTCCTCAGGCAATGTCTTTGCTACCGGCTCATTAAAGACTTTCGGAAATGTTACTTCGACAGGCAATCTTTATGCTTTAAGCGGCACTGTCAGCACATCTATTCTCAACGGCAGTTCTCTAACTTTGGGGTCAGGAACAAAGTACAGTTCAGGCATGTTTAATGTTTCTGCTAACGGCAATGTCAGCGCGTCGGGTTCGCTTGTTGTTTTTGGGGATAGTGCCAATGGTGTGGCTAACATTTCAAAAAGCACAGTTCGTCCCATTGGTCTTGACTCTGATTTACAAGAAGATTTTGTTAATGCTTCGGTTTTAACGTTGGGTAATTTTATTGATGGCAATGGCGGGTTTTTGGTGTTAAAAGCGGCAAATGATGGCAACTCTTCAATAGTGTTTAAAGACGGTAACGACGGTAGTATCCGCGGGCAGTTGGGGTTTAATGAAAATATAAGCACACTGCAATATGTTTTTGGTACCGGAACAGTTACGTCTACTTGGGATGACACCCAGTTTATATTAAGCAGACAAGTCGGATTTACTAAAGGTAAGTTTTTTATTGATCCGACCACCGGTGACATCGCTGCTTCAGGGACATTCAAGGTTTTTGGCAGCTCTCTTCTAGGTGATTCTGACGCTGGGGCTGGCGACACTACGCGAATTTACGGCGCTTTGGCTATGGGCGCCGCTCCCACCGGCAACGCGCAATTGTTTTTAAAAGCCAGCTCCACTACCGCCGTGCCGTTTTTAGCGCAAGATAATAATGGAAATTTAATTGGTCGTATAGCTTCTTCCTCTGTTGAAGGCATAGTCAGTGGAGCGCAAGTGACAGTAAATGGTTATGCTCTTTCCACTTTGGGTGATGCTAGTGGATTGCCTGGCGGTTTGTCTATTAGATCAACAGCCGCCACTGCCGGCGCAATCATACTTTATCGCAATACTACGGCAGTGGGAGCGCAATTAACGCCAGGCTCCCTGATTGTTTCCGGCGGCGGCACTGGTTCAACCAGTACTTTGGATTCGCTCAATTTTACTGTCGCACAACAGCCGAATTACAATCAAGGTGTTTTTTATGTGAATGGTAGCGGCAACACCAGCGCGTCCGGCACTCTGTCTTTTACTGCCACTGCTGGCGGTGTGGTCTCTTCCACAGCTAATACTTTGCGTTTAGTGGGAACACCAACCGGCACTAATAATGATTTTGAATTTTGGGATGGATTGGGGATCTCAACAAAATTTCTTGGTTTTCGGTATGCTGTCACCGGCGCCGCCGCCAGCACCAGCATTACTTCTTATATCTCAAATATTGTTAGTTCAACCGGTTTTGTTCTTAACACAGTTGCTGGAGGCGGAGCCATGACTTCTTCCTCGGCCACGCTTGACCGAGCTTTGTTGGCAGTACAGAACAATGGTACCAATCAGTTTGTGGTCAGCGCCGGCGGCAATGTTTACGCTGATGAAAGTTTCATTGCCAACTCTACCGATTATGGCATTGCCGATATGGCCGAGTATGTTAATTTAGTCGCCGGCGAGACTGGCGAACCCGGCGATGTGTTGGTGGTTGATAAAATAAATTATAACAAATTCAAAAAATCTTTTTCGGCGAACACAAAAGAAGTCGCGGGCGTGATTTCCGATACCGGCGCGTTTATCATGGGCGCTTCCGGAGAAGGGCGCGCGCCGTTGGCTTTGGCCGGTTTGGTTAAAGTAAAAGTGACTGATGAAAACGGATCGGTTGAAGTTGGTGATTACTTGACCACCGCCTCCAAGCCCGGTTATGCCATGCGGTTTGACGCTGATGCCGGAGTTTCTGCCGGTCTCGTTGGTATGGCATTGGAACCGCTGGAATCAGGCGATGGCAAGGTTATAATTTTGGTAAACAAAGGATTGGCAGTTGGTAATTCAACGACCGGTCAATTAAATACTTCGCAAAATGGATCCGGTCAATTAGTTTGGGGCAATGATTTTAATTTGCATTTATTGGGTCGCAGTATTTTGGATGTTTTATCCATTAAATCCCAAGATGAAAAATGGATGATAGATGAAGATGGATATTTGGTCGTTAAAGTCAAAACACCACAAGGCGATAAAGAATTGTATGGTTTGCAATCAGGCCAAGACAAAGAAGTGGTATTTTCCGGTTCGTCGCAGTTAGAAAATGGTATAAAAAAGATTGAATTGCCGGCAATAGACAAAGAGATTGTGGATATTAACGCGGCGATTAAAGTTTCCGTCACTTTGACCGGCGATGCCAACGGCGTGTTCGTTACGGAAAAAAGCTATGAAGGATTTACCGTAAAAGAATTAAACGGCGGCGCGAGTAACGCGACTTTTGATTGGCTGGTGATTGCGAAGCGGCGGGCGGTTGAAGATGGTGATGTCGTTGAGGAATCCCCGGAAGAAATTACTGAAACACCGGTTGAGTCCGCGATAGAGGCCGCTGAGATTATTCCACCAGAAGTTGGCGCGGCCACATCAAGCGAAGAAGTTAGTAATGAACAAACAGGTAGTGAACTTCCGCCAGCAGAAAATGCGGAAGAACCAAGTGTTGAAGATCCGGAAGAAATTCCAACCGAAGGCGCGAGTCTTTGAGGTGTGGTATAATGTATTTGAAGTCTGTAAAGTCCGAAAGTCTTAAAGTCCATAAAGTTTTTTCTTCAGCAATTATGCTCGTTGGCAAATACTTTATGGACTTTATAGACTTTTTAACTTGATAAACTTATTTCTATGTCTTCTCCTCTCTATCGTCAAGCATTAAGCCATAGTTGGCGCTTAGCTTGGCAACACAAATCTTTGTGGGTCTTCGGTATGTTTGCCGCGTTTCTCGGGCAGATGGGTTTTTTAGAATTAATCAGCCGCACGAGTTTAACCGCCGCCACGCGGTTGTCTCCTTTTGGTTTGGCCGGCAGTATCTGGGCGATGGTAAAAGCGTTTGTTACCGCTGATGTGGAATGGCAAATGCCTTTGGACGCTTGGGCGTGGCTCGGCTGGCTCGTGGTATCGGTCGGCGGAATATTTTTATTATTACTTTTTGTTTCAGTGGTTTCGCAAGGCGCGCTGATTGAGGCCACAGCATTTTCCGTACGAAAGAAAAATCTACCGGATGTCGGGCGCTGTTGGCATATGGGTGTGAAGCATTTTTGGAGCTTGTTTTTAATTAACATTTTTCGTTGGGTGATTTTTTGCGGATTGGTTTTGGTTGTCAGCATCGCGGCGTTGAATGTCCTGTTGATTGGCAATTTTGCCGACGCAGTCTTGTTTATTTTGCTTTTTATTCTTGCTACAGCCGTGGGGATGGTGTTGTCATTTTTGGTGGTTTATTCGGCAGCTTATGTTGTGGTGGAAGAAAAAAAATTAGGTAAAGCGATTGAACACGCTTGGCGGTTATTTTTAGATCACTGGTTGGTTTCAATTGAGGTTGGTATAATCGTGTTGTTTTTAAATATCGTGGTCGGTGTTGTTGTGTTGTTGGGTTTCATGCTGACCTTTTTGCCCACACTAATCAGTTGGTTCATCGCGCTTTTGACTTCCAACGCGAATTTATGGACCGCGGGTTTAATCGCGGGCGCGTTTTTCTTTGTGTTGTTTGTGATTTTTGTCGGTTCGATTTTCACAGTTTTTACCACCGCGGTTTGGACTTATTTATTTATGGCCATGCATCACGTGGGCATCAAGAGCCGAATGCTACACTGGTTGAATTATCACAAAAAATAATTTATGGGGAATCTGCCGTCTATAAGTGATTTATTAAAAAAATCTAAAGGCGCGAAAGGCGCTCCGGTTTCAGATTCTGCCGCAAACGATGTCGTCGGCAAGTTCGCCAAAAAAATTGGCGAGGTGACGGTAAAGGAAAAAGAGCGTGAGGCGATGCGGTTGGCCGCGTCTTTAAACATGCCTCACATTGATTTGGATAAATTTCCAATAAGTCAGGAAGCTTTGCGCCAAGTATCGCGTGAAGATGCCGAGCGTTTAGGAACAGTTTGCTTTTATTATACTACCGAGGAGTTTCGTTTGGGTACGGTTAATTCGGAGAATGAAGAAGTGAAAGAATTGTTGCGGGGCATAAGCGAAGATTTGGGATCGGAAGGCGGTCTTTACGTGATTTCACAACACAGCTTGGAAAAAGTTTTGGAGTTATACAATCGTTTGCCGGTAATCAAGCCGATTTCTAAAGACGTTGAAGTTAAACCGGAGGATTTGGAAAAAGTGAAGGCCGGTGTATCAGACTTTGCGTCTTTTCAGGCCTTGTTGAAAAAAACTTCTACCACAGATTTGGTAACTTTACTGCTGGGGGTGGCAATGAAATTGGACGCGTCGGATTTGCATGTGGAAGCAGAAGCGGATCGGATCGTGGTGCGCGTTCGTTTAGATGGAATTTTGCACGAAGCGGCGACATTAGAAAAAGATACCTACAAACAATTGGTTTCCCGTATCAAGTTATTTTCTTCATTAAAAATAAACATTACTGACAAGCCGCAAGACGGACGATTCACAATTAAATTGACAGGTGGAGATATTGATGTGCGCGTTTCAACGATTCCAACGGTTTATGGCGAGAGCATTGTGATGCGCTTGTTGGATCAATCGCGCAAAGGATTGAATTTTGAACAGCTTGGTTTATACGGCGACGCGTTTGAAAAATTGGAACGCCAAATTGAACGACCGAATGGTATGGTGATTACCACCGGTCCGACTGGTTCAGGCAAAACCACCACGCTTTACGCGATCTTGGAAGTGTTGAACAAGCCCGGCGTGAAAATAATTACATTGGAAGATCCGGTGGAATACAAATTAGCCGGCATTAATCAAAGCCAGATTGATCATAGCAAGAATTATACTTTCGCGACCGGTTTACGTTCCATTTTACGCCAGGATCCGGATATAGTTATGGTTGGCGAAATCCGCGATTTGGAAACCGCTGATGTGGCGATTCAGGCCGCGTTAACCGGCCATTTGTTATTTTCCACGATTCATACCAACAATGCCGCCGGCACGATTCCGAGATTTTTGTCCATGGGAGTGAAGCCATTTTTATTGTCGCCGGCGTTGAACGCGGTAATCGGTCAACGTTTGGTGCGCCGGGTTTGTGAAAAATGCAAATATAAGATTGAATTGACGGCAGAGATTAAAAAAAGAGTTGAAGAGATAATTGAAAACATGCCTGATGTGGTTAAAAATGAGACAAAGAAAAAAGATTTGGTTTTTTACGAAGGCAAAGGTTGTGAAGCGTGCAACCAGCTTGGTTACAAAGGCCGAATCGGTATTTATGAGATTTTTATGATGAATCCGGCGGTGGAACAAATGATTCTTTCCGGACAAGTGTCAGAATATGAGATTGAAAAGGCCGCGATTGCCGATGGGATGGTGACAATGGTTCAGGATGGAGTGTTGAAGTCATTAGAAGGAGTGACAGCGTTGGCGGAAGTGTTTAGAGTTATAGAGTGATAATTTGTATTTTGTAAATGTTTGCCGCCAACACCTCCCCCGCCCTCCTCCGAGGAGGGAACTCGTAACCTCCCCTCTCGGAGAGGGGCGGGGGGTGTGTTCGCTACCCAATCGCCAACACCTCCCCCGCCCTCCTCCGAGGAGGGAGTTAACCAGTCATTGTTTTAAAATTAAAAATTACAAATTAAAAATTGTTTACTATGACCCCCAGAACTAAACACACCAGTCTGGCTGTTGAACAGCCGGTTAGATTATATAAGTTTATCGCTCTGTCTTTTTTGATTCTCACGATAATTTTGCTTGGCGTGATTATTTTTATGTCCGCTAAGCGCGCGACCATCACTGTGGTCGCTGGCCAGGAGCCGCTGGAAGTGAGTGTGGCGATGGCGATAGGCAGTGAAAGCAAGATTGGTTTTGTGGAAACAATCACAGTGGAATTGAAAAAAACATACAAACCAGAATCTACCAAAGAAATCGGGGCAGTGGCGATGGGTGCGGTTACTTTACGTAATGATTCTGACGCTGATCAAGCGCTGGTTGCCACTACGCGCCTGCTTTCGCCAGAAGGAATTTTGTTTCGTTTGAAAAATCGCGTCGTCGTACCGGCCAAAAGCACGATTGTGACAGAAGTTTACGCGGATAAAGAAGGGCGTGAGAGCGAGATTGGTCCGGCAAAATTTACTATTCCTGGTTTGAACGCCGCAAAACAGGCGGTGATTTACGCCACTAGCGAAAAACCAATGATTGGCGGTGTACGCGCGGTGGGGATTGTTACTTAAGAGGATTTGAAATTAGCCGAAAAAGAATTGGCGGCGGATTTGAAAAAAGCAGGGGCGGAAAAATTATCCGCTTTGCATTCCGAATCGGCGGTGGTTTATGAAATTATAAAACAAGAAATCAGCGCCGATAAGGAAGCGGGAAGCGACGCGGAAGAGTTCATTTTATTAGGCAAAGCGGATGTGCTCGGTGTTTTTTACAGCCAAACCGAAGCGGAGAAGTTGGTAAGTGACGAATTGGCCAAGCGTGTTGTCAGCGAGGCTGAAATTTTGATTAAAAATGGATTAAGAACCGCTGTGGCTTTAGTTGACTATGATTTAGAAAATAAAACAGCAAATTTAAAAATTTCCGGCGTGGGCGCGGTGAGTCTTAACCCGGAAAGCCAGCAATTGCAAAAATTGATTTTTTTCGGCAAGACTAAGGATGAGGTTCGGCGTTATTTGTTGTCTTTAGACCATGTCCGCAGTGTGGAATTGAAATTCACACCCGCTTGGATCCGCGCTGTCCCGCAAGTCGCTGACCATGTTAATGTGGTGATTAAGAATGTGGAGTAGGAATTTCCGATTGAAAGGCCCGCCTTGGTGTGTGATATCAAGCGGGTTTTTTGTCGCTTGACATTTATCCGCGTCCTTGTTATATTATTCGCACTTATCAACACTGGGTTTTCGGGGACCTTGAACGCGTCGAATGGGGTCTGTCAGTCGAAGCAGACAAGGGGGCGGGAATCCAAAATTAATTAATTTATGCAAAATTACGAATTATTGTTTGTTGTGCCGGGTACCATGTCGGAAGATGAGGTGTCTCCGATAGTTGAAAAAGTCAAAAAAGCAGTTTTAGATAATGCCGGCGTCAATTGGGGGTTGGAAACAATGGAAAAAAGGCGTTTGGCATATCCAATGAAGCATATCCGCTACGGGTATTTTTATTTAGCGTTTTTTCAGGCCGAAGCGGAAGCAGTGGTTAAAATGCGTAATGAATTACGCTTGATGCCGGAGACATTGCGCGCTTTAGTCACTAAGTTTGATCCGGAAAAACAAAAAATACGCAGAATTGAATTTGGAACCACTCCTACGCCGGGTATAGAGGTTGTAAAAAACACTGTTGAGACATTGGCAATGGAGGCCGCGGCCAATGTTGGCCCAACAGTTGTCGCCGCGCCGGAAGCAGTAGAGAGAATTGTTGAGCCGGTTCAAGAGGAAAAAGTTTCAGCGAAAAAAATTAAAAAACCAATGGATTTGGCGGAAATTGACAAGAAGTTGGATGAGATTCTTGATTTAGATTTAACGAACGTGTAAAATAGCACTGTCTTTATTTACACTTAAATTTATCATATGGACCTCAACCGCGTAACACTTCTTGGGCGTTTGACCCGCGACCCCGAAGTTCGCACTACCCCAACAGGGAAAACAGTTGCTACCGTAAGTGTGGCCACGGGACGGGTTTGGTTTGATGCCGCCGGCGCTAAACAAGAAAAAACCGAATTCAGTTCTTGCGTGTTGTGGGGCAAACTAGCGGAGATCGCGGGACAATATTTGAGCAAGGGTCGGCGTGTTTATGTTGAGGGCAGGTTGGAAACGCGCGATTGGACCGGTCAAGATGGAGTTAAGCGCTATCGCACGGAAGTGATAGCCAGCAATTTGATTATGTTGGACTCTCCGCGTTCTTCCGCCCAATCCGCGGCGGTTTCAGCGGCAACTAACGAAGCGCCATCGATGGCCAATGAGGAAGTGGTAGAAGAAGAAATAAAGGTTGAAGACATTCCATTTTAAAGAATTTATTTATGCAGGTTCATATTCAGAATAAGCCGGTGGAAAAAAAACAATGTCATTATTGCGCGAATAATGTTAAAGAAGTAACATATAAAGACGCGGTTTTGTTGCGCAAGTTTGTTTCTTCATATTTTAAAATCGCGCCGCGCCGCCGCAGCGGTTTGTGCGCCCAGCATCAGAGAAAAGTAGCGCAGGCGATTAAGCAAGCGAGGGTTGCCGGGCTGATGCCGTTTTGCCCTAAATAAGGAACACGAATCTTTTCACAAATCTACACGAATAAAAGACCCCGATGGGAGAACAGCGGGGTCTTTGTTTGGAGTGATAATTGTTAACTTGCAGTTTATCTGTGGATAACTTATTCGTGTAAGACGGCCAAATTAAAGTATCTCCGCTAAACACAGCCAAATTTGACAAAATTTTTATTTTACTATCAAATTTGACAAACTCACACAAACAATGTATTATTAACGCACTTTATATCACTCGCGTTTTGTACTCTAGAATTCCTTGTGCAAAGGATTCAAGAGGGTACGTGTAAATCCATGCCTGTGAAAAAGCTTCAATCAAGCAATTAACAAAAAAAAGCCTCTTTCGGGGTAATTTTTTTGTTTTTAATCCAACTCTCGCTTATGTCAAAGTTTGCTCTTCAGCCGGTTAAAGAAGAAAAGCGCCGTTTTTTTAATGGAAATAGTTTTACGCCACCAGTGCCTGATTTGATTGAAATTCAAAAATTTTCTTATGATTGGTTTTTGAAAGAAGGCATCAAGGAATTGTTTGATGAAATTTCTCCAATAACAGATTTTACCGGCAGGGATTTGGAATTATATTTTGAAGATTATTATATTGACGAGTCAAAATTTGATGAAGTGACTTGCCGCAAAAAAAATATCACTTTTGAAGCGCCGTTGCGCGTTGACGCCAAGTTGGTAAATAAGCGCACGCATCGAACCGAAAAACAGGAAATTTATTTGGGCGATATTCCATTGCTAACCCCACGAGGCACTTTTATCGTGAATGGCATTGAACGCACGGTGGTTACCCAACTGATCAGAAGTCCGGGCGCGTTTTTTACCGCGGAATTAGTGCGCGGCCGCCGTTATTATGGCGCGAAAATAATTCCTAACCGCGGCGCTTGGATTGAAATTGAGACCGACCAGAATAATGTTTTGTGGGTAAAGGTTGACCGCAAACGCAAAGTCGCGGCCACTTCGCTTTTGCGCGCTTTTGGTTACAGTTCCAATGAAGAGATTGCGAAATTATTTACTGACGTTAATAAACATCCAAATGTTGATTTCGTGGAAAATACTTTAAAAAAAGACACGTCATCCAACACTGACGAGGGCCTGATTGAAGTTTACAAACGGATTCGTCCGGGAGATTTAGCCATGGCGGATAACGCGCGCAGCTTGATCCACGCGATGTTTTTTAATTTTGAACGCTATGATTTGGGGCGCGTTGGCGTTTATAAGTTTGGCACGAAATTTCAATTGAAGCTTGCTGACAAAGATTATGACAACAAAGAACAGCGAGTGCTATCTCCGGAAAAACTTTTATTGGTTTTGAAAGAAGTCGTGCGTTTGAATGTTACACAAGAAGAACCTGATGATATTGACCATTTGGGCAATCGCCGTTTGCGCGCGGTGGGCGAGTTGGTGCAGAATCGTTTTAGGGTCGGCATGGCCAGAATGGAGCGCATCATTAAAGACCGCATGAGCACATTTGAATTGGAAGGATTGACGCCGAACAAATTAATTAACGCTCGTCCGGTGATTGGCGCGGTTCGTGAGTTTTTCATGAGCTCACAACTTTCCCAATTCATGGATCAGATCAATCCGCTCGCGGAATTGGAGCATAAGCGCCGTATTAGCGCTCTTGGTCCGGGCGGCTTGTCGCGTGATCGCGCCGGTTTTGAAGTCCGCGACGTGCACACCACGCATTATGGCAGAATTTGTCCGATTGCCACCCCCGAAGGTCCGAATATTGGTTTGGTCGGCCATTTGTCAAGCTTCGCGAAATTAAATTCATTTGGATTTTTACTAACTCCATACCGTCGGATGGAAAAAATTGCTAATGGAAAATCGCGGGTTACTAATGAAATTGTTTACCTGAACTCTTTTGAAGAAGAAAGAGTAATAACAGCGAGCGCGAACACCGCGGTAGATAAAGATGGTGTGATTAAGGCAGAACGCGTGCCGGCGCGTATCCATGGTCAGCCGGGAATTGTTGAAAGTGACAAAGTTGAATTTTTGGATGTGGCGCCGAATCAGATTTTAAGTATAGGCACCAGCTTAATTCCATTTTTGGAGCACGATGATGCTACCCGAGCTTTGATGGGCACGAACATGCAGAGACAGTCAGTGCCATGCGTTCGACCAAGCGCGCCGTTGGTCGGCACTGGCGTGGAAAAAATGGCCGCGGAAAACAGCGGTTACGTGGTTTTGGCCGAGGAAGATGGCGAGATTACCGCGGTTGACGCTGATAAGATTGAGTTGACTACAAAAAAAGGAAAAATTTTGACCTATCAAATGAATAAATTTGTCCGCTCTAACGCCTCTTCTTGTATTAATCAAAAAACAATTGTAACTTTGAATCAGAAAGTAAAGAAAGGGCAAGCGCTGTGCGATGGTCCGTCAACTCAGGGAGGAGAGCTTGCCTTAGGCAACAACATTCTAGTCGCTTATATGGTTTGGGACGGCTTTAATTATGAAGACGCGGTGATTATTTCCGAGCGCATTGTTCATAAAGACGCATTTACTTCTATTCACATTGAAGATTATACAGTGGATGTTTTGGAAACAAAGCTTGGCCCGGAAGTTGTGACGAGTGACATCCCGAATGTCAGCGAGGAAAAATTAAAAAATCTTGATGCCGAAGGTATTGTCCGCATTGGCGCCGAAGTTCAATCAGGCGATATTTTGGTTGGCAAAATTACTCCAAAAGGCGAGACGGAATTGTCTCCGGAGGAAAGATTGTTACGCGCAATTTTCGGCGAGAAGGCCAGAGATGTCCGCGATTCTTCTTTATATCTTGAACATGGCGAACATGGCAAAGTAATTGATGTAAAAATATTTTCGGCCGAAGCCGGAGACAAACTTCAACCCGGCGTAATGAAACGAGTGCAGGTAACGGTGGCGGATATGCGCAAGGTTCAGGTTGGTGACAAGATGGCCGGACGCCACGGTAATAAAGGCGTAATCTCTCGCGTTGTGCCGGTTAGCGATATGCCGTTTTTAGAAGATGGCACGCCGGTGGACATTATTTTGTCCCCGTTAGGCGTTGTTTCTCGTATGAATTTAGGTCAACTTCTGGAATGCCACTTGGGTTTAGCCGCCAATGCCATGGGTTATCGCGCCGCCACACCCACATTGGACGGTGTCACAGAAGAACAGATTAAAGAAGAGTTGCAAAAAGCCGGTTTTCCAACGGATGGCCAAATGCAGTTGTGCGATGGTCGAACCGGCGAACCTTTTGATCATAAAACCACAGTAGGCTATAGCTACATGTTGAAATTGAATCACATGGTAGAGGACAAGATTCATCAGCGTTCTATCGGCCCTTACAGCCTGATTACTCAACAGCCGTTGGGAGGCAAAGCGCAATTCGGCGGTCAGCGTTTTGGTGAAATGGAAGTGTGGGCGCTGGAAGCGTATGGCGCGTCTCATATCTTGCAAGAAATGCTGACGATAAAATCAGATGATGTGCCTGGCCGTTCAAAAGCGTATGAAGCGATTATTAAAGGCGAGCCGATTACCCGCGTGAATTTGCCGGAGTCATTTAATGTTTTGGTAAGAGAATTAAAAGGCCTGGCCTTAGATGTTGAACTGTTAAAACGCGGTGGGGACGGCGAATATGCTCTTGTAAAAGATATTACTGATAATGTACCCGGCGGAAAAAATGATGGTAACGAGAGAAAAGAGAGAAATTGAGAAATTGTAAAATTGAAAATTGTTTAAAAATTAAAAATTGAAAATTAATTACTATGTCACGTGAATTTTCCCAACATGTTAATGATTTTGACGCTATGCGTTTGCGAGTAGCTTCGCCGGAAGTTATTCACGCGTGGTCTCATGGCGAAGTTGTGAAACCGGAGACCATTAATTACCGCACGCAGAAGCCGGAAAAGGGCGGTCTGTTTGCCGAGGAAATTTTTGGTCCGACTAAAGATTGGGAATGTTATTGTGGCAAATACAAGAAAATTCGCTACAAAGGCATTGTTTGCGATAAATGCGGAGTGGAGGTTACCCACTCTTTAGTGCGCCGCCAGCGCATGGGGCATATTGATTTAGCCGCTCCAGTGTCGCATATTTGGTTTTTGCGTTCAGTTCCGTCCAAAATCGGTTTGGTTTTGGATATGTCAATCCAGACCATGGAAAAAGTGATTTATTTCGCGTCTTTTGTGATTGTTAAAGTTGACGAGGAGCAGAAGAAACAAACGCACGAAGCTTTGCGGTCTGAATATAAAAGCAAGAAAAAACAAATTTTAAATGAATTTGATCGTCAAACCAAAGAAGCCAATGATAAAAAATTGAAAGCAGCAGCAATTGAAGAATTAGCGAAGGAACGCGATCGCAAACTGGCCGCGTTGGAGGAAGATTTTGTTGACGCGGAAGAGGGGTTGAAAGATATACAGATGCTGCGGGTTTTATCAGAAAATCGTTATCAGGAATTGGCTTTGCGCTATAGCTATTTGTTTGACGCGGAAATCGGCGCCGAAGCCATCCGCCGTCTTTTAGAGAGGCTGAACTTCGAAGAAACAATCAACCGATTGGAGGCGGAGATAAAAGAAACAAAAGGCGCTAAATGCGAGCGGTTGATTAAGCGTGTTAAACTTTTGCGAAGTTTGCAAAAAAACAAGATTCGTCCGGAGTGGATGATTTTGACCACGATCCCAATTGTGCCGCCGGATTTGCGTCCAATGGTGGCTTTGGACGGCGGCCGCTTCGCGACATCTGATTTGAATGATTTGTATCGCCGGGTCATCAATCGCAACAATCGTCTGCGCCGGTTGTTGGAATTAAACGCTCCGGAAGTTATTTGCCGCAATGAAAAGAGAATGATGCAAGAAGCGGTGGACGCGTTGATTGATAATAACGCGCGAGCGTCAAAAACCGTTACCGCTTCTACCGGCCAGAAAAGACAGCTGCGTTCGTTAGCGGATATTTTAAAAGGCAAACAAGGTCGTTTCCGCCAAAATCTTTTGGGCAAGCGCGTTGATTATTCCGGCCGTTCGGTTATCGTGGTTGGCCCGCATTTGAAAATAGATGAGTGCGGTATTCCTAAACGAATGGCTTTGGAATTATTTCGTCCATTCGTGATGGCGGAAATCATCAAACGCGAATTAGCTCATAATGTGCGCAGCGCTTCCCGTTTTATTGAAACCAACGCGCCCGAGGTTTGGGATATTTTGGAAGATTTAACGAAAAAAACTCGCGTGTTGTTAAACCGCGCGCCGACACTGCATCGTTTGGGTATTCAAGCGTTCCGTCCGCAGTTGGTTGAAGGCAAGGCAATCATGTTGCACCCGCTGGTCTGTCCGGCGTTCAACGCTGACTTTGACGGCGACCAAATGGCGGTGCATTTACCGTTGACCGAGGAGGCGCGCTGGGAAGCGGAAAATCTAATGGCTTCGGAAAAAAATCTTTTGAAACCGGCGACTGGTTCACCGGTAATTACTCCGCAGCAGGATATTGCTTTGGGTTGTTATTATTTGACCAAATATGATGAGAATGATAGGGCTGAAGTGAAAAAATATTTTTCCAATTCCACTGAAGTCAAATTCGCTTACAAATGCCGCCGCATCGGCTTGCGCGAACGGATAAAAGTCAGGTTTGTCAATTTGGCGAAATTTCCAGAAGGCGCCGGCAACATTATTGAAACTTCATTGGGGCGGATCTTGTTTAATGAAATTTTTCCGGATAAAATTTCTTACTTTAATGAAACCATCACCAAAAAACATTTGAGCAGTATTATCGGTCTGTTATTGGAAATTTATGGTCAGGGGGAAACTTCTCGTTTATTGGACGAGATTAAATCATTGGGATTTAAATACGTTACAAAATCCGGCTATTCTTTGGGCATGGACAACTTCGGCCACATCAAGGAAAAAACGGAAATTTTACGCAAGACTGATGGCGAGGTTGAAGAAGTGCGCCAGCAATATGAGGAAGGTTTGCTTACCGACGCGGAACGGCACTCAAAAGTGTTGGAACTTTGGACGCAGGCGAAAGATCAGGTTATGTCGCACAACAAAACAGCGCTGGATCGAGATGGTTCGGTATTTGCGATGATTGACTCCGGCGCGCGCGGTTCTTGGGGGCAGTTAGGCCAAGTTATCGGCATGAAGGGTTTGGTAGCGTCTCCGAGCGGCGATATTATTGAGTTGCCGGTGAAAGGCAGTTTTAAAGAAGGATTCAGCGTTTTGGAATTTTTCATTTCTTCGCATGGTACTCGCAAGGGTTTGTCAGACACAGCTTTGCGTACGGCCAATGCCGGTTATCTAACCCGCCGTTTGGTAGATGTGGCGCAGGATGTGGTGGTTTTGGAGGATGATTGCGGCGATACTGACGGCGCGGTTATCACTAAAAAAGAAACCGAGGAAATGGGAGAAAAAATGTCTGATCGCGTGACGGGAAGATTTGCTTTGTCTGACGTTAAAATTGGCAACAAGGTTTTGGTTAAGGCTGATGAAATAATTACCGAATCAGCGGCAAGAGCGATTGATAAGGGTGGCGTGGAAGAGGTGCATGTGCGTTCAGTTTTGCGTTGTCGTTTAGCCAAAGGAATTTGCAAAAAATGCTATGGCTACGATTTGGCGCACAATAAATTGGTTGAACAAGGCGTAGCAGTCGGCATTATCGCGGCTCAATCCATTGGCGAGCCAGGTACTCAACTGACGATGCGGACTTTTCACTTGGGTGGCGTGGCAGGCGGGGACATTACTCAAGGTTTGCCGCGAGTTGAAGAATTATTTGAAGCGCGCTTGCCAAAACGGGCCGCGGTTTTGTCAGAAGTCGCCGGCGTCGTGGAAATAGAAGAGGCTGAAGGCAAGGTGATTACCGGTCCGACCGGCAGGAAAATTTTTGAAGGCCGTCGCGGGCAGAAAATTATCAACGTGCATTTTGAAGGCATGGATGAGTTTAAATTTAAATTAAAAACGGCCGATGATATTCAAATAACCGATGGCCAAAAAGTTAGAAAAGACGATGTGTTGTTAGTGAGAGGCGAGTCAGGCGAGGAAGTGAAAGCGAAATACGATGGCACCGTGTTACTGGAAAAAAACAGTTTGACTCTAACGTTTGAAGGCCGCCACACCAAAGAATATATTATTCCATTGGGTTACAAACTTTGGGTCAGTAATGGTGATAAAATAGAAAAAGGCCAGCAACTAACCGAAGGGGCAGTTGATTTGCATGAATTATATGAACTGAAGGGCCGTAAAGCGGTGCAAGATTATATTTTGCGTGAAATCAAAGCGATCTATTCTTCACAGGGTCAGCGTTTGAACGATAAGCACGTGGAATTGATTGTTAAACAAATGTTCGGCCGCGTTTATGTTGAAGACGCCGGCGATACTGATTTACTGCCGGGTGAAGTCGTGGAAAAGGCGCAGTTGGCGACCGCCAATGAATACGCGAAAAAAGAAAATAAAAAAGAAGCGGTTGGTCGGGAGCTTTTTCTTGGAGTTTCAAAAGTGTCTCTTTCCACCCAAAGTTTCTTATCATCCGCGTCATTTCAAGAAACCGCGCGCGTGCTTATCAATGCCGCGGTTACCGGAAAGATTGATTATTTGGCTGGTCTCAAAGAGAATGTCATCATTGGTCGCCGCATTCCGGCGGGCACCGGGTTCTATAAGAATAGTTAAACCACAGACATTCGTTGAGACCCCAGCTCTGCCCCTTTCCTTGTAGGAGAGGGGTTTTTCGTGTGTCTATGGCTTTTTTATTAAAAATATTGTATATTATTATGGATAAACTTAGTCTTAATTTTTTGTGTTATGTTTCAAAAAACTTCGCGTCCGGCAATGCCGCAAGAAGAGTATCCAACACCTGGCGTTTCTCCAGATGAGGTGGAGACTGTGGTTGGCCCGTCGGTGCGGGTGGAAGGTGATTTCGCTTCCGAGGGTAATATTATAGTGAAAGGCATTGTGTCCGGTTCGGTAAAAACCAGCAAATTATTAACGGTTGAAAAGGGCGCTTCAATTTTCGCGAATGTTCGCGCGGGCAACGCGGCGATTTCCGGATCTATCCGAGGGAATGTGAAAGTGTCAGACAGATTGGATTTAGCTGAAACCGCGCAGGTGGCCGGAGATATTGATTGCCGTGTTTTGAGTGTCGCGCCAGGGGCGTTGATTCAAGGCAGGGTGACAATGAAAGGAATTGATATTATCGGCGATAAAAGAGACGATAAAAAAGTCGGAGGCTTTATGAGTAAAATTAAATCTAGATCAGAGGATGAAATAGAAGATTCAGTCGGCAGCGCTTTGTAAAAGAAAAAATCGGCCGTATGTATGTCTATCTTTATGATAATTTTCTCAAGCAGAAAAAGTACGCGTCTATCTTGAAAACGATTGAAACAAGGTTGACAGATTTTGGTATTGCCGGCAAGATTATCCGGTTGCAGAGTTTAAGCGACGCCAAAGAATTGGCGGAAGATGAGATTAAAAAGAGCGTGTCAGGCATTGTGATTGTCGGAAATGACAAAACTTTTGGACAGGTGCTATCGCGCGCCGCTACCTGCGAGACGTTATTCGGTTTTTTGCCCATCGGGCCGGATAATAAGATCGCGGAAATTTTAGGTATTCCGATCGGCGAGGATGCTTGCGCGACTTTGTCGCGGCGACGGAAACTGCGATTGGATTTGGGCTGGTTTAACGGCCGATATTTTGTTTCCCAGCTCCATGTTTTTCCTGGAGAAATCGCGGTGGAATACGACGAGAGATTTAAAGTGACAGCCAAAGGCAAAATGGAATTGGTGGTTTGCAATTTACAGCCATTTGAGTGGGAGGGCAATGGGAAAAAATATGTTGTCCGTCCGCAGGACGGGAAACTGGAAGCGTTTTTACGGCCGGTTGTCGGCCACAGCTGGTTTAAGGAAGTATATGAAGACCCGAGCATTTTTCCGTTTCAAGAAATGACCGTGAGCGCGAAAAAACCATTCGCGGTTGAAGCGGACGGTCGGCAGTCAAAAGAGACTAAGATAAAAATTAAATTATCTAAAAAAAGAGTGGAAATGATCGTGGGGAAAGAACGACGATTTTGAAGCATTGATTTAGACTGATTTAGACGGATAATGCCCAGGTGGCGAAACTGGTAGACGCACTACCTTGAGGTGGTAGCGCTCGCAAGGGCTTGGAGGTTCGAATCCTCTCCTGGGCACCAATACAGAACTCAACGATTTTTTGGCTTTTTCAAAATAAATGATTCGGAGAAAGCCCCACCTTCTGGCTTTGAAAAAGCCGTTAAGTTCTATTTTGGCGCCCTTTGTTTGAAAATGCGCGAACCTTTTTTGAGCGAAACTGACGCTCCGCCCCGCCGCCGCTCGCTAACGCTCGCCACCCCGCAAAAAATTTTCTTCCCATTTTTTATT
>Ga0156202_115_pt1 | contig 19848 bp, 19 predicted proteins | sample RifCSPlowO2_12_FD_107855 | JGI IMG/M metagenome (GOLD analysis project Ga0156202, IMG submission 107855) | Candidatus Magasanikbacteria bacterium RIFCSPLOWO2_12_FULL_43_12 | reverse complement strand
CTCAATCCGTCACCAAGCGTGGCGGCGCGCAATGATGTTCTTCGTCGTCATCTACTGACGATGCGGAGCGGAGCGTGATTCAACAGGCCGTTGACTTTGTCAACGGCCTCCCATCTTTTCCCCTTTACTTAAAGTAGAGATGAGAAGACAGGGGGTGTGCATAAATCACCTTGACAAATTGTTTGTAAAGTGGCATAATATATTTAACAAAACGGCAGACTCGTATCTTACGGGTCCAGCGCATCTGTCAACAAAAAGGATACCTTGAAAGAAAAACCGGCCGCAAGGTCGGTTTTGACTTTCTTCTCATTTTTGCTATAATATTATTGTTATGTTCAGCAATTTTTTGATAAACTTGCCAGTTGACTTATTGGGATTGTTTTTGTTAATCTTGGTTTTTTTATTGAGCTTTTCCTTTCTTTTCGCCATAAAAAAACCCCACTGGCTGATTTATTTTTTACTCGTCTGGCTGCCGCTGGAAAATTTAATTTTACGTTACGCGCCAATGGGAGCTTATGAGTACATTAAATATCTTCCGGAAGTTTTGACTTACGGTTTTTTCTTTTTTACTTGGTATTTTTATGTTAAAAACACGAAACAACTATGGCCGCGTTTGGTAATAAACAAATGGCTGTTCGCTTTCGTAGGAATCGGAGCAGTTTCGCTGTTGTTTAATTGGTACAGCCCGATGATTTGGTTTTTGGGCATGCGCCAGCTTTTGCGTTTTGTTTTGCTGGTATTTATAATTATTTTTTTGCGTTGCGAGGAAAATATTATCAAAAAAATTATCAGCGTCGGCGCGATTGTTTTGGGGTTGGAAGTTTTAATCGGTCTGGCGCAATATTTATCCGGCGGCGCGTTAGATAGATATTTATTTTTTTCTCCCGCGGTTACCATCGGCGGTTTAGCGGCCGTAGGCGGGTTGGAGCAGTCCTGGGCACCGGGTTCGCGCGTGTTTGCGACTTTGGGCAGATATGACCAGATGGGCAGTTGGTTAGCGGTTGGATTGTTGTTAGCTTTTCCATTTGTTTATCATTTAAAAAATATCAAATACAGATTTTATTTACTGTGCGGTTTTTTTATCAGCGTTTTGATTTTAGGTTTAACCATGTCGCGCGCGAGCTGGCTGGCGTTTGTGTTCGGAATCATTGCCATCGGCTGGTTTTTGTATAAAGAAAAAAAAGTTTTGTATGTTTTTGGTTTTTTTGCCGTGTTGCTGGCAGGGTATTTAATCGGGTTCGCCTGGGCGCGAGATAACATTTCACAGATTACGGAAAAGTCGCGGCAGACATTGGCGGAACGGATGTTTGAGGCAGTCAGTCCGCGGGCGTGGCAGAACAGCTATGATGGTTATGGCCGGATTTTTTTTATTATCAACACGCCGCGGATGGTCGTTCCGATATCGCCATTGTGGGGTGTGGGACCCGGGAATTACGGCGGGGGAGCGGCGGCCGCGCTATTAAATACCGAGATTTATAATCGTCTGCGTCTGCCGTTCGGCATCCAGGACATTTACGGCCAGATTGATAATAGCTGGTTCAGCATCTGGGGCGAGTTTGGGACGCTGGGTTTGATTTTTTGGGCGGGAATATTTGTGGTTATTATTAAAACAGCAAAAAATATTTATAAAAGTTCCGGCGATGGATTCGCGCGATTGTGGTCTGCCGGAATGATTGGCGCGACTGTCGGCGTGATGGTACTTGGTTTTTTCGGTCCGTATTTTGAGTTTAGAAGCCTGATGTTTTATTATTGGCTTGGTGTCGGTATTTTATTCCTCTGCCATCCTTTGCAGACTGAACGAATGGGTGATTAATAATACTCGCTTTACTTTGTCATTCTGAGGGAGCGGGCGCCTGTCATTGCGAGGAGCTCGCGCAGAGTTTACCCCGAGCCGTGCCGAGGGGAAGCAATCTTATTCAAACAATTCAAAATCATGGTATGATTAATGATTATTACATATACATCATGACAAATAGAAAAAACGGCGTCCTTTATACCGGTGTCACTAATAATCTGCGCCGGAGAGTTCAGGAGTATAAGGAGAAAATCAAAAGAGGAACATTCACCAGTAAGTATAATTTGGATCAATTGGTCTATTTTGAGATTTACAACGACCCAGAAAACGCGATTATAAGAGAAAAACAGATAAAAGGTGGTTCAAGACAGGATAAAATAAATTTAATTGAAAAAGATAATTCTGAATGGAAAGATTTATCAGACGATTTTTGACACGATACGACGATGGGATTGCTTCGTCGCCCGCGAGGGCTCCTCGCAATGACAGGCAGACGCCGTTGTGAGCGAGGAGATTGCTTCGTCGGCAAAAAGGCCTCCTCGCAATGACAGGCAGACGCCGTTGTGAGCGAGGAGATTGCTTCGTCGCCCGCGAGGGCTCCTCGCAATGACAGTAGCCCTTCCCCAATTAGTGGCGAACAACCGTCATTGCGAGGAGTCCGCAGACGACGAAGCAATCTATTTCACCGCGAATCATTCGCAATCGCAATTTTCCATTTTGATATTTTCACTTTAAATTCCGTTAATTTTGTTTTTTGATTATGAACATAGACAGAAAAGACCTACCTGTTGACTGTGTCCTCGCCATCACCTACAACTGCAACTCCCGCTGCGTGATGTGTGATATTTGGAAATTAAAAAATCAGCCGGAGCTGTTGCCAACGGAGTTTTTGAAATTATCCGCGTCTTTGCGCGATATAAATATCTCCGGCGGTGAGCCGTTTTTGCGCCTTGATTTGCCGCAGATTGTCGCCAACCTGAAAAAAGCGGTTCCGCGCGCTCAGATGATTATTTCTTCCAATGGTTTTGCCGCGGATTTAATTATTCGGCAGATGAAAGCTGTTTTGGCAATCAAACCGGATATCGGCGTGGCCATTTCAATTGATGGTATCGGCGAGACGCACAATCAAATGCGCGGGATTCCGGGCGGGTTTGATCGGGCGATTGACACGGTAAAGAAACTGAAAGAATTGGGAATGAAAAATCTGCGCTTGGCTTATACCGCGACCGACATGAATATTGAGCATCTGTCTAAAGTGTATGATTTATCGCGCGAAATGGGCGTTGAATTTACCCACAGCTACGCGCAGAGTTCGGAATTTTATTTCGGCGGCAAGCAAAATGTGCGGAATCCCAGCGTGGAATCGTTGCGGAAACAATACAAGTATCTGATTGAACAAGAGTTGAAAAGTTTTAATTTGAAGCGCTGGTTGCGCGCGTATTTCGCTTACGGCATGTGTGAGTTTGTCAGCAATAAAAATCCGATTTTATCTAATGCCCCGGGACGCGATTTTTTCTTCTTGGATCCGAACGGCGATATTTATCCGTCAGTCGTGCATAATATTAAATTGGGGAATATTAAAGAGACGGCTAACTTTGAACAATTCTGGTGTTCAGATGAGATGGAGGAGAAGAGAAAATTAGTTGACTGGAAAAATATTCCGGTGTGGATGATTTGCACCGCGCGGTCGGCGATGCGGAAACACCCATTTCAAGTTTTGGGTTGGATAGTGAGGAGTAAATCGTTTGGAATTAAGTTGGATTCGCAATGAGTTTCTGTCATTGCGAGCCCCGCTTCGCGGGGCGAAGCAATCCATCGTAAATTTTTTAAAATCAACGCGACTGGATTGCTTCGTCGCGCGAGCTCCTCGCAATGACAGACAAAGTATGAAAATTATATTAGTAAACAAATTTTGGCACATGCGCGGCGGAGCGGACCGCGTGGTTTTTTTAACCAAAGATTTGTTGGAGAAAAACGGGCATCAAACACAGATTTTTGGCATGCGCCATCCGGAAAATATTATTGAAAATGAATACTTCGCGGATTATGTTGATTATGACAGCGCTAACAGCTTGCGGCAGAAGCTGAAAGCCGCCGGCAAGATGATTTATAATTTTGACGCTAAGAAAAAATTTGATAAGCTTGTTCGCGATTTTAAACCGGATTTAATTCACTTCCATAACATCTATCACCAACTCTCTTTTTCTTTGATTGATACCGCGCGAAAATATCAGATACCAACAGTGATGACTCTGCATGATTACAAACTAATCAGTCCGAACTATAATTTGTTTCATGACGGCAAGATTTGCGAACGGAGCGTTCGCGGCAAGTATTATCGCTGTCTGACGCACAATTGCCTGGGCGGATTTTGGCGCAGTTTGTTCGGCATGCTGGAGTCGTATTTTGTCGCGTGGCGCGGCGATAAAAAAACGATTGATTTATATATCGCGTCCAGCGAATTTTTGAAAGCGAAATTCATCGCTGACGGGTTTCCGGCCGAGAAACTTGTGTTTATTTCAAATGTTCTGCCAGCGGATCAATTTAAATTTAATGATGTTGAAGGCGAAGGAATTTTGTTTTCCGGCCGGCTGTCTGAAGAAAAGGGCTTGAAAAATTTATTGTCAGCGGCCAAACTTTTGCCAGATGTAAAATTCAAGATTGCCGGCGCCGGTCCGCTGGAATCAGAGTTGAAAGAGAGAGCTAAAAATGAAAAGCTGGGGAATGTTGAGTTTTTTGGTTATCAAAAATGGACCGAGTTAGAGCGGTTGATTGATAACGTCAAATTAGTTGTATTGCCCTCGCTTTGGTATGAAAACTGTCCTTTAAGCGCGATTGAGGCGGCTGGACGGGGGAGGGTGGTTTTAGCAAGCAATCGCGGAGGGTTTAAAGAGATTCTGCCGGATGACATGCTTTTTGACCCAGATGACACGCGAGCGATGGCGGATAAGATAAGACATTGGCTTGATATCGATGTTGAGAAAAGAAAGCAAGCAAGGCAGGAGCTGTTTAATCATGTGAGAAAAAATTACAACGTGGATTTGTATTGGTCAAAGTTGCTAAAAGCGTATGGAAAAGCGGCAGAAGAAAATAAATAGTTTGCGTTTTTTTATGGCAGGAGTGTTTTTTTTCCTGTCCTTTTTTTATTATTCTCAAGCCGAAGCCGCGCCATTTTTAGCCAACTATTATTTGGCGGAATTAAAAGAGGATTACGGTTTCATCAGCCAAATCAGCCGCTACGATTTATTAATTCTAACTCCGGACCAGATCAATCTTCATCCGACAACAATAAAACAAATCAGGCAGAAAAATTCGGACATAATTATTCTCGCTTATGTGCCGTCGCAGAGTTTCAACGCAAAATACTGGGACAAGCCATATTCACTTTTCAAGAATCTTAGGCCGATTGCCGACAGCTGGTGGTTGAAAGACCCGCAGGGGAAAATAATTTCGCATTGGCCGGATTTGGCGGATATAAACATGGATCCGACATGGTCGCGCCATCTGGTTGATTTCACGCAAAAATATATTGTGGATGATCTTAATGTTGACGGCATATTTTTCGATATGGTATCAGAGGGTATTTCATGGGTGAATGGCGGCGATGTTGATTTGAATGGCGACGGGCAAAAAGACAATTCAGCCTGGTTAAATCAAGAGTGGCTATCGCGCACTGAATATCTGCTGGACTACGCGCGCGCCAATTTAAAAACAAAATATATTGTAATCAACGGTTCCTCTAATCCGCTTTTGCAATCACCTGTTAATGGCCGAATGTTTGAAACTTTTCCTTTGCGTTGGGATAATAGCGGCGAGTGGGGGAAGATAATGCAGAATTGGAAAAAAAATAAACAAAGCAATAAACAGCCATTGTTGACGATTATAAATAGCAACACCAGAAACACTGGCAAAAATGATGATTACAAACAAGTTCGCTATGGTTTGACCAGCGCTTTGTTGGAAGACGGCTATTTTTCTTATGACTACGGCGACAAAGATCATGGCCAGCTTTGGTGGTATGATGAGTACGGCGTCAGTTTAGGCAAATCAATCAGTACCGCCAGTTCCAAAAATAAAAAAAGTGAATACGCGGCAGATGTCTGGCGCCGAGATTTTGAAAATGGTTTGGCAATAGTCAACAGCGCTGCTGGGAAAGAAGTTGTTGATTTAGGCGGAGAATACGAAAAAATTCACGGCACGCAAGATGTCGCTACAAACGACGGATCAATCGTCACGGAAATCACCGTGGATGGGTATGACGGCCGTGTTCTGTTAAAAACTTTCTCCAGCGTTGATGATGTGTTGTTCCGCAATGGTGATTTTTTGCGCTTTTTTGATAATAAGGGCAACCGCGTTCGTAACGGGTTTTTTGTGTTTGAAGACGGGTATAGAGGCGGGGATAAAATCGCCCATATTGATTTGGATGGCAATGGTAAGCGCGATTTACTTGTCGTCCATGGCAACAGAATCATGGCATGGCGCGATGATGGACAAATTTATATGCGGGTTTATCCGTATACCATTAATTACGCCGGAGAATTGCGTGTAGCCATCGGCGATTTGAATGGTGACGGGTTTAAAGAAGTTTATGTCGCGCCGTCAGACGGTTATCCGGCGCCGATTAAAATTTATACTCGCCATGGCCGCAAAATGAAACAAGATTGGTATCCGTTTGGAGAAAAATATTCCGGCGGTTACAGTTTAGCGGTAGCTAATACTGACGGGGGTAAAAAGTCAGAATTGCTGATCGGCGCAGGCAGTAGCGTTGAGCCAAGAGTGTATTTATATGATTATCAACTTTATCCTTTGGCAAATTGGCTGGTGTTTGAAAAGAGTTTCCGCGGCGGCGTGAATGTGGTCGGCGGAGATGTTAATGGTGATGGAAAAGATGAAGTGATTGCCGGCGCCGGCGAAGGCAAGAAGCCGATTATCAAAATTTTTAATTCTCTCGGCCAACAACTCGGTTCGGAATTTTCCGCTTATCAAACTTTCGCGACGCCCGGGATTGAAGTCCTAATCGCGGACGTTGATTTTGATGGAAAAGACGATATTGTGGGAATGAGCGGCGGGTTTTGATCATTTGTCATTGCGAGGAGGAGCTCGAGCGACGACGAAGCAATCTTATCGAGGTAATCCAAAAATTGTTGTGCTAACAATGAGATTGCTTCGTCAGCCCCGCCCTTCGCGAGGGGCGAGGCTTCCTCGCAATGACACAAAAAATTCGCTCGGTCACTATACACCGAACGGGTATTTTTTATCTCTCGTCTCTATTTATCTCCTGATCTTTCGTCTTTTACTCCGCTTCAGCCACTGCCATTTTAATTTTTTCCATCTTTTTTTCAACTATATTTTGATACAAACCGTCCGTCTTTCTCGCAATTTCTCCCCAATTATATCTTTGGTTGATTACGGTTTGATTCAGTTTTATCTGCTTTGCCATAACGCTCTTTCTTGTCCGCATAAGTTCGTTTAGCCGTATTTTTAGGGATTTTACATCGCCGCAAGTGAAAAGGAAGTTCTGATTGCTGATCAGTTCTCTGTGCTCAATGATGTCTGACAAAAGAACTGGCAGTCCGTAGCGCATCCCTTCCAACACATTTATTGGCAATCCCTCGCTGTCGGATGGATGGACCATCAGATAAGCGTGAGAATAGAGTTGCGATAAAGTTTCTCCTGATTGGAATCCGGTGAAAATGATGTCCGGGTTTTTCTGCGCTTTTGCTTTGAGCGCCTTCACGTATTTTCCGGTGTAATGGCCATCGCCGACTATTACCAGCTTTTTATTTGCCGGAATGGAGTTTTCCCAGCACAATTCATTATAGGCGTCAATCAAATAATGCGCGCCTTTGTGCGGGATTAGGCGGGAAATCATTAGAATATACTCTTGAGGTTTGAGTCCCAATTTTTTTATTTTATCGGCTTTTTTTGTCGGGCGGTATTCCGGCGCTCCGTTTGGTATATAAGTTGTTTGCGCGTCATACACGTCGCGGCAATATTGTTCAATCGTGCGGGAAACAGCGATTGTTTCATGAGCGAATTTGCACGCGGTCCATTCGGAAATTTTCAATATCAATCGCGCGCCAAACCCCCATTTTTCGTGTTTGCGGTCAATGGAGTGAAAAGTGGTAATCACTTTTATCCGCGGAGCGAACAAGCGCGGGATCCACGACACGAGCGAAGGACCAACACCATGATAGTGAATGACATCGTACTGATTTTTAATCGCGTCTAAAGTCGCGAGAAAAGAATGGGTAATTGCATCAAGGTGTTTGGTGCGGATGGTGGGCAGATGTTTAATTGTCACGCCGTTGATTTTTCCAGCCTTGTCATCGGTGTACCACTTGCGGCTGTAGGCAGTAACTTTGTTCCCAACCTTAACCAGACGTACTGACAGTTCGTGCACGTGCCTTTCTACGCCGCCGAATTTCGCCGGCATGCCCTTTTGTCCGATCATGGCAATACGCATATGATTAAATTTGGCTTATTTAGGCTTGTTTTTTAACAGATAATTATACCACATTTAGCATTGTTTGTCAAGGCTTGACAATTATTTTGGCTTTTGGTAACATATCCACACCGTAGACAGCAGGTTTCCGACATGGTCGGGATTAAATATTCCGCCTTTGCCCTTGTGGCCTCGGCGAGACAGGCCTGCCGAGGTACATTAAGGAGAAGCAAAATTCTCCAGAGGTCGAGTGTACAGTTTTTACGGTGTAAACCGTATTTTTTTATGGCAAAAACTAAACAGCAAAAAAAAGACACCGTCCAATCTTTGGTTGATGGCATTAAACAAGCGAAAGCGGTAGTCTTCGCGAATTTTCAGGGTCTCAAAGTTTCTGACTCCGAAGAATTGCGACGCAAATGCCGCTCGGAGAAAATTATTTTTCTCGCCAGCAAAAAGTCTTTGTTAAAAAAGGCTTTGACTGAAATTGGCTTGGATGTGGACGCGGAATCATTTCCCGGAGGCGTAGCCACAGTAATGGGTTTGGAAGATGATGTAGCGCCAGCCAGACTAATTCACAATTTCGCAAAAACTCACGAAGTCGTTAAGACTTTTGGTGGAATTTTGGAGGGCAAGTTCATTGATGCCGCGAAAGTTAAAGAACTGGCGGTTTTGCCGAGCAAACAAGAATTGTTGGCAAGATTGGTTGGCACGTTAAACGCGCCTATTTCCGGGTTCGTCAATGTGTTGGCCGGGAATATCCGCAACTTTGTGAGTGTTCTAAATAATATTAAAGAAGCTAAAATTTAATTTTATGACTGAAGAAAAAAAAGAGGTAATCGTTCCGGAGAAGTTTAAAACTCTCGTGGAACAGGTGGAAAAAATGTCCGTCTTGGACTTGGCCGAGTTAGTCAAGATTTTGGAGGAAAAATTCGGCGTGTCAGCCGCGGCTCCGGCTATGATGATGCCGCCGGTCGCGGCCGGTGGTGGCGCTGCGACGCCAGCCGAGGAGAAGAGCGACTTTAATGTGGAGTTGACTGAAGCCGGCGGCACCAAGATCGCGGTGATCAAGGCTGTTAAAGAAATTACCGGTTTAGGTTTGGCCGATGCCAAGGCATTGGTTGACGCCGCGCCAAAGGTGATTAAAGAAAAAGTCGCCAAGGCAGAGGCCGAGGAAATGAAGAAGAAGATTGAAGAGGCTGGCGGGAAAGTGACGCTAAAGTAAACAATAATAGCTTGTCATTCCCGCGAAAGCGGGAATCCAGTCGCCGTTCGATTTTTGGATCCCCGTTTGCACGGGGATGACAAAAACACCCTGATAACTCGGGGTGTTTTTGTGTTTAAGTGTTTTCTGTAATCGCTTCTCTCATCCTCGCCACCATCACAATCGCGAACAGCAAGACAGCCGCGCCGAGGAATTGCGTCGCGTTCATCAGCTTGCCGAAAATAAAATATTCCAGAATTACGGCTGATAGTGGCAAGCCAAGCTCACAAATAGTTGAAACGGAAGCTTTGGTGCGCTTAAGTCCGAAATAATATAACAACATCGCTATGCCGCCGGAACTGAATATGATAATTAGAAAATAAAACCACTGTGTTTGGGAGACCTGTGGAATGGCGGTTTGTCCGCCGGTTGTCAGCATGATTACAAGCATGATAAGAGACGTGATGCCGAAGCGCAGATAAGTTCCGATGCGAAAATTAGTTTCTCGCAAGGCGCGTTTGCTGAATACGGTTGACGCGCCCCAACAGATTGCGGCCAATAATCCGAACATGGCGGCGATAGAGGTTTTGTCGCCGGTGTTGAGGTTTGGCAATAGCGTCGGGAAAGCAACCGCGTAAGCGCCAAGCAAAGCCAACAGCGCGTAAGCGAAGAATTTTTTTGGCAGTCTTTCTTTCAAAATCAGCCACGCGAGAAATATCGCGAAAATCGGTTGAAGTTTTTGCAATAAAATTACCGCTGACAGACTTGCGAAGTTGACGTAAAACAATCCTTTTGTAATCGCGAGCGTCCCCAAGGCTCCGCCGAAAAGCGCGACGAGAAAAAAATAACCATAACTGCTTGGTTTTATTTCTTTCAGTTTTTTCCACTCGTAAATTAAAAACGGGAACATGAATAAGAACGCCAGACTATGCTCAATAAAAACCACTGTCGCTACCGGCAGGGAATAAAGCGCCGGACGCAACACCACGCCATCAATGCCCCAGAGGATTGAGGCGATGATGATGAAGAGAGGGAATAGGGTGTGCATATTAAAAATTAAATTTATATATCTTATTGCTATCTAAAATATAGATTGTTTTTTTGGTTTCATCCACGATCATTCCCGTCGGATTCTGCCATTCAACCGCCGTGTATTGGCCAACCAGTTTGCCGGTTTTGTCTAAAATCACCACTCGTTTATTTGTTGGTTCAAGAAGGTAGATATTAGCCAAATTATTATAAGTCCAGATCGCCAGCGGTTTATCTAATTTTGGTTCCAGTCCGCTGATGGCAAATTCTTCTTTTTTTCCAGCGACTAATTTTAGAATCTCGCCATTTTGTTTCAAGACAAACATGTCGCCATCAATCGCCAAAGATACGGCATCTTTAAGATCAACGCCCTCATCTTTAAGCCACGCCACTCCTTTGTCAAATCCGGTTTGCGTTTGGCTGTGTTTGAATATTTCTCCATTGGCCCGGTCTAGAGTGTATACTTTCCGATTATAGACGAAGGTATCAATTATTTTAACATTATCAACCGGGTAGGAAATATCTTTTGCCGATAATAGAGTGGTCTCTTTATTGTATACTGCCGCGCCGCTATCTCCGGCGATAAAGACAATCATATCCTGTTCTTTGGGTGTGGAGGCGGCGTGAAGCTGCAGATTATTGCCATAATTTTTGCCTTCCGTGATTTTTTCTGCCAAGTTATATTGGTAATAATTATTATCTTCCGGTCCATACGCGAATAACGAGTCGCCCAAAAGCGCCAAGCGTTGGGTTTGGGCGGTAGGATTGGCGCTCGTAATATCAAGCAATATCTCGGGATGAACCGTGTAAAGTTTTTGTATTTTCATCAATGACGCGGCAATTTGTTCGTTGAGTCCAGTTATTTCCTCTTTTTGTTTTTTATTGCTTTCCGGAAGATTGGAAATCGCCTGTTTGGCTTCCTGAAACAGACTTAACGCCCTAGTTTCATCGCCGTAAACCAAACTGGCTTCAGCCGCGTTTTTTTTGTCTATCACGGCTTGGATTTGATTTTTGTAAGCCTGCCGTCTGGCTTCTAAATTTTCTTTGATTTTATAAACGCTGATACTGCCGATGAATACTGTTGCCAAAACGATTGTCAGAATAAGAAGCGTTTTGCTCAATAGCGGCAGAGCGGCAAAGCTTTCTTTTTTAGTTTCGCGCCAGCGCCGGAACGTCTTTAGCACATCCGCGCGCTTATTATCTTTGTTGGAAATTATGAGAACAAGAGCAATGGTAATTTCCGCGGCATTGAAGACAATACTTTTGATCAAACGAAAGAGGCCGGTTAACCCAATCACAATCATCTTGCCGATAGTCACAAGCAGGGTGTTGAAGATAGAAGTCTGTGTTTCGTGCGGCCGCCAGTTGGTTTCCATTTTGCCTTTTTCTCTTCGTTCAACATCCTGTTTGGCTTTGGTTATCACTTTTTGTTTTTTGTCCGCCGAACGATTGGCGCGGAATTTATTCCAACGTTTTTTTAATCCACCCCAAAACGGCGCGGCGAGCATTTCTTCCGCGCTTTGTTCCTGGTTCGCGAGTTGGTTCAATGAACCGGTGGCGCTGTTCGCGCTTCTCGGGACACGACCGGTTTTTGGCATGTCGTATTTGCTGGCGAAATGGATCAATATACCGCCGAAAGAAGATTCCTGGCGCAGGTCAGATAATACTTTTTGAATGTGGCCGGCGGCTTGGCGGGTGTTCCGGCTTAGAAGAATTTTTTTAATACGGTCGGATTTAAAGAAATCAGCCACGCGCGGAGTGGCAATATAGAAATAATCGCCGTAGTTGATGGTTCCTTGCATTACCGAGGAAAAAAGCGTATCACCGCGGACTTGATTTTGTTCCGCTAAGACGTCCATGTCAGCCAATTCAGCCAATTCTTGATTTTTGTAAAACAGAGTCACTTCCGGCTGGCCATGATAAGCAAACGATATCTCATGTCCGCGTAACACGCCGACCATACAGTGGAGAAGAGAATTTTTGTATTGAAGAATGTGGTGGCCGCGTCGATTGACATATTCCAAAACAGTTTCAAACGGGTCTTTGTCGGTTTGGTTGTCGGTTTCATAATATCCTGATTCCAAATCATCAATCATTTTTTGCAAATGTTCAATCTGTTCAATCGGACCATTGTTGACTTCAGCGACAGCAAAAAAATATCCTTTTTTAAATTCTTCGGGCGTGCCGGGTTCAGTGATATGCAGAAGGACATGCGACCGGTCTTGGTTTTGTCCTTCAGCGAAAAATTCATGGATTTCCAGAATGTCGGGCATAGATTTTTTGACTTTTAAGCTCGGTATTATTATACTATATATAGTTTTATTTTAGAAGAAGCTTGCAAGGCTTGTGAAGCTTGCAAGGCTTACAATTTGGTTCGCGGCTTTGTCAGCCTTGTAGGCCTCGTAAGCTTTTTAAGCCTTTTATTTATGCTTGAACAACTTTTCGGTTCAAAGACTCGGTTTAGAATTTTGCGCACTTTTTTCGCTCATCCGGAGCGATCTTTTTTCGTGCGTGAGCTGTCCCGCGCGATTAATATCCAGCTTAATGCCGTACGGCGCGAACTTGAATTGTTGGTAAATATCGGTTTGGTGAAAGAGGGGGACCCCAGCAGTAGAGACTCCGTCTCACTGCGGGGCAAAGACTATGGTCAAGGAGTTAGTTTGCGTAAGTACTATGCTTTGGATTTGCAGTCGTTAATTTATCCGGAAGTTCAGGCCTTAATCACTAAATTGCAGATTTTAGGCCAGCAGGAAATGATTAAAGAAATTAAAGAAAAAGGCGGTGAAATTAAATTGCTTTTGCTTAGCGGCCAATTTACCAATGACCGCGAAGCTCCCAGCGATCTTTTGGCAGTCGGCAAGTTGAAAGAAAAAACAATCGTTAATATTATTTCCAAGCACGAGAAAGATTTGGGATTTGAAGTCCGTTTTACCATGATGACCGAAGCGGAATTCAAAGAACGCCGGCAAATGATGGATAAATTCATCTTCGCGCTGTTTGAAGCGAATAACGCGAAGGTGATTAACGAGTTGAAGGTCTAATTTCTAATGTCTAATGACAAATAAAATGTCAAATGAACAAAATTCTAAATACAATCTTGAGGAAAGAACAGCTAAATTTGGCGAAGATATTATTGTTTTTGTCAGAGAGGTTGGTGGTGATGGCAAAGATTACATCGTGGAGGCGATTTTAAAACAACTAGTGCGTTCCGGCACCTCTGTTGGTGCTAATTACTGCGAAGCGGATTGCGCTGAAACTAAAAAAGATTTTGAGCACAAGATTGGTATCTGCAACAAGGAAGCTAAAGAAACAAAACATTGGCTACGGATGGTAGCAAAGGCAAGAATTAATCAAGCTGAAAGCGCTAGAAAATTATGGAAGGAAGCACATGAATTAAATCTGATTTTCACGTCTATTATTAGAAAATCAAAAGAAAATAGCGTTAACGAAAAAATTGAAAATTTTAAGAAAAACAATGCCGAAAAGAAAAGTTAGTCATTTGGCATTTTATTAGACATTGGAAATTGGGTATTTGTCATTTATTATGTATCTTCTTTTTGATCTCTCCACCAAAGATCAGATACATCTCGCTCTCTTTGATGAGAATAGTGTTGAACACAAAAATTACCCTGGAAGAAACAGAGAGCTGTTGGGTTGTATACATAATTTATCCAAAATTAAAAATTTAAAATTTAAAATTAGAAATTTGGCCGGCATTATGGTCGTTACGGGAATTGGCGGGTTCACCAGCACCCGCGTGGCTTGCGTTGTCGCCAATACTTTCGCTTATGTTTTAAAGATTCCGCTTTTGGCCATTACTATGGCTCAAGCTTCCGACCCGCAAAAATTGATTCCAAAATTATTAAAACAAAAGTCCGGCAATTACATCTCCGCGACTTATTCCGGCGAGGCGAATATTGGGAGGAAAAAGGTATGAATAACAAAGCGCTAATTCAAAAATTTAGAAAAATGCCGTGGGAGCCATGGCTAAAGAGGCGGTTTCCGGTGTTGGTGGCGTATTTGATGATTACAAATGCTTCAAGACAGGCTTTTGCCAAACAAAAAATCAAAGGCGAGTGGCCGATTGTTTTATTTGAAAGGGGTATGTGGTATAGCACTGCGGAGATGTTTGATCTGGCCGGTAAAGAAGCTGGGAAGTATGTAAAAAAATTAGGGACGGCTTTTTTAGTTAAAACCTGTCTTCATGGTTATCGCGAAGCGACGCGCGAAATAGCGAAAATGTTAAAAGATAAAAAAACTCCAGCTCTGGAACAATACAAAAAAATTGTTTCTCTGTTAGATCCAATCAATGTGAGTGTCTGGACCGCGCATGCCGCCGAAGTCTATTTTAATGACAAACTAAAGAGGCGATTGACCAAATACATAGCTGTTGATAAGTTGGATAAGTATATTGGAGATGTTGGTTTCCCCAAACGTAAAAACGCTCATGCCTTGATGGTTGATGACGTTTTAGAAGGATTTGGAGTTGAAAAACTATACGCGAAATATACATGGCTTAAAAGCCGCATTGACGCAGGTTATGACGTCGGTTATACCTTGGCGGAAATGAAAGATTTGCGACAGTCTATTTTAGACAGCCCGCCCACGGCTCACGTTTATCCAGACGTGCCGCGCGAATTAAGAAGTTTGGTTAAAGAATTTCAGGATATTGTCTATTTACGCACCCTGCGCACCGATTCTTTGTTTGAAATTAATTTTCTCGCTAAACCGATTTTTGCTAAATTGGAAAAAGAATTGGGTATTGATTCAGTAAAAAATTATCTACCGGAAGACTTTATTCTTGGCAGGCTGAACCGTTTTGACAACGATGACTTCGCGGTTTTGAAATTTTACGACGATATTATCGTTACCAAAGAAAAGATCACTGGAATACAGACTATCGCCGGTCAAGAGATTAAAGGCGTTGTCGCTTGGAAAGGCAAAGCCGTTGGCAGAGTAGTAAAAGTATTATGTCCGGTCGAGGCTAACAAGGTGAAACAAGGCGATATATTGGTAACTAACATGACAATTCCGGCCTATCTTTTGGCAATGCAAAAAGCCGCGGCGTTTGTTACTGACGAAGGCGGGATCACTTGCCACGCCGCCATTTTGGCGCGCGAAATGAAAAAGCCGTGTATTACAGGCACCAAAATCGCGACGCGAGTTTTGCAAGATGGAGATATTGTGGAGGTGGATGCCAACATTGGAACAGTAAAGAAAATCTAATTTAATCTGTTGTGTGGTATAGTTAATTTGTGTAAAAGGCAATCAATGAGCTTAAATTTATGTTAAAAAATTTACATTATAATTTAATAATCCGTCCGGAGCCGGAGGGCGGTTTTACGGTGCTGGTGCCAGCTTTGCCAGGCTGTGTTACTTATGGCAAGAGCTTGGATGAAGCGAGAAAAATGGCTGGGGACGCTATCAGCGCATATTTGCAAAGCGTCAAAAAGCACGGGGGAGATTTTTAGCTCGGCCACTCTTCAAAAGTGGCTTTTACCTTGTGACTGCTATCTTCCAGAGTGGAGAAATCGATTCTAAAACCTTTAGCATTTTTTACTTCTCCTCTTTCCAGCATGCTTTTTCCTGTTTTTTTAGTGATTAAAGCGTCTATCTGCGGCGCATTGGCGTTTATTATCGCAACGATTCTTTGCCCAGGCTTTAGTAGTTTGTTGAGCATTGGTAATTTTTTTTTGGTTTGTTCAATACCATCTTCCATCCTTTCAGCTACCGCTTGGGGGGTTTCTGAATCACCAGATAGTTTACCTCGTTCTCCCATAGCATACCAAATCGCCATGCGTGCGTCTTCCACACCATTTGGAATATTGTACTTTTTTCTTTGACTAGAATCGCGTTGAACCGCAGAGTCAGCTTCTGATATTTTTGGCATTCTTATTTTTGGGAATCTTCTGCTGGCGACTATGTCGCCGCTGGTATTTATTTCCGTTTCAAGCGGTTTTCCTGCTTTGTCCGTTCTGATAAGAGTAAAAAATTTAAATCCAGCTTCTGCTAATTTTTGTCCAATAAGCTGGTTGCATGTTTTTGTCCTGGGGGTATCACTATCTAGCAATTGGATGATGTCATTTTGTGGATCAAGTTCACTGATTATTCTGTCGGCCGCTTCCAAGATTTCTCTTTCTCCTTTTTCGGTCAAACCGCGGTCTTTTTTTGTTTTATCTTTTTCCGTTTCACCGTGTCGCAGTACATAAGCCGTTAGGGTCGGTCTTTCGGCGCGATTTTTTTCTTTTGATGAGTCAGGCTGGCTTTCAATTCCCCTCAGTATTGTGTCTGACATATTTACAATTAGTAAAAAATCAAGTATATTCATTATAGCAGAACATCATTTTATATACAATTCGTGTGAATTTAGAAATTACACTGTTAAAATTAAAAAAGTTGTTAAATAACTGGAATTTAGGGGGTGCAGATTGGTTTTTGGTTCTGCATTACGCGGATAAGCTGAATGGGTATGATATCAAATATGAAAGAGACGAGCATCTTCACATAATGATACCGACTGATTTGGTCCCGTGGCGCGTGGATAAAGATTATAAAGAAGGCGAAGTCAGCATACCTGCAAACACCAAACAAGCTGTTGATTTTCAGAAGTTTATTAAAGAAACCGGTTGGGATTTTCATGTTTTAGCGGTGAACAGAAAATTATTTGATAAATTAAAAAATAAACACGTCGTCGAGCGCGATATCCACAGGGAAGAGATTCCGGTAATAACCATGGAAGGGAACTTTGTTTATTGGCGCTACTCGGTCCCAATGTGGAGCAAACAACTATCCAGAGATTCGGTTTTGAGGAGGTTCGCATGGATGGATGCTCTTTTGGAAAAGGCCAGAGAAAAAGGAGATGGAAAAATAGTAAAAATGGCTGAAGATTTAATAAACAGATTTAAGCCAACGGTTGACAGCTCGAAAGATGTCAGTCGTCGCATGAGAGATTTTGAGAGAAGCGATAAGTTGTTCGGAATTTCTGCTTTTAAAGGTAAGGCGGTCGGTGTTGTTTTTAAAGTAGAAAATTCCGACCGACCACCTAAAGTGGAAAAGAACAAAATATTGGTCGCCAAACTAATTAGTCCAAAATTGCTACCACACATATTAGTTTCTCGGGCAGTAGTCACTGATGAGGGCGGTTTGGCATCCCACGCGGCAATTGTGTCTCGGGAGCTAAAGAAGATTTGTATTGTTGGAACAAAGATAGCAACAAAAGTTTTGAAAGATGGGGATATGGTGTGGGTGGATGCGAACAATGGGTTTGTGCAAAAAATATTTAGTTTTCGCCCGTCTCCAATTTTGTCACTCCCGTGGCGATATTACATCTCTCGCAATGTGCCGTTATGGCATGATTCTCTGCAAATCAGTCTTGGCAAAGAAGGATGCGAGAGATATGGTCTGCCGTGCATTTTGCATTTGCGCACGCATCGCCATGGCGAGGAGGCTGATTTTTATTATTTGTCCGGCGGCAAGTATGGCCGGGACAGATTTTCCGCGGCGCTGGCGAAAAAATTATCGCGGCCGGATTTTATAAAATTCATCAAAAAACAATTTAAGAAAGATTGCGCGAAATTATTGCGCTTGGCCAGATCGCTCAAGTCCGACTCACAGCCGGCGCTTTCTAATTTCTTCCATTTTTATGGATTATCCGAAGCAATGCTTGATATCACTTCTCTTGGCAGTAAACTTTTGACCGATAAGGTTTGGGAATTATTGGCGGACAATCGTGATCGGCAAAGTATTGCGGCCTATTACACGCGCCCAGCTGGTTTGGCGCCGATGCAGAAATTGGAGCGCGAGCTGGGCAAATTATGTTGTAAAAAGATTGATATTAAAAAAGAAGCCGAGCGTTTGCGTAAAAGATATTCGTGGATTCCGGTTAATTTTGTCGGCGAGCCGTGGGGCGCGGAGGAATTTGAAAAGAAAATCATTGAACACGAAATTAGTTCAAGGCCAAAATTAAAAAAACCTGGAGCAAAAATATCCAAAGAAGCGGAGTATTATTTAAGAATGTTAAGCGACATCGCGTATTTTAACGAATTTCGTAAAGCCGCCTTCTCTCGCGCTTGTTTAATTATCCGTCCGAAACTTGACGCGCTCGCGCGCGAGCATGGTTTGTTGAGCTGGCGAGATTTTAATTACCTGACACACGACGAGATTTTGGATCTTGCGAAAAATAAAGATGGTTACCAGAAAAAATTGATTGAGCGTCGAAGCGGTATCTGTTTCATCGCTAATAAGACAGTGTCAAAGTATTTTGTCTCTGAAGATTTGGATTTTATCAGAAAATTTGAGAGGAAGTTTAAACCGAAATCAGGCGGCGTTAAAGAGATCCACGGTACTCCGGCGCATGGCGGCAAAGCCGCGGGAGTCGCGAAAATAATAAACGGTCCGGTTGATTTTGACAAATTCAGGCAAGGCGATATTTTAATCGCTAAAATGACTTCGGTTGATTTTATTCCAATCATGAAAAGAGCCGGCGCGTTTGTCACGGACGAAGGCGGATTGGCATGCCACGCCGCGATTATCTCCCGCGAATATGACAAACCTTGTGTTGTTGGTACTGGATTGGCGACGGTTGTGTTTAGAGATGGTGACATCGTGGAAGTGGATGCTAATGCGGGAGTTGTTAGGAAGGTTTAGTTGAAAAAAAATTTCTTTCACAGGAAATTTTTTTAAAGTTTTTTTACCGCGCTGGTTGCAGTTGCCCCACTTGCCTTTCAAGCATTTGCACTCGCTGGCGCAATTCCAAAATATCACTCGCATGCGCGTCTGAATCTTCTTTTGTCCGTTTTTCCAATTGATCCAAACGACGGTTGATATCAATTAATTCTATACGTATTGAGCGCAATTCTGATTCAAGATTGTCAAACCTTCCATTTACTTCTTCCTTAAATTCGTTGAATTCGTCTTTGGTTACTGCGTTGTCTTTGATAAAATTAACCGTCTCAAACGTTGAATTGACGGTCTCCAGTATCTCTTGTAAAGTTTTGTTATCCTCCATATTATTTTTGTTTAGAGTGATGATATTATAACACAGTTGAGTTGGCTGTCAAATTAAAAATGCAGGCGCCCGATCGGATGATCGGGCGGAGGAAGGAGCGAACTAAAGTTTGGTGATGCTGATGTGGCCGCCGTGGTCGACATCAACCCTGTAGACTGTCGCCGGAAGGATTTTGCTCTGGATGCCCAAAGCGCTTAGCAGGGCGCGCAAGAATGATTTGCTTGCGCAGACCACGGTGTTGTGCGGCAGGGTGTTGCGGACGTAGATTAGGACAGAGTCTTTGATTTCTATGGCATCGGTTACGATTGTTGCCAGCACCCTTGTGCCGTCCGCGAACACGCAATCTATATTTTTTCCTCTCCTTTTGTGGG
>Ga0156202_123_pt1 | contig 21932 bp, 24 predicted proteins | sample RifCSPlowO2_12_FD_107855 | JGI IMG/M metagenome (GOLD analysis project Ga0156202, IMG submission 107855) | Candidatus Magasanikbacteria bacterium RIFCSPLOWO2_12_FULL_43_12 | reverse complement strand
AATAAAAAAACCAATCATCTTACAGGGTTGTCTTGCCAGCAAAAAGGCGGTAGAATTGATAGAGAAAGCAGGAGGCAAAATTATTGCTTAATTTTGGAATGTAACTGTCATTGCGAGGAGGCCGACGTTCGTCGGCCGACGAAGCAATCCAGTCGTCAACGGTTAACGAGTGTGGATTGCTTCGTCGTCGCTCGAGCTCCTCCTCGCAATGACAGATAGCGGGCTTCGGATTAATTATTGGTAATTATTATGTGGGATAAATTCAGACAAATTTGGAAAATAAAAAATTTGCGCAATAGCGTCCTCTTTGTTTTGGGGATGCTGGTAATTTTTCGTTTAGCCGCTCATATTCCGGTGCCGGGCATTGACGCGGAGAATTTAGGCAAATTTTTAGCCAGCAATCAGATTCTTGGCTTGTTGAATGTTTTTTCCGGCGGAACTATGGAAAATTTTTCCGTAGTCATGTTGGGCGTGGCGCCATATATCACTTCTTCAATTATCTTTCAGCTTTTGGCGATGGTTGTTCCAAGTTTGGAAGAATTGTCAAAAGAAGGGGAAGCCGGTCAGCAAAAAATTAACATGTATACCCGTTTGGCAACCGTGCCATTGGCGGTATTGCAGGCCTATGGCATGATTCAGCTTTTGAATCGTTCGCAGTATCAAATATTGCCAGACTTGAGCATGTATCGCTTGTTGGCGATGATGCTGACGATTACCGCCGGCACGATTTTTTTAATGTGGATTGGCGAGTTAATTACCGAGCGTAAGATTGGCAACGGTGTTTCCTTGTTGATTTTTGCCGGAATTATGGCGGCTCTGCCGCAAGCGGTGCAGAAAGCAGCGGTAAACTATACGCCGGCAGACCTTTATACTTATGTTTTATTCGCCGCGATTGCCGTAGGCACCGTGGTTGGCGTTGTGGTGATTAGCGAAGGCCAGAGAAATGTGCCGGTGAGTTACGCGAAGCAGATTCGCGGCAATCGCGTGTATGGCGGAGCAAATACTCATTTGCCATTGCGCGTTAATATGGCTGGCGTGATTCCGATTATCTTCGCGATTTCAATTATTTTATTCCCATCAATGATCGCGCAGTTTTTTGTCAACGGTTCCGGTTTGTCAGCGTCAATCGCGCGCCAAGTGGTTGGGTTTTTCAATAATCAAGCGGTTTACGCGATTATGTATTTTGTTTTAGTCTTTGGCTTTACGTATTTTTACACCGCGGTTATTTTTCATCCGCAGAAGATCGCTGAAAATTTACAGCGCCAGGGCGGTTTTATCCCCGGTATTCGTCCGGGCAAAGAAACGGAAAAATATTTAGGGCACACAATGAGTCGTCTGATTTTCAGTGGCGCGTTGTTTCTCGCTCTTATCGCTATCTTGCCGTTATTACTGCAAGCCTTCACCGGCACGCAGTCATTGGCCATCGGCGGCACCAGCTTGTTGATTGTGGTTAGCGTGGCGATTGAAACCGCGAAACAAATTGACGCGCAGTTGGAAGTGTATGAATATGATAGGATGTGAGCGGATGTGCGAACCTACGAAAAGAGTACGAAATTACGAACTACGAAAACCGTCCCAACAATTGCATTGAGGCGGTTTTTTAAATCTTGTCTAACTTGTCCAATTATGATAATCTTAACTTAACAAATTTAATAAAGAGTTATGAAGAAGATTATCATTTTAATGGGAGTACCTGGCTCCGGCAAGGGCACTCAAGCGAAAAAAATCGCTAAAAAATACAATTACGGTCATATTTCCACCGGTGATTTGTTGCGCGCGTTGGATAATAATCAAAGTGCGGATCCGGAGGATAAAAAGAAGTTGGCGGAAATGAAAGCTGGCAGATTAGTCGCCGATGATTTAATTTACAAATTGGCTTTCCGCGAGATGGATGGATATTTGGATGCGGGTAGAGGCGTGGTTTTGGACGGCGCGATTCGCAATGTTGAGCAGGCAAAAAAATATCAGGAATATTTTGTTGGGAAAAAATTGAAAGACGAAGTATTAGCGATTGAGGTCGCTCTGTCAGACGGATCAAGTTATAACCGCCTGACTAAACGCAAAGTCTGTCCGGTCTGCGGTTTTATTCTGCCATATTCTCCGGAGAACGAGTTAAAAATGGACTGTCCGGAATGTAACGCTAAACTAATCGTCCGCGCTGATGATAATCCGGAAACAATCAAAAAACGGATTATTGAGCAGGGCAATCAGGCGATTAAACCGATTTTGGATTATTACGCCGGTTTAGGACTGTTGTTCAAGGTTGATGGCGAGCCGGCAATTAAGGAGGTGGAGAGGGAGATTGAGAGGGTGATAGATAATCAGGAATTAGTTATTAGTGACGAGTGATGAGCAATTTGTCATTCCCTTGAAAAAGGGAATCCAAAAATCGTAAAAACTCCCTAATGGGAGTTTTTTGGTTTCATTTCCGGGTGTTGTTTGGCAAAATCTTTAACCGGTATGTCTTGTGAGCTTGAAATAATCAGTCGGTTTTGGTAAAATAGTCGCGTATGTCCTACCTCAAAACCCCAGACGAAATTAAACTCATCCAAGAAGGCGGGCGGATTTTGGGCGAGATTTTGGAGAAATTGGCAAAAATGGTTTTGCCTGGCGTCAACACTTTTGAAATAGACAAAGAAGCCGAGCGTTTGATTAGATCAGCAGGCGGAAAGCCGGCTTTTAAGGATTATAAGGGCAGGAAAAACGACCGGCCGTTTCCGACCACGATTTGCGCGTGCGTGAACGAAGAGCTGGTGCATGGCATCGCGAGCAAAAATAAAGTGTTGAAAGAAGGGGATATTTTTAGTATTGATATTGGAATGGAGTACCCGAGTCCAAAGTCTTTAAAGTCAATAAAGTCCGTAAAGACGATGAGTGAGCGAGGATATTTTACTGATACGGCGGTTACGGTGGCAGTGGGGAAGATTCCGGAGAAGACGAAACAGTTATTGAATGTAACGAGAAAAGCTTTGGAAATTGGAATTAAACAGTGCGTGGTTGGAAATACCATTACTGACATCGGAAGGGCGATTCAAAATTATGTTGAGCCGCAAGGTTATGGAATTGTCCGCGATTTAGTTGGACACGGAGTCGGCCATGCGGTGCACGAAGAGCCGCGGGTGCCGAATTATTATAACAAAGAAAGCGAGAAATGGATTTTACAGCCCGGAGTTGTTATCGCGATTGAGCCGATGATTACGATGGGCGACTGGCACATTGTCACCGCCGACGACGGCTGGAGCGTCAAGACCGCTGACAACAGCTTGTGCGCGCATCAGGAACATACTATTGTTATTACAGAGGATGGGCCGATAGTTGTCACTCGCCGGCCATCAGAAAAGCTATGAATATAATAGCCATTGATTACGGTTCCAAAAATATTGGCCTTGCTTGGTGCGATGACGCGCTCGGGGTGGTTTTGCCGTTCGGCATGGTGCAGAATGCAGATAACAGGACGCATAACGAATTGGTGAACTTGATCAAAAAAGAAAAAATTGACAAGATAGTGATTGGTTTGCCATTGGGATTGGATGGAAAAGAAAATAACAACACTACGCGAGTTAGAAAGTTTGTTGATGATTTGAAAAAAGAAATAAAAATTCCCGTTGATTTTGTTGATGAACGATTCACTTCCGCGCAAGCTGACAGGATGGACGGTGGCATGGCAGGCGCGAGTCGCGATGAAAAAGCGGCGATGGTGATACTAGAGTCGTATTTAGCGAAGCAATAGGCAGAATAAGCAAAGTAAGCAGAATAAGTAAAATCGTTCGATGTGCCTTATTTACTTAATCTGCCTAATTTGCTTACTAGCTGATTTTTATGTTTTTCTTCAGCACAATAATCAACGCGCCGGTGCAGGATAAGAACGACGAGCCGGTCGGGAAATTGAAAGATGTGGCGATTGAATTAGCTAAAGGAAAAAAATTTCCTTCCGTGGTCGGTCTTATGGTGCGCAATCGCAAAGAAAAGCGGGATTTTTACATCAGCGCGGAAAAGGTCGCGGCCTGGAGCCATGATGGTCTGGTGTTAAATACATCAAGTGTGGAAGCTGAAAATGTTCAACCGAAAGACGGGATTCTTTTTTTGGGAAAACATATCGTGGACAAGCAGATTGTTGACTTGGCCGGAGTTAGAGTCGTGCGCGTGAATGATTTGCAATTCGGACCGGTGCAAAATCAGATGTGTCTTTTGGCGATTGATGTAAGCACAAGCGGGCTTTTGCGGCGCATTGGTTTACGAACGCCGGCGGACGGTTGGCTTAAACCGCATCTTTTAGAGTGGAATCAAGCGCATTTGATTGGCGACCGATTGCAGTTGAGCAAGGGTCGCGAGGATCTTGTCCGCCTGCACCCGGCAGACATTGCCAACATTGTGGAAAAGTTGAATATTAGGCAAGGCAGTTCGTTGTTGCGTTCGTTAGATAAGTCAACTGCCGCGAAAGTAATGGAAGAGGTAAGTCCGCGCATTCAAAAAATGTTGATTCAACATCTTGGTTCGGAACGAGCGGCGGTAATTTTGGAAAAAATGTCAATGGATGAATTGGTAGATTTGATTCAGTTATTGCCATCGCGCGAGTCGCAGGAAATTATAGAAAAATTGCCGGCGCAAAAAGATATTGGCAAGGTAAAGAAAATTTTAGCGTATCATGAGAATGAGGCCGGTGGTTTGATGACCACCGAGTTTATTTCCGCGCAACCGCATACTGTGGTGTCAGAAGTTGTTGAGAAAATAAAACGGGATTCGCATCAGCATAGATCAATTCATTTTGTTTATGTCGTGGATGAAAAAAAACATTATTTGGGCGTGGCGTCTTTGCGGCGTTTGATAATCGCGGATCCAAAACAAACAATCAAATCAATTATGAAAAGATCGCGGCGCACGCCGGTGGTAAACGCGGAACAAAAGGTGATGGAAATAGCGGCGACTATGACAAAATATAATTTGCTGTCTATCGCCGTCCTGGACAATAATCGGAAACTGCTTGGCGTGGTGACGGTTGATGATATAATGCGGCACTTGGTGCCAAACGCGTAATTTTTGATGTAAAATAATTTTGTGTAATTTGGACGCCATCTGTCATTGCGAGCCTTCGCAGGCGAAGCAATCCACGGCACTGTCACACTCTCACGATTGCTGGATTGCTTCGTCGCGCGAGCTCCTCGCAATGACAGTTTGGTCGCCAAAATAATTAAATATACAAAAGTATTTACATACTCGTTTACTATGGGTAAGAGATTACAACATTTTTGGTTGAAGTTGTTGTTTTTTTTCTCGGTCATCGGACCGGGGATTATTGCCGCGAACGCGGACAATGACGCCGGCGGCATCAGCACTTATTCGGTCGTGGGCGCGCACTTTGGCATTAAAATGCTTTGGGTGTTGTTTTTGATTACTTTTTCATTGGCGGTCACGCAGGAAATGGGCGTGCGCATCGGTTTGGTCACGCGGCAAGGGTTGGGCGGAGTGATTCGCGAGAATTTTGGCGTGCGTTGGACTACTTTTGCCATGTTCGTAATGTTAATCGCCAACCTCGGCACAATGACCGCGGAATTTGCCGGCATCGGTTCCGCGTTTTCCATTTTTGGCATCAGTAAATATATTGCCGTGCCTCTGTCCGCGATCGCGGTGTGGTTTATTTTGTATCGGGGTTCATTTAAAACCACGCAGAAAATATTTTTGGTTTTTTCCGCTTTTTATTTGGTATATATTATAAATGGTTTTATAATCAAGCCGGATTTTAATGAAGCCGCTTTGGCTTTAATCAAACCGACTTTGGAATTTACCGCTCCGTTTCTTCTCACCATGATCGCTTTGATCGGCACCACTATCACGCCTTGGGGCCAATTTTTCATTCAATCATATGTTGTTGATAAGGGTCTTAATCTCAAGCATTATAAAATTGAAAAGTCCGAGGTGTTTATCGGAGCTTTTATCACCAATATTGTTAGTTTTTTTATCATTATCAGCACTGCTTACACATTATATAAAGCCGGCATACGAATTACTGACGCGAAAGACGCGGCCATGGCTTTGGCCCCGATCGCTGGAGAGTTTGCCAAATTTTTGTTTGGCTTCGGATTGTTTGTCGCCTCAATGTTGGGCGCGCTCATCCTGCCGGTCGCGACCGCTTATGCGGTTTGCGAAGCATTTGGTTTTGAATATGGGTTTGACAAGAAATGGAAAGAAGCGCGGATTTTTTATGGCATTATTCTTTTAGCCGTTGTCTTACCGGCGATTTTAGTTTTAATTCCTAGTTTGCCGTTAATTAAAGTTATGGTGTTGTCGCAGGTTGTCAACGGTATTTTACTGCCGATTATTTTAATATTTGTTTTAAAGATTATAAACAATAAAAATATCATGGGCGAACATATTAATAAACCGATTGGGAATATTATTGCGTGGTTGACAGTGGTTGGTATTATCGCGGCAACGGTAATTTTAGTTGTTTCATCATTTTTTTATAAGTTTTAAGTATGTTGACGATTGTATTAAGCAGACGAGACTTCCGTGAAGCCGATCAGATTATTAGTTGTTATACCAAAGCCAAAGGCAAAGTAGAGTTATTGGCGCGCGGGGTTAAAAAAATCACTTCAAAAAATTCGGCTCATCTTGAGCCGTTTTCTTTGGTTGACATTGAAATCGCGCCCGGCAAAGGGATTGGCCATCTCACAAAAGTCCAGCCGATAAATTATTTTTCCAGCATCAGGAATGATTTGCAAAAAAGTTTGTCCGCGGGATACGTGGTTTCGTTATTAGACAAGATATTGCATGTTGGCGAGAAAGATGAGAGGATTTTTGAATTATTGTTTGGTTGGTTGGAACATCTTAATTTTCAATTTTCAATTTTCAATTTTCAATTGCTTGACGGTTTTATCGTCAAATTGTTAAATTGTTTAGGATATGATATCACACAGACGGGAGGATTAAGTTTGGAATTAAAAAAAGATTTGGAGTTGTTAAAAAATAGTGATTGGCAAGTGATTTCAGAATGCGCGAATCAGATAACTGGAAACGACAAATTACATCAGTTTATCTATAATTTTTTGGTTGAAAGGCTGGAGAGGAGAGTTGTGGATTGGGTAAAATAAAAAAACCGCCTAAGCAGTTGATAATGGGATTGGCGCGGGAAGAGAGAGGCAGACTTCTCTTCCCGCGTTATTTGCCGCAGACAATGGCGGCGATGAACAGAAGGAAGCCGCCGGCGATGAGGAACTTTACGATTCCCCACGCCGTACCAAACAACCTCGTTATCCGGTAGGCCGCGCCCGGGACGAGCGCGTCAAGAACCGAAAAGAACATTATATTATACCACAAAACCACCCCTTTGTCAAGGGGCGGTTTTTGTTATTTTTGATTTTTTTGGCTTAAATTAGCCATTTTCTCGTCCGCCAACTTCGTACCAATTAATCTTCCGCGAGATGAACATTACTGCGGCGAGGATGAAGAATAGACCGATACTGCCGATTAAGAGCGCGTAATCTTGGAGTTGCAGGATAGTGTAAATGAAAGTGTAAATAGCAATAAGAATTAAAGACAGGATTATTGTCGCGCGCGTGTTTTTAAACACAGTTTTTGTGTATAAAGAAGTCATCAACAGGATTGAGGCCGCGGAAATCAGATACGCGTAATTAAATCCCAGATGTTCAGAAATGGAAAGCAGGAGAGTGAAGAACAACACCAGCGCCAGGCCAACCAAAATATATTGGAAAGGATGGATGCGGGTGCGGTTGAATATTTCCACGAAAAAGAAAATCAGGAAAGTGAGCGCGATCATCAGAATTGCATATTTTACCGCGCGGGATGTTTTTTGATATTGATCCACCGGCACCATCAGTTTCACGCCAAAGGCTGAGCCGATTAAGCTGGAGTTGGATAATTCAGCGAAGCTTTGCGGGTAATTGCGGTTGAATTGCAAGACTTTCCATTTGGCGGTGAAGCCGGAGTCGGTAACATCGCGTTCATCCGGCAAAAATGTGCCGTCAAAACTCGGATTGCTCCAATTTGATTTAATTTCCACATTAGTTTCACTGCCCAGAGGCAAGAAATTCAATCGCTGACTGCCGTTTAAATCCAATACCAATTTGAAATTATAACTGACATCATTGCTTACCGGAACTTTCGCGCTGACTCCGGACCCGCTCACAGAAACAGTATCTGGCATTATTCCTTTTATCGGCATTATTTCTCCAAACCGTTCGCTATCACTGTTGTACTGGATGGGCACCGTCAAATCCAAATATTTGCCGATGTCTCCCTGAACGCCCGGTTCTAAATTAATCGCCGCGCCATTCCAAGCGAAAGCGATTTTTTCTTTTATCCCCCTCATGTCCGGAATATTAAGCGATACCGAGGCTTGATCTAAAAATACATCAGCCGGATTGATATTTAATTTACTCCAATCCGGCGCTTTGAATCCGCCGCTTAAATCAAGTTTTGAATTATACACCACGACATCATACATTCCGCGATTGAGCATTTTTGGTTCAATATTTCCGCTGATATCCAAACGCTCCGGCAAAAAATGCGCGTAAGAAATAGTTTCAACAACTTTGGTCGGGTTATCTTTGTCTTTGAGATATTTTTTGTAGGGAATAGTCAAAATCGGGCCGGCGACAGTTTGCTCGTTGCTCCATTTAGAACTTACTTCGTTAATCGCTTCCTGGCTTCGGGATTCCCGCTCGTAGACTATGGAGCTTATCATGCCGGTTGGGATTAAGAGCAAAAGCGATAACACACCGATTAAAATCAGTCGTAGAATTACGGAGTTGCGGGCTGATTCTTTGATTAATTGCATAGAAGTTGATTAAGAATTAACAATAGGAAGTATATGGGTTTGGGAGGTGGATGTCAAGGTTAATTTGACAAAATTTTTTCTCTTTGCTATACTATAATCATATGAAAACTACGCGATTAAATAATAACAATATTTCACCCGTTGGCGGAGTGTAGTTTTTCAATGTTAAAAAACTGATTACACCCGCTGAATAGGCGGGTTTTCATATTGATTCCGAGATAGTTCAATTGGTAGAACGCCTCGCTGTTAACGAGGAAGTTGCAGGTTCAAGTCCTGCTCTCGGAGCCAAATTGTATGGTATAATATTTACGCATGAAAATTTTATTGAACAATCGCGAAATTGAATATCAAATTAAAAAAAGCATCCGCGCTCGGCGGTTGCGGGTGGTGGTGTATTGCGACGCGCGCGTAATCGGGAAAGTCATGAGAATCGGCGGAGGGCGGCGCGAGTATAAAAAACATTGCGAGCAAGCGCGCGAGTTTGTTTTAAAAAAAATAGAAAGCATAAATAAAATTTACAAGTTTTGTTTTAAAAAAATATCAATCAGAAATCAGAAAACTCGCTGGGGAAGCTGTTCCAAAAACCGGAACCTGAATTTTAATTATAAAATTATTTTTCTGCCGGAAAGATTGGCCGAATACATTATCGCGCATGAATTGTGCCATTTGCAAGAATTTAACCATTCAAGGAATTTTTGGAATTTGTTGTCAACGGCAGTGCCTGATTGTCGGCAATGCCGGAAAGATCTGCGGAAGGGGATCAGCTTGAAATAAAAAACATTTAGTGTTAGTATTTGAACATAACCACAAACAAATAGAAAGGATGGTGGTTATGGTGCCTAAAACACGGCGGGAATGTCCCGCTGAATCAGCCGGCGCTGTCGCTGTGTCGTGGGATCAACTACTGGATGCCCTGCTCAAGACGCTTCATCTTACCAGAATAGATGAAGAGGTGGTGGCACTGTTGCGTCGTTTGCCGCCTCTACTCACCGATCTGTCTGCCGACGATATTGGTGTCATGTCAGTCGGTCTCCTACCGGTCACGAGAACGCAGGCGCTGAAGGAGGTGCGCCAGTGGCGTAGAACGCCTGGAGGAGCGTTCGCCATGATGCGTTATATACTCAATCCGCACATCTTGCACGACACAGATTTCATGCCGCGCAACACTCACGTGGTCGCGTTGGGCCAGGACGATGGAGCACAAGTGTTGTCATTTACTCCCCACACGCGCGATCTCTTTGTCGAACCACGCAACACCAGTTGGCGTTACGACCACATGATGTTTCTGGTTTTGAAGGGAAAGAAAGGATGATACCCGTCGTTCTTGTCTGTTCTTTACCGCTCGCCTTCGCCCGGTCATCCGATCGGGCTTCATCATTTTAATCTTGCTTATTTAAGCAAAAACTGATAAAATTTAAAATGTGGTGCAGGATGATTTTTTTCGTCCTATGTCCTACGTCTTATGTCTTAAGTCTGGAAAATATGCACACTTTTATTAAAGATTTATCAAACAAAGTAGGCGAAGAAGTTACAATCAAAGGCTGGTTGAACAATAAACGTTCGTCCGGCAAGATTGCGTTTTTGGAAATCCGTGATGGGTCAGGTTTCGCGCAAGCCGTGGCGGTTAAAGACAGTTTGCCGGCGGAAGTTTGGCAAGGGATTGAGAAGTTGACGCAAGAATCATCTTTGGAAGTGACAGGTAAAGTGACAAAGCATCCGAAGCAGGAGGGGGTATTTGAATTGCAAGTGTGCAAGTGTGCAGGTGTGCAAGTTGCGAGTGAGTATCCGATAAGCAAAAAAGACCACGGGCCGGAGTTTTTGATGGACAACAGGCATTTGTGGTTGCGGTCAAAAAAACAGTGGGCGATTTTGCGGATTCGCGATACTGTTGAGACCGCAATCAACGAGTATCTGCACAGCCAAAATTTTATTCGCACAGATTCGCCAATTTTCACCCCCAACGCTTGCGAAGGAACGACAACGCTTTTTCCAGTGCCATATTTTGATTTAGGCACAGCTTATCTTTCTCAATCCGGACAATTATATATTGAAGCCGCGATCGCGTCAGTCGGGCGGTGTTATGATTTTGGCCCGGTTTTTCGCGCGGAAAAATCAACTACCAAACGGCACTTGACCGAGTTTTGGATGATGGATGCTGAAGCCGCGTTTGTTGAGCATGATGAAAATTTAAAAATTCAAGAGGGCTTGGTTAAAGCGATTGTAAAAAAGTGTTTGGAAAACTGCCAGCAGGAATTTTCTGCGCTGGAACGCGACACTGTTGCTTTGAAAAAAATGCTTGACAAGCCATTCAGCCATTATTTTTACGATGAGGCGATCAAAAAATTAAATAAATTAGGCAGTGATATAAAATATGGCGAGGATTTGGGAAATGATGATGAGGGTTTGCTGACAAAAGATTCTGATGTGCCGGTGTTTATAGAAAAATGGCCAAAGAGCATCAAATCGTTTTATATGAAAATAGACCCGGAAAATTCGGACCGAGTTTTGAATGATGATCTAATTGGGATTGAAGGGGCGGGGGAGTTGATTGGCGGGTCCCAGCGCGAGGATGACTATAATTTATTGTTAGAACGAATTCGCCATGAAGGTTTGAGCGAGAAAGATTATGAATGGTATTTGGACTTGCGCAAATACGGTTCTGTGCCGCATTCAGGTTTTGGCATTGGCGTGGAGCGCGTCGTGCGCTGGATTTCCGGCGCGGAGCATATCAGAGAGTGTATCCCGTTTCCGCGCACTATCAATCGTTTGAGACCTTGACCAGAGGATTGTGGATAAGTCGAGCTTGACAAATATTTACACCCAGTATATACTTTGTATATATTAAGTATCAACTTTGTGTATATGAAAAGTGCCATAATTACTCTTAAAACAGATCCTATTGTTAAAACCAAAGCGCAAAAGGTGGCAGCCGATTTGGGTTTTAGTTTGAGCGCGGTGTTGAATGGTTTTTTAGTTGAGTTCATTCACAAGAAGGAAATTCACTTTGGCGATCGTGCCGAAGAACCGAGCGAACATCTTAAAGAAATGATTAGAGAGTCAGAAGAAGATTATAAAAACGGTTGGGTTTCGCCGGCTTTTGACAATGCCGGGGATGCTGTTGATTGGTTAGATAATCCGAATCGTAAATATGTACGTGACTTTCAGCCGGACGTTTCAGAAAAAAATTGAGAAAGTACCACAAAAGATAAAGACAGCGTTTAAAACCCGCTTGTCTTTATTTTTGAGTGAACCATTCAATAAAATTTTAGAAAATCATCCCCTGAAAGGCGAATGGAAAAATTTTCGGAGTATAAATATTACCGGCGATTGGCGGGCGGTATATCGCGATTTGGGCGATGGAAAAATGGAGTGGGTGGAGTTTGTAGAAATTGGTACGCATAGCGAATTATTTAAATAATTTTTTTATGTACCACAGCAAGCAACTGCCGGAAAAATTTTTAGAGCGCCTGACAGAGATGTTTGGCGTTTCTTTGTTTAGGGAAATTGAAAAAACTTTTGTTGAACGTTGCACTACTTTTAGAATTAATACGGTAAAGAGTAAAAAAGAAACAGTGATTGCGGCGTTGAATCAAAATGGTTTTAAATTTGAAAGAGTTTCGTGGTATAAAGACGCGTTTATTTTGAAAAACAAAAGCAAGCGGGAGCTGACGGATTTGAATATTTATAACGAGGGTAAAATTTATATTCAGAGTTTGGCGAGCATAATTCCGCCGCTGGTGTTGGATCCGCAACCGGGAGAAAAAGTTTTGGATTTAACTGCCGCGCCCGGGAGCAAGACTTCGCAGATTGCGGCGTTGATGCATCAGGAAGGGGAATTGGTGGCGAATGATAATAATAAAATAAGATTTTTTAAGTTAAAGCATAACATGGAAGCGCTTGGTGTCGTCTGTCATTGCGAGGAGCGAGGAACGAGCGACGAAGCAATCCAGAACGGACGCTGGATTGCCACGCTCCCTTCGGTCGCTCGCAATGACAGTTGGCGTTTTTCGTTGAGGATGGAATATGGTTCTTCGTTGTGCAGAGAGTTTCCTCTTTACTTCGACCGTGTGCTGTTAGACGCTCCTTGTAGCGCCGAAGCGCGGTTTATCGCCGGCGAGCCGAAAACTCACGGCTACTGGAAAGAGCAAAAAATAAAAGAAATGGCGTATAAACAATGGGGGCTTTTACTTGCGGCGTGGAGCGCGCTAAAATTCGGCGGAATTTTGGTTTATTCCACCTGCACTTTCGCGCCGGAAGAAAATGAATTGCAGATAACGAAGTTTTTAGAGAGAGTGAATGATGGTGAGATATTGGATATTAAGATATTGAAAGATATTCGGCGATTGCCGATTGTTAAGATTTGGAAGAATAAAGCGGTAAATTCTGAAGTCGTCAAAAAAGCCATGCGGATAATGCCGACAAAAGATATAGAGGGATTTTTTGTGTGTAAGTTGAGGAAGTTGTAAAGAATTATATGGATAATTTTGTGCACAGTTTTATTCTATTGACAAAGCATCTCAATTATGCTACAATTAGGATAGTATACTAACCTAATTAAACTAAAATATGTTAATACCGCGTATTTTACAGCAGAAAATTGATGGTGTTTTATTCAAAAATAAGGTAATTTTGCTTTTTGGCGCAAGACAGGTCGGCAAAACAACGCTTCTTCGCGAGATACAAAAAAAGCGCCCGGACAATTCTGTTTATTTAAATTGCGATGAACCTGACGTGCGCGCGTCTTTTACAAACACGACTTCCACGGCTTTAGGCGCTTTAATTAAAGGTAAAAAATTGGTCTTGCTTGACGAAGCGCAAAGAGTCAATAATATCGGGTTAACATTAAAACTAATGGCGGATAATTTTCCGGAAACACAAGTGATAGCCACCGGCTCGTCCGCTTTTGAATTATCAAACAAAACAATTGAGCCGCTGACAGGACGCAAGCACGAGTTTTTTTTATTCCCATTTTCTGTTGAAGAATTAAAGCAGGTCAAGCCGGCGCTTGAATTAAAACGTCTGCTTCCGCAAATGATGATCTATGGCCTTTACCCGGAAGTGGAAGAAAGAAGCGGAGACGCTGAAAATATTGTGAAAGAGCTCGCGCGCAGTTATTCTTACAAAGATGTTTTGCAATATCAAGGCATACGAAATCCGGAGTTGTTGGAAAAACTTTTGCAAGCGGTTGCTTTGCAGATAGGCAATGAAGTTTCATATAATGAGCTTGGGCGTGTGGTTGGCGCGAATAAAGCAACAGTGATCAATTATTTGAGTATTTTAGAGAAGGCCTTTATAATTTTTCGCTTGCGTCCTTATAGCCGCAACCAGCGCAAAGAACTTTCTAAGATGCACAAAATATATTTTTACGACACAGGCATCCGCAACGCTCTGATAAACAATTTTAATCCTTTGCAGATGCGCGCTGACATTGGCGCGCTGTGGGAAAATTTTTGGATTAGCGAACGGATTAAGAATAACAACAACCATGGGCTGGATGTGAATAAGTATTTTTGGCGTACCTATTCGCAACAAGAGGTTGATTATGTTGAAGAAGCCGGCGGCAAATTGCAGGGTTTTGAGTGTAAGTGGTCGGAAAGCAAAAAGGCTAAAGCGCCGTCGGAATGGGCGGCTCTTTATTCCGCGGCAGATTATCAAGTTATTACGCCGGATAGTTTTTTTTGATGAGTTATAAATTGGCGGGTAATTTTATGCACAGTCCAAGATTGACAAAAGATCATTTTTTTGCTAAGATAAATTATTCGTTCTTTACACAATTTTTTGTCTAAATTAATCAAGAATGAGAAGAGCTTTTGCTTTGTTTAAAAAAGTATGGCGAAAGCTCTTCTAATGTCTGGAAGGGTGCCCATGAGGAATGGGTGGTATCTGACTCTTTTAGGGAGGTGTGCCATGAGCAGTGGCGACAGCAATGTGTTCGAGGGTTTGTTCAAGTTGTGGGCGTCCATCTGCAAGATGATCTTGGACGGCGCTCGCAAGGCCGAGGAGGTGGCCAAATATCTCCAGCGGGTCAATGACGACCCCAACTTCCTGGAGAAGCTGGATCATCCGGCGCAGGCTTCGGTCAACACCGACATCCCGACCGATGGCTGGGCTACGGAGTGGACTCGGTTCTACCAGCAGGTCTTCGGAATTACCGTTGACCTTTCCAAGGTTTCAATCCCGGACGATCCTGGCGGGTTCGGGTGGGTGGTGTTCGTGGCCAAAGGACTCACTCTGAATCAGGTCTGGGCCAAGTGTCGTGATTCGTTTCCGTGTTTTTCCTGCTACGGAGACGACATGGATCGCACAGTGTCCACGAATGATCGTACGGCCGAGGCCGACTACGCCCTAAGGTTTCGCAACCGAGTGGAGGCGGACGAAGAGAACAAAAACTTCTCAGCCAACCAGCTCACCAAGCGTGGCGGAAAGAACATAACTCTGCTCGAGCGTCTCCTGCTCGGTCTCTTCATCTGGTGGCGCACCGGCGGATTTCACCTGGATCTGCTGAACTGGACGCTCTGCGCTGGTTCGCGCGGTCTCGATGGTGTCGGTCCGTACGTCGGCTGGTACGGTGGTCAGCTTCAGGTCGGCAGCTACCATCCTGACGTTGCCAGCGGTGGCATCTGCTCTCGCTCCGCAGTCTAACCCTTTTCGCTTCCGCTCTTTAACCATTTCGCCAATTTAGTTTTTCGTTCATTCTCACCTTTGGCCTCCGGAAATCTCCGGAGGTCGCTTGCTTTTTAAAAATAATTAAAATATGTGCATCTTGCCAAAAAAGTCCGAATTTGCTAAAATAGATGTATATTTAAATATAATCTTACTTGCTCAAAAGGTGGTGGTAGGAAAGATTCCTCCCCACCACGGGCGGGTCGGAATGACAATTCTAAAATATGCGTACAAACACTTGTGGAGAACTTAATATCAACCACGTTGGCCAGGAAGTAACAATCACCGGCTGGGTGCAGACCAGACGCAATTTGGGTAAAATTGTGTTTTTGGATGTCCGCGATAGAGCCGGTTTAGTGCAGGTCGTCTGCGTGCCAAATGATTTGGGCGCTGATTATGATTTGGTAAAAGATGTGCATAGTGAATATGTGGTTGAAATTAAAGGTTTGGTAAACAAGCGCGGGGCCAAAAATGTTAATTCTGATTTAGCTACCGGCGAGATTGAAGTATTAGCCAAAGGATTTAAAGTTTTGGCAAAAGCCGAGCCATTGCCATTGGATTTAGAAGATGAAAAAATCGGTTTAGACGTGCATTTGGATAATTTGCCGTTGACTTTGCGTACTGAAAAATGGAGAGCGGTTTTTAAAGTGCAAAGCGAAATTGTGGAAGCGTTTAGAGCTTTTTTGCGCGCGGAAAATTTTACTGAATTTCAGTGTCCAAAAATAGTTGGCGATTCCACCGAGGGCGGTTCCAATGTTTTTGAGATAAAATATTTTGATGCCAAAGCGTATTTGGCGCAAAGCCCGCAGTTTTATAAGCAGATAATGGCGGGGGTTTTTGAGCGAGTATTCACGGTTGGCAATGTTTATCGCGCCGAGGAACACGCTACCACGCGCCACATAAATGAGTACACCAGTTTGGATTTAGAGTTTGGCATGATAAAAGACCACACCGATGTTATGGAATTGGAAACAAAATTTTTGCGTTATTTATTGGATCATTTGGACAAAACAGTCGCGCGCGAATTAAAATTACTAAATTACGTTCGGCCGGAATTGCCGGATAAAATACCGGTTTTTAAATTACGCGAAGCGCAGGAGCTAATTAAAAAAGAAACCAAAACGGATCATACCGCAGAGCCAGATTTAGAACCAAGCGAAGAAAAATGGATTTGCGAATACGTGAAGAAAAAATTTAAGTCTGATTTTGTCTTTGTAACTCATTACCCGACTGTCAAACGTCCAATGTACACTTATCCTGATGAAGCTGATCCGGAATTTACCAAGAGTTTTGATCTGCTTTTCCGCGGGGTGGAGGTGACTACCGGCGGCCAACGTATCAATGATTACGAACAGTTGGTTGCCAATATCAAAAAATGGGGTTTGAAACCGGAAAAATTTGAGTTTTATTTAGAAGCATTTAAGTATGGCATGCCGCCGGAAGGCGGGCTGGCGATTGGTTTGGAACGGATGACTGCCAAACTGCTGGATATTGATAATATTAAATACGCCACGCTGTTCCCGCGCGATTTGAACCGCATTGATTTGCAGATTTCTCTCCCGGAGTATAAGCAAAAAAAGGATTGATTGGAGTTGTATGAAATTAAGTGCTCTCCAGCAATTTATTCTACTAAGATGTCTGGAGGATGGGGGGAAAATTGAACGGAGCGATTTCCGCGGATTTTATTGTAAGCCGGCAGATAAACGGAAAACAGCGTTAAAAAAATATCAGGAGGGCGCAATTACAAAAAGTTTAGAGCGATTGATTGATAAAGAATTAATGATCGGTTACGGACGTCGCACGCCGCACAAGTGGTTTATCACACACGTTCGTTTGACGAAGAAAGGGCAGAAAATCGGCCAGTGGTTGTTGGAAGAAAGACAGATAAAATTACCATTTGAGTGATTTCAGAACACATAACACAATTAACAAAACACAACGAATTCAATCGCCGGTTGTGTGTGCTATGTTGATTGTGTTATGTATTATGCCAATCATCGCGGTTGTGTTCTGTTAACTGTGTTTTGTCGTTATGCAGGCAAATTTCAAATTAGACAAATTTTCCGGCCCGTTGGATGTTTTGCTGAATTTGATAGAAGAAAAGCAAATGAGTATCAGCGAGCTGGCGTTGTCCGAGGTTACTGAACAATTTTTGGATCACCTTTCCAAATTAGAGGATAAACGGCCGGAAGACCTGGCCGATTTTTTAGTGGTAGCGACCAGATTGATATTTATAAAATCTCGGGAATTATTGCCGCAGTTAGGCAAGGAGGAAGACGATGAACCGTCTTTGGCTGATCAGTTACGGCTTTATCAGGCGTTTATTTTAGCAAGCAAAAAGTTTAATCAAAACTGGAATGGGCCGCGACGTTCAGTGTTAAGAGTAGAACCACCGCGCAAACCAACGGAGTTTATTCCACCGAAAAACTTTTTCGCAGAAAATTTGAGATTGAGTTTAGAAAAATTGATTAGAAAATTAAAACCATTGCCACCATTGCCGCTGACACAGATAGACAAGACTGTTTCGGTTAAAGAGAAAATTGAAGAAATAAAAAAATTGTTGTTAAGAGTAAAAAACGCCAGTTTATTTAGCATTCTTAAGGGTAGCCGTAGTCGGACGGAATTAATAGTAAGTTTTTTGGCTTTGTTGGAGCTGGTAAAACAAGAAGGGATTTTGTTAAAGCAGGGGGAAAGTTTTGGAGATATAATGATGGAGAAAATTTAAAAATTAAATTTTAGGTCTCCTCCCCTCGTAGGGGAGGAACAAGTAGGGGTCTCAGCGAGTGTAGAAAAGGTAAATGTTGTATTTATACCAGTTGATTGCTTACACATTCGATGAGACCTCCTCTTGTTCTCCTCCTACAAGGAGGAGAGACTTTCTAAACAAGTTTTTATGGACTTACATTCTCAAATTGAATCAATCCTTTTCGTAGCTTCCAAGCCGTTGTCCGCTCGGCAAATCGCCAAGGCTTTGAGGCAGAAAACCGCTGATGTGGAATTGGCGTTGGAAGATTTGAAAGCAAAATATAATCAGCCTGCATCCGGCTTGCGTATTTTGCACGAGGGCGAGAATTATCAAATGGCCACTAATCCGGATAATAGCGCGGCAATTGATTTATTTATCAAAGACGAGGCGGCAGGGGAGCTCACCAAACCGCAATTGGAGACTTTGACGGTTATCGCTTACCGCGGGCCAATCACTCGTCCGGAGTTGGAACAAATTCGCGGTGTTAATTGCGCGATTATTTTACGCAACTTGTTAATGCGGGGTTTAATTGACGAGCATGAAGATGAGAAAAAAGTTTTGCCGGTTTACAGTTTATCAATGGAAGCGGTGCGGCATTTGGGCGTTAATTCCGCGTCTGAATTGCCCGATTATTCAACTTTGCATAAACACGAACATTTGGAAAACGCTTTGCAGAATGTCGAGGCGCGGTCAAAGTAATCTATGGCTTTAAATTTTTTAGAAAAAAATAATGATCCCCTGCGAAATCAAAGCGAACACTGGCGCGCTGTCGTCGCTGTGTTAGTTTTGGTTTTGGCTGGGACAGGAAGTTTGTTGCGCCAGTCCGGCGTTAGTAATCAGATGGTTTTTAAAAAAGTTGAGTCATTAACTCCGGCTAAAGTAATGCAAAAATTCAAAATCGGCGGAGACATTGAGGTGACTCCTCCGATTCAAAAACCAAAATTGCCGGAATTAATTGGCGAGATGCCGTTGCCGGAAAGTTTTACTGCCCACGGCATTCTTGTTAAAGACAACGCGACAGGCGTGGTGTTGTATCGCAAGAACGAATACGACAAATGGCCGTTGGCCAGCATAACTAAATTGATGAGCGCTTTGATCATTTTAGAAAATAATCCTGATTGGGGCACTTCAGCCATTGTGATAGGCGAGGATGCGTTAGACGCGCATATGTATGCCGGCGATGTTTATACTATTGATGAATTATGGCAGGCTGGTTTAATCGGTTCTTCAAACAAAGCGATTATATCATTGGTGAACGCTTTGAATTGGACTGAAATTGCGTTTGTGGAGCGTATGAATCAAAAAGCGCTGGAATTGGGCATGACCGAATCAAAATTTGTTGACCCGACCGGATTAGACCCGGGCAATGTGGCGAGCGCTTCAGACACCGCGATTTTATTGAACGAAGTGATGAAAAAAGAAAAAATCACCAAAGCGCTGTTGACAACCGAATATAATTTATATTCAAAAGAGAGAAGAAAAGACCATCACATGTGGAATACGGACTGGTTGCTTCTGGGCTGGATTCCACATCAGTTTAAGGAGTTTTATGGCGGAAAGACCGGCTATATTGCCGTATCAGGATATAACTTTGCCATGCGAGTCGGTGATGGCGCCGGACACGTGATTGATGTAATTGTTTTGGGCGCGGAGAGCCACGAGGCTAGGTTTACTGAAGCAAAAAAAATCGCCGAGTGGACACTGGCGAATTACAAATGGTTTGAGTGAGAATGTGTGCCGTCGGAGAGAATCGAACTCTCATGACCTTGCGATCGCGGGATTTTGAGTCCCGTGCGTCTACCAATTCCGCCACGACGGCTTTTTTATTGATAATATCATATAGGATATTCTTTTTTTTGTCAATTTGGTGTATAATGTGAACATGGCGAAAATCATTTCCATTGTCAATCAAAAGGGCGGGGTGGGAAAGACCACGACAGCGATGAATTTAGCAGCTTATTTGTCAGAGATGGGCCGTTTTGTTTTATTGGTTGATATGGATCCGCAGGGCAACGCGTCCAGCGGTTTTGGTTTTGGCAAAGATAAAGTTGAACAGGGGATTTATGAAGCGCTGGCGAAGCAAAGGCGCTTGCATGATGTTATCAGAAACACCGCCCACGAAGGATTGCGTCTCGCGCCCAGCACGCCGAATTTGGCTGGCGCCAACATTGAATTGGTTGATGTGGAACGGCGCGAGCATCAGCTGGCTGATTTATTGGCAGAGGCGAATCATGCTTATGATTATATTATCGTTGATTGTCCTCCATCACTCGGTCTGTTGACAATCAATAGTTTGGTGGCGGCTGATGAGCTTTTGATTCCTGTGCAAGCGGAATATTACGCGTTGGAAGGATTGGGTCAGCTTTTGGAAACAATTAATTTAATCCAAACTCACATCAAGCCGGAGTTGAAAGTATTGGGCGCGGTATTGACGATGTTTGACCAGCGCACGCGGTTGTCTGAAGATATAATGAACGAGCTGTATAAATATTTTCCAGATACGATTTTCCGCACCGTGATTCCACGCGCCGTGCGTCTGGCTGAAGCCCCAAGTTTTGGCAAGTCAATCGCGCATTATGATCCATCCGGCAAGGGCGGCCGGGCGTATGAAAGGTTGGCGAGAGAGGTTTTGGAAAAACATCAGAGAGTGGATTGATGATTGAACGGAAACTGGAAACTAGAAATTGGAGAATTGAAAATTGTTTAAAAATTACAAATTAAAAATTGAAAATTAATCGTTATGGCTTTAGGAAAAGGATTAAGTTCGTTGATTCCGCAAATTAGACCGCGGAAAGTTATTCACAAGGAAAACGGTCAAGAAACCGGCGGGCGGATTTGGCATATTCCTCTTTCGGAAATCGCGCCGAATCCGGAACAGCCGCGGCGTAATTTTTCCCATCAAGAGTTGGAAGATTTGGTGGTTTCCATCAAAAAACACGGGATATTACAGCCAATTACCGTAACAGAAAAAAGTGATGGCGGCTATGAATTAATAACTGGCGAGAGGCGCTTGCGCGCGTCGCAGGTTGCCGGCATGGCGACGATTCCGGCGATTGTCCGTTCCGCGACCCAGCAAGAAAAACTTGAGTTGGCTTTGATTGAGAATATTCAACGCCAGGATCTAAATCCGATTGAAGAGGCGTTTGCTTACCAGCGTTTAATTGACGCGTTTAATCTCACTCAACAAGAAGTGGCTGAACAGGTTGGTAAGGATCGATCAACGGTTACAAACATGTTAAGACTATTATCTCTGCCGGAAGTGGTGAAGAAAGCGTTGATTGATGGACAGATCAACACCGGCAAAGCAAGAGCGCTGTTGAGTTTAAAAGATGAGAAAGAATTACTGCGAGTATTTAACGGCATGATGGGCCAACAGATGACAGTGCGAGACGTGGAAAAGACTGTGGCCGATTACGGCCAAAAATCCCGTAAGGGATCGGTGCGCCGCGATCCGAATGTCTTGGCGCAGGAGAAAATGTTGGAAGAACGGCTCGGGACTAAAGTTCAAATCACCAGGACAGGGGACAGGGGGCGGATTATTATTGAGTACTATTCGTCTAATGATTTGAAGAGGATACTGGATGATTTGGCATAAAGTCCACTAATCTGCTTTATTGTATTAGTGCCGATTAGTGGTCGCAAATTAGCGGGTTATTTTTTACCAACAACCTGCCTTATCCACCCGGTAATAATGCTCCTCTCTTGTAAACGAAGGGCGTTTTTAATATT
>Ga0156202_117_pt1 | contig 25016 bp, 25 predicted proteins | sample RifCSPlowO2_12_FD_107855 | JGI IMG/M metagenome (GOLD analysis project Ga0156202, IMG submission 107855) | Candidatus Magasanikbacteria bacterium RIFCSPLOWO2_12_FULL_43_12 | reverse complement strand
AGACCGAACTTGCGCAGAAGATGATAGTCGGTTTTGGCAAAAATAAAAAATAGAACCAAACCCGGCAGAACGCCGTACAATAACTGTTTTTTTATGTAAAAGTAAGAATCTCCGAATTTTTGATAGCCCATGGCAACGCTGGCGGAGCTCAACATCACCAAACCGAAGACTAACAAAATTAAAAAGTAAGACAACAACTTATAATCAGCTTTTTTTTCTTTCACCATATTTTGCTACACATTCAAGAAGACAAGCAACGCCGCGGTGACAAATAAAAATATCTGGCAGAACAAAGATGTTGCGTTCAACAGCTGGGCGTAAAATTTATCTTTACCAAAAAGCGACCAGCCAATCACGCCGTTGACCAATAGTATCGCGAGCCCGCTGATCGGCAAAAACAAAACCCGCCACCACTCGCCGACATAATCCACGCCGAACAAGATATTGTAATGCAAAAATATCTGCTCGTCTTGCGGCCCGATTTGCCACAACAGCCAAACCCAAATGGCGACGTTAACTGCTAACGATAGTGACAAGATAATCAGATTGGGCAGGTGGCGGAAGTAGAGTTTGAGAGGGTAAAACATAAGTTAAACATACCAATATACTAATTTACTAATGATACCAATGAATACTAATACCCTTTGACAAAATTTATTCGTATACATTAGTATCATTAGTACTCTATTTGCATATTAGTATCTTGAATTAAAAATTACAAATTATTCACTCGCCACCACTTCTTTCAACTCCGCTATTTTGCTTTTCAGCTCTTCTTCCACCAGCCCGACAAAAGTCAAGTCCGCGAAAGAACAGCCGATACACTGTCCTGTCAGTTTCAGCTTAACACTTCCCTTTTCTTCATCAACAGCGATAATCTCCACACCGCCGCCGTGCATGGCCAAAGACGGAACAATGCGTTCCTGCAGAACCGCTTCAATTTTTTCTTTTAATCCCGGCATATTGGCCCAAATTACCTTAAAATTATACACCGTTCTTTGCCTCTTGACAAGTAAAGTTAAATTATCTACAATATAGCTCGTTCCCTACTCCATAGGAAATCACTATTTTACATTTTAATTTTTTGATTTTCATTTCTTATGTCCCATAAAAAAGCGGGTGGTTCCACCCGTTTGGGCCGAGATTCAAATCCGCAATATCTCGGCGCCAAAGTCGGCGACGGCGAAACCGTGCGTTCCGGAGCAGTGCTCGTGCGGCAACGCGGCACGCCAATCCGCCCAGGTAGAAGCGTGAAACAGGGAAAAGACGACACCTTGTTCGCCATTATCAATGGCATCGTGAAATTCACCCAGCGCAAAAAACTCCGTTTTGACGGCGCGTTAAAACTGACCAAGTTCGTCAGCGTTATCCCGACAAAATAATTCCAATCCGTCCTGAGCGAGCGAAGCGAGTCGAAGGGCGGATTTTGGTATATGAACAAAACAATCAACTTCAATCATCACCCAATCAATATCACCTATCGCGATGATTCGGACTTATCGGTAATTGATGAATTTTTTATTGATAAAATGTATCGGTCGGTGGAAACAATAATATCCGATATTAAATATCCAATAATAGACACCGGCGCCCATATCGGCGTATTTTCCATATATTCTAAAATTATAAATCCTAAATTAAAAATCATCGCGATTGAACCGGAACTTGGCAACTTTAAACTTCTTCAAGCCAATCTCAAACTCAACAACTGTACGAACATCAAACTCATCCGTGCGGCTTTAGTCGCTGAAAAAAAGTTGAACACAAAACTATATCTATCTAAAAATACTCACAATCACAGTACCATGCCTTTGAGTAAAAATTGTATTCAAGTCCCCGCAACCAATCTTAAAAAGTTAATGGAAGAAAATAAAATTAAAAAAATCGGCTTATTAAAAATGGATATTGAGGGAGCGGAGTTTAATATCATAAAAACATTAAAACATAAAAACATTAAAACAATTGAAAACATGGTGATAGAGTATCATGAATCGGGAAACAACAAACGCGAAGATCTGGAAAATATAACCAGACAACATGGTTTTTCCGTGGAACATTTTCCGAATAAGTTTGATAAGAGGTTTGGACTGCTGGTGTGCAGAAATAAAAAGACCGGCTAAACGCCGATTTTAAAAACTTATTTTTTCCAATCACCATTTAATCCAAATAACTCAAAACTCTTTTTATATTGCCTTCGTACTTACTCATCATAAAATGTAAATCCGGCGTGAAAAGTTGGGGCATGTTTTTCATTTCATCTTTTAACACATCCCACTCATAATACAAAATTCCGCTGACTTCCCGATCCACCGGTTTGATGGCGCCACTATAGACACCTAAAAACATTGAAATATTTTTTGCTATGGTTATTTTTTCTTTGTCAATAAAATTATCAATTTCATAGATGCTGTGATCAACCAGCTCTAAAATTGCGACACTTTCCAAAGAATGTTCCAATACAGTCATAGTGCGCTTAAAATCCTCCTCATCACGCAGTACCACCGCTGGAATCTTTAGCTCCTGCACACATTCTATCATCGCGGTATAAAATACCGTATCGCCATACTGGATGTGCCCGCCGACCGTCTTGTCAATTAAATAAGGATTATGGCTCTTGGCATGCGAGCGCTTTTGCAAAATAAACTCCTTTTTTTCAGTAATTAGCAAGACGTCAAAAATACCAACCGCGCGCGTCGGTTTGCCATCTTTTTTAAAGGCTTCAACTTGTTCTTTATAAAAATGCTCGCGATCCATCGGGTGGGCGTGGAACGGATCATCCAAGTGATAGGTAGAGATTGTTTCTGGCATACTCTTAGATTTAAAACCACAATAATATTATACCCAAATATAGTCAAAAGTCAAATTATAGTCTTGTACAATACAACATGAGCCCCAAATGAAACCCCGTTCCAATGCAAAATGAGCCCGAAAGGCCCATTGAGCAGAGGCGCGGAATCGTTCATACTGAAGGTTACTATGACTATCATTATGAACGACTCGCACTTAGTGAGTATCGCACAAATCAAGGAATTCATAAAGGTCGGGGGTGAAATATCATTTATCGGCAAGTCTCGGGACGAGACGTACCGTTGGATCGAACTGGTCTTGAGCCGGTTTTGGTACTTTTCGCTCCGGAAAAAAGACAAGACAATCGTCAGAAAATACCTCATGAAAATGACCGGCTATTCTGACAGTCAATTAACTCGGCTCATCAGAAAGAAAAAAACGACACGAGTGATCCGGGCAGTGAAAGGAAAACAGCATCGGTTTGAAAAAACATATACCCCAATAGATGTCGCGCTTCTCATCAAAACAGACGCGGCGCATGGACGCTTGTCCGGACCGGCGACGAAGACAATTTTGGCGCGAGAATATGGGGAATATGGAAAAACAGAATATGTCAGATTGAAAAATATTTCTGTATCGCACATTTACAATTTACGAGGAACCAGACAATATGAAAGTATTTTGGGCTCGTCGTTTGAAAAAACAAAACCAACGACGATTCCAATCGGACAGCGTAGAAAACCGGAGCCAAACGGATGTCCTGGATATATCAGGGTAGACACGGTTCACCAAGGAGATTGTATGGGGAGAATCGGAGAAGGAATGAAAAAAGGCGTATACCACATTAACCTAGTTGACGAGGTTATACAGTGGGAAATTATCGGATCGGTTGAGGGAATATCAGAACGATTTTTAGCGCCGTTGTTGGAACAATTGATTAAACAATTTCCCTTCCGTGTCATCAATTTTCACTCAGACAATGGGAGTGAATACATCAACAAAATCGTCGCTCAATTACTCAACAAGCTGATGATTAATCAAACCAAATCGCGGCCAAGACACAGCAACGACAACGGACTCGCGGAGACAAAAAATGGCGGGGTCATCCGTAAACATTTCGGCTATGCCTACATTGAACAACGGCAAGCAAAACCGATCAATCGTTTTTACCAGACGTATCTGAATCCGTATCTTAACTTTCACCGGCCAAGCGGATTTGCCACGAGAGTGTTCGATCCGAAAAAACCTGGTAAATACAAAAACGTGTACAAAACTTATCTGACCCCATTTGAAAAACTGCAATCGCTCAAACAACCTGAACAGTATCTGACACCGGGCATAACGATGGCGCTCCTTGCCCAATTTGCAAAACAGCTGAGTGATACGGAAGCAGCCGAGACAATGCAAAAAGCGAAGCGAGACTTATTCAAATCATTTCGCGTTTCCGAGAAACAAACGATCTAATTCACTTGCCGGAGGTGTGGACAGATTTGGGGCTCATCTATTGATTGGAAAAGACTATTATATTCCAACAAATCAGTTTAAATGATATAATGGACAATAGATTGCCGCGTCGCCCGCGAGGGCTCCTCGCAATGACAGTGTGATAGTCACTTTCCTCATGATCCTACCATTTCTCCTCACCCTCTTCAAAATTCTCACTATCCAACTCCTCGCCGCGCTGGGGATATTTTTTGCTTTCGGATTCATCCTCGCTAAATTGCAAGAAAAGACGCAAAATAATTATTACCAAACCGTGGGTTGGAAAGGCATTTTATGGACCGCGTGGTTCGGCACGCCGATACATGAGTTGGGTCATGTTTTCTTCGCCAAACTCTTTCATCACAAAATTACGCGCGTCTCTCTTTTTAAACCAAATCCGGAAACCGGCAATCTCGGACATGTCAGCCACACTTACAACAAATACAGCCCGTATCAACGGCTCGGTAATTTTTTTGTCGGCGCGGCGCCGATGCTGTTCGGTTCAGTGGTCTTGATAATCTTGCTCTATTTTTTAGTGCCAAACGCGAAAGAGGCTTTTCAGCCTCTGGCAACGGAGCAAACCTCGCCTCTGATTGTTTTGATCTCTTTAAAAACCACCCTGCTCAAACTTTTTTCTATTGCAAATTTAAGTTCCTGGCGCTTCTGGCTTTTTCTCTATTTATCTTTCTGCGTCGCCAGCCATATTTCACCAAGCGAACAAGATTTAAAAAATATGTGGCGCGGTTTTGCCTGGCTGATCGCAGTTTTAATTATTGTTAATTTAATCGCGTTATCTGTGCAAATTAACATCACCCGCTACATTATCAATTTGAATAGATATTTAGGATTGATTTTCGGAATCTTTACTTACGCCACCGCGATATCTTTTATTCATCTTATTCTATCAGCAATTATTTTAAAACCATTTAAAAAAAATCGTGCCGACTAGATCGGGACGATTTTTTCTATGTAACCAATGCTACTCGCCGCAAATTGTTTCTATCAGCTTCGCGCAAACTTGGTACGGATCCATATTCGCGGCCGGCCTCCGATCTTCTAAATATCCACATCCATTTTTGGCGGTGTGCACCGGGATGCGGATAGACGCGCCGCGATCAGAGACTCCATAACGGAATTCATTGATTCCGCAGGTCTCATGCAGGCCGGTTAACCGCGACTCATTGCCAGCGCCATAAACTTCAATGTGCTCTTTATGCTTGCGGCTTAATTTTTGGCACGCCTCTTCTATCACTTTAATCCCGCCAGAGTCGCGCATGGCTTTGGTGCTAAAATTGGTATGCGCGCCAGCGCCATTCCAATCCCCGATAACCGGTTTGGGATCTAACTTCGCGTAAACTCCAAAATCTTCGCCAATGCGATAGAGCAGCCAACGCGCGAGCCACAATTGGTCGGAAACTTCCAAAGGTCCCAACGGACCAACCTGAAATTCCCATTGGCCAGGCATCACTTCAGCGTTGATGCCGGAAATTTTTAAATCAGCATTAAGGCAGGCGGTAAGATGCGCTTCTATCACCGGCCGACCGAATACTTCATCACAGCCAACACCGCAATAATATCTGCCTTGCGGCAACGGAAAACCATTTTCCGGGAATCCAAACGGTCGTGAATTTTTATACAAAGTATACTCCTGTTCAATGCCAAACCATGGTTCTTGCGCGGCATGTTTTTCGGAGAGCTCGCGCAAACGCGCGCGGGTATTTGTGACATGCGGAGTCCCGTCTGGACTCAACACCTCGCAAAGCACCAGCACGTTCGGTTCTCCCCTAATCGGGTCGGAAATTACGCAGATCGGTTTTAATAAACAGTCGCTGGAATGCCCATCGGCCTGGCGCGTGCTTGATCCGTCAAACGACCACTCCGGCGCGTCTTCAGCCGAACGAATGAAATGATCCACCACCTTGGTTTTTGACCGCAAAAACGCGGTGGGCTTGTAACCGTCAATCCAAATGTATTCGGCCTTGATTGATGCCATAAATAGATTGATTAAAAATAAAAGGAAGGAATTTCTTATCTTCCTTTTTTATAATACTACAAACAAATAAATTTGCCAACTGTCTGTTGACTAAAAAATAAAAATAGTATAACATTGGCGCAATGGAAGGATCGCATAGTGGTCGATTGCGCACGCTTGGAAAGCGTGTATACCGAAAGGTATCGAGGGTTCGAATCCCTCTCCTTCCGCCATCGGTGCCGAATCAGCCAGCTGGCGGGGAAAGCGACCAATTTACAATCTCTATGTCAACACCGGAACAAAAAAAACCCACGATAAAATTTGACGAAGCCGGAAAAACTTGTTGAGGTTGATAAAGACGGCGCGGTAAGCTTCACTTTTGATGAGTTTTCCGACATGATCAGTGATGATTTGGCGGCACAACGCTTATATTGCGCAACAGACAGATCTTGCAACTCAAGCTTCTTTAGTTCTTTACATATCAATACCGAACCAATAGACAGCGAGGATGTTAACGCGGATAAATTGCGACAGCAATGAAAAGAGTTGCAATTGACATAACTCATGAAGTAGAACATTGTTTTTATCCGGGTAAAGACTTTAAATCCGATGATAAGATCGGCCTTTTGAAATATTTGTCTAACCGCGGTGAAATGCGCGCGTTTGCCAAAGGATTCGCCCAAGCCTACATTGAGAACTTTCCCAATGAAAAATTTGATTATGAAAAACTTAAAGCGCTGGCCATCCAAACACCGGCTGGACAAAATTATTTTGGATCTTTTCTAGACCACAAAAAACAACAGATATACAGAGAGTATTGCGACCTCCAATTGCTTCATGATTTAATGGTCTCCTTGGCGCGAAAATTCACAGAGAATTTTCGCGCATTTGAAACGTCGCCACCGCTTACAACGAGACAGTGAGCGTAAACTAAAATACATTTTCAAACGGACTAACTGCTTTAAAAAGTTGATAAAAATTATTATATTCATCAAAAATTATTGACTTTTCTTTGTCAAAATATTCTTTTGCCACACCAAGCGCTTTTCTCTTTTCTTCGTTAGTCAGATTACGGGAACTAATGACTGGCGGCGGAACACCGTCGTCTTTGTATTCTCCATACTCATCAATTTTTATTTTATTCTTATTTATTTGGCCAATCACCATTTGATAGTGCTGGTCAATGATCTTGAGCGCTCGGTTTTTAAAACTTTCTGGAGATTTTAAATATAATTCAAGCTCTGATTGTTCAGAGGTTCCGGTATTATACACGACACTGTAATCTGAATTTTCCGTGACCAAATAACTGCGGTCGGTTCCCAACACAATTTCATCAATTGGATATTCGCTTGCTTCATCAAACTGCAGAAAGGTGATATTGGTGTGTTTTTGGAAAATACTTTCTGCGTATTCGCGATAGGAAAAACTAACTCCCCAGCCCGATTTTACCAGTGTATACAGCGCGTCTGATCCGATGCCAAAAACAACTGGCAGATCTTTATCATAAAATAATACCGACAGTTCTTTAAACATCATTCCTTTGGTGATATTGTTGGTTTGTTCACAGTCAAATTCGCCGATTTCGGCCCGCTTACACCACTGTTTTTTATAAAAATTTCCGTGACTTTCAAACGGCCTTGTTTTCCATCTGGCGTCAGTCGAATTATTTATATTGTCAAACATTTTTTGAAATCTGACTTTTTCTTTATCTGTTCTAAATTGAATATTTCGTGTGGTGCCGTCAAGAATTTTTTCATTATCAACGCCAACAATATTATTATTTTGAATCTGCGAACATCCATATACAACCGCGCCTATAATAACCACACATGTGACAAACAGAAAAATTTTCATATATGACCGCTAAATTAATACTTCTTTGACTCCTTAATTATCTTCACCATCTCATCCACGCCATCAACAATTTGATAAAGTTCGTCGTCTTCATCGCCGATGGTTTCCACATCATGCACCATGGTTTTTTTAATCCAGGTATGCAGAGGTTCCCAAAACTTATGATCATAAAGCAAAACCGGAATCGGTTCCATCTTTTTGGTTTGGATTAATGTCAAAACTTCAAACAACTGATGCAAAGTGCCAAGTCCGCCGGGAAAAAACACAAACGCTTTTGACGGCGCGGTGATAATCATCTTGCGCGTGAATGGAAATTGAAAACCGATTGACCGCGTCAGATACGGATTCTTTCTGTCCTTCTGCCCGTATCGCATGTTTACGCCGAGTGATTGCCCGCCGGCCTCAAACGCGCCCTTATTGGCCGCCTCCATCGTGCCGGGTCCGCCGCCGGTTACCACCGTATAATCCGCCTTAGCTAATTTTTTGCCCAATTCATAAGCGGCCGCGTAATAATGGCTGTCAGCGGCTGTACTTTTGGTGCCTAACACTGTTACATCATTAACCAAGCCGGTGAGAAAATCAAAGCCTTCAACCAGTTCGGCCATAATGCGAAAAATTTTCCAATCAAGCTTGCCTTGACAATCAAAATTTCCCGGTGAAAGTTCGCAAACATTTTTTTTATCTTTAGTGTCTTTAATAAACCGATACGCTTCTTCGGCAGTATCCACCAAACGCCAAGAATTTATATCTTGAACCGGCACTGAACCGACGCCGGCGGATTTTTCCCGCAAAAAATCCAATAACGGCTGCCAATATTTCTTGCCAACCAAAATTATTGGCGCGCGTTCCATTTTATTTAATTCCATCAAATCAACCACTTCAAAAAATTCATCCATTGTCCCAAAACCGCCGGGAAAATAAACGAAAGCGTTAGCCGGCGAAGTTAGCATCACCTTGCGGGTGAAAAAATAATAAAACGCGGTTGACCGCTTGACATAAGGATTTATCCGCTGTTCAAACGGCAGTTGAATGTTTAGGCCGATTGACTCGCCGCCAGCTTCATGCGCGCCCTTGTTGGCTGCCTCCATAATACCTGGCCCGCCGCCGGTAATCGTCGTGAAACCGTTCTTACCGAGCAAACCGCCCAACTCGCGCGCAATTTTAGAATACTCATGATTATCGTCAAACCGCGCCGAACCTAAAACCGTTACTTCGCGTTCCAATTTTGATAAAAACTGATAGCCTTCCACGAACTCTGACATAATACGAAAAATCCGCCACGTGTCCCGGTAATCGCCGATCACGTTTATTTGATAAGCGTAATCGTTTTGCGAATTTTTTACCGCCTTCTTTATTTCGTCTTCTCGCATAAGCTTGCAAATTTTAATACTAAATCCTCTCTTAGCCTTGGTCCGATAATCTGGAGCCCAACGGGCAATCCCGCTTTAGTTTTTCCTGCCGGTACAGAGATTGCTGGCAAACCAGCCACAGCGGCTGGGCCGACAAATACATCGGCCAAATACATTGCCAAAACATCGTCTTTCTTCTCCCCTATCCCAAACGCCGGGAATGGCGAAACGGGCGTGAGCAAAATATCTACTTGTTCAAAAACACGATTAAAATCCTGAATAATCAAAGTGCGGACTTTTTGCGCCTTGCGATAATACGCATCGTAATAACCGGCGGATAACGCATAGGTGCCAATCATGATGCGGCGTTTTACTTCTTCCGGAAACCCAACCGCGCGGGATTTGGCGTAAACATCGTATAAATTATCTGCCTCGGCTCGTACTCCGTAACGGATGCCGTCTAAACGCCCCAGATTTGAACTATCCTCGCTCGGCACAATAATATAATAAACCGGAATCGCGTATTTTGTCATTGGCAACGACACATCAATTATTTTGATAGACGCATTGCGATGCGTTTCTACCGATTTGATTTTTTTCTCAACAATCTTCTTCACCTCCTTATCCATCCCTTCACTCTCAAAATATTCTCTCGGCACCCCAACTCGCAAATTCTTTATGGACTTTACAGACTTTATGGACTTATCACCAACTGTCGTCGCGTCTCTCTCATCCCGCCCGGCCATTATCTCCATCAAAATCGCCGCGTCTTCCACAGTCTTCGTCATCGGCCCAACAGTGTCCAACGATGAAGCCATCGGCATAATGCCATAACGCGAATTACGCCCATAAGACGGACGCAGACCGACTACACCGCAAAAACTGGCTGGCTGGCGAATTGAACCGCCGGTATCTTCGGCAATTGAAAAAATACACATGTTATCCGCCACTGCCGCGGCAGATCCGCCGCACGAACCGCCGGCGACTTTGGTCAAATCATACGGATTTTTTACCGGACCATACATTGAGTTTTCATTACTAGGGCCGTGGCCAAAAGCGTCGCAATTATTTTTGCCCAAAAGTACAGCGCCTTGTTCGCGGATTTTTTTAATCGCAGTCGCGTCAAACGGCGGGATATAATTATCCAAAATTTTCGCCGCGCCCGTGGAACGCGCGCCGGCGACGCAAATCGCGTCTTTTACGCAAAACGGAATGCCAAGTAGCATTTTTTGTTTACTCCGAGATCCGTCGAAGGGTTTTTTCTTTTTGATCATTTCATCCGCCTTTTTTGCCTCGTCCAAGGCCAATTCCTCGCAAACAGTAATAAACGCGTTCAATTCCGAATTGCGCTTCTTTATCCGCGCCAAACAGGCCTTCGTCAATTCAACCGAAGAAAACTCTTTCTTTTTGAGACCATCGTGGGCTTGTTGGATTGTTAATTTATTTAATGCTGAAGACATAGGACATAGGACATAGGATACAAAATCCTACGTCATAAGTCTTATGTCCTACGTCTCTTCGCTGAACACCGCTCTCACCTTCAACAAATTTCCTAACTTCTCCGGAAAATTCCCAATTATTTTTTCTTCAACATCCGGAGGACATTCTTCAACCTTATCACTCCTCACGACATCTTCCAGCCCGGTCACTTGGCAGGTCTCCTCTACTCCATCAGTATTCACTTCATTCAACATCTCTACATAATCCAAAACCACCGAAAGCTGTTCGGCGTACATTTTTTTCTCTTTCTCATTCAGCTCCAATCTCGCCAATCTCGCAATCTCCTCAATTTGTTTAATATCTAACTTCATTTCAAATCACTTTATAGACCTTAAGGACTTTATAGACTTTTGACTTCAACTACACTCTCCGTTGCCTCCCCACTCTCCGCTCCGCCGTGTCTTTGTCAATCAACCCGTCTTTTAATAATTGTTTGATGGAATTTTCCATTGTTACCATGCCGTCTTTGGCGCCGGTCTGCATGGCGCTGGAAATTTGCGCGATATTATTCTCTTTGATTAAATTCGCTGTCGCCGGGGTGTTGACTAAAATCTCACGCGCCGCCACTAATTTTTTATCCACTGTTGGCAATAACTGCTGCGAAATTATACCGCGCAGAACCGCTCCCAACTGAATCAACACTTGTTTTTGTTTCGCGCCTTCAAAAACATCCACAATACGCTCAACCGCTTCAGCCGCGCTGGAAGTGTGCAGGGTGGAAAAAACCAGATGGCCGGTTTCCGCGGCAGTCAAAACTGTGGCGATTGTTTCCGGGTCCCGCATTTCCCCGACCAAAATCACATTCGGATCCTGGCGCAAAACATGTTTTAACGCGGCGGCGAATGATTTTGTGTCCGTGCCGACTTCGCGTTGTTCAATCAAACTTTTTTTATCTTTAAAAACAAACTCAATCGGATCTTCAACTGTGATGATATGCGCTTTTCGGCTTTTGTTAATCTCCTCAATCATGCTCGCCAAAGTGGTTGACTTGCCGTGGCCGGTCGGACCAACCACTAACACCAGACCATCTAAAAGCTGGGTAAATTCCAAAAGTTTTGGTTCAAAACGCAAATCTTGCGGCGATGGAATTTCGTCCGGTATCAACCGCGCGGCTAGGCCGATTTTGCCTTCTTGTTGATGTAAGTTAACGCGAAACCGAACGCCGTCTTGTTCATAACCAAAATCCAATTCCAAATCTTCCTGATATTTTTTTTTCTGCTCGCTGTTTAAAACAGACAAAATCCCCTCTTCCAATTCTTTCGCTGACAACAACTTATCGTCCATGTCTTTTAATTCCCCATCAATTCTCAATGTCGGCTTTTCACCGGCGATTAAATGCAGGTCGGAAGCTTTTTGTTTAACCGCGTCTTTAAAATAGTTTTTGACACTCAACATAGAGAAAGATAGTTAGTAAAATTACTCTAACACTTCATCACATCATCACTCCATCACGATCGCAATTTAACAATTTGGCAATGGCAAATCGTGTTATTATTTTACCATATCCCCCTCTTTTTAGCAAAATTTTTTAATAACAAAACCAACCTCTTCAGTTGGCTCCTGTTATATAACCCATTTCCTCTGATACATATCTATACATCAAAGGAGATGGGTGGCAGATCTAGTCCTCCTTTCTATTCTGCCCCCTCCTTTTGTGTTCCTCCTACTCTTCCTCATTGGATTCGGCCGGCGGTTCGGGAAAAATCGCGCCAAGTATCTTGAGCACACGCGACATGTCTTCTCCGGACAACGTCGCGAACTGTCTGATCATCGCCAGCGCCAGAGCGCGCTCCGACTGCATCTGCCCCAGCAGAGCTGCGATCTTAAGCACTGGCGCCATCCACGCGGCCTGCGCGAGGACGACGTTGAGATCGTTGATGGTGACTTCGTTCGTCTCAGTTGATTCTCCCGCGTCGTCCGCGGCATCTTCTGCGGGCGGTTCGGGAGTAGCTCTCGGGCGAGGACCTATTTTGGGCACGCGCCTTGCCCTGTCGTCGCCGTCTGGCGTGCCACCGCTCGTTCCAGTGTAGTTGCTCATGTCATCGGTCCAGCAGTCGTCGTTGATTAAACCTTCGTCAGAAAGCTTAACCAAGAAGGCCTGCGCGGAAAGCGGTGAACCAAGGCCGAAGATCTCCTGAAGCCTGTCGGTGGCGTGGCGATTGAACACGTACTCCTGCTTCTCTTCCGCCGTCTTGCCCGGAGTGTTTATCCAAGCCAAACGGACTCGATCCGAGAACAACATGCGTTGTGCCCTCTCTTTCGGTTTCATCTTGCCTCTCTCTTCTTGCGTGGTTGTAATAACACTGGCTCCATCGTCCTGCTGTGGTGGCGGGGCTTCTTCGAAAGACGCCCCTGCTGGTGGCGGTCCGCAAGCAATCTCTGCCGGCGGTATGGTCGGAACTGACTCGACTGGCGGTTCAGATGCAGACGGTTCAGGAGGCGAAGGTTTTGCTACGGGCAGATCTTCAACACCGCCTTGATCAGGCGGCGGAGAATGATTATCGTCAACACCCGTACCTGACTCCTTCAACAATTCTCTACCTTTGTTGGTGAGACGATAGCAGTTCCGTTTTAGACCATCGCCGCGCTCCAGCCAACCGCCTTTTATGAATTTGCCCATCTCAGTGGAAAAGTACGTCCACTGAATTGATGCCCACCTGCCTGTTGACCGACGGATCGCGGAGAAGACACTGGTGTCCTGTGCCAGTCCGTCTTCGTTCGCGCATTCGTACACCGCCAATACGACTGCTCGCGCCTTGTCCTGAACGTCTGTTGACACTGGAGTGGCCGGATCATTTGATGGCGCGGCACCGCCGGTTTCACCCTTGCCGCTGTTGTATGACTCTGGCGCGCTCAAGGCAAAGTCGTCAATCGCCTTCTTGGTGACATGGTAGAGAGTTGTCTCACCACCACTTTTACGAATCAGCTTCTCTTCTCTGACGAATTGCCCGAACACCATCGTCGGAAAACTGGAGCTCTTAGTCTTCCACGTGTCTCTTCGCAACAGCATCTCTACACGGATACTGTCCGACCACCCGTCTCCTCCGTCTGTTTCAATGACCGCTTGCAGTATCCTACCAACATCATCCTCTGGCAGATTCACTTGTGCTTTACCTCCTTTCTAGTCAAACTAGTGACAACTATTCCAAACGCGCCACGCGTCTGGACAAATGGAAAGAACAGCAAATCTCCTTCCAGTTTAGCACGCACTGCTGTTTCCAGTCAATATTTCCCAGACCCTTGAAAAAAAAGAGATACTGTGATATTATTCTATAAACAAAACAATGCGGCCGGGAATTGGCGCGCCTTAGGCGGACCATCCACACCACGTGTATGCAATATACAGTTTATATTATAATGAGTTAAAAACATCGGGCTATAGCGCAGTTGGTAGCGCGCATCGTTCGGGACGATGAGGCCGTGGGTTCAAGTCCCACTAGCCCGACAATTCCTTCAACTTCCCCCACTGCGCCGCCACAACTTTCACGACCATATTTTTCACGCTCTCCGCCAGCCCGTTTTCAATCGCGTATTTATCAACATATTCTTTAACCAACTTAACATACTGATTTTTATTCAGTTTTTTGTATTGGTCCGAAGCCAACACCTGCGCTTTTACTTTTGGAAAAATCACAGCCGCGTGGTCTAAAATTTGTTCCCGCACTTCCTTGCCTTTTTTTGTGACAGAAAGCCACATCAATCCGGCACCCAACAACCCGCCGAATAACAGGCCGCTTTTGAATTTGCCCATAGTGTTTGAAAATTATGAATTATAACTATTAGTATTATACCAAATAATTGGATAAACAAAAAATCCCGCCATAAAGGCGGGAAGGGTGAGGTGATTCGTCACACTCTGCTATTCACAAAACCTTTGCAAACAATAGAGTGTATCGGTCGCCATGTTGTGGGCATGTGACCGATACTGGTATGTGAACGCCCTAACCGACTTTCGTCAGTTGGGCGATTCTTCCTCGCACTTGAGCTCGGGGAACTCCTCCTTGGACAGGACTCCTGCACCAGTGAGGTAGATGTACAACGCCTCGTCAGCCAAAATGACCGCGCACAAATCGTCCCGTGCCCAACCTTTGGCATCTGCGTCTTCCATCTTCTTCCAGCCATTGAAGCCCTCCCGAACACCGCGCCGGTAGAGTTCCTTCTGTTTCTCAACAGGGATGAGTTCGGCAGGAGCCTTGCCGTACGCCTTGGCGCTGTTAAGAAACTCCACAAGTCCCATATACCGTGGAGCATAGTCCTGACGTTCGCCGTATGTGAACATGTCGTGCCCCATGGCATCGTCAGCACTGACCAGTGCTAAGCCACGCTTGATGAAATCGCTCTTCCAGCAATCGATCTTCTCGACGAGTTGCTGGCTGGTGTAATTACTCTCGCCACCAGACATAATGCACTCCACTTGCCGCGTGGCGATACGGATACAGTCCTCCGCATCGTTCATTGCCATGTATTCGACGTACCACTTGCCAGGCTGTGGACCTGTCCCGCGAGCGGTTCTGGCCACAACTGGGCACCCGAACATCTCAAAGCACTCGTCAAGTGTGGTATTCCTGCACTGTGGCTTGACCGCGCCCTCTGGCACAACAGCCACCGTAGCCGGCGGCGGCGCTTCGGAAGTTGCCGCCATCTTAGCCCTCTGGGCCTTGACGGCGAAGTCAATCGCATCGCTGCAGTCGCACTCCTCCGAGCACCCGGACATCCCCAAGCACAGCATAGAGATCACGAACATCGCCACCACGCCGGCGATCATAGCCCTTGTCTGCTTTTCCACTGTACTATTCCTTTCCTGAAGTCCAGCAACGCACGGACCACCCGCGCGCTTTTGTCCAGAACAGAACTAGAACGTATTATTCAGCCAAAATCAAACAATTCCCCAAAAACCGCTTGAATTGGCAATTAAACCATGTTCTATTGTAAAGAACACTATATTATAGCACAAAAAAGCCCTCTTGTCAAGGGCTTGTCTGATTAATCTTGCATTCGCAAAATTAGTGTATATTAGTGGTCGTTATATTAGTGGTCCTATATTGTCGTAATCTCCTTCTCCTTCTCCTCCCCAACCAACTTTATTTTATCGTTAAATTCTTTCACTAACTTTTCCAAATCATCTTGAAATTTATATTTATCATCTTCGCTGATTTCTTTATTTTTTTCTTGGGTTTCAATCTCTTTGCGGATGTCTTCTCTAATCTGACGCACAGCCACGCGGGACGCTTCTAATTTTTGATGCAAAACTTTAATCAAATCCTGCCGGCGTTCCTGTGATAATTCCGGCAACGGTAAACGGATTATCTTGCCATCGTTAACCGGGTTAAGGCCGATTGGAGATAATCTGATTGCCGCTTCAACCGCTTGTAAAACACTTTTGTCCCACGGACTGACAACCAATGTTTTGGCGTCTTGAACTGAAATTGAAGCGACGGCTTTGAGCGGCTGTTTCACGCCATACGCTTCAACCTGCACGTCTTCAACCAACGCCGGTGTGGCTCGGCCGGTGCGCAATGACGAAATATCGCGCTTCAAATGTTCAATCGCCTTATTAAATTCTTCTTTGTTTTGATCAATAATATTCATAATAACTAAAATTTTTAAATTTAAAACTATTTCTGTTTCGGCGGAATGCTAAAGCCCATATAAATTACGTTAGTCTGTGTCGGATGCACGCGCAAAACCGTTGGCAACTGTCCGGAAGGAACTTTTTTCGTGGTCCAATTTTTTCCGCCATCAACGGTTTTGTAAAAAAGGGAACGATTGCCGATCGTGCCGACATAATAGACTTCGTTTTCATTCTGCGGATTAACCGCGAAGCCATAAATATTCGCGCTGCCTGGAGGAGTAATCAGATTCATCGCTGTCCAATTGTCGCCGCGGTCATCGGAACGCAAAATGCCATATGTGGAAATCCAAAAAACGGTGTCCGGTTTAGTCGCGTGCAGAGCAAACCGCCGATATTCCAATCCGCCGGAAAGCTTCTTCAACTTATCTTTTGTTGACACCCAACTCGCGCCGCCGTCTTCAGAGCGATATAATCCGTCTTCCTTCATGATGGCGTAAAGTAAATTCTCTTTCAACGGATTAGCGACTAAATTAACCAATCTCTTGTTGAATTTTTTAACCACCTGCCAACCATTACCGCTGTCAAAACTTTGTAAAATATCACCATTGGTCTTTCCCTGAAAAATCTGGTATGGCGGGAAAGGATTGAGCGCCAACGCGCGCACGGAAACATCTGATCTCAATTCGCTGTCAACTTCAGTCCAAGAACGCAAACAATCATCGGTGCGAAAAACTTTTCTGCCGTTAGTGGCAAAAATCACGCATTTATTTTTCGGGTGCACCGCCACGGCGTAAACAAATCCGCTGGACAACGGCCCTTCCGGCTGCCGCCAGGTTTTTCCGTCATCAAAAGAATAAAACATGCCATTGGCCGGCGTAGTAACATAAAGCGCGCGCGGATCCTGCGGGTCTTCATAAAGACGGTTGACACTCACGCCGTTTATGCTCTTTACTCCGTCCGCCTTCGGCAAAGCGGAAGTTTGTTGCCATGATTCGCCTTTGTCAGTGGACACAAACATGCCCGCCGGGCCGGTTGTGCCGGTTTGATTTGAAGAAAAAGACACGCAACTCGCGCCGACCAACAAAAGCCCCGCCACCAAACCAAAGATAGTTATAAAAATACGTTTAGACATAGGTTGATGATTTAATTATGAATGACGGCGATAAAAAATAACATAGAAAAAATAACGAATGACATACCATCCGATAGACCAAACAAAAGGAAACAGAAGATACAGACCAAGTAAAGACAGAATAGCGGCGGGGATAAAATAAGCCAGAGTTATACCAAGAGACGGCACGCCTGCATATTCATCAAGCACAATCGCGTTCTCTGAAACATCCACTCCGGCGGCAACAAAACTCTCGCGCACCTGCTCTGGCAGATCACGACCATGGTAACCGGAGACGCCTTTTATGACCGTCAACTGCCCGCCTGTAATGGGTGGAATCTTTTTTTCATCAGCATCATAATACCTCCATAACGTGCCTAACAAATAGTATTTTCTTATCACAATCACCGGCGTGATTGCCGTTTCCGCGCTAGGATGAAGCGAAAAATAAAACTCCTTCGTGGTGTCCCAACCCTGTCTGGTTAGCGGATTACCCATGCCGCTTTCATCAGAAACCTCCACGCGAGGATAACCTGTTATTTCCAGATAACCTTTGGGGGGGATTGTTCGCAAGTCATCCTTTGACAAATCAATCCTAACCGGCTCGGTCGGCGCGCCTTCCGCAATGATAAACCATAATCTTTCTCCGCCAATTATAGCCAAACCCAAAAACACGAGCAAAACCAAACCTATCGGGATTCTCATCAGCGACTTTGGCGAATCAATGTCTGGATGAAAATAAGACATATTGAAAAAACAAACTACGGCAAATTTAATAAAATATTTTCCACCACCAGCCTCGGGTGGATATTTTGATTCAACAGACCACGCGCTTCAACTATCTGTTTTTCCAATGCAACACAATTTTTATTCTGATTTCCGATAGAAATTTTAATTTGGCGCGCAGTTTCTGTTACCAAGCCAGATGCTGTCAGAGAAATATCTCGTACTAATAACTGCCACAAGCCCAAAACTGAATCCAAATTTTCTCTCGTCATGATAGTATCACCGCCTTTTTCGCCGAATAATTCCTCAACTGATTTTAGTTTGGAAAAAAACGGCTGGCCGATCATTCCTAAAAATCTATCCGCCTCCGCTTTATACGCGGTAAATTTTTCCTCATCTTCCAACCAATCAATCAACCGCCCCGGCAAACCCAGCGCCAAACTCGCCAATTCCGGTTTAGTAACGCCACGCGCCGCCAAATACTTTTCTAATTCTTCTTTTTTTACCGGATGAAAATAGATTCGCTGGCAACGGGATAAAATAGTTGCCGGTAATTTGTCTTCATCAATGGCGATTAAAAACAGAATGGTTCTGGGTGATGGTTCTTCTAAAGTTTTCAAAAGCGCGTTAGCGGCTTCAATATTCATTTTTTCCGCGTCGTCAATCAACGCCACTTTATAGCCGCCGGCAAAAGCATGCTGGGACAAACGCGCGCGCAATTCGCGCATTTGCTCAACCGTGATATCTTTTCTCGTTTTACCGGTTTTTTCATTAAGCGACTGTTCGGTGGTAATAAAATCAGGCTGTCTTGATAATCTTTCCCGCGATGTCTGCAGTAGTTTTGCCGCGATTTCTTCCGCCACAGTTCGTTTGCCGACCTGCTCCGGTCCGATAAAACAATAAGCGTGGCTTAAATTATTACTCGCGATTACTTTATTAAAAAATTCCAGCGCCTCCTGGTGGCCGATAATCTCGCTCATATACTATAATAATACCACATTTATGTTATTCTCAACAAGCGAGCAGTCTCATTAGCGCACTTTTCCCAAGAAAACTTCGCGGCTTGTTTTAATCCCAACACCGGTTCAAAGTGGGTTCTCGCTGATTGAATCGCCTGCGCAATCTCGTCAACATTCGTTGGATCAACATAAATACAGGCATCGCCGCCGACTTCTTCCAAACAACTGCCCTTTCCCGCCACTACCGGCACGCCGCAAGCCAGCGCTTCTAAAACCGGCAAACCAAAACCCTCGTATAAACTCGGATAAACAAACACCTCGGCCGCGTTCATTATATACGGTAAATCCAACGCATTTACGTAACCCAAAATCTTGATATCTTTTTTGTAAGGACTGCTATTGATTACTTCTTCTACTTTTTTATAGCCATATCCAACTCCGCCAACAAGCACCAATTGTGTTTTGTTAATTGTGTTTTGTGTTCTGAGAATTTCAAACGCCTCAATAATTCTTGCGGTATTTTTTTTTCCCTCCAACCTCCCCACTGACAAAACAAATGGCCGTTCAATATTATACTTCTTCAACACTCCGTCAACTCTCTTATCTCCTATCTCATATCTCTTATATCGCCTATCATACCCATGCGGAATCACTGCAATCTTTTCCGAACTCCCGTACGGACAGGTCGCGACCTGTCCCCTACAAAAATCACGAATCAACTCTTGCCTAACAAATTCGCTCGGCACAATCACTTTCCACAACTTTTTCACCGCGTACTTCGCCGACCAAATCGTGTACCACCGTTCAAACCAATTATAACTTTCCGGAAAACGCAAGGCGGCGGTGTCATGCACCGTCATCACGGTTTTTTCCGGATGAATAATCGGAAAGACATGCGCGGGAATAAATAAGACATCCGGCGGACTGATTAACATTTCCCAACCTAATCTTATCTGCGTCCAAAATCTTCGCGGCGGCCATTTGAGCACTTTTTGTGTCCAATTCTCCGGCAACTCCGCCAACTCGCCTTTCAGCTCTTCCCGCGTGTATAAAATCACTTTCACCGGTTCGTCTGTGATGAAGTGATGAGGTGATAAAGTGATGGTGTGTTTTAATTCTTCAATCAAATGCCAAGCATACCAGCCCACGCCGGTCTTTTGTTCTTCGTTCGCGCGTGAAGCGTCAATCCCTATTAGCATAGGATTACTTGGTTGCGAGAATCGACCGCTTATAACTCTCCAAATTTTCCAACGCAATGCCGGTGCCTTTGGCCACACACAACAATGGCTCATCTGCCACGTAACATGACACGCCTGTCGCGTCAGCAATAAGCTCGTCCAAATTACGCAACAAACTGGAACCACCAGACATCACGATTCCTTTATCCATTACGTCGGCGGATAATTCCGGAGGCGTCTTATGTAAAACCTCTTTAATCGCTTCAACCAATTGATGCAAATCGTGTTGCAAAGCTTCAGTAACATCATCAGAAGTAACAGTAATAGTTTTCGGCAAGCCGGAAATCATATCTCGTCCACGCACTTCCATGGTCAGAGGCTTGTCCATAAACATCGCGGAACCAACAACGATCTTCACGTCTTCCGCTCTCTGTTCGCCAATCGCCAAACCGCATTTACGGCGAATATGCTCGGCAATTGACGCGTCAAACCGGTTGCCGCCGATTCTGACCGAACCCCAAGAAACAATTCCACCCAAAGAAATAACCGCGATTTCCGCTGTCCCTCCGCCAATATCAATAATCATATGCCCGGATGCCGAACCAATCGGAATATCCGAACCAATCGCCGCGACAATCGGCTCTTTGATAATGTAAGCCGCCCGCGCGCCAGCTGCCATGGCCGCGTCAATCACTGCTCGGCGTTCGGTTGAGCTGATGCCGGCCGGCACCGCTATCATAACTTCCGGACGAAATAAATGCACCCCGCCAAGAGCCTTATTTATAAAATAACGCAACATCGCTTCCGTAGTGCGATAATTCGCGATCACGCCGTCTTTCAACGGCCGTTCAGCGATAATCGTATCGGGAGTGCGCCCAATCATTTCTTTCGCTTCCAAACCAACCGCCAAAACTTTTTTATCTTCTCTGGATATTGCGACTACCGCGGGTTCATTAATAACAATACCGCGTTTGGGAACATGGACCAAAATGTTGGTAGTGCCGAGATCAATTGCCACCTTCTTTATAAACATAAATTAAAAATACTAATATACGAATAGAGTACTAATGATACTAATGGTATACTAATTCTAAATCCTCTCTCATTACACCTGTGTAACTATAATTGCTACCAACAAAATCTCCATTGTTTTCCATACCACTATTATTACCAAAATCCAACCAAAGAGTCAAACCCATTTCCGGAAGACCCAACTGCTTCTGAACAAATAATGTATACGAACCATTTTTAATTTTTTCACTCATTGTGTTCGGAAGCAGATAAGAAAAAGAAAGGCGGCCGGTCTGGCCCGGTTCAATCGCGATAAACGCGCCGAACCACTTTTTGCCCAATTCTTCACCCTGATCAACCTCACCAACCCCTGCCGTTCGATCCAATTTCATGGTACCGCTGGCGCTAATAAATTCAGAACCAAGCGGCGCGTACACGCGCGCGTAAGTGCGGTAGCGCGAGGTCCGCCAATCAAACCTGCCGGTATGATTATATGCCATCTCCGCGGTAGCCAAAAATCTGCCATCAGCTTGTGGTGTAATTTTATAATTCAAAACCCTCTCAACCGCGTGGTCGGTTTTTAAAGACGCCAAGTTTGCGTCAACCCACAGCAGATAATCACCAATCGTATCTTTCACGCGCCCGGTCCAATCTTTCGCGTCTAATGATTTTTGCAAATCAAGATCAACGCTATAAACTAAAATCTGTTTTTCTTCCACTAATTTCTGTGTTAATCCAAGGTATGATTGAAAATTGCTCCATGCTGATAGTTTTAACTTTTTCAAAAGCTCCAACATCAACGGCTTCAAAATATTTTTACGTTCCAAAAAATGCAGGCCTTTCTCATCATAACCATATTCAACTTCATACTCCAATTTTTCCGTAACATTCTCACTGGTGAATTCCATTCCATCAACAGTAATCGGACCTGTCAGCTTCAACAATTCCTCAACCACCGTGGGTGTTATACCTGCCACAACATCAATTTCTTCGGCCATCACACCGCCTTCACCCTGATACAGTTCCAACGCTTTTTTAGCGCTTTGGTTGAAATCCGGCGACCAATTAGCATCGCGAAAATACCAACGATCAACTTTCAAATGTTTTTTTAATATCATTGGCGGTTCCGGTTTCCAATCAACCGGAGTGTTTCTGTCCAAAACTTCCGTGCCTTCCACTTTTATTAAATCCATTTTGCCTTTGTCAAATTTGACGACCGCGTAAACTCCAATAAATCCCCCGCCCGGCCGCAATTCCGTGTTATTTTGGAACAACAATAGATAAGTTATTGGTTTTGAAAAACCCAACAACGCTGGTGATAGATTCAAAATATCCATCTTGTCATCGCCGACTTTCTTTTTTATCTGTTCCTGCACCACCGCTGATTTGAATATATCAACCGGAGTAAAACTTTTAATCAAAAAATAACCACCCGCGCCAACGGCCAAAAGAAGCAGACTGAAAATAATTAATAACTTTTTCAACATAAATTATTTCCGTTTCTTCTGCGATATATTAAATCCTAAATATTTACCCGCCATCAAATGCGTTACCGCATCGATTGCGGGGATGGCGCTGACAAAAATTAAAGAAAACGGCAGGAGAAGCCATTGCAATAACATTATAATATATTTATGCGCCGGCTGGGACAGTGGACGCTTGGGCAGAAGCGGCAAACTCAAAGCCGCTGACAACAACATGCCGCTCATGGCGATAATCATTAACGTCTCCAATATATACGGCGCGTTGAAAAAAAGCGCGCTCTGCCTCACATCTTCCGATGCCACCCACATCGGCAAACGGCCAAGCAAAGTGATAATGAGCGCCACCATGCACCATGACCATTTGCCTTCCCACTCCACAAACAGCCATTTGATTTTTTTCCAAAGCGGGAATTTTTTTCGTTCCACTCTGCAAAATTCATACAATAAATATGGTATTTGCTCCACGCCCCAAGCCCACCGCCTTTGCTGGCGGTAAAGATTCTTTACGCTCTGCAACCATTTATCGTCGCGCACCGTGTCCATGGAAACCGGCAAATAAATCGGCGTAACTTCATAATCGCCATCATAAGCCAACAGGCATTGAAAAAAAATCCGTGAATCTTCACTAACGATTCTTTTTTCATGATAACCGGCGTCAACTATCGCGCGAAAGCTCATGGAATGCGAAGAAAAAGTCACGAGCGAATCCTGCCGCGCCAAGGAAGTCATAATCCAAAATGTCGTGCCAAAAGCCATAATGCGAAGAACTGCCGGCGACTCCCAAATATTATTATCATAAAGCGCGATCGGCTGGAACGAACTGCGCGTCGGCCGCGGGTGCTTGCAGTATAAATAAGTTAAGCAAGCGAAATACTGCGAGTGGCAAACCGTGTCAATATCAAAAATCGTGGCAATCACTTGACCGTAATCCCAACCTTTGGCGTCAATATATTTCCTCATTTCGTTCTCGGAATAATTCAAATTGGAACCTTTGCCGGGAATTTCCTCAATCGGATCAGATGGATGCAGAGTGCCGACAATATCGCCAAAACAACCGCCGAATGTTTGTTTAATTTTGCTCAAAATATCCTCGTAATGCTCACGCATTCTCGCTTCGCCCGCGACCACAATCACGAACTTGTCTTTTTCATACGCTGAAACGCGCACGCTTTCCATAGCAGTCTTCACAACATCCCAAGTTTCATTAAACAAAGTGAGGAAGACTACATGGTGTTTCTCTTGCCAACGCGGCGCCTCCTCTTTCATTTTCGCCGCCCAATCAATCCGCCGAGCAATCCGGAATCGCCACCAACCGAGAATTAAGTAGAAAGAAAAATTCGCGACTTTCAGCACCCAATAAATATCAAATAAAATAATAAAATAAATCATCCACAGCGGACGGATGAAAGATAATAAAATAGATAAAACCAAAGTCAGCCAGATACTTAATCCCGGTAATATTTCAAATAAGCGGTAGCGCTGATAATCACTCAGCATAAGGGATTAAAAATATAAGATAAAGGAGACTAAAGACACGAGATACAAGAAACAAACAAAAAATAAATAAAAAAAACAAATTGTTTTTGATTTTAGATTTATAATTTGAAATTTATTTGTATCTTGTATCTTGTTTCTTAAGTTAATTATACCCCAAACTACTCTTTTTGTCTAATTTGAGCCAATTAAATTTTTTATTTGACCAATACTTCAACATTTGATATAACATAACGACGTAAACAACCGCAAAAACCGAAGTGGGTACTTCGGAAAATGCGGTTAAAATATGGAGGAAAGTAATGGAGGCAAAAGCAGCCGCGCTGGGAAAAACAATCTACGTGGTGACTGGCGGCGAACATGATTGCTACCCGGACCCGGACATAAAACGCGGCCGCGCGAAAGTCAGAAAACTCCGCGGGAAACTTCCCGGACACATCGAAACGGTCGTGTGTGGCACCGGACTGCGGCATCGCCAGATTGCCGAATTGCTCGAAATACCTCCGACCAACTTCACTGTTCTGGCCGGCACAGCTG
>Ga0156202_133_pt1 | contig 25819 bp, 27 predicted proteins | sample RifCSPlowO2_12_FD_107855 | JGI IMG/M metagenome (GOLD analysis project Ga0156202, IMG submission 107855) | Candidatus Magasanikbacteria bacterium RIFCSPLOWO2_12_FULL_43_12 | reverse complement strand
CGGAGAAGAATGGGGTGGAGATTGGAGATAGGTTGAAGATAATAGAGTCATAATACGTCCATTCTCTTTGTAGGCTTCGGCTCTGAGTTCAGCCGAACGAGAGAAGGAGAGGATGAAGTCTCAGCGAATGTAGAACTACCGAATTTTTTATTTATGTCGGTTGATTACCTGTACACTAGTGGAGACCTCACCCCTCCCCCTCTCCTACAAGGAGAGGGGTTGGGAGACGCTTCTTGACTTTTTTTACCATTTAATCTATAATGTCCGCACTAATCAGATAACCTTTTTTCTATGTTTTCAGTAATAGAAACCGGCGGGAAGCAATATCTCGTAAAATCAGGCGAGACTTTGAGAGTGGAAAAATTAAATATTGAAGACGGCAAAGAATTTGTTTTTGACAAGGTTTTGTTGACCGCGAATGAGGACGGCACTGATGTAAAAATCGGCAATCCATACTTATCCGACGTTGTTGTTAAAGCAACAGTAATGGCGCAAGGCCGAGCGAAAAAAATCAGCGTGGTTAAATACAAAAGAAAAGTCCGTTATCATAAAGTCCACGGACACAGACAGAGTTTTACGAAGGTGAAGATTGATTGACATAACACATAACACAATTAACAAAACACATCAAGATGCGCGTCGGCTCATCTTTGTTTTTTTGTCAAGTCCTATTCTTCAACGCGCTACCCAGCGTTATCTCATCCGCGTATTGCAGGTCAGAGCCCATCGGCAAACCGCGGGATAGGCGGGAGATTTTGATTGAAGGATTTATTTCTTTAATTTTTTTTGTTAAAAACATCATTGTGGTTTCGCCTTCCAAATTGGGATTAAGAGCAAGAATAATTTCTCCAACCGGTCCGCCAACGCGTGTGAGCAATTCTTTGATTTTTAAATTTTGCGCGTCCAGCTCTTCATCAACTCGGATTTCCCCGCGCAAGATGTGATAAACGCCGTTAAAAACGCCGGTTTTTTCCATTACTTCCACATCAGCAGGTTCAGCCACCACGCAAATGGTGGCATGGTCGCGGTTTTTATCAGCGCAGATATGGCACGGCGATTTATCGGAAAAAGTCCAGCAAGTTTCACAGCTTTTGATTGATGCCATTAAATTTTTTAAAGCCAAGACTAATTCTCCCGCCTCTTTTTTTCCTGATTTTAACAAAAAGAAAACAAAGCGTTCGGCCGTCCGTTCGCCAACTGACGGAAGATTTGCAAATGATAAAATGAGTTGTTTGATTGGTTTAGAGTACATTTGGGGCTTTTAATAATCCGGATATACAGATAATCCAGATTAACGGATAACAAATCGTATCTGTAAATCTGGATTATCCGAATTATCCGTATCATTATTTATGATGTCAATCCCGGCATCTGCGGCAACCCGCCCATCTCCCGCACTTTCATCGCCATTACTCTTTGCATTTTTTTAAACGCGTCGCTATGCGCGTCTTTGACCGCGTTTTGCAGTTTTTCTTTTTTATCCGGATTTAATAAGTCTGTTTGGATATTCAGATCAATAATCCGCAGATTGCCATCCATAGTCAAAGACACGCCGTTGGATGAGACCGTGGTTTTTTCTTCTGACAAAGTATTTTGAAGTTTTTTTCCCTGGCTGCGGAGGTCGCGGAATTGTTTGAGTTTGTTGAACATAGACGAATGCTTACTAGGCTTGCGAGGCCGATTAATAATTATGGATTAGGCAGGTTGTTTATATCATCATTCCCAGCTTTATTCAAGAGAGGATAAAGGAGGGTAAATAGGGCGGCGATAATAAAAGAAATTTGGTAGGGGTAGTAATTGATGATAAAAATTAACATTATGAATGGCAGAATAAGCACACGGCTGGCGTTGAAAGTCATGTCTTGCAGAACAGTCAGGCGGAAATAATTTTCCCGATTAACGATTTTGTACAACAATGATTGCCATGGCAAAAGCAAAAATCGTTCGGTGACGCTTCGGTAAGAATTGGCAATGAATGTTTTGAACGCGGTGTCAGCGAGCAGGCAGCCGAGCCAGCTGAAAAAATAAAACATTGTCCCAAAGTTTAATAACTTTTTTGTGTTATATTTGTCAGATAATTTACCGGTGGCAGCGATAACCGCTACGGTTAGAAAAGCGGCGATGGCGGCCGCGTATCCGACTTTTTGCACGGCGCCAAAGGTGATGATTAAAAACACGGGCCAGATATTTCTGCCGATACTTGATTCAATGGCATAGCCTGAAAAACTTAAAAGGATATTCGCGCTTTTTCGGGTCGTAAAAATTTTTGTTATGTCTTTTAATGTAAAATCAAGACCGTGCTTGCAATCATTGGAAACAAACAAAGGCAGTGTTGAAATAAACAAAATAATTGAGCCAATGACAAAGATTACGCCGTAACCGAAGTAGGCGATTATTAATCCTGCGATAAGTGGAGAAAGCACCGTGGACATGATTGACAAAATAGCCAACGTTGAAAGTTGCCCGCCGACTTTCTTTTTGTCAAAGTGGTCAAGGAAATTCAGTTCAAAGCCAAAATTATACAAGAGCGCGCGGCCAGTGATGCCAAAAGGCAGAATAAAAAATAGCCAAGAAAATTCAGGCAAAACGCGCAGACCGAAATAATAGGCGATTAAAAATGGCGCTGATAAAAGCACCGCGTGCTTGGCGCCGATTTTAGCCACGATTTTGGCGATTGGAATCGCGAATATTACATTGCCGATGTAGCCGATTAGGAAGAATAATAAAATTGATACAACAGAATAGTTCAGCGAGAATAAATAAATCGGCACAAAAATACTTATCATGCTTTCAGCCAGATTCATAATAAAAACCGACAAATACATCTCATTCATCTCTTTATCACAGAAAAATCGGTGATGGCGAAGGAAATTCGGGAACATAACGAATATTTTGGCTTAAATTACGATAGTTATAATATCATAAAACATCCCTATTGACAAATGGACGATTTTGGAAGCAGTGAAGAATAAAAAAACCAGCGATTTGACGCTGGTTTTTTTATTTTATTTAAAATGCCGGTATATTTTGTGCAAAATGTTTATTTGAATCAGGCGGAGGAGTTGGCAGGGTGGTGAAGGCGGTATCCAAACTGCGGAAGCTGACAAGTTGTTCGTTGAAAAATACTTTTACCATGCCGGTCGGGCCGTTGCGATGTTTAGCGATATGTATCTCGGCGATATTGCGCTCATCAGGAGAAACATCCTCCAGACGATAGTTGCGGTCAGAGGATTTACGATAGATAAACATCACCACATCAGCGTCTTGTTCAATTGATCCGGAGTCGCGCAAGTCGGATAATTTTGGAATCGCCGGTTTTCTTTGTTCCACCAAACGCGACAACTGGGAAAGAGCCAGAACCGGCACATTTAATTCGCGCGCGATGCCTTTCAAGTTGCGGCTCATTTCCGCCACTTCTTGCACGCGATTATCGCCATAGCGGTTATTATGCGATTCCATCAACTGCAAATAATCCACCACAATTAAACCTAAACCATGTTCAGCTTGCAAGCGCCGCGCTTTGGTGCGGATATGCATTACTGTGTTGCCCGGACTGTCATCAATATAGATTGGCGCTTCGGACAGCACACCCATGGCATGGCCGATTTTAGGAAAATCATTGCTATCCGGCCGGTCTGACAGACTACCGGTGCGCATTTTCCACAGATCAACACCGGCTTCCGAGCATAATAAACGATCTACCAACTGCTCTTTGCTCATTTCCAAAGAAAAGACTCCAACCGGCACTTTGCTTCTCACCGCGGCGTGGCGGGCGATATCCAAAGCAAACGAAGTTTTGCCGACTGAAGGGCGCGCGGCCAGAATAACCAAATCAGACTTTTGTAAACCGGCCAACAAATTATCCAATTGTTTAAATCCGGTTGACAGACCGCGCAGTTTTCCTTTTTCGCGGTGCAGTTCGTCAATCCGCTCAAACGCGTCGCTTAAAACATTGCGGATCGGCGTGAATGTTTGTTTCAAATGTTTTTGCGTGACACTATATAAATGCTGTTGCGCTTCGTCTAAAACCGTTTCCACATTTTCCGCGTCTTCTTTATAGCCTAAGCGGGTAATTTCGCCGGCCGCGGATAATAATTTTCGCAAAGTGGATTTACGCCTGACGATTTTCGCGTATTGTTCAACATGGGACGCGGTTGGCACGGCATTGGAAAGGGAAATTAAGTAACTGCGTCCGCCGATTTTTTCCAACTGTCCTTTTTCTTCCAGCCGATTGCCCAAAGTCAACACATCCACCGGCTCATTTTTATTATACAGTTCTCTCATGACGTCAAAGATGGCGTCGTGGGCGTTTTTGTAAAAATCATCCGCGTCAACAATATCAGCGATTTTCATCATCGCGTCTTTATCAATCAAAATAGAGCCAAGGAGGGACATCTCGGCTTCATTGTTTTGGGGAGGGATTTTTTCTAACGCGGTTATGTCAGTCATAGCTCGGGTATTTTAGCTCATCTGGTTTTTGTCCGCAACCTCATAATGTTGATTGAGTGTGAGGAAGTTGTGGACAGAATTTACCATTTTGAGTTGGTCATTGAAAAAATGGCCGAGATTAGGTATAATTGCGATGGAATTAACGGCAGTTAGATAAATCATTTTCGTAGTTCGTAATTTCGTATTCTTTTCGTAATTTCGCACATAACATGAAACTGTGCTTAATTAACAACTTATATTCTCCATATTCTGTCGGCGGGGCGGAAAAGGTGGTGGAGAGGATGGCGAAAGAGAGGATTAAAAACGGCGACCAAGTGGTTGTGATAACTCTCGCGGGCGGGGATAGCAAATTGTCCCAGCAGGGTAGAACCGTAGAAGATGGGGTAGCGGTTTATCGGTTTTGGGCGCCGAATATTTTTTCGTATAAAAATTTAGACAAACATAATTTTATTTTTAAACTTTCTTGGCACAAGATTGATATTTTAAATTTTTGGAGCGGGCGGATTATTAAAAAAATTTTGGAGCAAGAAAAACCTGACGAAGTTCAGACACATAATTTAATGGGGATCGGATTTGGCGCGCCGCGCGTTATTCAGAAGTTGAAGATTAAACACACGCACTATCTGCATGATATTCAATTAGTTGAGCCGAGCGGGGTTTTGCCGTGGAATCACGAAAGAGATAGTTTGTGGCAGAAGATTTATTCGTGGATTATGAGGTGGAGGATGGGCAGTCCGGACGCGGTATTGTCGCCGTCGGAATTTTTGATTGGGTTTTATCAGAAAAGAGGATTTTTTGCGGGTTCACATCATCACATCATCACATCATCACATCATCACATGATATTGAACAGCGAACGACGGGCGCATAATCCAACCACATTTTTATTCGTTGGTTCGTTGGTTGAGCATAAAGGGATTAGAGTGTTAATGAGAGCGTGGAATAAAATTGACAAAAACGCGCAGGTTGAATTGCGTATTGTTGGCGATGGAAAATTAAAAAAAGAAGTTGAGGAGTGGGCGAAAGGGGATAAGAGGATTAAAGTTTATGGCCGCTTAGATGAGAAAGCGCTGGCGGAAGTTTATAAAAAAAGCGATGTTTTAATTTTTCCTTCAATTTGCATTGAAAATCACCCGATAGTAATTGACGAGGCGCATCAGTTTGGTTTGCGGGTGATTGCGAGCGATACCGGCGGGGTGAGTGAAATGGTAAGATTGGAAGATATGTTGGTCAGACCAGATGATGTGGAGAGATTAGGTATGGAAATTGAAAGATTGTTAAATTGCTGAATTATTAATACACTCTAAAGATTTTTTTAATTTTTAATTGTAGAAGGTATGTTTTTTGAGGTATTTTTATATTTTGTTTTAGTGGCTTTAGGATTTGGAGGATTTTGCGGTTTTATACTTTGTACTATTACTGCAAGTAGAAGCAGTTTTCGAAATAAATTATTTTTATTTGGCGGGTTGTTAGTATTCATCGGTGTTTATGGTCTGTTAAGTCGTACTTTAATTTACACTGGTATAGGATATAATGATTCAGTCAGGGTAAATAAAGCGTATCACCAGATTCAGACGGTTTATTTTATCTTATTGTGTGTCATCATTTATTTCACTTCATTCGCCATTGGTCTGTTTATAAAAAAACGGAGACAAGCAAGCATATACTGCGCTGTCTTGGTTGTGGGTATTTTGGGCATGAGTATCTTTCCTTTGATGTATAAGAAGGCATATATAATAAGTTTAGACAGCGAACACAATGTTGAAATATATTATGCTATCCACCCCAAAACAATTCGTTGGCAGTTGTCAGAGGTTCGTATAGAAGATCAGGAATATTATTGGCGTTATCCATGGTGCGAGCCATATTATGATGGCAATGAAAAAAAAGCGTTAAAAATACTTCAGCGTTTAGCGGCGAAACAAGGATGGAGCGTATCAAGGCGTGTCAATACCGCGCTTGGTTTCTTGTACGAAGAAATTGGCGAGGCTGAAAAAGCAGAAGATGTTTTATCAAATAATTTGGGGGGTATGTTGATCGCCAATACTTTATGGGTTGGTACAAATTGGTATGAAGCCGGGGCGGCTATTCAGTTTTTTATTAAACACGGTCGGTTTGATAAAATTGATTCATTCAGCCAAAGCGGCGTAGATATTTTGAACTATTGGATAGCACAGGGATTTGAAAGAAATGGTTTAATTAAGGAATCCGAGGTCTATTGGCTTAGAAGTGATGATTATTTTTTAGAGCGGGCGAGATTTTACGCCAAATATGGCGAGATGGATAAGGTAGTTAAGACATACAACGCCTATAAACAATCTGATTCGCCGGATGAAATTTCTGCAGACGATCTGTATTGGTTTGGAAATTTATTATATGCTTTAGGTGACAAAAATTTGGCTGACGATGCCATTGATATGGCCATTAAGATAGGATTATCTGAATACGAACAACAGACATATAATGAGCATAAAATTAGTTTAGAAGAAGCTATGGAAGGTTATGATTTGTTTAATTATAATATTGGCACGACCAACGGGCCATTTATTTGCTCTTGAAAAGAGACTGGCTTAAACTGTCTTCACCACATTCCACCAATTCTCCACATATTCCGCTCGGCGGTTTTGGTATTTGAGATAATAAGCGTGTTCCCAAATGTCCAGCGTTAAAATTGGCGTGTGGCCGAGTGTTAAAGGGGAGTCTTGATTGGGAAGAGAATAAATTTTTAACTGATTTTTTTCATCCTCAACTAACCAAACCCAGCCTGAACCGAAATGGCCTATTGCCGTTTGATTAAATAATTGTTTGAATTGTTCCACCGAACCGAAAGTTTCGGTGATTTTTTTTATTAATTTTTCATCAATCTCTTTTTTTAATCCCATAACGGACCAGAAAATATTATGATTCACAAAACCACCACCGTGGTTTTTTATTTTTATCCTATCCGTCTCTTCAACTTTCAGATTATTTAATTCGCGCAAAATATCCTCGGGAGTTTTTTTCAACAACGCCGGATATTTTTCCAAAATTTTCACAAAATTATCCCGATATGCTTGATGATGTTTTGTGTAGTGTATTTCCAGTGTCTTGGCATCAAGATACGGCTCCAGCGCGTCATAGGAATAGTGAAGCGGTTGGAGGTCAAAATTATTCATATTGTTTGGGTTAGTTGTTTATTTCATACTTTTATTGTATTATATTATATGGTAGAAGTAAACACAGATACTTGTGGATAACGTTATTTCCTATCTCTATATCTCCACTTATCTCTATTTATCTCTATCTATCTCTATCTCTATCTCCATCTCCATCTATATTTAACTTTTTAATATTGACTACACCACCATTGCCAGCTATAATATCAGCAATCTTTTCTATTAAATTGTGTTTTGTGTTATCTTAATATGCGTAAAATTTTAGTATTTATTTTGGTGGCAGTATTCTCGTTAAGTTTATTTTTGCCTGCAAACGCGGAAACCAACGGCAAAGTTGAGTTTGTTTTATTTCATTCCAAAACTTGTCCGCACTGCAAAGAGGAGATTAAATTTATTGACAGCGAATTAAGACCGAAATACGGCGAGCAAGTTGATTTTCAGTTATACGAAATCAGCGAGCCGCAGAATCAGAAGCTGATGGCGCAATACGTGTATTTTTACAAAGCGCAATCGGGGAGCGTGCCGCTAACTTTTGTGGGTGATGAATGGCTCGTCGGTTATGATAAGGACAAAACAACCGGTAAGAGATTGGTTGAGTTGATTGAAAAAAAGATTGGCGAGAAAAATCCGGAGAAAGCCGCGTCTGTCGCGGACGATACCGTCAGCGAGACAATTGACGTGCCGGTGTTGGGAAAAATTGACCCCAAAGCTTTTTCATTGCCGCTTTTAACCGTGGTTATTGGGTTGCTGGATGGTTTTAATCCTTGCGCCATGTGGGTGTTGTTGTTTTTGATTTCTTTGTTGCTGGGAATGGAAAATAAAAAACGGATGTGGCTATTGGGCAGTATTTTTATTGCCGCTTCTGGCGCGGTTTATTTCCTTTTTATGGCCGCTTGGCTGCAATTCATCATGTTTGTCGGCATGATTTTACTTGTGCGGATTTTAATTGGCGTTGTGGCTGTCGGAGTTGGCGGAAAAAATTTGTGGGACTATTGGCAAAATCGCAAAGCCGAAGGCGTGGTTTGCAAAGTTTCAAAAAACGATGGCGCAGTAAAGACATTTGATAAAATTAAAGATATCGTTTATCGCAAAAGTCTGTGGTGGTCAATTTTAGGCATTGTGATTTTGGGTTTTTCCGTGAATTTGGTGGAACTGGCTTGTTCCGCCGGTTTTCCCGCGATTTACACGCAAGTTTTGGCTTTGAACGGATTGCCAATGTGGCAAAAATATCTTTATATGGCCGGTTATATTTTCTTCTACATGTTGGATGACCTGATAGTGTTTTTGGTCGCCATGCTGACGCTCAAATCAAAAGTCTTTGGAACTAAATACGCCAAGTACTCAAATTTAATCGGCGGGTTGTTAATTTTGATTTTGGGGTTGCTTCTTATTTTCAAGCCGGAGTGGCTGATGTTCAGTTAGCCCATTGATATAATAACCCAGTGTTGTAATTGCGCTTTATTTTTGTTATAATGTGTTATGTTAATTGAGTTTTGAGTTATGCTACCGTATGCCAATGAACCAACTGACAATTAAAGGCGAATCAGCGCATGTCGCGTCAACCGAAGATATCTGTTTTTTCGCGCAGACGAATTATCGCAATCAGATGCGCAAGTTTGGCATTAAAACAGACGACCGCCGCCGGCACATGTATGTCATCGGCAAGACCGGTATGGGAAAAACCACGATGCTTGAGAACATGGTTTTGCATGATATTTATTCCGGCCATGGCGTCGGCATCGTTGATCCGCATGGCGATTACGCGGAAAAGATTATTGATTTTATCCCGCCTAACCGCATTAATGACGTGGTTTATTTCAATCCGGCTGATTTGGAATATCCAATTGGTTTTAACATCTTAGAAGTTAAATCTGAAGAGCAAAAACATTTGGTCGCGGCCGGTTTGATGGGTATATTCAAGAAAATTTGGCCGGATGTTTGGAGTTCGCGCATGGAATACATTTTAAATAATACCTTGTTATCATTATTAAGCTATCCCGGATCAACGTTGTTGGGAATCAATCGTATGCTTGCGGACAAAGAATACCGCCGCAAAGTGGTGCATGTTTTGAAAGATCCGGTTGTTAAAGCATTTTGGCAGACTGAATTCGCCAATTATCCGGAGCGCTATATGACCGAGGCGGTGGCGCCGATTCAAAACAAAATCGGTCAATTTTTATCCGGCAGTGTTATCAGAAATATGGTAGCGCAGGTTAAATCAACAATTAACGTGCGCGAAATTATGGATAGCGGGAAAATTTTTATCATGAATTTATCCAAAGGCAGGATCGGCGAGGATAATAGCAGGTTGTTGGGCGGCATGTTGATTACGGAAATACAGTTGGCGGCCATGGAGCGCGTGGATGTGCCGGAAAGCGAACGACGAGATTTTTTTCTTTATGTTGACGAATTCCAAAATTTTGCCACGCCGAGTTTCGCGGGCATATTATCCGAAGCGCGCAAATATCGTTTAAGTTTGGTAATGGCGCATCAATATGTGATGCAGTTGGATGAAATCGTCGCGGACGCGGTTTTCGGCAATGTCGGAACAATGATTACTTTCCGCGTTGGCGGTTCTGACGCGGAAACGCTGGAAAAGGAATTTACCCCGGCATTTTTGATTGAAGATATCGTCAACTTGGCGAAGTATCAGATTATTTTGAAATTAATGATTGACGGGGTATCTTCACAGCCGTTCACTGCTTTGACAATGCCGCCAATCGGTTCGCCGACCGGCAGCGCGGAAAAAGTTATCCGCGTATCGCGCGAACGCTATGGCAAGCATCGCAGTGTGATTGAAAATAAGATTTTGCGTTGGAGCGGGATGGGTGGGGATATGGCCGGCGAAGAAGATGATGGCGATTTATCCGACGCGCCGTTGGCTCCTAAAAATATCGCGCCGGCGGTTTCCAAACTAACGCCGACACCGCCGGCTGAACCGGTGAAGACTGTTTCATTAAAAGATTTGTTGCCGAAAGATAGCGTGGTTAATAATGAGGCTGGTAATAAAGCGCCGGTTACTTTTAATCCGGTTCAAAAAACAACGCAGAACAACAATCAGAGACCGTTTGGACAGTTAAAAAAAAATAAGAATAGAAACAGAAATCGACCACAGCCCACTAATACACGACCACCAATTACACCAATTAGTAATAACGCTTCATCTCCGCAATTGGCTGGACAGCAAAAAAGTGAGCCACAAGTCAAGCCTGTTGTCGTTCAGCCAACGCCGAAAGTAGTCCAACCAGACCATGTGGTGAGGTTTGATGTTGATCAAAACAATGACAAGAAAAAACCAGATGACGCGGATGATGATTATAGGCGGAATAAGTAGATGGTATTAGATTAGAAAAGCTTTCAAAGTCCCTCCCCCTCGTAGGGGGAGGCCAGGAGGGGGTCTCAACGAGACAATTATGGTAAAAGAGCCAGTTAAAAGCAAAAGAAGAGACAGATATGTCGCGAGTAAGCTTTTAGAGAGACGGCGCAGGAATTTGCGCCGTTTTTTAACAAAAGGCGAATTTGCTTTATGGCAGAGGCTTCGACGCCAAGACACGGGGTATCGTTTTCGTCGCCAAACCAGTATTGGGAGTTATATTGTTGATTTTTATTGCCATGAATTAAAATTGATTATTGAGGTTGACGGTGGTATTCACGAAACACAAGAAGCCTATGATACCAGAAGAGATGGTTGGTTAAAATCCATGGGGTACGCTGTCTTGAGAGTTAATAACGAAGAGTGCGTTTACAATTTGGAAGGTATTCTACAAATAATTACAGCTAAGGTGGAAGAACTGAAAGGTTGAGACCCCTCCTTGTTCCTCCCCTACGAGGGGAGGAGACTTTTTAACAATTTTTTGACAAATATCCTATTTTCGCTAAAATACCTTCATGCAAACTATAGATTCCAGCATACTTAAAAAGTTGAACAAACCTGACCCAACCAGCCACAAGGGCGATAACGGCCGGGTTTTGGTTATTGCCGGTTCGGAAAAATATCATGGCGCCTTGCTGTTGGCGATTCAAGCCGCGTCCAGAATTGTTGATGTGGTTTATGTTTATACTTGGGAAGGGAATCAGCGTTTGGTAGAGCAGTTAAAAAGCGAGATCGCGGTTTTTATCAATATTAAGTCTGATGAATTGTGGGAGAAAGTTGAACAAGTTGACGCGATTTTGATTGGACCCGGATTATCCGAAGATAAAAACACGAAAAAGATATTAGAAAAAATATTAAAAAAATATTATCATAAAAAAATTATTGTGGACGCGACAGCGGCGTGGGTGGTTGATCCAAAACTTCTGCATCCGAATTGCGTTGTCACGCCCCACGCGGTGGAGTTTGAACATTTATTTAATTGCGATCCGCTTGCGGATAATGTTCTTAAGATGGCGAAATATTATCAATGCGTCGTCGTCTTGAAAGGCAAATGCGATTATGTTAGCGACGGCAAAGAGCTTTACGAAAATCGCACCGGCAATGTCGGCATGACAAAAGGCGGCACCGGAGATGTCTTGGCCGGTTTGACTGCCGGTTTTGCCGCTAAAAACGACCAGCTCACATCCGCGTTGGCCGGGATTTATCTAAGCGGCTTGGCCGGGGATAAATTATTTGAAAAATACGGGACTTTTTATAACGCGGAAGATGTGGTGGGGGAGGTGGGGCAGGCATTACACTGTGGATAAAAATTGTTGACAAACCTGCAATTTTCTGTATAATTACTGCTGATTAACCGTCAATTTTAATAATAAATCCATATTTTATGTTAATTAAGCGGAATCTACAGCCTATTTTAGAAAAATGGCTCTTTAAAGGCAAAATTTTAATTATGTATGGGGCCAGACAAGTAGGCAAAACAACTCTATTGAAGGAAATTTTGAAAAAACATACCAATGGCGATGGTTATTTTGATTGTGAGATTATTAGCGTAAGAAGGGCGTTGGAGAAACAAGATCCAGCCGTATTGAAAAATTTTTTGGGTAATCACAAGATTATAGCGCTTGATGAGGCGCAAAAAGTACTGAACATCGGTCTTTCTCTTAAGCTTTTGATAGATACTTACCCGGATCTGCAAATTATAGCGACAGGTTCATCCAGTTTTGATTTGGCGAATAAAATTAATGAGCCGCTGACCGGCCGCGCTTTGGAGTTTCCGCTTTTCCCATTATCTTTAGACGAGTTGTCTCAAGTATATCGTAGATATGAAGTGGATTCGCAACTACCGTTTTTTCTGACTTTTGGGATGTATCCCGGTATCATAAAAGCGGGGCAAAATGGCGCGCGCGTGTTGCTTGATAATTTGAGCGGACAGTATTTATATAAAGATGTTTTGGAATTTGAAAATCTGAAAAGATCGACGTTATTATTGAATTTATTGCAGTTATTGGCCTTGCAAATTGGCAACGAAGTATCAATAAATGAGTTAGCGGTAACTTTGCAGTGCGGCCGCGATACTGTCTGGCGCTATCTTGATTTGCTGGAGAAATCGTTTGTCATATTTCGTTTACGCGCGTTTAGCCGCAATCTGCGCAAGGAGATAGGCAAAAAGCAAAAAATTTATTTTTATGATCTTGGCATAAGAAATAGCCTGATAAACCAGTATAACTCTTTGGAGTTGCGAAATGATGTTGGCGCGCTGTGGGAAAATTTTTGCGTGGTTGAAAGGATGAAACATCTGCAAAATATTGAACGCTCAGCCGGTTTATATTTTTGGCGCACGCATGATCAAAAAGAAGTTGACTATTTGGAGGAATATAATGGCAAGTTAGAGGGGTTTGAATTTAAATGGAATAAAGACAGCTTCCAACCGCCGAAGGATTTTTTAAGTTACCCAAATAGCAGCGTGTCTCTGGTGAACAAGCATAATTATCAAGAGTTTTTGATGTGAGGTTGTCCTGCGTCGTTGGTTTGAAAAACGCGACGAAGAATTTTAAAGACGGCGACGAAGTTGAAGTTGATGCTAATTTTGGTGTTGTAAAAATCGTATCAAAATGATACGATTAGTGTGTTAAAATGAGACGATTTAATTTAATCTATTTTTTATGTTAACACAGCGACAAAATGCGATTTTAGAGTATTTACAAAAGACAAAAAAAGCGCAACAAAGCGCTATTTTAACGTTTATAGCGACTCGATTTGACAAAGTATCTAAACCGACGATCTTACGCGACATAGAAGCGCTTTTATCGTCTGGTTTGGTTGAAAAAAGCGGGAAAGGGCGCGGGGTGGTTTATCTATCAAAAAATAAAAATCCATTTTTATTTCATTTTGACGCGGACAGTTATTTTAAGACGCCGCAGGATCAGAGAGAAATCAAGAAACAATTTAATTGGGAAGTTTTTGATTATCCCAAAGATTTTTTTACCGCTTCTGAATTTAAACGTCTGGAGACCGCAAACAATGAGTATCAGAAAAAACGCGCGAAGATGAATGTGGCAAGTTTGCGTAAGGAATTTGAACGTTTGACCATTGAACTTTCCTGGAAATCATCGCATCTGGAAGGCAACACCTATTCTTTGCTCGAAACCGAAACACTGATTAAAGAATCGCGCGAGGCCGAAGGGCACACCAAAGAGGAAGCAGTGATGATTTTGAATCACAAACACGCTTTAGATTATATTTTAAAGAGCAGTGAGCAATTCAAAATATTAAAAGGAACCCAAGTGCGAGCGGTGCATTCGCTTTTGATAAAAGATTTAGGCATACCTGATGACTTTAGAAGCATTTTAGTCAGAATTACCGGCACCAATTATCAGCCGTTAGATAATAGGTTTCAGATAGAAGACGCGGTTAAAAAAATCGTTGAGATAATTAATAAAGAAAAAAATCCGGCGGTTAAAGCGTTATTAGCTGTTTCTTTTATTTCTTACACCCAGCCATTCGTTGACGGCAACAAACGCACTAGCCGTTTGATTGCTAACGCCATGCTTTTAGCCAACGATTGGTGTCCGATGTCTTTGCGTAGCATGGATGAGACTGCTTACAAAAAAGCAATGCTTTTGTTTTACGAACAAAATAGTTTGGATTATCTAAAGCAATTATTTATTGAACAATTTGAATTCGCGGTGGAGAATTATTTTGGGTGAAAAATTATGAAGAAATTTTTTATCGTCAACACGGAACCAAACTGTAATATTTTAGGTTTGGATCCGATTATCCACGCTTTTTGGGATGAGGAAATGGAAAAATTAACCGGCCGCCGGTTAACGGTTTTTGCTTACCAAATCGCCGATGGAGTGATGAACGCTATTCCGGATAAAGAAGATCAGAGAATGAATTACGCGGTTTTGATTTCACGCCGTGAAAATGATGAAGTCTTGGCTTCAACTGAAGCGCGTAATTGGTTTAAAGAAAATGTTGAAGTGGAAGAGGTTGATTTAAATTTGAAAGAATTGAGCGGTACCGTGGCTTGTACCGGCGGAATTAAAATTGTCCGCGGCAGAGCAAAGATTGTGATGAATTCTTCGGAAAATGATAAAGTGAAAGAAGGCGACATTATGCTTTCCACCAATACTGTGCCCGATCATCTTCCGGCCATGTGCAGAGCAGAGGCGATTATTACTCAAGTTGGCGGTCTGACCTGCCACGCGGCGATTGTTTCGCGGGAATTAAACAAACCATGCTTGATTGGTGTAAAACATCTGTTAGAAATTTTTAAAGACGGTGATGTAGTGGAAATTGATATGACACATGGGATAATTAAGAAATTATGAAATGGCGCGTAAATTTTTCCATTCCAAATTGCAATTATAATATTATTGATAGAACTATCGGTATTTTTGTTGATTGTATTCCCAAAAAGAACGGTGAGCAGTTATTCAAAGAGTGGTATCTTGAATTCGTTGAGGGAACGCTTACGGCCTTTATTCCGGTGTTGGTGGTTGACGCGATTACGGAATGGATAAAAGACAAAATAGTGGCTGAGCCGGATTGGGCTGACGAAATACATCAGGAATGCGAGAAAATTAATCGGCAATATTTTGCTTACGCCAAAGAACTGGATAAGTTGGATTTCAAAAAGTTTTGCATTCAAGATATCTATGATAAGTATATAGAACTGCGTAAACTGCAGAGCGCGGGGCATTCCCGCGCAATCGCGACCACTTGGTTTTTGGATAGTAACGGCGAAACTTATTCAAATTATTTACGTCAGGAGTTGGGGGAGCACTTACAAAGCATCGGAGTGTGTGATAAGGTAAAAATGATTGAGTATTTTATAACTCTTACCACGCCATACAAAAAGAATTTTACGCAAGAAGAGCAGATTGAATTTTTGGAGTTGTTAAAATTTATTCAGTCTCGCGAGCAAGATGTCGGAATCTTAAGGGATAGTAAAAATGAAGAAGTAATGGAAAAAATCAGTTCGGAAGCCATAGAGAGGATAACAAAACATTATGAAAAATGGCACTGGACCCCGTACGGATATATCGGTCCGGCGTATAGCTTGCATCATTATTTAGATGAGTTGCGCGGCCAGTTGGCAGTGGAAAATGTTTCTGATTTGGTTAAAGAAGAATCAGCGCGTCATGATAAAATCAGATCGCAGATAGAGAAGCTGGAGATTGAAATCAAACTGCCAAAAAAATTGAGCCATTTGTTTCAAATCGCGCGGGATATAATTTGGTTAAAAGATTTTCGCAAAATGTGTTTTTATCACGGCCATTATGTTTTGGATAAGATTAACAGCGAATTCGTTCGGCGTTTGCATTTAAGTTTGCGTCAAATAAATCATGTTCCGGCGCCGGAATTTGAAGACGCGGTTTTGCGCGGTAAGTTCGACGAGAACGCAATCAACGAGCGAATATGTTATAGTTTGATGTGGTCGGATGATAAAACCGTCAAATATTATTATAGTGAAGAAGCCAAAAGGATAAAAAATTCTTTGGATATTGAAGAGGATAAATTACAGACCGATGAACTCGTTGGCGCTTGCGCCTGTCCTGGTTCGGCGCGCGGAAAAGTAAAAATCGTGAACAGCTTTGAAGACGTGCCCAAGGTTGAAAACGGCGATATAATGCTCGCGATTACCACCCATCCGGCGTTTTTACCGGCGATGAAACGCGCGGCCGCGATTATTACCGAGGATGGCGGCATTACCTGCCACGCGGCTATTGTGGCGCGAGAGTTCCGAATTCCTTGCGTGGTTGGGGTGAAAAAGATTTGTTCGGTGTTGAAAGATGGCGATTTGGTTGAGGTGGACGCGGGCAATGGGATGGTAAAAGTAATTAAAAAAATTTAATCTTAAAAAATATGGAGGACACAAAAATCACCCTGTTCAAGGGCAGAAAGGTTCGTCGGGTAATTCATAACGGAGAGTGGTGGTTCGTGGTGAATGACGTGTTTTTTGCCCTAACTGATACGCCGAATGTTAGTGATTATATAAAGAAATTTAGGCTAAGAGATGCAGAAATTAACAAAGGGTGGGGACAAATTGTCACCCCCCTTTGGGTGCCAACTGCAGGCGGTCGTCAACAGATGAATTGCGCTAACACAGAGGGGATATTTCGTATTGTACAATCTATCCCATCACCCAAAGCAGAACCATTTAAGCGGTGGTTGGCTCGTGTGGGGTATGAGAGGGTTCAGGAAATAGAGAATCCAGAATTAGCAACAAAACGCACTCGGATGTTATACAAATTAAAAGGCTATCCAGACAGCTGGATTGAAAAGAGAATGCGCGGTATCGCGATTAGAGAAGAGTTAACCGAAGAGTGGCAGAATCGCGGAGCGCAAACTGAACGCGATTACCAAATTTTAACTGCCGAAATTTCTAAGGCCACTTTTGGAATTACACCCAGTCAGTATAAGAAAGTAAAAGGATTGAAACGAGAAAATTTACGCGATCATATGGGCGATTTTGAATTGATTTTTTCCATGCTTGGCGAGCGGGCGGCTACTGAAATACACAGGAATGAAGATTCAAAAGGTTTACCAAAACTTAAATCAGACGCGAAGGCGGGCGGAGATATTGCCGGCGGCGCGCGGAAACAATTGGAGAGACGGCTTGGCAGGCCGATAGTTTCAAGAGATAATTTTTTGCCGCGTCCAAGAAGAAGAAAATTGATTAAACAAAAAAGGAAAACCGTTTATGATTAAGATTCATGCCAAAAACGACCCATGGATGCTCGGCGAAGAAATTCCGGACTGCGATTTATTTTTTTCTACTCTTTGGCTTTATTGTTTCACCAATGACTTCGTTAGAAACACCGGTCGGGCTTATGGTAAAATTTTAGCTAAGTTCACGGGCTACCATCTGTGGTTTTATTTTGGCGAAAAAGATTCGTTTGAAGTTGGTAAAAATATCGCTAATAGAATTATAAATGAGCCAGGCTATGCCGGAAAGATTAATAAAAATATTATAATTGAAGCGGATAAATTAAGGGCTTACGCGAAGACAATCCCGCAAAAAAATTTAGATAAATTAAGCAATAAAGCGCTTTGGCAGATTTATAAAATACATAACGAAATTCACAATCATTATTACACCTGGTGCTGGATTCCAGTGGCGGCGGACATGTTTCATAATAATTTGACTGATAGAGTTAAAGAGTATTTGCGCGGCCTCGGCGTTTCGGACGACAAACTCACTGAATATTTTATAACCTTGACACAGCCAACAAAAAAATCTTTGATTTTTATTGAACAGCAGGAATTATTAAGAATAGGAGAGAAAATAGAGAAAAACGGAAGAAAAATTACCAAACAGATTCAAAACGACATAAAAAAGCATTGGCGAAAGTATTATTACACCAAACATTTATGGGTAAAGGGCGAATATAAGATTGAAGATTATGAAAAACAACTGCGGGAGGTTTTAAGCGGGAAAGAGAGTTGCGGGGATATAATTAAAAAACAATCGCGAGAGTTAAAATTGTCAGCAATTAAAAAGAGGAAATTATTAAAAGAGTTGAAAGTAAGCAAACAATGGCAAGACGTTTTTTACGCGTTTGGCGATTTTATGGTAACAAAAATCTATCGCCGCTACGCGCAGATTTTCGCGGTTTATCAAATGGGAAATATATTGCGGGAGATTGCCAAGCGTTTTTATTTAACAGAAAAGCAGGTTAGATTTATGATGAAGGGGGAAGTGGAGAAAATGTTGTTAAAAGGCCGGTACGAAGAGCAGGAACTTTTGGCAAGGACAAAAATGTGCGTCTATTACGCGGAAAAAGGAATGGAGAAAGTTTTTGTCAAGAAAGAAGCCGAAAAGTTGCTGGCGCGGATTCAAAAAAAAGATTACACTGATATTAAGGAATTAAAAGGAGAAACGGCCTGCGCCGGCTATGTTAAAGGCAAAGTGAAAATTATTATTCGGGCGGAAGACATGAAAAAAATGAATGACGGTGATATACTGGTGTCAATCGCCACTGATCCTGATATTGTCCCAGCCATGAAGCGCGCCGCGGCGATTGTTACGGAGCAGGGCGGCGTCACTTCTCACGCGGCGATTGTTTCTCGCGAGCTGAACATCCCTTGCGTGATTGGGACGAAGATTGCGACAAAGGTGTTGAAAGACGGCGATGAAGTTGAGGTGGACGCAAACAATGGTGTTGTGACTAAATTACATTGATTTTTTATCATAGGTATGATAGAATAACATTAGATTTTTATCTGTCTCATATTTATCATGATACCAATAATATGATAAAACGTGATATTTTAGCCAAGATAATGCCATGGGTTGGCAAGGAAAAAATTTTGGTTCTTAAAGGCTCCAGACAAGTAGGGAAAACCACGCTTCTTAGACAGATTGAGAGCGAAATAAAAGGATGCCAACAAACGGCTGTTGTGGCCTATCTTTCTGCCGATGATTTAGATAATCGGCGCTTTTTTCAATCGCCAGACGCTTTGGAATTATATTTAAGACAAAGATACGGCTTTCCCGGCAATTTTATTTATTTAATGATTGACGAATTTCAGGCGATACCCAATGCCGGCATATTCTTAAAAAATTTGTTTGACCGCAATAAAAAGAATGTTCAGTTTATTGTCAGCGGTTCCAGCTCATTGGAAATCACAAAAAATACCGAATTTTTAACCGGCCGCGCTTTAAATTTTATGATTGAGCGCGTTTCTTTTTTTGAATATTTTAAGTATATCCAAAATTTAGATATTGAAGTTTTATCTATTGAGCGAGAAAAAGAATTGCGATTGTTTTATGATACTTATCCGCAAAAACTGGAAATGGCTTTTGGCGAATATTTAAAATTCGGCGGTTATCCGGAAGTGGCCACCACATCGGCGGTCGATGATAAAAAATTAATCTTGAGTTCTATTTCCAAAACATATATTGAAAAAGACATCATTAATTTTTTGAAGGTGGAAAATGTTGCCGGATTTAATTCTTTATTGAAATTACTTGCCGAACAAAGCGGTAAATTGGTTAACAAAAATGAGTTATCCAATACTTTGTCCATGTCTATCAATACGGTAAAAAAATACGCGGAGTTTTTATCCGGTACCTATGTGGTGAATTTTTTAAAGCCATTTTCCAGCAATTTGAGGATAGAAATCACCAAAATGCCAAAGGTTTATATTTTAGACCTGGGCTTGCGCAACTATTTGCTGGATTCATGGAATTCAGAGACAGTATCCGGAGATGGAGACGCGGTGGAGAATTTCGTTTATTTAACTTTGCTCGCCCGCCGCGATGCCGAGAGCATTCGTTTTTATCGCACTATCGGCGGGGCGGAAATTGATTTCCTGCTTGAAGAAAACGATGGTTCGCTGACTTCGTGCGAGGTTAAATACCGCGAGAAAATTTCTGGAATTCCGACTGCCATGAAAAACGCGAAAGAACGTTATCCGCAAAAAATAAAAAGACAGATTATAATTACCAAAAGAACCTTGCTTATTGATAAAGATGTTTGGTTTATTCCGGCTGTTCTATTGCCGTTCGTTAAGTGGTAGATTGGCAACATCCCACGCGGCGATAGTACATTCTATACTTGATGCACCTTGGTTATGGTCAAAAGACTATTTTACCAAAAAGGTGGTGCATCAAGTATAGAATGTACTCCCATTACAGATTATTGACAAAATTACATCTGAATGGAGTTACCTCGCAGGGCGAGGGTTTAGAGGACGCGGAAAAAAATTTACGAGAAGCTATTGAGTTGTACTTGGAAGACGCGCCGGCGGAAGAGTTTGAAAAATTCGTAGAACATCCTTTACCGAGTATAAATAAAAAATCCCCCATTGGGGGATTTTTTTCAACACTCAATTCTCAAAAGTTTTAAGGATTGGGTGTTGTGGCGGTCGCGTGTCTTTGTGAGACAGCGACCGCCGATTGGCAGGAAAGGGAGGAGGTGACTACATGCACCGGCGCTTGGACGTGGAAGGCGGCGTCCATGGCTTGGCCGAAATGAAGCGTGCAAAGCCGTACGAGTGATGGAGAACGACATCGAAGATGACCTCGACCACCTGTCCGCGATCGATGAGCTCGTCCGCGATCTGCAGGAGGTCGGTGCCGCGGAAGTCGCGCAGGTACCGCAGGACGATCTCCATGCGCGCCACGCCGTGGCTGATCACGAGGATCGTCTCGCCCGGGTGATCCGTCGCCATCTTAATGAGAGCTTCCGCGCCCTCCTCGGCCAGTTTGAAGAGCAGATCATGTAGGTCGGTGGTGCTGATGAGCTCTTTCGCCATGTTGGCGTCGGAGTCGTCCCCGTGGTTGGCGACAGCCGCGGCCTTGAGGGCTTTGACCGCCTCCTTGGGCGTGCGCGGGTCGGACTTGAAATCGCCCATACGGGGTTCCAAAGCCAGCGGCATGTCGGCGGTGCCGAGTCCTTCGCAGGTCGCGAGAGCCGTGGCCACGGCGCGAGGCAGGGGGGATAGGATCATCCTGTCCACCTTCACACCCGCACTGGCCAACTGACGGCCGATTTCCACGCACAGTCCGCGGTCCTCGGGGATCAGGACTTGGCTCCTGTGTTCTCCGTGTCTCTGGAACAATATCGTCGTCTTCATCTTTTGTCTCCTTGTCGAATATCCGGTCCAACCACCCTTCCAGACAATGTCTGGAAACCAAGGCAGTTGGATCCATAACTGGGGACTATTCTAATCCGCAACTATAGACCCAACTGAGCTTGGTTTTTTTATTCCCTTTCCTTGTAAAGAACATCTGTAGCTTTTTAAGGGTACTGGGCTAATTTAAGCCCTTTTCCTATATTCAGCTACAATAATATATTATACTACATTTTCTTGCTTTTGTCAATGGGTGTGGTGTATAATAAGCATTGATTTAGACTAATTAAAACAGATTTAAAAATATGCCTAATCATCTCAAATTCTTCTCCCACATCTCCAAATCCGATGTCGCCATTGCCGGCGGGAAAGGCGCGTCGTTGGGCGAGATGAGCAAAGCGAAGATTCCTGTGCCGCCGGGTTTTGTGGTTTTGGCCGGCGCGTTTGACAGATTTTTGGAGGAAACGGATTTGAACGCGGAGATTAAAGCGAGATTGAAAGAAGTTAATCCGGAAGATACTAATTCAGTAGACAAAGCCAGTAATGTTATCCGCGATACGATTCACGACCACGAGATGCCGAAGGATTTAGCAGAGGAGATTTTGAAGGCGTTTGATGAATTACGCGCAGAGCATGTTGCCGTTCGTTCGTCAGCCACGGCGGAGGATTCGGCAGTGGCGAGTTGGGCGGGAGAGTTAGAGACGTATTTGAATACAACAAGAGAGAATGTGGTTGAACGAGTTAAAAATTGTTGGTCGTCGTTGTTCACTCCGCGAGCGATATTTTATCGGCATGAAAAAAAGTTGATTGACCATTATGTTTCCGTCGCTGTTGTAATACAAAAAATGATTCAGTCGGAAATCTCCGGCGTTGCTTTTACCGTGCATCCTGTAACCGAAGACCATGATCAGATGATTATTGAAGCCGGATATGGTTTGGGCGAGGCGATTGTGTCCGGGCAGATTACGCCGGATAGTTATGTGGTGTTAAAAAGCGATATGAGTATAATGGATATTAATGTGGGGACACAGACGAGGAAGTTGGTGAGGAATGTGCGAACTTACGAAAAGAATACGAAATTACGAACTACGAAAATTAAATTTAAAAAGGATGAGGATTTGGCGAATGAGTGGGTGGAGTTGGGGAGCGATGGGGAGAAGCAGAAGTTGAGCGGGAAGCAGATTATTGAGGTGGCGAAAGTTTGCAAACGGATAGAAGATCATTATGGTTTTCCGTGCGATATTGAGTGGGCGATGGAGGGGGGGCGTATCTATATTACGCAGAGCAGGCCGATAACGACGCTGAAGAAGACGTGGGGCGTAGGGCGTAAGACATAGGAGATAGGAGTTTGTTAAGACATTCACGAAACAAGATTTGACAGAGCAAAAATGATCGGGGTATAATAGACGAGCTTTAATTGTAAAAAATATGGAGGATAACACTGAAAAAAATTTTGCTGATATCTTGGAAATAGTCAATTTTATCAAGGAACATGGCGCGACCAGTGATGGCTTATATAAAGTAAGAGATGATTTGAGAGTTGAGTTGAAAGGTGAAATAAACAGTTTAAGAAACGAAATGGAGCAGGGCTTTTCTAGTATGAGGTCAGATATGCGTTCTGAATTTGCGGAGGTAAGGCGAGAAATTGAGGCGATTAAACAGGAGTTAAAAAAGTTGGAAAAACGCACTGAAGAAGACGATAAAGCGACAATGGCTGATTACGTTTTGTTAGGCCGGAGAGTCAGACGTCTAGAAGGTCAAGTCAAGCAATTACTGCCAGCTTATTTTTAATTATATGGGGAAAATAATTACTTGCGATAGTTGCGGCAAGAGACAGAGTGGTTCAGATGAAAAAGAGTGGTTCAATATCCGTTTACAGACGGGTAGTTTTTCTATTAAGTTAGAAGGCACGGAAAAGAGTTTTCTTGATTTGGAATTGTGTTCTAAGTGTGGAAAAAAGGTGGTTAAAGCGGTGCTTAAGCAAATAAAATAGTTTTTTGGTATTGTAAAAGATTAGTAACAGGGCTATAATATACCCTGTTATTATTTTAAAAATTTTTATGGATGAGGGAATAAAGTTAAAATCATCGCGGCATTATTGGAAATTATGGCTGGTTTTGATATTGATAGCCGCGAGTTTCGGCGCCGGTTTATTTTTAGGTAAAGTTTGGCAGGTGAGAGATTTAGTCAGCAATGAGAAGGGTGGCGTTGAGATAACGAAAGTGCTTAATCTGTATTCAAAAAGCCGTTCATCGTCAGCTGATTTTGAGCAGTTTTGGATTTTGTGGAATAAAGTAAAAGAAAAATATGTTGACCAGCCGGTTGATGATGTCAAATTATTTTATGGCGCTTTGGAAGGCGTAGTGTTTGGTTTGGAGGATCCGTATTCAGTGTATTTTCCGCCAAAACAAGCGGAAGAATTTGCTGAAGAATTATCGGGCGAGTTTAGTGGAATTGGCGCGGAAATCGGAATTAAAGAAGACCAGCTGGTGGTTATCGCGCCTCTGGCCGGTTCGCCGGCGGAGAAAGCGGGGATAAAATCAGGCGACAAAATTTATTTGATTGACGGCGAGGAAACTTATGGTTTGGCTCTGGATAAGGCGGTGGCTAAAATTCGCGGGCCAAAAGGCACACCGGTGAAATTGACTATCAGCCACGATGGTTTGCAAGCCGTGCAGGAAATAACTATCGTTAGAGATACAATTATTGTGCCGACAGTAGTTTGGGAAGTTAAAAACAAAGACATCGCTTATTTGCGCGTCAGTTATTTTAATGATGACACTTGGGATCAGTTTGATAAAGCGGTGAAAGAGATAAAATTAAAATCACCAAAAGGCATTGTGTTGGATTTGCGCAGTAATCCGGGCGGTTATCTTGACACCGCCATCGCTGTTGCCAGCGAGTGGATTAAATCCGGAACTGTTGTTACCGAGAAGTTTAGCGCGGGCAGAGAAAATAATCACGCGACAATTGGCGCGCATCGTTTGCTTGGCGTCCCGACAACGGTTTTGGTTGACGGCGGTTCAGCTTCCGCTTCGGAGATTATCGCCGGCGCTTTGCAGGATTACGGCGCGGCAAAAATTATCGGCAGGAAAACTTATGGCAAGGGTTCGGTGCAGGATTTTGAGGTCTTGCCGGACGGTTCGGCGTTAAAATTAACAGTCGCGCGTTGGTACACGCCGAAAGATAGGCAGATTGATAAAGAAGGAATTGTGCCGGATGTTGTGTTGGAAAGTATGGTAGAGAGTGTTACGTCCACTGCTGGAGTGGTGGAGTATAAGGATTTAGGATTGGAGAAGGCGATTGAAGTGTTGTCAAATAATTAAATTGTCATTTCGAAAATCCCTCCCCCTTCACTAGGGGGAGGTTCGGGAGGGGGTCTCGCTCGCCAACCGCGACGAGACCTCACCCAACCCTCTCCTCTGCGGAGGAGAGGGAACTAAATATGATGAAAGGCGAGGTAATTCACGGCGATGGGGTGGGGAAGAAGTTGGGTTATCCGACGGCGAATTTGGATATTAAAAAAGAAAAAATAAAATTAAGCCCGGGGGTTTATGCCGCCCGGGCGGTTTTAAATGCTAAAAAATATAACGCCTCATTAGTCATTCAAGAAAAAGTCTGGAAAGTTGAGGTCCATCTGTTGGATTATGTTGGCGAAGATTTTTATGGCGCTTATTTGGAAGTTGCGGTAGTGGAGAAGGTGAGCGAATTGATTCCGTTTAAGACGGAAAAAGAGCTGATTGAGAAGATTGAAAGAGATATTAGAAAGGTAAGAGAGGTGTTATGAAAATCCCTCCCCCTCGTAGGGGGAGGCGAGGAGGGGGTTGAGTGATTTACCTCCCAACTGACCTCAAAACTCTCCTAAGAGCGAACAAGTTTAAAAAACAACGGCTATGGGTTACGCGAAATTATTGTTGATTTTTGTTGTTGTGAATTGAGGTTGATTGTAGAATTAGATGGTTCGGTTCACGAAGATGATGGTGTGTATAAAAAAGATTTAAAAAGAGAAAAAGATTTGGAAAAACTTAGTTATAAAATTTTGCGTTATAATAATCAGTGGGTTTATAAAGATATCCAGAGTATCTGGTGGGGCATAGTTGAAGAATGCAAGAAAAGAGTGGAAGAATTAAAACGAGGTTAAACGCCTCGTTTTTTGTTTGTTAATTCTAAATCCATCAGATTCTTGGTGGAAGTCGGGATAGTAGGCTAAACATTCTACCCCACCCTCGCCCTCCCCTAAGTGGGGAGGGGATTT
>Ga0156202_113_pt1 | contig 28105 bp, 27 predicted proteins | sample RifCSPlowO2_12_FD_107855 | JGI IMG/M metagenome (GOLD analysis project Ga0156202, IMG submission 107855) | Candidatus Magasanikbacteria bacterium RIFCSPLOWO2_12_FULL_43_12 | reverse complement strand
AATCAATGACTATATGTTTCCACAAAACTTCACCAACAAATCCCAAGAAGCTATCCAAAACGCGGCTAAGATTGCCGCAGAAAATGGTCAGCCGCAGGTTGACCCACCGCATCTTTTTGTTGCTCTTTTGGCGCAGGAAGATGGCGTGGTAGTTTCAGTTTTAAAAAAATTGAATGCTAACTTAAAAGAAATCCGCGACACAGCGCAGGGTTTGATTAATGCTTTGCCAAAACAGACCGGTCCCCTGTCCGGCGGCGGCATGGGGCAGATTATGCTCGGCCAGGCGATGATTTACATTTTTCAAAACGCCGGCAACGAGGCGAAAAAAATGGGCGATGATTTTATCAGTGTGGAACATTTGTTGTTAGCGTTTTTAACTAATAAAAATCCGGTTAGCGATATTTTATCACAGCAAAAAATTCAATATGATGATATTTTAAAAACTTTGGTTAAAGTCAGAGGTACGCAAAAAGTTGATTCGCCAGAGCCGGAAAGCAAGTATCAAGCATTAGAAAAATATGGAAAAAACTTGACAGAATTGGCGCGTAAAGAAAAATTGGATCCTGTTATCGGCCGAGATGACGAAGTTCGTCGCGTTATGCAAGTTTTATCGCGCCGGACAAAAAATAACCCGGTGTTAATCGGCGAGCCGGGTGTTGGCAAGACTGCGATTGTTGAAGGTTTAGCCCAAAGAATCGTGCGCGGCGACGTACCGGAAAGTCTGAAAGAAAAAGAAGTGATTGCTTTGGATATCGGCAGTTTGGTTGCCGGCACAAAATTTCGCGGCGAGTTTGAAGAAAGATTCAAGGCGGTTTTAAAAGAAACAATTGAATCAGCCGGAAAAATTATTTTATTTATTGACGAACTTCACACTATCATGGGCGCCGGATCGTCCGAAGGGGCGGTTGATGCCAGCAACATGTTAAAACCGGCGTTAGCGCGCGGCGAATTGCACACCATCGGCGCCACCACGCTTAAAGAATACCAAAGACACATTGAAAAAGACGCGGCTTTTGAGCGCCGTTTTCAACCGGTTTTGATTCAAGAGCCGACAAAAGAAGACACTATCGCGATTTTGCGCGGCATCAAGGAAAAATACGAAGTGCATCACGGCGTTCGCATTACTGATCCGGCGATTGTTTCCGCGGTGGAATTATCAACTCGCTATATTACCGACCGTTTTCTGCCGGACAAAGCGATAGATTTGATTGACGAAGCGACTTCCGCTCTGCGCATGGAAATTGATTCTATGCCTGATGATTTGGATAAAATGAAACGGAAAATGATGAAAATTGATATTGAATTGCGCGCATTGAAAAAAGAAACCGATGAAGAATCTCAAGAGCGGATGAATAAGCTGAAAGAAGAACTGGCAAATTTAAAAGAAAAAAGCAACGAGCTGGAATTGCATTGGCGCAATGAAAAAGAAATCATCACTAAAATTCGCGAACACAAAAAGGAAATTGAAAAATTAAAACAACAGGCAGATATTGAGGAACGCAAAGGCGATTTGCAAAAAGTCGCGGAAATCCGCTATGGCAAGATTCCACTGATGGAAGACGCGATTGTTAAAGACGAAAAAAGATTAGCGGAGATTCAAAAAGGCAGCGCGATTTTAAAAGAAGAGGTAACCGAGGAAGATATCGCCATGGTGGTTTCCCGCTGGACAGGGATTCCGGTCGCCAAAATGTTGCAGGACGAAGTTAAAAAACTCGCTCACACCGAAGCTGATTTATCGCGGCGCGTTATCGGGCAAGAAGAAGCGATTAAAGCTGTCGCCAACGCCATCCGCCGCTCTCGAGCCGGCATTGCTGAGGAAAAACGGCCAATTGGCTCATTCATTTTTATGGGTCCGACAGGAGTCGGCAAAACCGAGCTGGCGCGCGCGCTGGCCGAGTTTATGTTTAATGACGAAGATGCTTTGGTAAGGATTGACATGAGCGAATACATGGAAAAACACGCGGTCAGCAAAATGATCGGCTCTCCTCCCGGTTACATTGGTTATGAAGAAGGCGGACAACTAACAGAAATAGTCCGGCGCCGGCCTTATTCTGTGATTTTATTTGATGAAATAGAAAAAGCGCATCCGGATATTTTTAATATGATGTTGCAGATTTTAGACGATGGTCATCTGACTGACGCGAAAGGCAGACGGGTGAATTTCAAAAATACCGTCATCATCATGACCAGCAACATCGGCTCTGAAATGATTAATGAAATGCAACGCCGCGGTGATTTCGGCTTCGGCGATGGAAAAACTGCTTCAGGCAAGCAAAAAGAAGAGAAGATGAAAGAAAAAATCATGGAGGCTTTGCGCGAACGTTTCAAACCGGAATTTTTAAATCGCGTTGATGAGATTATCACTTTTCATCCGCTGAATGAAAAACAAATCCGTCTAATTGTTGATTTGCAGTTGGCAATCGTCGCTCGACGGCTATTAGAGAAAAAAATCACTCTTGAAATCACTGAACGCGCCAAAGACTGGCTGGCCAAAAAAGGCTATGACCCCAATCTCGGCGCCAGACCGCTTAAACGCGTGATTCAAACCGAGCTATTGGATAGGTTAGCGATGCTTATGATAGAAGGCAAGACTGTTGACGGACAGACTGTAAAAGTTGATGTTGATAAGGGGAAGTTGGTGATAAAGGTTTGAAAATCACAAATAATTCCTTCTCCTCTTATGCTTCGTTGTGAGCTCATCCGAACGGAGAAGGAACGAATTTTTATTTGCACAACAACCTTTGTAAACCGAACTAAACATGTTATAATTACTTCATGCGAAAACCAACTTGCTTAGCGTATTTTTTAATAGTTTTATTACTCGGGTTAGTCCTCTCCCCTATTTTAGTTTTTGCCCAGCAGGATTTTAATGCTAACTACCTTATTTCCGATGAAGAACTACAAAATTGGCAGAGTTTGGGGCGTTCGGAAATACTGTCATTTTTAAGAGATAAAGACGGTTATATCGCGGAATTAAAAACCGCGGATAAAGATGGTGTCAGTAAGCGAGTATCGGATATTATTTATAACGCCGGCAAAGAACACAAAATCAATCCAAAATATCTTTTAGTCAAACTGCAAAAAGAGCAAAGTTTAGTTACTGATGCCGACCCGACGCAAAAACAGCTTGATTGGGCGACAGGTTATGGTGTTTGTGACAACTGTTCAATGGATGACCCTTCTATTCAAAAACACAAAGGCTTTGGCACGCAAGTGGATAGCGCCGCGGGTATTATTCGCTGGTATTATAATAATACCGCTCTTGAACAGTGGGTTAAAAAGCCGAATCAGTTATACATTATTGATGGGCAAACAATTAAGCCTGCCAATCAAGCGACCGCATTTTTATATACTTATACTCCGCATCTGCAGGGGAATAAAAATTTTTGGGAATTATGGCAAAATTGGTTCGGGCAGGTTTGGCCGGATGGTTCATTGATCAAAAGCGCGGATGATCCGTCGGTTTATTTAATTGATAAAAATAAAAAAAGAAAAATCTCCAGTATGTCGGCTCTTATTAGCAGATTTAATCCAAAACTTATTTTGACTGTGCCGGCGAGCGAACTGAATAATTACGCTCTCGGCTCGCCGATTGATTTTCCCAATTATTCAATTCTGAAACAAGCTGATAATTTTTATTTGCTTGATTATGACGCGTTGCGTCCGTTTGCCAGCGCGGAATTGGTAAAAAAAATCGGGTATAATCCGGAAGAGTTTATTGATGTAACCGAACCTGACGTAAAAATTTTCGCTCTCGGGAAAATAATAACCGATGAAGCGATTGACGTCTCTGGAAAATTAGTGGAAGTCAAAGAGACGGAAGGATTGTTTTATCTCAAAAACGGAGTCATTTCGCCATTATTAAGTCCGTCGGTGGCGGAAACAAATTTTCCAGACTTGCAAAAAGAAAAAATATCTCTAACATCATTGCAAAAATACCAACAAGGCGATCTGGTTAAGTTTAAAGACGGTGTTTTAATCGGCACAAAAGCAACCGCGGAAGTCTTTGTAATTGAAAATGGGAAAAAACGACACATCCCTTCCGAAATGGTATTCAGCCGGATGGGATATGACTGGAATAATGTGGTTTGGATTGACCTTCTGACCGCTACCGCGCACGAAGACGGCCCGGAACTGGAATTACCGGCGAGATTGACAACTGAAAATATTACGGCTCAAACCGATACCGCGCCAGAGACTGACGGCGTGCAAAGTCCGATTGATAAAAGCAAAGGCATGTATGCCATATCAGAAGATAAAACGGTTTATATTGGCGATAAATTTTCCACTGGCGTAAACACTTATTTAGTGGCGGAATATGGCACGCAAAAGATTTTGGCAGGCAAAAACATTGACGCAGTCAGGCCGGCGGCTTCGTTTGTAAAAGTGCTGACTGCTTACATGTTGATGAAAGGGGGACTCAATCTGAACCAGTCAACAACCTTTGACAGCAAAAAACATTCGGCCGCTTATAATAATTTTCGCGCAGCCAATGGCGAAAAATTTCTTAACAAAGATTTGATGTATTCATTGCTTACTTCCTCAATCAACACGCCGGCGAGAATGTTGGTTAGTAATATTAAAGAAGAAGCAAGTTTTATCGCTGATATGAACGCGCAAGCCGCGGAATGGGGGTTGGGAAACACAAAATTTACCGATACTTACGGCTATGATTTAAAAAATGAAACAACGGCCAAAGAATATTTAACACTCTATGTTAATACGGAAAAAAATAGCGACGTGAGAAAATTTTTGGGCGCGAAAAATTATGAATACAACGAGTTGAAAGATTTGGACGGCAAACCGAAACATTATGACGAACATAGTAATTATCTTGTCAACAAAACCGGCCTCCCCTTCACAATTATCTCCAGCAAAACCGGGTATCTTGACGAAGCCGGGGCCGGTCTATCAATGTTAGTAGAGCGGCCGTCGGATAAAAAACGTTTCATAATTATAACTATGGGAAATCCTGACTACACCCATCGTTTTGATGAGCCTGAAAGGTTGGCTAAATGGGCCATTGAAAATTTTTAATTTGTAATTTTTAATTTGTAATTAATGATATGTCATTAGTTTTTGCCGCAATCGTTCCACATCCGCCTTTGTTAATTCCCAACATTGGCAAGGAGGAGTTGAAAAAAATTGATCAAACAAAAAAAGCTCTGGAACAGCTGGAACAAGATTTATACCTGGCAAAACCGGATGTGGTGGCAATAATTTCACCGCACGGATCCTTGTTTTCCGATGCTTTCAGCGTAAACGCCCACACCCATTTTATTTCAGGTTTTGAACAATTCGGAGATTTTTCCACCAAACTGGAATGGACTGGCGCGGATAGTATTGCCGCCCGTATCGCGCATCGCGCTAATCTGGAAAATTTACCGCTTCAATTGATAAGCGAGGAACATCTTGATCACGGTTCAACCGTTCCATTGTTTTATTTAACTCAACATTTTAGCAATCTGCGCGTTTTGCCGATCGGCTACAGCTCGTTGGACGCGAAAGCCCATCTGCGGTTTGGTGAAATTTTAAAAGATATTTTCATGGAAACTGAAAAACGCGTGGCAGTAATCGCTTCCGGAGATTTGTCGCACGGTTTAACCACAGAAGCTCCTGCCGGATTTAGCAAAACCGGCAAAGAATTTGATCAGAAGCTTATTGAAATGATAGAAACGAGAAATACTACCGGAATTTTAGGTATGGATCCAAAATTTGTGGAAGACGCTGCAGAATGCGGCTTCAGATCATTCCTGATTTTACTCGGCATTCTAAAAAATATGAATTACACTTTTAAAAATTATTCTTACGAAGGACCGTTTGGTGTCGGCTATCTCGTGGGAAATTTTGTGTTCTAAAACCGCCCTATGATTGCCAAGGTAATTCCGCTTCAACGCCTGCCAAAAAGATTGTCAATGTTTGATTATTTGGTTCCAGACGCGTTGACTGCGGAAATTCAAAACGGACAAATTATTGAAATTCCCTTTCGCAAGTCCAAGCATCTTGGGCTTGTTTTTTCACTGGCCGACATTGAAACAAATAAGTCAATAAAATTGGAGACGATACAAAACATCTTAAATCCCGTTCCCCTGCTTTCAAGCCAACAGATTGATCTATTGCTTGAATTAGGCGCATGGTACGGCATATCACCATCAAGATTAATTAAAATGGCCCTGCCGCCTTTGCAAAAAAATAAAATCAAAAAAATGCTTTTAAAAAAGATCAAAAACAGCCAAATAAAATCAGACCGAAAAACGAAAATCGCTTTTGAACAATACAAAGACGAATCAGAACACAGAACCCAATTAACAAAACACATAAAAAATCGGACTTTAGTTGTAGTGCCGGAAGTTAATTTGATTGACGAAGTTAAACAATTATTGCCGTTGAAATTGCAGGAAAAAATAGTCGTCTGGCATTCGGAATTAAGCGAAAAACAGCAGTTTGAGAATTGGATGCAGATTCGCAATCAGAAAAAAGAGATTATTATTGGCACCCGTAGCGCGATTTTTCTTCCGCTTGATGGTTTTAAATCAATTATCATTGACTACGAGCATGATGAAAATCACAAACACTGGGACCAAGCGCCGCGCTTTCACATAAAAGATATCGTGGAAAAATTAAATATTGCAAGCACTTTATTGTCTTTCTCACCTTCCGCCGCGACGTATTATCATGTCCATAAAAAAAATTACCGAGGCAATTTAAAATTAACCATAGCGAGAGACGCGCAGACAGTAGAAATGCACGCTGAACGGCTTAGTGGGAATTATGGCGCTTTAGCGGAAGAAACCAAACAAGCGATTACTGATGCCAAACAAGATATTTTTATTTATGTCAACCGCCTCGGCTTTGCCACTTCAGTCGGCTGTAATGATTGCGGTCATTTGGAAGAGTGTTTGAGTTGTAAAAACGCATTAGTTTATCACGAAAAAACTTTGACTTTACATTGCCACTATTGCCGAACGCAAAAACCGATGATTCTTGTTTGTCCTAAATGTCAATCTTCACTTACCAAGCTTTACGGCGCTGGCACGGAATTTATTGAAAAAGAAGTTCGTAGAATTTTAGGCGCGGATTCCCATAGAGAAATAATCCGGCTTGATAGTGAAAATTTTCCGTCTGAAGAAAACACGGAAAAATCACGAGTTATCATTGGCACCAAAATGGCTTTGCGCCGGATACGTTGGGACAAAACTGATCTGATAGTTTTAACAGACGTTGATCGGCAAATGAACATTCCGGAATATCTCGCGCAGGAAGAAGTCTGGCATTTGATTCATGAAGTTCTTTATCGCAAGCAAGCTGACGCGAAATTCATAATTCAAGCATTTGAAAAAACTAATTTAATCTGCCGATCGTTAACCGAGCCTGACCGCTTTTATCGCACCACTTTAAACTCCCGCCGCGCGCTGGGCTATCCACCGTATCTGTATTTAACCCGTTATTTTTATGGTAATTTAAACGCAATGGTAGCTCAAAAGGAAGCGCAACGAGTCGCCGCGGATATCAGGCAGGGGTTGACAAAATCGCAAAAAAAAATTATACTGCTGGGTCCGATTGAAATGCATCCAAAATTCTATCGCGGGCAATTTTGGTATGAAATTATCGCTAAATTGCCGGCAGACGCTTGGCAGGAAAATTTAAAATTTTTAAATCAATTTATTCCGGAAAACTGGAAGATTGATCCAAATCCGATTTCTATTCTGTCACCTTGACGAATAGAACACGGATGACACGGATTCAACGAATTTTACGGATCCGTGCGAATCCGTTTGATCCGTTCAATCTGTGTGCTATTCGCCAATATGTTGCAAATCATCACCATTCCAAATGAAATTCTGCTAAAACGATCCAAAGAAGTAGGCCGTGAGTTTGTGTTGTTAAAAAAAACACAGAAGCTGATTGAAGAAATGCTGGTTGTTATGAAGACCGCTGACGGAGTCGGTTTAGCCGCGCCGCAAATCAATGAAAGTATCAGGCTGTGCGTAATAAACCAGACAGCTGATAGTGTAAATCTTAAAAATGATTTGGTTTTGTTTAATCCGGTTTGGAAAAAAACTTCAATCAAAAAAGATGTAATGGAAGAAGGTTGTCTTTCGGTACCGAAAACTTACGGCAAAGTGAAGAGATATGTAAAAATAAAAGTTGACGCGCTCAATGAAAAAGGCGAACCAATGTCATTCCTCGCTTCCGATCTTCTCGCCCGCGTTATCCAACATGAGGTTGATCATTTGGATGGAATTTTGTTTACTGACAAGGCGAAAGATATTTATCAAATTGACCAGTTGTCATCCCCGTGAAGACGGGGATCTAGACATCAAACCCACATGAAAACCGTCTTTTTCGGCACGCATAATTTTGCCGCGACGATTCTAGAGGGAATTATAAACAACCCTCTTTTTGACATCCAACTTGTCATCACCCAACCGGACAAACCCGTCGGACGAAAACAAGAACTTCAAAAATCCCCTGTTAAACTCCTCGCTGAAAAACACGGTCTTCCAATCACTCAACCAGTATCTCTTAAATCCTACGCCCTACACCCTGCGCCCGAGGATATAGGACATATGACGTATGACGTAGGAATTTGCGCGCAGTATGGTTTAATAATTCCGGAAGATATTTTAAACGCGCCCAAACACGGTATCATAAATGTCCACACTTCTCTTCTCCCAAAATACCGCGGGGCGTCGCCAATTCAGTCGGCCTTAATCAATGGCGAGGAAGAAACAGGCGTCACTTTAATGAAAATGGACGCCGGGCTGGATACCGGGCCGATTTTGTGGCAAAAAGCGCTTAAAATTGAGCCGAACGATAATTACACCACCGTAGAGGAAAAGCTGGCTAAAATCGCTATTTTAGGCCTTACAGAGGCCATTCCGGACTATGTCGCCGGCACTTTATCCACAACCCCGCAAGATAACGCTCACGCATCAATCTGCAAAGAGCTGACTCGGGAAGACGGCAGAATTGACTGGTCCAAAACTGCGCAACAAATTTACAATCAATATCGTGGTTTGACCCCGTGGCCGGGAGTTTGGACAGTGTGGAATGATAAACGGCTTAAACTTTTACAAATTAACCCGTCAAACAAAACATTACAAACTGGTCAAGTGCTGGTTGAAGGTGATAAAATATACATTGGCGCGGGTGATCAAGCGATTGAAATTTTGGAATTACAGTTGGAAGGAAAACAAAAGACGTCGGCGAAAGATTTTATTAATGGATATAAAAGTATTGATAAAGTAGCATTGAGTTAGAATCATCTTTAAAAATCCCTCCGCATTCAATAGTATGCAAAAATTCCTCACCGACAAATCAATTTTTTACTCCAAACAAACCGTCGCCTTATTGGCGTTGTTTTTTATTATCCGCGTTGCTTCGTTTCTTTTGGTCGGGCACGAATTTTACCAAGGCGTTTTGGTTTTCTCACTTTTGCTGGTAATGGCGATTTTGTATTTCAAAAATCCGGAGTGGGCGTGGTGTATGTTGTTGACAGAAATATTTCTCGGCGGGTCAGGACACTATTTTGAACTCGCCGGATTATCCATCAGAACTCTATTTATTATCACTTTTCTCTTTCTCTGGCTCGCGCACCACTTTGGGCAAAAGCTTCTGCCGCAACGGTTGAAAATCCAGACTAATTTAAATTATATATTGATAGTACTTTTTGCCTCCCTGATTTTTGCCGCTGTCAACGGTTTTCTAAACAAAAACGACATCGGTAATATTATTCAGGATTTAATGCCATTCGGATTCTTGTTGCTTTTGTTCCCCTCTTTTTACTCTTTCAGCAATGAAAAAACCCAGCATTATCTTGTCAGATTAATCGCCGTGTTCATCATCGGCACGGCTTTGTTCGCTTTTCTGACTTTTGTCTTGTTTTCTTCACAAACACTTTTAATTCATCAGGATTTTTACAAATGGTTCCGCGATGTGAATGTCGGAAAAATTACCGACATGAAAACCGGCTTTTTTAGAATCGTAGAGCCGAGCCATTTGTTTATTGTTCCTATTATCCTTTTAATCACCTCACTGCGCATGCGGGCGGAAAAACATAACCGAATGTGGTGGGTGATGTTGATTTTAGCTATCTTTATTTTGGATCTGAATTTGTCGCGCGGATATTTTTTGGCTCTGGCAATCGGTTTGCTGGTGTTAAAGTATAAACACACTTGGAAAAAATGGTTTTTTGAATCATTGTCTGTTGTTTTGCTTATAATCGGCATATTCACCGCCACACACTTGTTCGCCAGTGGCGGAGTTTCGCCCGGTTGGGAGCTGTTGGGTTTACGCGTTAGAAGTTTCGCGTCTCCGGAAATTGAAATCAGCACTAATACCAGAATGATGATATTACCGCAAATCTGGGAAAAAATTAAAACTGCGCCCTTTCTGGGTGGTGGCTTGGGAAGCGAAGTGACATTTTTGAATACAGCAACATACGAAACAATTACGACTCAACATTTTGATTGGGGCTATCTGGAAATGTGGACCGAACTTGGGATCATTGGCGGACTGGCTTTGCTTGGACTGTATTTATTTACGGCCGTTTTGTTAATTAAAAAAATAAAAACCGCGCCGGATTGGCACGATTTTGATGTTGGCTTGCTGGCTGGTATTATCGCCTTATTGGTAATGAACGTTACTCTCCCCGCGTTGTTTCATGTGTTTGGAATTTTGTTTTTAGTTTTTGTTTTGACGGTGGCAGTGAAGCAGATGAATATTTTTGAAGGGATTATTGCGATTTTGTATAGAATCTTCAATAAATTAAAAATTGGGAAAAATCGTCCCCTCTCCTCGTAGGAGAGGGGTTGGGGTGAGGTCTCAACAAACGAATAAGACCTCATCCCTTACCCTTCTCCTAAAAGGAGAAGGGTATAAACAAATGTAGAAAATGCAAGCGCCGAGGTTCTCCAGTTCCTCGGCGTTTTTGCGGCCAGATTGGCCGCTGTGGCTAGCTCGCCACGATAGTGGGGCGGAAGAGTTCGCAGATTATTCCGTCGTCGTCTTTCAACGGCTCTCCGGTTGTAGGATGGACAGCGAAGATCGTGTGCCTTTCATAGCCACCCGCACCGTCGTCTGTCTGATGAACGAGTTCGTATCCACCAGGATGATGGATCGCGCGCGCCACCACCGCGTCTACGGCCTCCCTTTTGGGATTTGAATTCCCCATTCTGACATTCCTCCTAATTTAGGACAAAACGAAAATCTTGCCACCATGGCAAGATACAATTTAAACCAAATTTGTTAAAAAGTCAAATGGTGAAAGTGGATAACTAAATGCCGTGTTTATTTTGAATCACAATTTTTGCTTCTTCGTAATCTTGTACACGTTTTGAAATGAAGGGCAACCTGCAAAACGGTTCTTTATAACAAAAACTGGGCAGCCAGCGGCTCATTGTTCCTTGAGAGATAATTTTGAATAAAAATTCGTCCACCCACACACCAGTCTTTTTTTGTTCTGCCATCATCAGCCACAAATCCCAATCCTGAAAACGTTTTAAACTTTCATCCCACTCGATCGCGTCTTTTTTACGAATCAAAGAGGTGGAATGAATAAAATTTTGCCTCTTTAATTTTTCTATGCTAAACTCGTTGCTTTTTATTTGTTTTTTAAATTGAAAATTGAAAATTGTTTGAAAATTGAAAATTGAAAATTGAAAATTACAATAACTGTAGCTCGCTTCCGGATGTTTATCCAACCGCGCTTTTAACTTCTCCAACATCTCCGGCTCGGCAACCACGTCCGCGTCCCAAAATATCACAAACTCCCCCCTCGCCAATTCCAGTCCCCTATTTCTCGCCGCCGGCGCGCCTTTGTTTTCCTGTCTGACGAATTGTATTGGCGTATCAATTAAAAATTGAAAATTGAAAATTGAAAATTTCGTCTTGCTCCCATCATCCACAACAATCACTTCTAAATTTTTGTAAGTTTGTTTAGCAATCGAATCCAAAGCCAGACGAAGCTCTTTCGCTTGGTTGTAAACAGGGATGATGATGCTAATCAGTGGTTGCATAGATTTTTTTGAAATACAAAATGACCGGATACAAAATCATTTGTATGGCGATGAAACTATAAACTGCAATATAATTATTGAAATAAATACATACTGCAATTACGCCCATCATTATTAGCCGACCGACGTTCAAAAAAAGTTCACGAGAAATCCAAGTGATTGGATTGGCGGCTTCTTTTTTGTCCAGCATCACATTGCCCCGTATCGGTTCCATTAAACTCAACAAAGCCTTTAATAACAGCGCCAAAGCGAAAAAACCCAAAAAACCTTTGACAAAAACAAAAGAGAAAACCACTCCGGCCGTTATGAGAGACAGCGGCCAAATAAAAACCGTTCTTTTCTGCCATTGGTCAGAAATCCGGGCCATCGGCAGCGCGACAACTATTCCCGCCAGCGCGGCGACGGATAAAAATCTGCCGAAATTTAATTCGGTAGTGATATATTGCAACGAAAAAACCGTCACGACTATCAAACTTGTCTTGTGCAGAGAGCCGTCAATGATGGACAGTGTCCTTAACCCGCGGATATGAGTCAAAACTTCTTTAGTGGTGTATGAATATTTTTGACGCTCAACAAACCTTGTGAGATACGCGGCAGACAATAAGATAAGCCCAGTGCAAAAAATAAAAATCCACAACGGAAATTTAGCCAATACAAAGCTTCCAATCAGTGGCGCAACCAATCCCGTCACGATTCCTATCGCCCAGTATGTTGTAATATGTTCCAGATTACCGCCTTTAAAATTTTTGAAATAAAGAATGTTATAAGGCGCGAAAAACATTATTACACCCAAGCTATACACTATTGTATATGGAAACAGAAGCGCGGTCGCCGGAAAAGGCAAAAGTAAAATTAACATTCCAGCTACTATCAACAGATACCCTGTCAGAATGGTCCTGCGAGAGAATAAAGTTCTTCTAAAAAGCAAATACGCGACTATTAGAGAATATGAAAAAAATTCAGCTAAAAATATCTGAAAAAACGTGACGTCTTTTTTAACGAAGTAAACGAACAGCACGGATGTAAATCCAAAGGTGACAAAAGCCAACAGCACCTGCAACCACCAAACTTTGAAATTTTTCTGTAACCATTGATCCATATTTTATAATAACGGCAACCATTCGTTTAAAGTCCCGTTAGGGACGTCCGATAGTAGCCAGGCACTTTAGTGCCTGGAAAAAACACCCGGTATCACCAAGTCCCAGAGGGACGGCACAAGTGTACCAAATACCTTTTGTGTCGTCCCTCTGGGACTTTTGAGATTTATTTTACACCTTCCAGGGGCTAAAGCTCCTGGCTACTATCATCCTGCCCCTACGGGGCGGAACGATTAAATCCACTTCCCAATCACCTTCAACTGATTCCCCCACTTAAAATCCGATTCCAATCTCATTCTTGCGTTCATGCCAAGAGTTTTGGCGTATTCTTCGTTTTTCAACAATTCAATAATAGAATCAGCCACAATTTTGTCGCCTTGATAAATATCAACCACCAAACCGGTTTGGCCGTTCAAAACCGCTTCTTCCACGCCGCCGCTCCGACCGGCAATTACCGGCAAACCGGCCGCGGCTGATTCAAGAAACACCAGACCAAGCCCCTCTTCTCTGCCTTCGTCAGGATGTGTTAGCAGTACAAACAAATCGGCGAGATAATAAAACTTTTTTAATTCAGCATGCGGAACTATGCCGATATAACGAACCACATTTTGCAGAAAATTTTTCTGAATTTCTTTTGAAATTGACTCGCGTTTTGGCCCATCGCCGATTACCAACCAAACTAAGTTTGACACTTTTTCCAAGACTTTCGGCAAAATTCTAACTAAATGCGGATAACCCTTGCCATCATCCATGCGCGCGATGGTTAAAATCACTTTTTTGCCTTCCAAAGCGTATTGGGATTTTAATTTGTCAATTACTTCGCCGGCTGGCGCTTGATAAAAATCATTATCCGGACAAGGATACAAAACCAAACTTTTGTTTTGAAATTCCGGCCAGACGCGCAAAAATCTTTGACGCAGGCTCGCGCTGTTAAAAATAATTGCTTCCGCCTGGTTGACCACCGACCGCATGCGATTTTTTTTCCAATTTGAACGCGAAGCCGCGAGCACATCCGTGCCGTGGGAAAAAATTAAAAATGGCGCGTGCTTGAATTTTTTAATCAGCCGAGCGACATAGCCGACCGGCAAGACATGATGCAAATAAATAATATCAATTTTCTCTTTGCGCGCCAGCCAAAACACGTGCCAAAACAATTTCAACCAGCGAGGCCAGATAAACGACGGAAAATAAAAATTATGCCGGACCACTTTAAACGCGCAGTTTGCGTCAAATTCTTTCGCTTGTTTGTGTTTTGTCGCTAACACGATGACTTCCTCTGGTTTTAGCGCCGACGCGAATTGATAAGTGTAGCTGGCAATGCCGCCGATTTGGGGCGGAAACTCCATTGTGATTATAAGTTTCTTCATATAATTTTATTTTTTTATTAATAACAGTCCCTCTTTAACCTGCGCCACAGTTAACGCTCGAAAAGCAAAAAGCGTTGTTATATAAATAATCGCGCCGACTAAAATCGCGATTATATAGCCGAAGGAAATATTAACTAAATAAACTACTGCTCCCATAACACTCGCGGCGAGCAGTATTTGCCCGAGAGATTTAAACAAAAACCAATGTGATATCGTGATTATCCGCGGCACAATGATATAACCCCAAGCAGTTAAAACAAAATTTCCCGCTAACGCCGAAACTGCGGCGCCAACAACGCCATAGCGAGGAATTAAAAAGAAGTTTAAGGCGATATTTAAAATCATCACAAAAAAAACAATCGCAGTTTGCGTCGCTTGTCGATTGCAAGCGTTCAAAAAAGCGCCAATGGGGAAACTAATATAAGAAAAAACCAATCCCGCCAACAAAACTTGCAATGGCAAAATTGAATTAAGATATTCCGGCGTGTAAAGTGACAAAATAATCGGTTTGGCTAAAATTCCTATACCCACAGCAATTGGCATAACCACTAACAACAGATATTTAATCCCTTGCTCATAAACTAACGCTAATTTTTGCTTGTCAGACGCAAAGTACTCGCTGAATTTAGGATATAACGCCGCCACCAGCGCCAACGGAATAAATTGAAACGCGTAAGTTATTTTATAGGGAATACTATACCAACCAACCGCCACGTCGCCGGCTAATTTTGATAACAAAATAGAATCCGCGTATGAATAAACGCGGGCAAAAACCGCGGCCAAGGCGAAGGGAACCGCGATTCGCGCGAAAAATTTCAGCGCTCCTTTATCCCAATGGGGGGTTAATTTAATTTGAAAATTTCGATATAAAACCGCACCGGCATAACAAACATTCAAAAAACTGGGGATGGTAAAAGCAAGAATCAAAAAAATAAGCGGCAGGCCTAAATATAAAAAAGTTGTGCCTAAGATTAAAGTCAAAAATTGGCTGGCTGTAATTGCCAACGCTTCGTATTTTAAATTACCCAACGCGCGCAAGACACCATAGATTGATAGATGTAAAGAATCAAACAGCATCGTGAGACCGGATAAATAAACTAGATGTTTTGTTTCAATCGGATATCCCATCAGGTTAATTACCGAAAAAACCGCCAAATAGCTCAAACCGCCCAAAAAAATCTTAGCAAACAGCACGCTGGAAAGATATGTTTGCAGTTTGCTCTTCTCCCTTGCGCCTTCGCGAATCAAGACGTTGTTCAGACCAAGATCAACCAGGACAACGAAGATGGTCGTAAAAGATAGAGCAAAAAAATACTTGCCGGTGTTCTCCGCGCCGATATTTCTGGCTAAAATCGTAAAATAAGCGAAAGAAATTATCTTTTGCCCAACAGACGCTACCGTCATCCACACGGTATTGTGAGCGATGGATTTGCCCATAGTTGAGTATATTTTACCTGAAAATGCGAGAAATGACAATGTAAGACCGCCGACGAGACCTCACCCAACCCTCTCCTCTGCGGAGGAGAGGGAACGATAAAAAACCGCCTTTCGGCGGTTTTCGTGTGATGAAGTGATGTGATGATGCAGTGATAAGGTGTTTACCGCTTTCTCCACTGATGTCCTCGGCGAGCGCGATGCAAACCGAATTTCTTCCGTTCTTTGGCTCTTGAATCTCTGGTCAGAAAACCTTCGGCTTTTAAAATCGCTCTAAAATCCTTATTCCACTTCTCCAGCGCCCGCGCGATTCCGTGTCTAACCGCTTCTGCCTGTGAAGTTATGCCGCCGCCATTCACTTTAACGCTTATATCAAAACTTTTTTCCTTGCCAACCGCTATTAGTGGAGAAAGCGCCTTATCAATCCAATATTTAATTTTAAAATAACCGGCCAATGTTTTTCCATTTACAATTATTTCTCCTTTGCCCAAAACCAACTGAACACGCGCGGTTGATGTTTTACGTCTGCCCAAAGTTCTGATTAAATCCTCCTGTTTTACTTCTTTTTTTTCTACTTTCTCCACCATAAAACAAAATTATTTTTTGAAAATTAAACGCTTCATCAAACCAACGCGTTGATTATTTTTTGGCAACATGCCGATAACCGCGCGTTTTATCACCTCGCAAGGATCTTTCTCAAAAACTTTTTTCATCGGCACGCGCTTAATTCCACCCGGGTGCATAGTATGATGATAATAATCTTTCTGCACAAACTTGCGGCCGGTAAACTTCACCTTTCCCGCGTTTAAAACCACCACGCAATCCCCTTCATCGCGGCAAGGATCAAAACTTGCTTTATTTTTTCCGCGCAAAATTTTGGCGATTCGCGCCGCCAATCTTCCAACCGCCTGTTCGGTGGCGTCAATCTGAATGTGGTTTCTTTTAACTATCATATTTCAAACTATCAAACTAATTCAATCCGCGCCATTAAAGCCCCGTCATTCTTGCGCGGAGGCAATTTAATGACGCGAGTATAACCGCCTTGGCGATCTTTATATTTTGACCCAACCTCTTTCACTAATTTATTAATCGCTTCATCCGTGTATAAAACAGCTTGAATTTGTCTACGAGCGGTTAATCCATCAGCTTTCTTTGCGATTGTTATCAAAGGCTCAATCACGCCGCGTAAAGCCTTTGCTTTTGCCTGGGTGGTGCGGATATTCCCATGTAAAATCAAACTCTGCGCCAAATTACGAAACATCGCTTCACGGGGTTTTTTCTCTCTGCCTAAAGTGATTTTTTTCTTATTATGTCTCATAATTACTCTTATTTTTTAGCCGGTTTTTTCGCCTTTTTTATCTTTTTAGCTTCTTTAGCTTCACTTTTCTCATCTTTTTCCACTTCTGCTTCATCTTCTTCGTTTTTATTTTCTTCTTCCACGGCAACCAGCTCTTCATTTACAACTTCCGAAAGGATTTCGTCTTCATTGCTTGCTTCTAAAATCAAGGCAAAATGATCCATCAGCACGTTAACCGCTTGACGCACCGCTTCTTTTGGACTAATCGTTCCATTTGTCTCAATAGTAATCGTCAATTTTTCGTAATTCGTAACATCACCGACACGAGTTAGATCAACCTTATAACCAATATCGCGAATCGGCGTGTATAAGGAATCAATCAAAACCGTGCCAAGTTCAGAGATAACATCTTTCTTTTCTTCCACCGGCACATAGCCGCGTCCTTTGCCGACAGTAACTTCCATTTCAATTTTAATCTTGTCATTGGTAATTGTGAAAATTTTCAAATCAGGATTGGCGATTTCCACATCGGAATTTTTTTCAAAATCAGCCGCCGTCACTTCGCCTTTGCCTTTTTTTTCTAACTTTAATATTACCGGCTGATCGGAAAAACTTCGAACGGCCATCTGTTTTAAATTCAAAATTATTTCGACAATATCTTCTAAAACTCCCTCAATCGTGGAAAACTCATGTTGCGCGCCTCTTATTTTAACCGACTCAACGGCCGCGCCCGGCAAAGAGGACAACAGCACACGGCGCAAAGCGTTCCCCAGTGTAGTGCCATAACCCTGGTGGCAAGGAGTAATAACAACTTTGCCGATATTTAGATTATCGGTCGAGCTGAACTCAATTGAAGATGGCAGAAAGATTTTTTCCATATAAATAAACTACATTGAAAAATTATCTGGCTGAATAGTACTCAATGATTAATTTTACATCAAAAACTTTCTCAAAATCTATTTCACCCGGCTGGTTTAATATCTTGCCGATCAAAGTGTTAGCATCCATCTTTAGCCAAGACGGCTGATCAACTTTCAACAATTTCTCGGTCATGCCGGTAAAAATAATTTTCTTCTTCTTATTTTCTTTTAGAGAAATTTCGTCTCCGACGCCCACGATATGGGAAGGCACATTTAAAGGCTTCCCATTCACTTTAAACATTTTGTGGGATACCATTTGTCTGGCTTGCGCTCTAGTAACCGCAAAACCAAGGCGATAAACCACATTATCCAATCTCATCTCCAACATTCTTTGCAAATTCACGCTGGAATCGCCCTTTAAAGTTGTTGCTTTGTCCACATAACTACGGAACTGCCTTTCTCTGATGCCATAAATAATTCTGGCTTTTTGTTTTTCTAAAAGCTGTTTGCCAAAACCGGTCGCGGCTTTCGGGCGCTTGCCCGGGCCGTGCACTCCGGGCGGCTGGCTTAAACGTTTGGCAACCTTGGTCGGATTTGTCTTCAAACCCAAGTCAACACCGAACCGTCTGGCAATTTTATTTTTCGGACCAATATATCTTCCCATATGAGAATTACGAAGCTATAAAATTTAAACTCTGCGTCTTTTTGGCGGGCGGCAGCCATTATGCGGAATTGGCGTAATGTCTTTAATTGACAAAACTTGAACGCCATTCGCGTTAAAACCGCGGATCGCCCCTTCTCTGCCAGCGCCAATACCTTTAATAAATACGTTCACTTCTCTAAGACCGCATGGCGCGATTGAATCAATCACTTTTTTGACAACCTGTTGAGCGGCATAAGGCGTCGCTTTTTTAGGCCCCTTAAAACCAGTCATGCCGGCGCTAGCCCAACCCAACACATCGCCATTTTGATCAGTGATAGTAACAATTGTGTTATTAAAAGATGCCTGAATATAGGCGCGGCCATGCGAGACCTGTTTTATTGTTTTCTTCTTTTTTATGATTTTTTTAGTGTCTTTATTCTCTGCCATATAATTTATTATGTCTTCTGCGCGGACATTTTTCTGCCGCTCGGAGCGATGTTGCGCTTGTTGCCTCGTACCGTGCGGGAGTTTGTCCGCGTCCGCTGGCCTCTGACCGGCAAATGCTTGGCGTGGCGGCTGCCGCGATAACATTTAATATCTTTCATCCGTTTGATGTTTCCCGCGACATCACGCCGTAAATCACCTTCAGTTTTATACTGTTTTTCAACAATGGCGCGAATTTTATCTTCCTGCTCTTGAGTCAAATCTTTAACTCTGATATTTTCATCTATTTTTACAACCGCTAAAATTTTTTTCGCCAAAGTCGGACCAATGCCATAAATATATGGCAGGCTGATAACAATTTTTTTCTCACGTGGAATGTTTATGCCTGCGATTCTCATAAATAAAATATTAGCTATGCGGATTTTTTGCGCTGTTTAGTTCCTTGGCGCTGTTTGTGGCGCGGATTTTCACAAATAATATAAACTACCCCGCCGCGGCGGACTACTTTGCATTTTTTACAACGTACCGATACACCTGCTCGTACTTTCATATAGTAGAACAAAAAATACCAACCACTGCCGCGATATCAGCGTCCGACAGTCTCTTCACGCGGACATATAACCGTAAGCATGAAGGAGGTCAGACTACACCGCACTGGTTGATACTCTTTAATTTAGAATCGGTAAATTATCCGACCCTTGGATAGATCATAAGGTGTCATTTCCACTTTTACTTCATCGCCCACTCCAAGACGGATATGGTTAATCCGCATCTTGCCTGACAAGTGGCTGATCACCTCGTGGCCGTTTTCCAATTTAATCCTGAATTTCGCGCCGGGCAACAATTCTTCAATTGCGCCGCGGACTTCAAGAACGTCGTTCTTGGCTGTCATGGGTAGGAAATTAATCTGGCGCTATTTTACAGTAAAGCCAAATATCTGTCAAGTAAAATAATCCGCCGGATGTGAATAAGTTTCTTTGCTTAATTTAGCTGATTATTCGATATTAATGATTTTAAACGATAAACCCAGTATTTATAACTCAAAAAATTCCAGCATGTCGCCAAAATAATCGTGCCAATTCTGACTAATCTGTAATCCCAACCCAAACGATGATTAAAAAAATACATTGTTGTTATAGAAACCGCGTAGTTGAACCCCACTAAAGTCAAAAAACGGACAAGTTGGCGATGATCTAAATCGCGATTATCAAACGACCAATACTTGTTTAACAAAAAGACATAAGTAATTATAAAAACCTGATTAGTTACCACGGCCGTAATCGGCTGCCAACCAAAAACTTCTTTCAACAACATCAACGAACTCATGTCTAAAATAAAGGCGGAAAAACCAACGCAAAAATAGCGGATGAATTGGTGGCGAAGCGACCAAGCGTGGGCGACGATTTTTTTAAACATAAATCTTACAGAGTTTACAGCAAATTTCGTCATTGCGAGAAACGAAGCCGCAGCGGAGTGACGAAGCAATCCAGTCGTCATAGCAATGACGTAAGAGTATAACAACAGTGTGGATTGCTTCGTCGTCGCGCGAGCTCCTCCTCGCAATGACAGCCCCATTACCTCAGCACCGCTTTAATCCGCCTCACTCCCGCGCTGCTGGCCTCTTCTTTGGTAATTTTAAATTGCCCCAAAACGCCGGTGTGCTCAACATGCGGACCGCCGCACAACTCCACGCTAAAATCTCCTATTTTATACACTTTAACAATGTCAGGATATTTGTTTGGGTCAAACGACACTTTAACGGTTTTTAACGCCTCGTCTCTTGGCATTTCAAGCATCTCCACTTTTATGTCTTCTTTTATTTTCTTATTAACCAAATCCTCAACTTGCTTTAATTGTTCTGTTGTCAATTTTTCCGCATAATTAAAATCAAAACGCAATCGTTCCGCTGTAATATTGCTTCCCTTTTGAAGAACCCCCTGCCCTAAAACATTATTCAACGCCGACAGAAGCAAGTGCGTGGCGGTGTGGTATTTTGTCTCTATCTCACCTGTCCCCGCTAGCCCGCCTTTGAATTTTTGTTCTGATCCCATTCGGGAAACTTCTTGATGTTTTTTATATTCTTTTCCAAATTCTCGTTTAAACTCTTCTGCATCAATCAACAGGGCGTGTCTAGCGAGCTCTTCATTGATTAATTCCAATGGAAAACCATAGCTTTGATACAAATCAAAAGCTTCTCGTGGTGTAACCACATTAATAGTAAACCGTGATCTTGCTATTGGATCACTAGGTGGCCATCTTACCGCCGTGGCAGTATCCATCATTTTTAACTTTTTATTTATTATCCTATCTATCTCTTTAATCCCATTTTCTAAAGTACTCCTAAACTTACTTTCTTCTTTGTTTATTTCCTCCAAAACAAAATTTTTATTCTTTTCCAATTCTGGATAAATTCTGACAAATACTTTAATCGTCTCCTCGGCAATCCGCGAACAAAAATTATTTTTAATTCCCAAAGTTCGACCGTGACGAATAGCGCGGCGAATTAATCGACGCACGACATATCCTTGTTCAACATTGCTCGGTCCGACGCCACGATCATCTCCCACAATCATCGTTGTCGCGCGCAGATGGTCGGCGATAATCCGCATTGAACGCCTTATTTCCGCGCTTCCAGCATATTCGTGGCCGGAGATTTCCTCAATTTTTTGAATTAGCGGCCAAAAAGTGTCCGTTTGAAACACATCAGCATAGCCATTCAAAGCCACTAGTGTCCGCTCCAGCCCCATTCCCGTATCCACATTTTTCTGTTTCAGCGGTTCATAACTACCATCAGGTTTCTTATTATATTGCATGAATACATTGTTCCAAATTTCCAGCCAGTTAACTTCATCATTGCCCGGATTACTGCCAGATAGGGGAAATTCTGACTCTCCCACCCAATAAAACATTTCCGTATCCGGACCACACGGACCGGTGGCGCCAGCAATCCACCAATTGTTTGTTTTGGGTAGTTTAGCGATTCGCTCTTCCGGCATGTCGAGTCCAATCCATATGCTGTATACCTCTTCGTCAAAACGTGCATCCGCGTCTCCGACAAAAACAGACACCGCCAGCTTTTTCGGATTTAACCCTAACCATTTTTTATCAGTCAAAAATTCCCAGGCCCACTCTATCGCTTCTTTTTTAAAATACGCCCCTAGCGACCAATTCCCGAGCATTTCAAAAAAAGTTTCATGCCGATTATCCCCCACTTCGTCGATATCCTGCGTGCGTATGCACTTTTGACAACTTGTTAATTTATCGCCAGCAGGATGTTTTTCTCCCAACAAATAAGGAACCAACGGATGCATTCCGGCAGTGGTGAAAAGAATCGTCGGATCATTTTCCGGAATCAAAGAAGCGCTCGGAACAACCGCGTGGCCTTTTGACGCGAAAAAATCAAGATATTTTTGGCGAAGTTCGACAGAGGTAAACATAGCGACTCGCAAATTTTACATTTTGATATTTAAATTTTCATTTCAATCACTCCGCCACCCAAACATTCTTCATCTTTATAAAATACCGCGAACTGCCCTGGCGTTACCGCCCGTTGGGGTTTATCAAATCGAATCACCAGTGATGCAGTGGTGAAGTGATGCAGTGGTGAAGTGATGACGCATTTCTGCAACGGCTGTCTGTGTCTCAACCTCACCATACATTTTAACGGAAACTTTGGCGGCTGTCCAGCTATCCAATGAACTTTACCAATTTTAACCTCTTTTTTATATAATAAAGCGTCGTCTTCGCGGCCAACAACCAATTCATTTTTCTTGATATTTTTTTCCACCACATACAACGGCTCATTATCAATCTTACGTCCTATGTCATATGTCCTAAGCCCAAAATGTCTTTGTCCTATTGTATAAAACGCCAACCCTTTATGTTCCCCAACCACTCCCCCATCTGAAAAAACAATCTTCCCTGATTTGCTTCTAATCTTCGTCAGTAAAAACTTCTCCATTGGCACCTCGCCGATAAAACAAATTCCCATGCTTTCTTCCTTTTCAGCGGTTGGTAAATTAAATTCACGCGCCAGTTTTCGGACTTCAGACTTCCGATATCCGCCAAGGGGAAATAAAACCTGCTGCAGTTGCTCTTGCGATAATTGATGAAGAAAATATGTTTGATCCTTATTTTTATCCTCTGCCTGTGTGAGATAATATTGGATATTTGATATTGGATATTTAAGATTTGTTTGTTTCTTGTTTCTTGTTTCTTTAGCGTACGCATAATGTCCAGTAGCTAATTTTGCATATCCCAACCGCTTTGCCGCTCGCAACCACACTCCAAACTTTATAAACTTATTGCACATCACATCCGGATTCGGCGTCCGGCCGGTTCGGTATTCTTTAAACATATAATCCGAAACTAACTTTTTGTATTCTTTTTGAAAATCCAATTTAATCAATTTAATTCCAAGTTTAGCCGCAACTCTAACAGCATCTCTATAATCCGACACCCAGCACTCGCTATTAGTTTCATTAGCATCCATTCGTATATTAGCATTATAATTAACCGCAAACATTCCTGTCACATCATAACCTTGCTTTAACAACAAAGCGGCGGCCACGGAAGAATCCACGCCGCCACTCATTGCCACCAATATTTTTTCTTTTTTTTTCATACCAGCCTCGGAAACAAAATCCCGCCTTTTTTTATTTTCGCGCCGAATTTTAGTCTGCCTTTTTCAATTTCTTGTTCTAAAGAATTTATTTTTTCAACCTCAACTCCGAGCTGTGATAAAATGTTGCCGGCAGTCTCTGGAATAATAGGCAACAGCGCTAAAGCGATCTGACGCAAAGATTCTGATAGATTGTAGAGCAGGGCGGAAATATCTTCGCCTTTTTTCGCTTTCTCCCATGGTTTTTCTTTGGAAATTAAAGTATCGCACGCGGCTACATATTCATTAATCAGACTAACAATTTCATCAAACTTATAATTTCCGAACATTTCATCATACTTTTTCCAAAAATCAACCCTCACAACTTCATTTTGTTTTTTATCCTCTTTGGGGATTTTCCCATCGCGATATTTCTCCACCATTGTCAAAATCCGCGAAGTTAGGTTGCCGACCCCGTTTACCAAATGCGCGGTGTAAAATTTTTCAAAACGTTCAACACTAAAATCGCCATCATCATCCGGCGGTAAAGCGCCGAGTAGAAAATAACGAACAGCGTCAGTGCCATATTTTTCAACCAGAACAAACGGATCAACCACATTACCGAGCGATTTACTCATTTTCTGCCCATCAAAAGTGATAAAGCCGTGGATAAAAATCTGTTTGGACGCCGGCAAACCGGCAGACATCAACATTGCCTGCCACATCGCGCTTTGCTGGCGCAAATTATCTTTCCCCGCCACCTGAATTCCGGGCCAATATCGACAATAGCCGCAACTATTGTCGTCCCGAGCCGAGCCAAGGGATCCATTACAATTACAAGGCCAACCAATAGTGGAAATATAATTTATCAGAGCATCAAACCACACATACATCACCTGATCTTTATCCCCTGGTACTGGCACACCCCAAGGCATTTTCGCTTTTAATCTGGAAATGCTAAAATCCTGCAAACCCCGCTCAACAAAATTGGTTATCTCCCGCAACCGATTGTGTGGAATAACAAAATCTTTTTGCGTCCGATAAAGTTCCAAAAGCTGTGCTTCATATTTGGAAAAACGAAAAAAATAGTTTTCTTCTTCAATTAATTCTATATCCAAATTGGGATGGACCGGACAGTCGCCATTAACCAATTCCGAATCGGTTTTTTCCAGCTCACAGCCGACGCAATATTTAATTTTGTAATTTTTTTTGTAAATATCTCCATTTTTAAAACATCGCGTCCAAAATTCCTGCGCCGCCTTCATGTGGTGTTCATCAGTCGTGCGGATAAAATTAGTATAACTCAAATTCAACGCCTGTTTTAGCGCGTCAAATTTCGCCGCGTATCGATCGCAATACGCTTGCGGGTCTTCTTTGTTTTCCTGCGCCTTACGGTAGATTTTCAATCCGTGTTCATCGGTGCCGGTGCTAAAGACAACCTCTTTCCTCAACATTTTTTGGTATCTAACCAGCGCGTCCGCCTGGATAATTTCCAAAGCAAAACCAATGTGTGGATCGGCGTTCACATACGGCAGAGTAGTGGTCAGATAAAAAGTTTTTGACATAATTTTTATTGACTTAATCAAAATTCTTATGTTTAATACATCTGGTCTCTCTCGAATCTGTAGCGCTTGCTCGGTGGCAGTACAAGCTGTCATGAGGGCTTAGATTTTGGAGAGACCGCCAATCCTTTGTTTGTTTAAAAAATCAAATGGAATGCCTAAACGAAGTGAAATTCTTTCTTTAACCACCCGCAATTTTCTTTGTTCTGACAGCCCGGCGGCGACTAAAGACTCCCTCGGTTCTCTGCCAAGTAAATATCCCATGATCACAGCCTCTTCTTTCGTCTGCGCGTTTGACGGTTCGCCGGATAATTTCTCCAGATCCTCTGACAATACAGAAAGGTATTCTTCTGTTTTGTCTTTCCTGTCTTGCTCCACCTGATATCTTTTTGGTTCTATCAAACTTCTAAAATCATCCAAACTTCCTGGCATTTGAGGGAATCTTTTTGCCAAATATCTTTCTCTTAAATAAGAGTAAATTTGTGATATTCTAGACACCTCCACTCTTTTACCTTCTATCCGTTCCAATTCATCAACTATCTCTTCACTAGTCCAACCCATTGTAGCGCCTTTAAACAGTGCCTCTAACCTTTGTCGATGTTTTTCATCTCTAATTTTCTCAATTATTTTTGATAATTCATCAACCGCTTCAAGACGCGCTTTAAAGCCGCTTAACTCTCCGGACAGTCTGTTCACTGCTTTAAACTTCTGAATCTTTGTCGCATCCAAAAATGGCGATAAGCCTCTATTGCGGCAAAAATCATTAATTTTATTTTGATAAATCGCTCTGCGAAATTTTACTCCGTAACAAAAAGAATCAAAATCAACAATGTCTCTCGCGATATTATCAGTTACTTCATCACGAACATAATCTGCAATCTCTCTAATCTGTTCGTCACGAAAAATTCCTCTGGCTTTTATTAAGCCAAAGACCATTCCATCATCTCCGGTTTCTCTTAAAAGTATTTTGTACGCTTCTTCTTTCAATTTCTCTGGAGAATGACCAAATTCTGGATTATCCATATTATTAAATTAATTTATTACTACCACAAACTCTCCCTTCTCCAAAATTTTCATTGCTAAAATTTCCTCAATCGTCCCGCGATAAATGCTTTCAAATTGTTTGGTTAATTCGCGGCAAACGCAAATTTGTTGATTTTTATTTAAAACACCAGCCAATTCATTCAAACATTTTTTAATCCGATGCGATGATTCATAAAACGCGACAGGGTGTTTTGATTCGGAGACTTCTTGAAAAAACTTCGCACGGCCTTTGTGCGGCGGAAAGCCGAGAAAGAGGAATTTGTCAGTGGGAAAGCCGGAAACGGATAAAGCGGCGGTTAAAGCCGAAACCCCGGGAATCGGCAAAACACTGTCATTGCGAGCGACTCGAAAGGAGCGCGGCAATCCATCGTCGTGATCGTTCTGGATTGCTTTGTCGCGCCAGCTCCTCGCAATGACGGATGCAACCAAGTTGTTGCCTGGGTCGGAAATTCCAGGTGTTCCCGCGTCTGTTACTAACGCTAAACTTTTTCCACCCGACAACAACTCTTTTATCTCCCGCACTTTGCGCTCATCGCTATGTTGGTGATAACTAATCGTTCGGGTTTTAATTTCAAAATGATTCAGCAATTTTTGCGTGTGCCGAGTGTCTTCGCATAAAATAAAATCAACGCTTTTGAGTGTTTCAAGCGCGCGGAGCGTAATATCGCCCAAATTGCCGATTGGCGTAGCGACAATATAGAGAATGCCAAACATACTTTAAGGACACAAGATACAAACAAATTCTAAATTAAAAATTTAAATAATCAAAGGTTTTTTGTGTTTGAATATTAAAAATTTAAAATTGTTTGTTTCTTGTATCTTGTTTTTTACTTATTCAATCACTATCGCCGCGGTCGGACAACTTTCCGCGCCCATTTTAGTGGTCTCTTCGCTATCAGTGACTGGATTTATAACTTCAGCCTTATTTGTTTCATCATTCATTTTGAAACTCCCCGGCGCAATGGCCGCGCAAGTGCCGCAACCGATGCACTTGTCTGGATCAATTTTGATTTCCATAGTATTTTTTGACGTGTTACACATTAATAATACGCTGATTTTGCCCTGTCTTTTGAAACCAATCATTTATGGCTGTCCGCAATGCTTGATCGCCAAGCACGGAACAGTGGACTTTACGCGCCGGCAAACCGCCCAATCGCGCCAAAATGTCCTGTGGTTTTATTTTCAACGCGTCATCAACTTTCATTCCACCGTTTTCCGTCACCATCACGCTCAACATTGAGGTAGATGCTATTGCCGAGGCGCAGCCGAATGTCTGCCATTTGCATTCTGTTATTCTCTCACTTTTCTTATCAATTTTCAACCACAGCGCCATTTCATCCCCGCAAGCCGGCGAGCCGACCCGCCCGGACGCGTCAGCATTATAATTTTCTTCTTCGCCGTGTTTTAACAAATTTTTTGGATTAAAAAAATGATCCTTGACTACATCAGTATATAACCAGGCTTTACCTTCCTTGTCTCTAATTTTCGCTTCTTTGGACATATTATCTCTGGTGGTATTTGGGATGGAAATTTTTCTTTGGATCACAGGTTAAGTTGACTGGCGAAACCTCCCTCAATCGCTCAACAATTCCCGGCAGATATTCCATAATATAGTCAATGTCTTGTTTGGTCGTTGACTTTCCCAAAGTAAATCGTAAACTGCCGTGCGCGTATTCATAAGGCAAACCGCAGGCGGTCAAAACATGCGACGGTTCAAGCGATTGCGAAGTGCAGGCC
>Ga0156202_114_pt1 | contig 35184 bp, 31 predicted proteins | sample RifCSPlowO2_12_FD_107855 | JGI IMG/M metagenome (GOLD analysis project Ga0156202, IMG submission 107855) | Candidatus Magasanikbacteria bacterium RIFCSPLOWO2_12_FULL_43_12 | reverse complement strand
CGCTCAACAAGAAAATCCCGAACGGATTCGGGATTTTCTCAAAAAGATTGGTTCGAACTTCCGCATTGCCGACCGCACGCTGGCATGCGATTTCAAAAATGCCTTTCAAATTGCGGAAAAATACCATGCCGAGGCGCTTTGCGCCGAGGCAATATCTTACAATTTCACAAAAAGTGAAAATTGGCGGAAGAGGTGAGATTCGAACTCACGATGGACTTTCATCCACGACAGTTTTCAAGACTGTTCCCTTAAACCACTCGGGCACTCTTCCGTAATTTTACTTCTCCAAAATACCCCAAAATGATATCATAAATAGGTAAAATTGTCCACTCTAAAACAAAACCCGCATTTTGGCGGGGTTAGGAACGATATAAACAAACAATCTGCCATTGAACACTAAACTTAAAAGTACTCGGTATTTTATCCAAAAATGCTGATTTTTAATTTCATACAAAAAATAATTGCTATAAATTAGATTTCGTACTCCTTTGTTCTCCTCAACACCTTCTTATTCTTCGCCTGCATCCGCTTGCCTTTTTCACCTAATTCAACTTTGATATGATCTTTCACCTTATCAATCGCTTTATACAAATTAACCGCGTTTTTACGAACCCGCACGATTTTTTTGGGCGTGTGAGCGTTGACTTCAGCATAAAATATCTTGCCTTTCTGGTGATGGTGCGATTCCATGCCAATGTCAATGTCGGCTTGGGTGATATTGCTAAAATACTTTGTTAATCCCCCCATTTTCTCCTCCACATATTGACGGATTGCGTCCGTCAAATCGATGTTCGTCGCTTTGATGTTGATTATCATAATAAAAAAATGTTATCATTAATATAGTATAAGTATAACACAGATGTTTTTAAACAACAATATGAAAAAATTTTTATTTTTTTCTCTAACTTTTTTGTTGATAACAGCCGGCAACGCTTTGGCGTTAGAGTTGCCGCCGCCAGCCGCGGCCAAATGCGAACTTGACGCTATCGCGGAGTATAATCAAGGTGAAAGTGACACATTAAGCTACTGGCAAAAAGTAAAACAGTGCTATTTAGATAACGACGCGGAAGAATTTTTGTCGGATTTTTATAAACTTTTTGACCCGGCAAGCGAACAGTGGCAAACCAGCGCTAAAAATATTGATTGCGCCAGAGATCCGAGTTTTTGCCCGCAACAAGCTGACGAGGTAGCCGCCTGTTTGGAAGCGCTAAATAAAGAGTATATGGAGAAACGAGGCGAGATGAAACATGGGGAATATTTTACACGTTACAAAAATTGTTATGTTGACAACGTGGCGACGGACAAACTGCCGAACGCCTTTCGCAATTTAACTGGCAAAGAAAATTTTTCTATTCTTGATTGTCAAGCAGAAGCGACGTGGTTGTATACCGGCGATGAATACATCGCGAAACTTTCTGAATGTTATCAAAAAAATTCTCTCAACTGGATTTGGGATATGCCGGCGCTTAAACAAACATTGATTGACCAATTCAAAGACTACACACAATTATACTCTGAAAAATCACTTCAACTATGGCAATGTATCGGTGGAACAGACAAAACATATAATTACGACGAGATATCCGCTGAAACCGAAAAAGCTCTGGCTAAATGTTTTTCCGATGCCGGATATTTAAACATCGCCGACGTTCACAGCAAATCAGCGGTGGCGATTGATTGCGCCCAAGAAACGATTAAAACTGTTGAGATAAACGGCGTTAAAGATATTTTTGGATTAATAAAACAAAAAACACCAAAACAGGAAGCTTATCTCAAACAATGTATTATTAAAAAAACATCTCCAATCGTCGCGGGAATAGCCGTTGTGAATGTGCCTTTTGCCGCTGGTTTACAAAATTTTTTACTCTATTTTCAATTTACTTTCACCCAATTCGGGCTGCTATTTGTCCGACGGAAAAAACAAGATTGGGGCAGAGTTTACAACTCCTTAAATAACCAACCGCTGGACCTAAGCACGGTGCGTCTTTACAACAAAGACAAAGTGGTAGTCAGAACAATGGTAACGGGAAGAGACGGTAATTATCTTTTTTTGCCAACTGCGGGAGAATATCAATTAGACGTCCTCAAGTCTGACTACGATTTTCCTTCCGACTTCAAAAAAATCCGGCCGGATAAAGATGATTATTTAGGCGGACAAATCAAAATCCAACGTGCTAATGAAATTATTGACAAAGATGTGCCGATGGATCCAAATCTAACACTGCCGTCAATTAAAAAATTCTACTGGAAAAAATATAAAAGGCGCGCGTGCGTACTGATAGCATTTGGCGCTCCACTTGCATCCTTAATTTTCCTATTGTTAGTTCAAATCTGGTGGACATATTTACTTGTTGGCTGGAACATAATCACGTTGTGCTTATTCTGGCGTCTAAACCACAAAATTAAGACGACAAAATTCGGCGTGGTTTATGATGAAAAAACAAAAAAACCATTATCGGGCGTTTTTGTCAGTTTATTTGAAAAAAAATTCAACAAATTATTATCATATTACGTTACCGATATGTTCGGTCGGTACTTTTTTCCGGCTGAACCGGGCGAATATAGCGTTGTTTTAAATCGCAAAGGATACCAAAAAAAAGAAATCCTGGCGCAAGTAGCGCCAAGACATAATATTAAAATAGACGTTGTTCTTGTCAAACAAAATTAAACTGCCTTCACTCCACCACTTCTACCTCCTGTTCCAATTCTACCCCAAACTTATTATACACTTTTTCTTTAACAATTTCAACCAGCTTTAAAACATCTGACTGTGTTGCTTTGTCAACATTGACCACAAAATTGCAGTGACTGGCATCAACTTTGGCTCCGCCAACAGTTAAACCGCCAATGCCCGCTTGTTCCACCAGCCAACCGGCCGGCACAGTGCCGCGTTCTAAAAAAATCGGAGGTAAATCTTCTTTTTTACCAGGCCATTTATCCAGCTTAATATTTTTAAAAAAACAACCCGCGGAAGGAAACGGCGGGAATTTTCCTTGCCGAGCTTGCAAATTTTTTTGCACTTTTGCCATTATTTCCTGTTTATTTCCAACCGGAAATTTAAACCAAACGCTCAATATAACAGCGCCATCTTTTTTCAATCCGCTGGAACGGTAACCAAAATTACACTCTTCTTTTGATAAAATTATTACCTCCCCATTGCGCCACACTTCAACTCGATCAACATTTGATGCAATATCAGAACCAAACGCGCCGGCGTTTCCGCGCGCCGCCCCGCCAATCGTGCCCGGCACGCCAGCTGACCATTCCATTCCGGACAAGCCATGCTCCATGGTAATGTTAAGGATTTTAGCTAACGGAACACCAGCATCGGCTTCTACCACATTTTTTGTAACTTGTAACTTGTAACTTGTAACTTTTATTATCACACCATCAAAATTATCATCAGAAAATAACAGGTTAGATCCGCCGCCTAAAATAAAATAATTAATTCCTTCGGCGGATAAAAAATTAAGCAAACCGATCGTTTGTTCTCTGTCTTCAACAATAACTAAAAACCGCGCCTGTCCGCCGATTTTAAAAGTCGTATGTTTGGCTAATGGCTCGTTTGGTTTTACTTTTCCAAATTGTTTGAGTTGTTGGTAGATTGCGTCCATAAGGCTTACGAGGCTTACTATGCTGACAATGCTTACGAGGCTTTGTGAGCGTTGTAAGCCTTGTCGGCCTTGTAAGATAGTCAAAAATCAATTATAATGCCTCCGCTATGATAGAGTTAAAAAAACGCTTAAAATCCTCACCAATCATCTATATCACCCGCGATATTGAACGCGCTTTGGGGTTAGATTTAAACACTCCCGGCTATTTTATTATCTCAAATTCCACTCCTTTTGGCAATTCTATCGCGAAAGGCAAAAAAAATGTTTTATTAATAAAAGAAAAAAAACAGCTTGATACACGGGAACTGCTTCAGCATCCGAAGGTAAAAAAAATGATCAACACAATTTGCGAGACCCACCTCCCCGCCCAGATGCGAATCTGGGCACCCCTCCTTGTTAAGGAGGGGGGTATCAAACCTCTCCCCTTACCAAGGGGAGATGCCCCGAGGGGCAGAGGGGTGGTCAACTTTGTCGTTTTCAAAACCACTCCGCAAATAGAAAAAATCTGCGCTGACAACGGTTGGAAGCTGTTAAACCCGCCGGCGGAACTGGCCAACGAAGTGGAAGAAAAAATATCGCAGATTAAATGGCTTGGTGAATTAAAAGAATACTTGCCGCCATATCAAATCAAAAAATGCAAAGACATCAAATTTACCGGAGAGAAATTCATTTTGCAATTCAATCGTTCGCATACAGGCAGTGGAACGGTTTTGATAGAAAACGAAAAAATATTAAAAAATATTAAAAAAATATTCCCCGAACGCGAGGCGAGAATCGCGCCGTATATTGTCGGCCCGCTTTTTACCAACAACAATGTCATTAGTAAAAATAAAATTTTGCTTGGCAATATCAGTTACCAAATCACCGGCTTGATGCCATTTACTGACAAACAATTCGCCACGATCGGCAATGACTGGGCCTTGCCGCATAAAATTTTATCCAAAAAACAACTCGCGCGATACAAAAAAATCGCCACTGCTGTCGGCTTGCGTTTGAAAAAAGCCGGCTGGAAAGGATTGTTCGGAATTGATGTGGTGGTGGAGGAGAAGACCGGACGGCTGTATCTTCTGGAAATAAACGCGCGACAGCCGGCGAGTACGACGTACGAAAGCCAGTTGCAAAATAAAACACAAAACACAATTAACAAAACACATTTGGCGACGTTTGAAGCGCATATAAAAGCTCTCTTAAATATTAATTTGAAAAATCAAAAACTGATCCAAATCACGGACGGGGCGCAAGTGGTGCAGAGAGTGACGAAAAATATTCCAGCCCTGCCAGAACCAAAATGCCGCAAAAAATCGCCATTTAACCTAATATTCTATGATAATGATAGTCCTGGCGCGGATTTATTGCGGATGCAAACCACAGACAGCGTAATGGCAAAACATAATGAGTTGAACGATATTGGGAAGAAAATGATTGATTTTATCGGTTGTGTCAGGGGCGGCAATGTTTGGGATTCAAGGCGGGCGGGGGTGATCATTATAAAAAATAATAGATTATTAGTAATTGAACGCAATAAGTACGGCCGACGCTACTTAATTCTGCCAGGAGGAAGCCATGAAAGAAAAGACAATAAACTCGTTAATACCGCCGTTAGAGAAGCGTTGGAAGAAACCGGCCTGCAAGTCAAATCTGACAAAATAAAAAAACCGCTCAAAATAATAAGTAACGGCAGGGACGAAACATATTTTTTTGTAAAAAGTTTTACCGGCAAATTATCCCTCGGCGGCCCGGAGAAAGGCTATAATTCAAAAGAAAATAGTTATAAATTAAAATGGATAGAGTTAAAAAAAATAGGGAAAGCAAATTTACTCCCGACAGAAATAAAAAACAAAATCCTAAGTCTTACGCCCTAATTCCTATGTCCGACGCCACACTCTCCACCCAAGCCATGCAAGTTATCAACAACTATCTTCACTTACCGTTTTCCAAAAAAAAAATATCCTGTCCTTATTTTAATAACAAACGCAGTCGTGTTCGCGGGGCGCTGGGAGTTTTGATTGGCAAAGGAACGCCGGAAGAAATTGTTAATGAAGCAACTCTGATTGCGTTACGGGAGAAAGTTGATTTAAAAAATTTAGACAATGAACAAACTAAAAAATTCTTGGTTGAACATAATTTAGGCGTTGACTGTTCCGGTTTGGTGTATCATGTTCTTAACGCGGAATTAAACGCGCGCAAACTTGGGCCGCTGCGCAAACACATCAAACGGCCATGGATACGAAGTCCGATTCGTAAATTAATCGCGTTATTTCGGCCGGCGGAAAATACCGGTGTTAATACTTTTTACAATGACATTAACAGCAAAGAAATAAGACTCTCTGAAATTCAGCCCGGTGATTTTATCATCATCATGAACACCGGAGCGAATTATAATTTGCATCACATCTTGTTGGTACACAAAGTCGCAAACACCTCCTCTCCTTACCAAGGAGAGGGTCTGCCGGCAGGCAGGGGTGAGGTGGTTCTCCGTTACACTCACTCCTTCCAATTCCCGGATGACGGACTTTACAATCACGGCGTCAGGCAAGAAGAAATAAAAATTATTGATTCAAATAAAAATCTTCTTGAGCAAAACTGGAACGAACCGCGAACGCGGGAATACGCGAAAACAGCGAGGGAGATTAAGATTAAGAGGTTGAAAGTATTATAAAACCAAAAACACCCTTAACAGGGTGTTTTTGGTTGGTGGCGCAGAAAGGTGCGCCAAGGAAGGAACGGAGTGAGCCGACAAAGAGCGGAATGTGACAGGCGAAGAAGCTTCTACGAGTCCACGACATCGCGTCTGGAATGAACCTGACTGACCGAAGATTGACGAAGCCAACCCCACAGAGAAGCAATTTTCTCCCTTGCCGCACAGACAACATCAACAGGATGATGAATTCGTCCGCATGCCTGTCTGCGGACTTCCTCCAAGTCTCTTTGTGCGGCTGCCATTTTCCCCACGAACAGAACCAGTTGATTCCGCTCGTCAGCGAGTCCAGACCCCTCCGGAAAAGAAAGATTGCGCAGGAGCAACAGTTTGGGACCGAACCATTCAGCACAGTAAACATTCTCGGTGTCCTTTCTCATGGCATTCTCCTATTGTGATTGCCTATTTTGACATTACCACAAACAAAATAAACACGCAACTTGCTTTCACGCCTCTTTTCTGCTAATATACTCGCAATAATATGCCTTTCCCAGACGCCTCCATCAACCTCCTCCGCACGGCCATTGCTTTTGGCCTGATTTCATGCCTAATCGCCTTCCTCTGGGCGCCATTTTTGACAAAAATTCTTTATAAATACAAAATCACCCGCCGAGCTGAATATGATCCAACAATGGCTATTTCTGAACGAAAAAGCAAGGCCGGTGTGCCAATTATGGGTGGACTGTTGGTAATCGTAACGATAGCGATTATCACCGGATTATTTAACTGGGAAAGAAAGTTTACCTGGATGCCGATTGGCGTAATGCTGTTGGCCGCGTTGTTAGGCGGGATTGACGACATTCTCCACATCTACGGCCACGAGCGGCGCAACCGAAAACTCACGCAAGTTTTAAAATTAATCCGCGTGCACAAATCAATTCCACAGCGAATCTGGCTGATATTAACTTTGCCTTGGTCAATTTTCAAACGCGCGTCATTATGGCTCGGTTCTCATCCGGGGAAAGGCATACACGTGCATGAAAAATTACTTTTGCAATTTGTTGCCGGCGCCATTACTGCTTGGTGGATATATTCCAAACTCGGCGAACACTGGCGACAGATTTTTATACCATTTGACGGTTACGCGAATATCGGCTGGTGGCTCATTCCGCTTATTATTTTTTTTGTCATGTTCACCGCCAACGCGGTCAATGTGGCAGATGGCATGGATGGCTTGGCTGGCGGTTCACTGATGATTACTTTTGCCGCGCTAACAGTTTTAAGCTGGCTTTCAGGCTACCAAGAAATTACTTTACTTAATGCCACAGCCACCGGCGCTTTGATAACTTACACTTATTTCAACGTCAAGCCGGCTCGGTTTCAAATGGGAGATGTTGGTTCGCTGGGGTTAGGCGCGTTATTGGCGATCAATACGATTATTATAAATAAAATGCTGTTACTGCCTTTCTTTGGTTTTATTTTTTTTCTGGAACTTGGCAGTGTGATTGTTCAGCTTTTCGGAAGGTATTTATTAGGCAAAAGAATTTTCAAAATGGCTCCATTGCATCATCATTTTGAAATGCGCGGTTGGAGCGAGGAGAAAACCGTGATGCGGTTTTGGATTATGCACGCGGCCGTTGTTTTGCTGGGGTTGTGGGTAGCGCTTTACTAATCGCTATCTCCTATCTCTTATCTCATATCTCCTATCTCAAACATTTCAGAGATAAGAGATATGAGATAAGAGATAAGAGATAATTATGTCATCATATTTGGTTTGGGATGAAAAAATCATCACCGACTTCTCCGACTCCAACATCAACTCTCTCTACAACCAGGGTTATTTGTTTACGCGCGTTGGCAAGGACGTAATGAATCAGACGCGGAGTGTTCGTGTTGATTTAAATAAATTCACATTGACGAGCGAAAACAGGAGAGTCCTGCGAAAGACCGAAGACATAAGACTTAAGACGTATGACTTGCCGATTGAAGATTATAATTGGAATATCGGTAAAATTGCGAAAGATTTTTATGAGACAAAATTTGGCGAGGGTACTTTTAGCGCCAATAAGGCAAGAGAACTACTAACCACTAAACATAATTTTAATATCTTGTTAAAATACCAGGATACTAAAATATTGGATATTGGATATTGCGTCTGTTACCAAAATAAAGAAATGCTGCATTACTCTTACCCTTTTTACATCCTACGTCCTACATCCTACACCCTCAATCCCAATACAGGCCTCGGCATGATGTTGAAAGCGATTATTTACGCAAAAAATAGCGGCAAAAAGTACATCTACCTCGGCTCGGCCCAACGTCCGACAGATACTTACAAATTACAGTTTGAAGGGTTGGAGTGGTTTGATGGGAAAGAGTGGAAGACAAACATTGATGAATTGAAGAGAATATTATGAGACACATTCACTTCATCGGCATCTGTGGGGTCGCGATGAGCGGGCTGGCTTTGGCATTTAAAAAAGCAGGCTGGCGGGTTACAGGGAGTGACGTTGGTATTTATCCGCCGATTTCTGATTATCTTAAAAAAAATAAAGTTGATTACTATACCGGCTGGCATCCTGATTTAATGTGTAAAAATGGCAAACCGGATTTAGTTGTGGTAGGTAATGTGGCAAGCTCCAATAACCCCGAGTGGCTCTACACGCAAGAACAAAAACTTGAATACAAATCTTATCCAGAACTAATCGCGGAATATATTGTCAGAAAAAATTCCATTGTTTGCGCCGGGACTTATGGGAAGACTAGTACTGCTGCGCTGTTGAGCTGGATATTGTATAAAGCAGGAATGGAACTGAGTTATATGTTTGGCGGATTGGCAATTGACGGGGATTTTCCGTCTGCTTTCTGTCATTGCGAGGAACGAGGAACGAGTGACGAAGCAATCCAGAATAACATCGATAGATTGCTTCGTCGTCTACTGACTCCTCGCAATGACAGTGGCGATTGGTCGGTGCTTGAAGGTGATGAATACAAAAGTTCGCGCTGGGATGACAGACCGAAATTCGCGCACTATTCCCCCACTCATCTGCTCTTAACCGCGGTGGAATGGGACCATGCGGATGTGTATCCGACGGAAGAGGCGTATTTTAGAGTGTTTGATGAGTTAGTAAAGTCTGTGCCTGAGACGGGGTTGGTTGTGGCAAACGAAAGTGTATCATGTAACATGAAACATGGAACATGGAACAAACCGACGATTAAGACATACGGAAAGTCGGAAAAATCCGATTATAAATATTCCGATGTTAAAACTACAAAAGACGGTGTGGAATTTGACATCTCGTATAATTCCTCCGTCCTACATCTTAAGTCCTACGTCTTCGGCGATTACATGGCCGAAAATATCTGCGGCGCGTTCGCGATGGCGTGTGAGATTGGTATTGATCCGGAAACGATTATTAAAGCCATTGGTGAATTTAAAGGATTAAAGAGAAGATTAGAAAAGAGATTTGAAGGCGAGATTACGATTTTTGACGATATCGCGCACTCGCCGGCGAAAGCAGAGTCAACATTAAATACATTAGCATCTGTCATTGCGAACCACAGCGAAGCAATCCGGTTGCTCAACGACACTGGATTGCGGAGCCTGTCCCGAGTGGAGACGAGGGATCGCGCGGCTCCTCCTCACAATGACAGGAGAATAATCGCCATCTTTGAGCCAAACACCGGCAACCGACAGCCGGAAGCGATACCAAGTTATGATAATAAATTCAACGCGGCTGATTTAGTCATAATTCCGGAATTAACCAGCATCAAACACGATCCAAAAAAATCCCCACCACTTGAGGGCGAGGACTTGATGAAGATAATCAGCCAAACGCATCCGAATGTTAAATATATTTCTGATGATGAAAAACTAGTTGACTTGATCAATAAAGAAGCAAAGGTGGGTGATGTTGTGGTTTTCCTTGGCAGTCACGGCTTTAGAGGAATGATAGAAGTGTTAGTGAGTAAGTTTATAAGTAAGTAAGTTTATAAGTATCGATTTTAAAGTCCAAAACTCGTCTATACTTACGCACTTACACACCTACGCACTTACACACTCACTTGCCTTCATCGACAATCTCCGCCGCCACTTCCTCGCCAATCGCGTTCACCAACAACGAAATCCCGCACATCTGGCACTCAATCACATTTCCCACCGCCAAATTTGGATAGCGGGACAAATCAACTTCATTTTTACATTCTGGACAGACGAGTTTCATAAGAATAATATTAGTGTTAAAAACAAAAATATGATACCATAAAAATAGATATTATGCAAACACAGTCTCACTGCATCACTTGATGACACCATCACCTCATCACCGAATCGCCGAATCGCCAAGTGATGATGTGATGTAGTGATCCAGTGATTAAGTGAAACATATGAAGACAATCCAAATGCCGTATGGCGAACTGGCCCGGGCGCTCGGGGTAAAAGATGTTTACCTCAAACGCGAGGATCAGCATAAATATGGCTCGCACAAAGGACGGTCAATACCGCTGATGATAAAAAAATACTTCAAAGAAGACGGCAAAACCGACTTCGTCATTTCTTCTTCTGGCAACGCGGCGTTAGCGGCTATTCACGCCGCGCAAGCGCATAACCGCAACAATCCGAGCAAAATCAAGCTCACGGTTTTTGTCGGCAAAAACATTGACCCAAAAAAATTAAAACTTCTTTTGCTGACAGTTGAAGACGCGAATATTAAAATTGAACAGGTGGAGAAGCCAAAACAATCCGCGTTCCAAATAGACAAAGATAGCGCCACAAAAATTCTGCGCCAATCAACCGACGACAACGCGCTTTTGGGCTATTTTGAATTGGCCGAAGAATTAGATAAAATCCCAAACCTTGCCGCGATTTTCGTCCCTACTTCTTCCGGCACGACCGCGCAAGGTTTGGCTGAAGCATTCTGGACCGACAATTATTTAAAACTAAAAAATCGTCCGCAAATTCATATTATCCAAACAAATACCTGTCATCCCATTGCCGAAGCATTCGTCTTGTCCTCCCCTTACGAAGGGGAGGTGTCCCCAAGGGGCGGAGAGGTGGTTCGCTCGCTCGCCTCTGCCATCGTAGACCGCGTCGCAATGCGGAAAGAAAAAGTGGTTGAAATAATAAAAACCAGCGGCGGGTCCGGGTGGATTATAGATGATAAACAAATTATGGAAGCAATGAATTTAGTCAAAGAAACCTGCAAACTCGCTATTTCCACCAACAGCGCGCTCTCTATCGCCGGCCTCAAAAAAGCCGCCCTCGCCGGCTGGCAGTGGAACGGGCCGGTGGTATGTTTGGTCACGGGAATGTAGCTACGCTCACAATATTCGCCCCATCTTTTTTATTACTCCTCTTCCCCCACTTCTTTCTATTCCCCCATCTTTCATAATACTGTTTTTCAACTTTAAAACCGGCCTGATTCAAAAGTTTCTTCAATTCCAAAGGAGAAAAAGCATGATAATATCTTTTAACCAACACTTTTCCAAGATCATTCTTCCATGGAATTTCATAGTTATTATTTCCGATGTCTTTATATTCTTTAGACTCAACTTTTTTCTCGCGCCAATTTCCTCTTAAGTTCCAATTTGTCATTATCAGTTGTCCTCCCCGCTTTAAAACTCTTTTCATCTCCCGCAACGCTTCCAACATCAAATCTCCGGATAAAAGATGATGGAAAGTATTAATACAAAAAATTTTATCAAATTCGTTTTTTTTGAAAGGCAATTTTGTCATCTCCGCTCTGACGAATTTTATTTTAGGAAATTTTTTACGCGCGATTTTTAGAGGTTCAATGCTTTGATCGGCACCCGTGTAATCCATTGACCTGTGGGCAAACACCTGATACAATCTCCCCCACCCGCAACCGAGGTCAAGAATCTTGTCGCCGTCGTCAAGATATTGTTCTGAAAAGCGCAACTCATCAAGCCGATACTGGCGTTTTAACAAAAACTCATCAGCGATAATGTTGTAAGCGAGGCGATTTTGTTTTATTAAATCTTTTGGGTTCATATGAGTGATATAAACGAAAAAATAATTTTGGAAATTATATCTAGAAAGCCTCTACTCAAGGCCGAGTTTGATAACGCGCGGAGAATAGCCTGCAATAAGTTGAAAATCAACCAGCCACCCAATCACCGGTTATTATCAGCTTATCAGAATTTAATAAAAAAGAAAAGAATCAAATCAAATAAACCGCTGGAAAAATTAATGCGCAAGGCTGATATCCGCACCCTTTCCGGCGTGGCAATCGTTACTTCACTTACCAAGCCATTCCCTTGCCCTGGTAAATGCGTGTATTGTCCGTCTGAAGCCAAAATGCCAAAAAGCTATCTGCGGAACGAACCTGCGGCTGCCCGCGCCTTTGGCCTAAACTTTGACCCGTACGAACAAATGCGTCGGCGGATTGAAATGCTGGAACAAAACGGCCATCCAACGGATAAGATTGAATTTATTGTCAAGGGTGGAAGTTGGAATGCTTATTCGTTGGCGTACCAGTATTGGTTTGTGTTGGAATCATTTAAAGCTTGTAATAAAATGAAAAATAAGAAACAAGACACAAGATACAAACAATATTCAATATCTAATATTCAATATCTAAAAAACACGCTTGAGAATGAGCAGGAACGCAATGAAACAACACGACACAGAATAATCGGCTTAACATTGGAAACTCGTCCCGATCTCATCACACCTAAAACCATCTATCACATGCGCCAAATGGGTTGTACAAGAGTTGAATTGGGTTTGCAGGCGCCGGATGATAAAATTTTAAAACTAACCAAACGCGGACACACGGTTCAACAATTTAAAGACGCGATGTATTTATTGCGGCAGGCAGGATTTAAAGTTGACCTGCACTTTATGCCGAATTTGCCCGGAACAACTCCCAACCATGATGTGGAAATGTACAAACAAATTTTTTCTGACCCGGGATTAAAGCCAGATATGGTTAAAATTTATCCATGTTCTGTTGTTAAAAGCGCGGAATTATATAATTGGTACAAAAAAGGCAAGTATAAACCGTATTCGGACAAAAAACTGTTAGAAGCATTAATCCAAATGAAGGTTGCAACGCCGCGCTATTGTCGTATCTCTCGCTTGATTCGCGACATACCAGCCACAGACATTCAAGCTGGAAACAAAGAAACTAATCTACGGCAGGTCTTGCAAGCGGAGATGGCGAAGCGCGGATTGAAGTGCGAATGTTTGCGCTGTCGAGAAGTTGGGCACATCACTACATCACCACATCACTACATCACCACATCACCGAAATTGTTTGTGGAGAAATACGAGACCACGGGCGGAATGGAATACTTTTTAAGTTATGAAGATAAAAAACGCCAGGTAGTTTTTGCGTTTTGCCGTCTGCGTTTGTCTGTCATTGCGAGCCACAGCGAAGCAATCCAGTCGTCAACAGTCAACGAAAGTGGATTGCTTCGTCGTCTGCGGACTCCTCGCAATGACAGTACGTACTCTCTGATTCCGAAAATCGCAAACTTGGCCTTCATCCGCGAACTCCACACCTATGGCCAACTGGTAGCATTAAAACATAAAAACATTAAAACATTAAAACATGGAGAAATCCAGCACACTGGTCTGGGGAAAAAACTGGTTCAAGAAGCGGAAAAGATCGCGAAGAAAAATAAATTTAAAAAACTCGCGGTGATTGCCGGAGTTGGGGTCAGAAGTTACTACAGAAAGTTGGGATATAGAAAAGAAGGGACGTATATGTTAAAAATCATTAATTAACTCGCCCTTCGTCACACCCTTGACAAATCCTTATTTTTTAGTATAATAACACACTGTTCTTTTCAACTCAATTGTGGCATTTAGATACAAGATTTGTGTCTTAAGTGCCATAATTGAATTGGCCAACCATAAGGAGGATACATATGGGGCACAAGAATATCCGTATCAAGTTCGAGGTGGACGACCGCCGATATCAGGCCGTCGGGTTTCTCCGCAAGAGTGATGGCGACTACGTCTTCGGCACTAAAATGCTCCGCCGCACTGCCACTAAGAATGGCGGAGCCATTGGAAAAGAGGACGAAACATTCTTAAAGAGACGCTTCAACAAACTCCCCAATGAGCTACGCAGATACTGGCTCGTCACCAGCTTTCGCAACCCCAACCACCCACGCAAGATCTCGTGTTTCCACTGGAGCGACTATCATCGAAACTGGTCCCAGGGCTGGTACCACATTGGTGGTTGGTGGCGTGACTACTGTCTGGTGCTCCGCCGCTGCCCGTAAGCGGACACTTTGTACCGTGGGGTCTTTCCGCCAAAAACGGATTGACCCCTCGGCTCCCTCAATTCTCAAAACATGTGTCACAATTGTAAAAGAGACAAAAATCTTCTACAAATACAACACCGCAATCCCTCCCAACATCAAAACTAACGCCGCCAGTTTCAAAACCAAATTCTTCCGATCAAATTCTTCTTTCATTATCCGCGGGACAAAAATAGTCAACAACGCCGCGATGACAAATACAAAAATCGTTTGAAAACCTTCCAACGCACTGACGAGCGAAACCGGCCCCAACGAAATCGCCCGCGTGTTTAAAAATAAACCAAGCCCGCTAAAAAAAGCGACCAAAATTACAATAATCACCAGTGATAAATTAAAACATTTAAATTCAGACTGGTATTTTTGTCTGAATTTTTTTGTTGATAAAATCGGAACGAGCCAAAACAACATGGAAAACGAAGCGATAAAATAAAGAAGAGAAAACGGCGACTCTCGCGTAAAATACCTCATGATGATATCGTAACCGGAATAAAACAAACAGCTTATCAACATTAAAACAAACGCGCGAGAAAATTTCCATTTGCCGCCGCGCCAATGAAGGCAGGCAATTAAACTGCCGGATAACAAAACAAGAAAAGCCAATAACTGTTTGCCGGACAGCTTCTCCCCCAGCAGCAACCAGCCAAAAATAAAATCAAATATCGGTATGAACACCCAAAGGATGTTAACCCGGCTTGCCTCTTCAATCTGAATCGCTCTGGTAAAAAATATTGTTCCTAACATAAAAAAGACACCGGCGAACAACGCGCCAACCGCTGCCGTCCAACTGATCCAATCAAATGTTATGAAAGGCAGGAATAATAAACTCGCCAGACCGTCAAAAATAAGAATAACGACCGTATAAAAAAATGGCTCTTTCAGTCTCTTTTCCATGACATAACGATCCAGCAAATTTACCAAAGCCCAGACCAGATGGGCTGAAATCGCTAAAAAGACCCACAACATAGAAACAATTGAAAATAAATCAAGGCTATGATACTATAAAACCACTTTAATTTCAATAATTTCAATTATATGGAACTCCCTAAAGGCACAATTATCGCTTCCGGACCGGTTATTATTGAAAGCGGAAAAATTTTGCTTAATAAAGAAAAGAAAGAACACGGTTCAACAGTATAGATGATTCCGGGCGGACAAGTGGAAAATTTTGACATTCCGCTGGAAGAGACTTGTCGTCGGGAGGTAAAAGAAGAATTGGGTATTAATATAAAAATAATTCGCCCACTCCGCACCATCATTACGCGCCGGCCGCAAGCCGAAGACAAATTGGTGGTTCTGGTACATTATCTTGCAGAAAGAATTGGCGAAATAAAACCCGGACCGGAGACGATTGAATGGGCGTGGCACGACATAAATAATTTGCCGGCTGATTGCGCGCCGAATGTTTATGAAATTATTAAGGATTTAAAATAAAAATATGATTTAGTGGATTGTTATATTGTCAAATTGTTAAATTGCTAAATTGTTATTTTTCAAAGCATTATGAATAAAATAAAACTTTCAGATTTTGATCCGCAGGTTAAACAAGCGATTGCCGGAGAATTAAAAAGACAGGAAGAAGGCCTGGAAATGATCCCGTCCGAAAACTTTGTGTCTCTCGCGGTGTTGGAGGCGCTTGGTTCGGTTTTGACCAATAAATACGCTGAGGGATTCGTGGGCAGGCGATATTATGGCGGAAATCAATTCACCGATATTGTGGAAGGATTGGCAATTGAGCGGGCAAAGAAAATCTTCCGTTGCGACCACGCCAATGTTCAGCCCCTGTCCGGCAGTCCGATGAATCAAGCCGTATATTTAGCGTTTTGCAAGCCGGGCGACACGATAATGGGCATGGATCTCTCCCACGGCGGACATCTAACCCATGGCGCGCCGGTCAGTCATATGGGTAAGCTATTTAATTTCGTCCGTTACAAAACTCATCCGGAAAACGGAGGCAAAATTGATTTTGATGAATTATTAAAAACTGCCAAAGAGGCAAAACCAAAAATCTTGCTTTGCGGCTACACCAGCTATCCGCGCGATTATGATTACACTGATTTCAAACGTGTGGCTGATGAAGTTGGCGCCATAACTATGGCTGATGTGGCCCATATTGGCGGTTTAATCGCCGGCGGCGCGATGCGCAACCCATTTGATTACGGGTTTGATATTGTTACTACCACAACGCACAAAACTTTGCGCGGACCGCGCGGTGGTATGGTTCTCTCCATGGGGAAAGTCGGCAATCCATTTAAAGAACCGGAAATGACCAAAGAAAATATTCCTACCATTCTTGATCGTTCGGTTTTTCCGGGTCTCCAAGGCGGACCGCACATGAACAATATCGCGGCTATAGCTGTGACGTTACAAGAGGCAATGCAACCGGAATTCAAGGACTATGCCAACCAAATTATCAAAAACGCGAAAAAATTGGCAGAAAAACTGATGGAAAAAAATATAAAATTGATTACCGATGGCACTGATAATCATATGATGGTGGCTGACACAATGAAAAGTATCGGCATAGATGGCGCTACAGCGGAAAAAACATTGGAAAAGGCCGGAATTACCGTAAATAAACAAGTCATTCCCGATGATCCTCAACCGGCATACAAACCCAGCGGTATTAGAATCGGCACACCAGCGTTAACCACCCGCGGGATGAAAGAAGCGGAAATGGAAATAATCGCAGACTGGATTAACGAGGCGCTGGTGAATTGGCAAGACGAAACAAAATTAAGCGCGATTAAACAAAATATAATTGAAATGACGAAAAAATTTCCGTTGTATCCTGAACTATGCGGATAAGCAGTGAGCAGCAAATGATTGGCTTCGGTAAAAAAATCGCCGCTGAATTAAAAGGCGGCGATGTGGTTTTGCTTTACGGCGAGCTTGGAGCTGGAAAAACGACGTTGACGAAGGGAATTGCGGCCAGGTTAGGAATTAAAAAAAATATAGTCAGCCCAACTTTTACCCTTATGCAGGTATATAAAATATCAAATATCAAATATCAAATATCCAATCTTGTCCATATTGACACTTACAGATTAAAAGATGAGAAACAGTTATATGAAATTGGGGCGGAGGATTATATTGGCGATTCGGAGACTGTATGCGTGATTGAGTGGCCGGAGAAATTGGGTGGATTACTGGAGGGTAAGAGGGTTAAGAAAGTTTTTATTGAGGTGGAAGGTGGGGGGAGAAAAGTGGAGATAAATTGAGACCCGCCTTCGTCCGCCTCGGGCGTACTACGGCGTGGCAAGTAATTGTTACGTGTTATGTGTCCCATGTTAGGTGATAAAATCAGCGCGGTGATTCCGGCTTACAATGAGGCGGGGACGATTGGCGCGGTGATAGAAGAATTAAAAAAATGCTCGCTGGTTGGCGAGATTATTGTGGTTGATGATGGATCGGATGATGACACGGCAGAAGTAGCGCGTTTGGCTGATGTGCATGTTATTTCTCATAAAGATAATTGTGGTAAAGCAATAGCGATGGAAGCGGGAGTAAAAGCCGCCAAAAATTCAATCATCATGTTTGCGGACGCGGACATCATCGGCTTTACCGCGCAAAAAATGGAAAAAATAATTTCACCGGTGCTGAATGGCAATCGCATTATGTATATTGGCGTAATAAGACGGCGGGCATATTGGTTTAACAAAATAATGCGCTTTCTGCCTCTTATTTCCGGTCTGCGGGTGATAAAAAAAGAATTGTGGTCAAGGGTGCCGAATAAATATAAAAAGGGATACCAGATAGAAATCGCGTTAAATTATTTCGCCTCCACCAGCGGACAAAAAGTTGGTCACTGTTTCCTCGGCGGGATTAGACATGTTATAAAAGAGAGAAAACACGGGTTATTCTTTGGATTATTGGCGCGTTTATCTATGGGCTGGCAACTTCTTTACATTGGTTGCCGACTATATATAGTACGCAGAATTCTTGGAGTGTAAGGCTTACAAAGCTTACAATGCCTCGCGAGCCTTGTCAGCATCGTAAGCCTTAGAATACACACATCCGCAATAATTTTGCCGATAAATCCCCCGCTCTTCCACCATTATTCTCCCTTTCTCCTGCCGGCCGTCTTTCTTCCAATCTGTTTCAAAAAACTTAACACCATATTTCGCGCCAAGTTCCACGCCGACAGGATTAATCACTTCGGCTTTTTTGTTTCTGCCGCTGGTGAGCGTAGTGCAAAAAATATCAAAATTATTTTCTTTGGCATATCGCGCCGTCATTTCCAATCGCAATCTAAAACATTTCGGGCATCTCGCCCCGCCTTCCAGCTCGCTTTCTAAACCTTTGGTAGCCTCGCTCCACGCTGTTTGATCATAATCAAAATCCACCATCTTCACTCCCCAATCCTCGCATATCTGAACAACATATTTTTTCCGTTTCAAATATTCTCCCTCCGGATAGATATTGGGGTTATAAAAAAATACCGTCAGGTCATGCCGGGTTTTCAATTCGTCAATTACAGCGATGCCGCATGGAGCGCAACAGGTGTGGAGTAGAAATTTAAGCATTGATTTAGGGTGATTAAAATTGATTACACAAATTTAAAACCCAATATTCTCTCGCCACCAATTCTCCACAACTTTTGAGCCATTTTTATCATAGCTGTGTTTTCGTAAATACTCCAGCTTGCGCAAATGCCACTGTCGCCATTTTAGAAGCGCTTTCTGGCTTTTGATCGCTTCAAATTCTTGTTTGGTGTCGTGCTTTTCTCTTTTGGCGATAAACTCTTTGGCTAAATAACGATTGGAAGATAAATCAAAATCAACTGGTAAGATTCTAAAATTGATTTGATGTAATTTTTTATCGTATTTCTTTCCGTAAGCCAATAGAGTTTTAATTCGCCGAGTTCGTGTTTGTTCACAAAAAACATTGACGTCCGTTTTTTTAATCCGATTCTTTTTTAAATACCCAACTGTGTACAAAATATTTTCTAAACCACAGACTGTTTTGTTCAATAAAATATATTCCCATTTCTTTGCCTCGCCACCAACTTCTTTTCTCTTTGCCAGATTCTTAAATAATCTAGACATCTCATCCGCTTCCGTGCGTTTGTACGGCTTGAAACAATCAGTCGACCCGCCACAGAACAATATCGTTGCCTTCTCCCCTCCCGCAATATCAAAAATGCGATTAAACACGATAGATAAATATCGGCGATAGTTGTCATCCTCTATAATGTTTTTGGGGACACCATAGCCGAAAATACAAAATACTTTACTCATACTTTAAAATTTATCTCTATTTATCTCCATCTATCTCAATATCTTTTTAAAAAACTATATACAGTGAGATGAATGGATATAATAAATTAGATAAAATAGTTTCTACTCTTAAGCTTCTCCGGCAAGTAATCCTGCTCCACAGACTTATCAAAATCCGGATTATACTTGTAATCTTTCCCATAGCCGATCTCTTTCATAAATTTAGTCGGAGCATTACGTAGATGAATTGGTACGCCCAAATGCGATGTTTCCTTGGCATCTTCAGCTGCCCTGCCGTACGCTATATATAATAAATTTGATTTTTTTGACTTGGCGCAATAGACGACTGCTTGCGCCAAATGCACCGTACATTCTGGATAACCGATTTTGTGGCAAGCGTCATAAGCCGCGTTGGCTTGAACAAGCGCCTCGCTGTTTGCCATGCCAATATCCTCGCTGGCAAATCGTAAAACCCGCCTTGCGACATATAACGGATCACAACCACCCTCTAACATTCGCGCCAGCCAATACAATGCCGCGTTTGCGTCCGACCCGCGCATTGATTTGTGAAGAGCCGAAATTAAATTATAAAATTCTTCTCCCCTCTTGTCAAAAACTAGGTGCGTTCTTTGCAAAGCTTCTTTGATATCACCACTTGTAATCTCTACTTTTGACTTTAAGGACTTTACAGACTTTATAGACTTAAACGCAAGTTCCAACCCATTCAACGCCACCCTCGCATCGCCGCCCGCCAATCCAGCTAACAACTCAATAACTTCATTTTCAATCTTTATCTCATAATCTCCCAACCCCATTTCTTTGTCTTTCAACGCCTGCTTGATAATTTCCGCGATATTTTTTTCCGTCAAACTTTTCAAAATAAAAACGCGCGAACGGGATAATAGCGGACCGATAATTTCAAACGATGGATTTTCCGTAGTCGCGCCGATTAAAGTAATGTCTCCGCGCTCCACGCATGGCAAAAGAGCGTCTTGCTGTGCTTTGTTCCAACGATGAATTTCGTCAACAAACAAAATCGTTCGTTGTCTTTCTAACCCATGCAATCTCTCTTTTGCTTCTTTGACGACTTTTCTTAATTCCTCTCTGCCGGCATCAACGGCTGACAGAACCACAAAATGCGCCTTAGTTTGGTTGGTAATTATCTGCGCCAAAGTAGTCTTACCTACCCCCGGCGGACCCCAAAAAATGATGGAGGATAACTCATCATTTTCCACCAATTTCCTCAATAATTTTCCCTTGCCGACAATTTCTTCCTGACCAACGAATTCAACAAAATTGCGCGGACGCATGCGGTCGGCCAATGGCCGAATTTTCTCGTTGTCCATAATTCTTAATTCATAATTCCTGATTCATCACTCACTACTTTTCCCCATGCCACAATTCATACAACTTCACTGCTAACCACTGCTGGAATCTCTGCCAGCGGCTGCGCTCAATTGACGGATTATCGTGCAAATGTTTTGACTTCACCATCCAACCTTCCACAATATCTTTAAGCGATTTGATGGTCGTTTTATCCTCTATCTGCAAATTGGCTTCGTAGTTATTATAAAAACTCGTTTGCTCCAAATTACTGCTCCCAACCATCGCCCAATCATCATCAACGATCACGCCTTTGCCGTGCAACATCTGTTCGCTCAAATGCACTTTAACGCCGGCTTTTTTCAAAATTGAAAACCAAGTATAAGCGACCAGTGTCATTATTTTTACATCAGTGCGAAATGGAATCAATAAATCAACTCGAATCCCACGCTTGCGAGCTTGCCACAGCGCCAACAAAAATTTTTTGTCCGGAAAATAATACGGCGAGAAAAAAATCACCCGCTCACGAGCTTGCGACAGGGCATCTGTGTATTTGCTTCGCGCCGATGAATGGCGTTCGTGCGGTTCATCTAAAATCAATTCGTCATTACCCGGCAACAACAAGAGTTTGTGTTTTAAAAATTGTCGGACCTTTTTTTTCTCACCTCCGCAAATGATATAAGACTTGGCAAAGGCGCGCAGAAGGGAATGCACCACATTGCCTTCCAACCGAACATGAATATCCAACCAGTCCCTCATTTCGCTGCCAACATTAACACCGCCAATGAAACCGATCAGCTCATCCACCACCAAAATCTTGCGATGCGTTCTGCTCCACAACCGTTTCCACCAGCCGCGATACCGCTTTTTACGCTCATGAAAAAAACGCAAATCAACTCCGGATTCCCGCAGGTGCTTCACTCTGCGGTTAGACAACCAAAAACTTCCCCAGGAATCAACGACAATTTTTACATCAATATTCTCTTTGGCTTTTTGTTCCAATAAATCAAAGAACGGATTACCGGCTTCGTCATCCAAAAAAATATACAATTCCCAATAAATTGATTTTTTCGCGCTCGAAATCGCCTGATACATCGCGTCCCAAGCGTCTTTGGAAGTGGAATAAATTTTGTAGTTTGACTGACTCATAACTATTCAATCACTGTCCCTTTAAATCCCCGCCCTTCCAGCGCCTTTTTAACCTCTGTCAAATTATTCCCATTCATTATCGCCACCCTCAAACCAAATTTCTCGGCTAATCCGCTGGCGATGGGATCAAAAGGAGAATTTTTGCCCGGCAGCCACTTGTAACCAACAATATTTTTTCTAAAATCTTTCCATGATATTTTTTCTATTTTTTTCGCGTTCGCGAATTTATTCGGATCTTTGTCATAAACATAATCAATGTTGGATAAATTAATCACTTCTTTAGCTCCAAACTGTTTTGCTAATAAAATTGAATCCGTATCAGTGGAAAAACCGGGCTTCCACCCGCCGGCGATAATAATTGATTTGTTAGTAACTATTTTTTTGGAAGGATTCTTAATTACACTTTCATAAACATATTGACCGGAAAATAATAACTTCACAAACTCCGCGTTAAACCAAGTGGTATAAATCCCCAGCCAATGCAACTGTCGATTTGGTAGTTTTATAACTTGAGTGAGCGCGTTTTGATACGCCCGGCACGTCGCTCCGCCGCCAACTACTAACACAAACTTATCGCCTTTTTTTACTTGTGAAAAAATTAATTGACGAAATTTTTTCAAAAAGCCAACATCAAAACCGGTTTTTGGAATGATAATAGAACCGCCGACGGAGAGGATTTTGTAAGACATAATTGAATATTAAATATTAGATATTGGATATTGTTTGTTTCTTGTGTCTTGTGTCTTAAAAATTCTCAACTTGTTATCCTGCATTTTCTTAAACAACTCCGGCTGGTTTTTTATCCACCGGCTTGGCGTACGATACGCTGTCTTGCCTTTTTGCGCGCGATTGGATGAGTAATTCTTCATAGTCCACTAATTTAACGACCACTAATAACACCAATATAGTAACTTATGCTATTCTACGCTGGATTTATTTATTTTTCAAGCTTACAGCTTCGTTGGAAATTTGGAAGCTAATATCGCCCATTTCGTCAGTCCGCAAACCCTTCGCGCCGGCGCGTTCCAGCCGTCTCAAGACCCGAAGCGATGGGTGGCCATAACTATTATCCGCGCCAACGGAAATAACAGCGTATTCCGGTTTTATAGCCTCTAAAAACAATTTTCCTGATGCTCCGGCGCTACCATGGTGGCCGACTTTTAAAATATCGGATTTCAACTGTTCTCTTTTTTTATTAATCAGATATTGCTCCAACTCATTCTCCATATCTCCAGTAAATAGGACACTGCTGCCAGCGTAATCTAAACGAAAGACAATCGAGGCATTATTATCACCAAGCTCTTTTTGCCCGTGGACAAAAGCGGTGCTGGATACAACAGAATGGTCCGGATATAAATAGTGAATTGTACTACTGCCAACCTCCCAAACCGCTGGTTGATTAACCGGATAATAAACCGCGTCTTCAGCTTGAACCGTTCGCCAAAAAGACTCCCAAACCGAATCACCGAATTTTTTAACATCATTATAAATAATATTTTTTACCTGAAACCGACGCAGAACATCTTCGCATCCGCCATAATGATCTGAATCAGGATGTGTAACGACTAAATAGTCTAAATCGCGATCATAAAACTCCATTACCCGTCCTAAAGCCGATAAAATCCTGCTATCCACCGCGCAATCAACCAGCATTTGCTCGCCGGTTGGAAACTCAATAAAACTCGCGTCGCCTTGGCCGATGTCAAAAAAGGTTATTTGCAAATTTTCTTTTTTGCTCTCTTTCACTACACTATTTTTACTCTCTATTTTGACTTCTAATCTCCCGTCCTCAAACCTAACATAAAAAATCAGCCCGAAAGTGATTATTAATAAAATAAATACTATTTTGGTTACTTTTGGCATGATCAAGTTTGGTTTGTTTTTTATACCCTCGTTGAGACCTCACCCCTGCCCCTCTCCTACAAGGAGAGGACGACAATTTGTTTGTCTTATTTACTCGCTAAAATAATCTGATTAACCCAGTTCTCGCCCTTTTTCACAAATTCATTTTTCTTAATTGAAAAAGCCAATTCTTCCAATAGTTTAACCACAGCCTCGGGACGATGATAGTATGATTCAATCTCAACTAAACCATCTTTTATTTTTACCGCCGGAGCTTTTCGCTGATTGATGTTTGTCACCAAAAACAAACCGCCAGTTTTTAACACTCTATAAGCTTCATTAAAAAACCCGCGCAAATCTTTCAAATGCACAATCAAAAACGTCGCCACAACAATATCAAAACTTTCATCCGCAAATGCTAAATTTTCCGCGTCTCCAATCGCCGTTAATAATTTTAAATTTTGATTTTTCAATTTTAATTTCTTTAGCATTTCATCAGACAGATCCAACGCAGTCACTTCCGCCTCCGCTTTTGCCATCCTCAACGCTAATCTCCCTGTCCCCGCGCCGACATCTAAAACTTTTTTGCTCTTTAAATTACCAAGCATCGGCAAAACTTTGTCTTTTTCAAAACTATCCCAGTACTTCTCTTTGCTGGCGTAATAATCAGCCGCGAGATTATAACCGGCTTTTGAGTTTAAAATTCTGACTTTTGGCATAAAAAATAGAGATTATCAGTGAGTATAATAATACCATTATAATCCAGTTAATACTAAAATCAATCGCCGCCCATTTGAGACTGCTGAACCACACTGCGAGGTGTATGATATAATTTAATCCAACCAAAGCGATCCAGGCGGCCACTTGCCCGGCCGGATAAAAAATAAAACTCAAAATCACGGCTAAAAATCCGAACAACATCAAAAACGGGATCAGCCACAAAATTAGGACATTTACGATTGGCGCGACGATTGACAAACGGCCGAAATTAAATAAAATCAGCGGCAAAGTGGCGATGATCGCGGCCATGGTTGAAACAAACACCTCGCGCAGACCATAAAATTCCGGTAATCTGCTAAACCAATGTTGAATTTTTGGCGATAAATAAACCAAACCAAGTGTCGCGGCGAAAGAAAGCTGAAAACCCGCGTCCCAGCGCAGAACTAACGGATTTTGCAATAACATCAATACCGCGGACAAAGCCAGCACATTGTCAACGCGCGACAGCCGACCAAGTTGTTTAGCCAATAAAACCAACATGCCCATAATACCGGCCCGCACGACCGACGCGCTTGCCCCTGCAAAAATAACAAACAGTAAAATTCCGCCGCAGACCAGCCAAAACGCTTTCTTGCGCGGGATCAAGAGAAAGCTCAAACTTGTTACTAAAATCATTGCCACGATGCTGATATTATAGCCAGAAATGGCGATGATATGCGTTATCCCCGTCCGGTTGAAATCATTACTCAACTCCCCCAACCCGCTGCGATAGCCATAAAGCAAACCAGCCATAAGACTGGCCATCGGCTCATGCCAAAGCAAATTAATTTTATCCGCCGCTTTATTTTTCATCCACAAAATCGCGCTGTAAACAAAAAATCCATCGTATTCTCCAATCTTTTCCACCCACGGCGATTGACAGAGCGCGAATATCCCCTCTTTAGCCATATACATATCATAGCGAAAATCATCGCTCGCTTCCGGTTTTCCCAACTTACAATTTAATTGTAATACATCACCATATTGAAAACGAGGATAAAGATTGTATTTAAAATAAATTCTTCCAATATCTCGCGCGTTAACGACATATCGTACTCCGTCTAATCTTGTGTCTGGTTCGCGAGAAACGTAACCCGTCAATTCCATTTCTTTGCCGGTATAGTTGGGGATGTGGTTAAGCGACAATGGAAATACTAATAAATATCTGACCGCGCCGAAGACAATAAACAAAATACAGATGAGAGAAAACATGACGATTTTATTTTTCCAGAAGATGATTAATAGAGTTATAAGAATAAATAGAGATAAATAGAGATAAAGTAATCCGGTCTTTAATTCCAACAACGACGCTAACGCGACACCGGCAATAAAACAAAAACAAAACGCTAAGAACGTCTTGCTTTTTGAATTAATTATTCCCTCCAACATATGATCGGCTGATAATCCGTTAAAATCCGTTTAATCCGTGTCATCCGTGTGCTATTTCACACGACAACACTCACCAGCCTCCCCTTCACATAAATCACTTTTTTAGGCTCTTTGCCATCTAACCACTTCTTGACATTTTTATCCACCAAAGCGACAGATTTTATTTCCTCTTCACCAACGCCAGTTTGGACTTCAATCGTGGCCCGCACCCGTCCATTCACCTGCACCGCCAATTTCATCGTATCAAATTGCAGTTTATCAACATCATATTTTGGCCAGTCGGATAAGAATATGGACTTTTTGTTGCCAAGCTGACTCCAGAGTTCTTCACAGATGTGGGGGGCGAATGGGGCGAGGAGTTGGAGTAAAATGGCGTAGGACTTAGGGTCTAAAACTTTCGACCGAGACATTTCATTTACTAAAATCATCAGCTGTGAAATCGCGGTATTGAATCTCAAATTTTCTATGTCTTCGGTGACTTTTTTAATGGTTTGATTCAGTGTCACTTGGATATTGGATATTGAATATTGGATATTGTTTGTATCTTGTTTCTTGTTACTTGCAACTCTTTCTTTCAAATTCCATACTTTATCAAGAAAACGATACATTCCAACCACTCCCTGCGTACTCCACGCGCATGGCTGATCAAACGGCCCCATAAACATTTCGTAAAGCCGCATCGCGTCCGCGCCGTATTGTTTGACAACATCATCCGGATTAATAACATTATTCCAACGCTTGCTCATCTTGCGTCCGTCTTCAGCTAAAATCAAACCGACATTCTGCAATCTGGTAAATGGCTCAATATTATTCACCGCGCCAATGTCATACAAAAATTTGTGCCAAAATCTGGCGTAAATCAAATGCCGCGTCGCATGCTCCGCCCCGCCAACGTACAAGTCTATCGGCGACCAATATTTTTCTTTGGCTTTATCAACCAACGCCTTTTTGTTGTCTGGATCTTCATAGCGCAAATAGTACCAACAACTCCCAGCCCACTGCGGCATTGTGTTCATCTCCCGCTTCGCTTGTCCGCCGCATTGAGGACATTTTGTGTTCATCCAGTTTTTGATATTCGTCAACGGCGACTCACCGGTGCCGGATGGTTCATAATGTTTGACTTTTGGAAGTTCAAGTGGTAAATCTTTTTCCGGAACCGTCACCCAACCGCACTTCTCGCACCGCACCAGCGGAATCGGCTCTCCCCAGTAGCGCTGGCGGGAAAAAACCCAGTCGCGGAGTTTGTATTGCACTTGCCTTTTACCAAATCCTTTTTCTTCCAGCCATTGAATCATTTTTTCTTTGGCTTTGAGAGTTCTTAAACCAGAAAGAAAGTCGGATTTAACATTGTATCCATTCCCAGAAAAAGCGTGTTCGCTCAAAATTTTATTAATTTCTTCCTGAACAATTTGTTCGGCAGTGTTACCGGCGGTTGTGGATCCGCCATCTGGCATTACTACGATCTTAATCGGCAAATTATATTTCTTTGCAAACTCAAAATCTCGTTCATCATGCGCCGGCACAGCCATAATCGCGCCAGTGCCGTATCCGCCCAAAACATAATCGGCAACAAAGATGGGCAGTTCTTCGCCATTTGCCGGATTAATTGCTTTAACGCCCTTAATTTCTACACCGGTTTTTTCTTTCTGCAATTCAGTGCGCTCTAATGCAGTTTTATTTTTAGCTTGCTCTATATATTTTTTAACTTCGCCAAAATTTTCAATCTTAATTTTTAATTTTTCAATTAACTTATGCTCCGGGGCGAGGACAACATAGGTGGCGCCAAACAATGTATCAGGGCGCGTTGTAAAAACCTCTATTGTACTGTCACTAGATTGCCGCGTCGCTCGTTCCTCGCTCCTCGCAATGACAGTAAAGCGAACCGACGCGCCTTCGGACCGCCCTATCCAATTTCTCTGCATTTCTTTAATTGGCTCCGGCCATTTGTCTAATAAATCCAAATCCTTCAATAATCTTTCCGCGTAATCGGTAATTTTCAAAACCCACTGCCGCATTGGTTTTTGTTCAATAGCAGAACCGCAACGCTCACACTTGCCGTCTTCCAAATCCTCGTTTGCGAGACCGGTTTTGCAGGACGGGCACCAGTTAATCGGCTCATTGGATTCATAAGCCAGCCCGCGCTTGAACATTTGCAAAAATATCCATTGCGTCCATTTATAATAATTTGGATCAGTGGTGTTGATCTCGCGATCCCAGTCGTAAGTAAAACCCAAAAGACCGAGCTGTTTTTTAAAAACCTGAATATTTTTTTTAGTGGCAACCGCCGGATGTACTTTGTTTTTTAAAGCGTAATTTTCCGCCGGCAGGCCAAACGCGTCCCAGCCCATCGGGTGCAAGACATTAAAACCGCGCATCATTTTCATCCGCGCCACGACATCAGTCGCGATATATCCCTTGGGATGGCCAACATGAAGCCCGGCGCCGGACGGATACGGAAACATGTCCAAGACATAGTACTTTGGCTTGTCAGCTAATTCCTTGGTTTTGTAAAGTTTCTTTTCTAACCACAGCTTTTGCCATTTACTTTCTATTTCATGGTGATTATATTGCCTTACCTTTACAGCGTGTTTACCCGCCGAAGCCTTAGTGGAGGCGGGCCATTTATTTTCTACTTGTTTATGGTTGTATTTTTTTTGCATAGAAAAGTTTATGGAACACGGATTTGAAGAATTCCAACATATAGACATATTTTAGCGGAAAATAGAGAAAAGGGCAAGGAAAAACGAACCACCTCACCCCTAACCCCTCTCCTTGTAAAGGAGAGGGAAGTGTGAATGCCCTTCCCAAAAAATCAAATGTATGTTTAAATACAGATGCCAGCTACTTACCATCCTGGCGTTCCCTCCCGGGTGGAAGTAATTCACGACCTCATTACCGCAAAACGTTAACATGTTTCTTTTCCCGTTCTTTGAGAGGGACTTGGCTGGCGAGCCCCTCTCACTTCCTTCCTAAACAACCCTGCACCAGAACGGTGCAGGGTTTTAATTTATAATTTTTGTGTCGTCCCTCTGGGACTTTCGAATTTTATTGTACGTTCTCTCCAGGCACTAAAGTGCCTGGCTACTATGGACCCGTCCCTAACGGGACTAATAACCGTGCGATTTAACTGACAGACAATGTCTCTCACACAACAATTTAGCCACCGCCATGAGGCGGGATCCCGCCGTGGCGGGACAATTTAACAATCACCAATAATATTTCGCTAATACTTTATTTCGCCATTTTCCCAGCCACCCTCTCTATCGCCTTAACAAAAGCTCCCTGCCGCAAAGTAACATTATATTTCTCGGCAGTATCCCAAACTTCATTAAACGCGTTGACCATTATTTTTTCTAATTTTATAAACACATCCGCTTCAGTCCAGTGCTCGCCTTTCAAATTTTGCTCCCACTCAAAACAAGAAACCGTAACTCCGCCGGCATTCGCGAGAACATCCGGGACAACCGGAATTCCGCGCGCGTGTAAAATTTCATCCGCTTCCGGCGTGGTTGGGCCATTTGCCATTTCAATAATATATTTAGCTTTAATCTTGTCAACATTTTCTTTCGTGATCTGATTCTCAAGCGCGGATGGGACTAAAATATCCACCGGTAATTCCAACAAATCTTCGTTGCTGACATGACGGCACGGCCCGTCAGTCGGTATTTGTTCTAATGAACACACGGAACCGAGACAATAGCATCCTAACATGCCGCCATTCTTTTTAATTGTTTCCGCTTTGTCCGGATCAATGCCGTCTTGATTATAAACACCGCCTTTGGAATCGCTCAACGCGACAATTTTGTAGCCATCATCGCGCAATAATTTTGCCATAAAACCGCCGACATTGCCCATGCCTTGCACTGCGACAGTTGTTTCTGACGGCTTCAATCCCCTCTTCTTGGCTAATTCTCTAACAACATAGACCCCGCCCATGGCAGTGGCGGTTTCGCGCCCTTCTGATCCGCCATCGGCAATCGCTTTTCCGGTAATAACGCCTGGATCCGGTTTGCCGATTAATTTTTCAAACTCGTCGCGCATCCAGCCCATAATTTGCGGAGTGGTATAAACATCCGGCGCCGGCACATCTTTGTCTGAACCGATAACGCGCCAAATTTTTCTGATATATTCGCGGGACAATCTTTCCAATTCTCCGACAGATAATTCTTTGGGATTAACAATTATTCCGCCCTTGCCCCCACCCATCGGAATATTAACAACAGCGCATTTTACCATCATCCAAAAAGACAACGCTTTCACTTCATCTAAAGAAACATTCCAATGATAACGAATACCGCCTTTGTATGGTCCTAACGCGTTATTATATTGCGAACGATACCCGGTGAAAACTTTTGTTTCGCCATTATCCATCTTTACCGGAATAGCGAGAGTCAATACTCGTTCCGGCTGTTTTAAAACTTCATGAATATTTTTATCCAAATTCATGATTTTAGCGGCCTTATCCAGCTGGACCATGGCATTTACGAAAGGGTTGGACATAAACGATAGTTTAAAAGTTATAAAGTTTGTAAAGTATAAAGTAGTGATATTTTACTCTTTTGATTAAAAAAGGCAATGGAGATAGAAATAGATTGAGATAAATGGAGATAAGAGATAAGAAAACCGTCCCGATGTCATGTCGGGACGGTTTTAATTTTGGCTTTCTTTAGATCCTTCTCCCTCTTGCCCACCTTACACCCTTCACCACTCCCCACACTGCCAAGCCGATTACTAACCACAGCGGAATATAAACGGCAACCCAGATGACGAAATTTACCAAACCTTTAGAAACAGACAGCAGACTGCGGGCCGCGGATTTTACTTGTCCCCATGGCTTCCATTTATCTTGCTGATCAACGGCCGGCAAAACATCAGGATCTGTGGATAAATACGCGCTAATAGTTGAAAGTTTCGCGCTTTGTTCAAGATATTTCATTTGACCCTGTATGCGCTCTATCTGTCCGCGGATATTCGTCAACTCTCTTTGCACTGCCAAAATGTCGTTTATCTGCGTTGCCTGTTTCATGATAAATAAAAACTGATCTTCAGCCGCGCGAAGATTTTTTAATTGCGAAGTTAAATCAACATATTCTTCGGTAACATCCTGCCCATTTACTTGCTCGCTTTCAACTTCCCCAATAGTCTTCAGATCCGTCACACCTTTATCAAAAAGTTTTGATGGAATCCTGATCGTTATTTCGCCATAAGGCGCGACTCCTTGTTTGCTGACATTGCTGGAAACCACAAAGCCGCCGTTCTTTTCCGCGTATTGCGTAATAATTGCTATACCGGCTTTTACGTCTTCAACCACCATTGCCAAAGAACCGGTTTTAATAATCATGCGATCGGTTTTCATATCCTGCGCGCTGTCGGCAGACGCGCCAGCTCCGTAATCAGCGCCTGAATCATTGCCGGCAAATTTTTCCTGAACTTTGGCCATCAAACCGCTTGATTGACCCAAACCGGTAGTAGCGCCATAAGTTAAACCAAAAGAACCGCTTTCATACATAGTAGCGCTATTCCTCGCCGTTACTTTTTCTTGATAAGAATTTTTGATTATCAAAACCGTGATGATGACAAAAATTAATACTAAAATTCCAACTGCCCACGAGATGATTTTGAGAGATTTGGACATAAACGAAATTTAAAAATAAAAAATTAAAATGTAAAATAAAGTTTGCTTTTAAAGTCCTCTCTCCTTAACAAGGCTGGGGGGAAATCGAGATGTTTAAGTGTTGTTCTGTTTTTGTGTCTTTATGACACGTGCTTCTTCAGCATCCCCGCCAGCTTCTCTTTTGACACTCCCCCAACCATCTGGTCAACCACTTCGCCGTTTTTGAACACAAAAAAAGTCGGGACGCTCATCACCTTGTATTTCCCGGCTGTAACTTGACTTTCATCAACATTGACTTTGCCGATTTTCGCTTTGGCGGTGTCAAATTCTTTTGCCAATTCTTCCACAATTGGACCCATCATCTGGCATGGCCCGCACCATGGCGCCCAAAAATCCACGAGAACCGGAACCTTTGATTTAAGAACCTCCGACTCAAAGTTTGCGTCGGTAAAATGTGCCTCGGACATATGAAATAATATAATGCTAATATACTAATTAATGCCAATGCAACAAATTTTTTTATTAGTAGCATTAGTAAAAATTCGTCTATTGGCATTTTATTTCTCAAAGACAATCTTCCTCGCCTTAGTTTCTTCGGTATAAATTTCCAAGCTATCGCCAACTTCAATTTTAACCTTGCCTTCAAATCGCATACCGCACTCGGTGCCTTCAATCGCCTCTTTCACATCTTGCGGACCGACTTTGCACTGAACAATTTTGCCACTGCCCATATTCACGCCTTCACGGATAACGCGGGCCAAAGTATTTATTTTAATCTTGCCATCCATGACTCGACCGCCAACAGTCATCATTCCGCGGTCAGTGCGGAATATCGCCAAAATTTTAACTTTACCGATTTCGGTGGCGATTTTTTCCGATGAAAGCATTTTTTCCAATTCAGCTTTGACCCAATTAAACAAATCATAAATAACATCGTAACGAGCGAAAACTATTTCCTTTTCCATCATTAGATTTTCCGCGCTTGATGTCGGATTAACGTGAAATCCAACAACTACGGCCTTAGCGGCTTCGGCCTTATTCACGTCATCCTCGGTAACAAAACCCAAACCCTTACCGACAACTGCCACGCCGACTTCTTCATGTTTAAATTTTTCCAAGGTGCCAATAATCGCTTCCAATGAACCCAACACATCAGCCTTAATAACTAAATTCAAAATCTTTTTCTTTTTATCTTCCTCAACATCTTCATCGCCGGCAACAACTATCTGCCGTTCGGCTCCGGTTTGGCGCAATTTTTTCTCTTTTACATTAATTTTTTCCGCTTGACCGGCTTGACTGACATCCAAAATATCGCCAACTTCCGGCGCGACTTTAAAACCGACAATCTGAACCGGCGTTGATGGCGGAGCGTCTTGCAAAGCGCGAGCTAAATAATCTTTCATCGCGCGCGCCTTGCCATAAATCTCGCCATTAACCACCAATGGATCATTTAATTTCAAAGTGCCGGATTGCACTAATACCGTAGCCACCGGCCCCATTCCTTTATCAACATGGGATTCAATAATCGTTCCGGCGGCCGGCAGATTTGGATCAGCCTTAATTTTTTCCTGTTCCATATCAGCCACTAACAACAAAACATCCAACAGCTTATCAATATTTAAATTTTGCTTCGCGGAAATTTCCACCATTGGCACACTGCCTCCCCATTCATCGCTTTGAATCCCCCTCTGCGATAATTCGGCGCGCACTCTCTGCGGATCAGCGCCATCTTTATCAATTTTATTAATCGCGACAACCAACGGCAGTTTCGCGGCCTTAATGATATTTATAACTTCCACAGTCTGCGGTTTGACGCCATCATCGGCCGCGACAATTAGAATCGCTATATCAGCCACTTTGGCGCCGCGGCTGCGCATTACCGTGAAAGCTTCGTGGCCAGGGGTGTCAATGAAGGTGAGTTTGCGCTCCGCGCCGCTTTTCGGATCTTTCCAAATTGTTTGATACGCGCCAATATGTTGGGTAATGCCGCCGGATTCCGTATCTAAAATATTTGTTTTTCTAATCGTGTCCAACAATCTGGTTTTTCCGTGATCAACATGCCCCATAACTACAATCACCGGCGCGCGAGGCAGAGAATTTTCCGCCTTGGCGAGCGCCTGCTCTAAAACCTGACCGCGTTGATCTTCTTTTTCCACATCAATTTTAGCTCCGCCTTCTTCTTTCAACACCGTAAAACCAAGTTCTCCGGCAATAATTGAGGCGGTATCAAAATCAATATTTTGATTCTGATTCGCGAGAATACCGTTTTTCATTAACTCCGCGATAACTTGTGTAATCGGCAGATTCAAACACGCGGCAAAATTTCGCACAGTTATAAGTTGCGGTAAAATTACGCTGTGTCCGCTTTCTTTGCGCAATTCTTTTTCTTTTTGTTTTTTTTCTTCTTCCGCTTTGCGTTTTTTTTCTTCCAAATCTTTTTTAATAAAACGCCAGCGCCGGGAAATCTGGTCCGCGACTTTGTTGTCAACTTTAATCGCCCGCTGTCCAATATCAAAACCATACTGCGGGAGAATTTCCAGCAGTTCTTTGGTATTGGTTCTTAATTGGCGAGCGAGTTCGGAGACATTCATGAGAAAAGGCTTGAAAGGCTGACAAGACTTACAAAGGTTACAGAGTGATTAAAGTATAATGGAAGAGAAGAAAAAAGTCAATTAAAAAATCCTTCGTAATATTTATGAAGGATTTTTTAAAATATTTAATCTAATCCCCTCCCCACTTTCCAAATTTTTTAATATTGAAAAATGGGGAAGGACGGAACAGCACGGTAGGACCCCAAATAACCTCGTGGTCAATTGGGGCAGTGCGCGCGTGGGGCAATACGCGCGCGTGTGCTGTCCGTCGTGATGTGTGTGATGAACTAGTTCGCCTTGGCTCGACGGCTGTCCCAGTAGAGGAACGCCGCGAGAACAAGAAAGACCGCGAGGCCGAGCCAGTTGCGAACATGGTCAGAGAAACCGAATGTCCACTCAACGCCAGCCATCTTTGTGATGCCGTCCAGAACGCCGGCCAATGCTCCGCCCGCGATTAGGCCCGACGCCACGAGTATGGCTTTGTCACCGCGCGCTTTGGAGAGCGCCGCGTCTTTGGTTGAATGTTGGATCAGCCAGCCTACGCAAGCGCCAAGCAGAATCGGACTGTTGAGCTCCATTGGCAGATACATGCCCAGCGCGAGCGCCAAAGCCGAGATGCCCAGCATGCTGACAACGGTAGAAACGACCGCGCCCAATGCAGAGTGTGTCAATATTTTTGTGTAAATGGCTGTGCATAAGCACGGTTTTTTTGTTTATGAAAGTTTTAAACGTTCAGGAAATAGAATGGCAAATTGAG
>Ga0156202_133_pt2 | contig 44845 bp, 43 predicted proteins | sample RifCSPlowO2_12_FD_107855 | JGI IMG/M metagenome (GOLD analysis project Ga0156202, IMG submission 107855) | Candidatus Magasanikbacteria bacterium RIFCSPLOWO2_12_FULL_43_12 | reverse complement strand
AGTGATTGGTAAATCAAACGAAGCTTTGCACCATGCCAAACGGGTGATTTTCGCTTTGCATCGGGACAATGCCGCTGAAGCGAAGGAAAAATTAAATTTCGCGGAAAGCCTGTTGTCTGATTTGCGCAAAACTCATCAAAAAGACAGCAAGATGATGCACGAAGGCGCGTTTTTGGCCGCTTTGGAAGAATACGTGGAAGCGAAATTATTTTTTGATTTTGTTACAGTTGGAAAAATAGGCGAAGTAAAAAATTTAACGGTTGACGGCGAGGTTTATTTGGCCGGCTTGTGCGATGTTCCTGGCGAATTGTATCGTTTTGCCATCAAAGCCGCGACTAACCGCGACATCAAGACTGTAAAAAAATGCGCGGATATGGCGCAGGAAATCATCGGAGAATTAATAGAATTTAATTTAACCAGTTATTTGCGCACTAAACTTGACCAAGCCAAGCAAGCAGTGCATAAATTGGAGCAGGTGGTGTATGAGGTGAGTTTAAGGGCTTGACAGTTTTATCTAAAAAGTATAGAATATTTTATTCTCTAAATCAGCATATCGCAAGGCGCGGTATGTTGACGGGGGAATCAAGTAGAGGGGAAGAGAAATGTTTTCAGGTTTCTCGGGAATTGGTTCTTGTGCCACCACATCGTTCATCAGACGGACAACAGATCGCGAAGTTAGCTTCGCTCTGTTGGTAGATCCGGAAGATGATGCCAGTGGGGGCACGGTAGAGTGTCTAGCCGCTCTGCTTGGCACGTGCGTATCCGGAGCTATCAGGGATATCAAGATCCAGGGTCGCAAACCGCAGACGACAGGACTGATCGTCGAAGGCAGCGCGGAAGTGGAATTTCCGTACGCGATGTTCCCGGAGAGCGACTCGCCGTTGAGCCCGTCTGACGCTTTCAAGTGCGGCGGGAGCAGACACCTGTTCGCTAATTCCCCATTCGGTCGTTCACACCGCAATCGATCTTATTGGCAGTAGCCTTTTTCCTCCTCATAGTTCTTTCGGAGTCGCTCGCGCTCCTCACCAACTCCGCGAGCATCCCTTCCTATTTTGTCCACGTAATTGTACACAAGAGGAAGATGAATAATCCGCCGTAAACACAGGCGGATTTTTTGTTTTTGTGGTATAATTAAAAAGCTTAAAAGGCTGATGAGGCTGACAAGGCTTACGAAGCCTTGTCAGCCTTTTAAGCATAGTAAGCCTTGTCAGCCTTGTTATGTCCCCAAAACAATCTTCCAATTCCGGCGCTTATGTCGTCACCGTTGACATGGGCTATGGCCATCAGCGGGCGGCTTTTCCGTTGCGTGATTTTGCTGTTGGTTTGGATGGAATTAAAAACGAAGACGCGATAATCAATGCGAATCATTACGCGGGGATTCCGAACACAGACCGCCGGCGCTGGGATAGCGGACGGAGATTGTATGAAAGAATTTCTCGTTTGAAAAATTTGCCTTTAATCGGCGAGAGCGTGTTTTCAATAATGGATTATTTTCAGCGCATTGAGTCATTTTATCCAAAGCGGGATTTATCCAAACCAACAATCCAGCTAAAAATGATTTATTCAATGATTAAAAAAGGGTGGGGGAGGGATTTGATTGAGCGGCTGAATAAAAATCCCCTGCCGCTCGTCAACGCGTTTTTTTCTCCGGCCTATTTTGCCGAGGAACATGGGTACAAAGGCGATATTTATCTGCTTTGCTGCGATACTGACGTGTCGCGCGCTTGGGCGCCGCTGGTTCCAATCAAAAGCCGGATAAAATATTTGGTGCCGAATCGCCGCGTTAAAGAGCGGTTGGGATTGTATGGCGTTAAATCGGAGCAAATTTTTGTTACCGGTTTTCCCTTGCCAAAAGAAAATATCGGTGGCCGCGATTTAAAAGTATTGAAAAAAAGTTTGGGAGAAAGAGTCGCTCATTTGGATCAAGATGGCCGGTATCGCAAAAAATATCATGAAACACTGAAAGAATTTTTAGGTGATAATTACTGCCAGCGCGGCTGTGATTCAAAACATCCGCTGACGATTACTTTCGCGGTGGGCGGAGCCGGCGCGCAGAGAGAATTGGGCGTCCAGATTTTAACCAGCCTGCGCCATCATATTGGTAGGGGTTTGTTAAAATTAAACTTGGTAGCTGGCACGCGCAACGATGTGTATTTATATTATCAGCGCGTGATTAAAGAATTGGGATTATTAAAAAAACAAAACGGCCACGTGAATATTTTATTTGCCGAAAGTAAATCGGAATATTTTAAAAAGTTTAATCAAATATTATTAACGACCGATATTTTGTGGACTAAGCCAAGCGAGCTGTCTTTTTACGCCGGTCTTGGTTTGCCGATAATTATGGCGCCGACGGTTGGCTCGCAGGAAGAGTTTAATCGGACTTGGTTGGAATCAACCGGCGCCGGCGTTCAACAAGAAGATCCGCGATACGCACACGAGTGGCTGTTTGATTGGCTGAAGTCCGGCTGGCTGGCCGAGGCGGCGATGAATGGTTTCCTCCACGCCCCTCGCAACGGCGCCTATCATATTGAAGAAGTTGTTTTGAAAGGGAAGCGAAGCGAAATTGAAGACATTCATCTTTTGTAATTTTATGTGGTTTCTTATCGCAATCGCTGGCTATTTTCTGCTGGCCATCGTCTTCATTCTTGACAAGCTGATTGTCCAAAAGTCCGTTAGCAAGCCGGCGGTGTATACTTTTTATTCAACGATAATAATGTTCGGCGCGTTAGCAGTCCTGCCGTTTATTGGTTTTGATTTATTAGTCGGAATGGATTGGCTGTGGGCAGTTATTTCCGGCGTAGCTTTTGGTCTGGCTTTGTGGACTTTTTATCTCGCGGTTCATCATGGCGAAGTTACGCATATTGGTCCGTTCAATGGCGCGATGGTGACGGTTTTTCTTTATGTTTTAGGCTGGCAATTTTTGGGAGAAAAATTATCCGGTTTACAAATGGGAGGAATTGTGATTTTGATTTTTGCTTCATTATTGCTATCATTTGAGAAAAGCCGCAAGCACAACGGCTTCCATATCGGTTTTTGGTGGGCGATTTTATCAGGTTTGCTGTTCGCCATTTCACATGTCAGCACAAAATATTTGTATGGCATTTATCCGTTTTGGACTGTGTTGACTTGGACGCGCGCCGCCACTGGTTTGGTTGGTTTGATAGTTCTGTTGTCGCCAACCGTTCGCGCCGCGCTTAAACACATTAAAGCCAAACCGAAAACTTACGCTCGGCGCCACGCGGGCTGGATTATCACCGCGGATAAAATTTTTGCGATTGCTTCAAATTTATTGATCCAGTATGCGATGGCTATCGGCGTCGTCACTTTGGTCGGCGCGATGAGCGGTTTGCAATTTGTTCTGATGTTTGTGATGGTTTTGCTTTTAACAAAATTACTCCCGCGCGTGTTCAAAGAATATTTTACTAAAAAAGAGATCGCTGTTGAACTAATCGCGTTGGTGTTAGTGGTAATTGGGTTGGTATTTATGATATGAAAAAAATTATGTTAACAACTTTAATTATTCTTCTGGCGTTGTACGGTTTTTTTTGGCTCGCCAGTATCAAATCGTACAAAGTGGACTACGGCATCAGTTTTAGCAAAGAGCATGCTGAATCGCTCGGACTTGATTGGAAGCAAACATATTTAGCCATGTTGGACGAACTAAAACCGAAATACATCCGCGTTTCTGCCACTTGGAGCGAGACGGAGTCGGAAAAAGGCAAAAAAAACAGCGACTTTGTTGATTGGCAGATGCTGGAAGCGGCGAAGCGCGGGGTTAAAGTTACTTTGGTGGTCGGCCAAAAAGCCCCGCGCTGGCCCGAGTGCCATGTGCCGGGTTGGGCGAATGATTTAAAAAGTGATGAATATAAACAAGCCGCGAAAGATTATGTCAAATATGTCGTTGAGCGTTATCGCAATCATCCGGCGTTGGAAATTTGGCAAGTGGAAAACGAGCCATATATTAAATTTCGTTTTGGCGAATGCGAGAATTTTGATGAAAGTTTGGTGAAAGAAGAAATTGATTTAGTTCATTTGTTGGATAAACAGCGTAAAATAATTATCACTGACAGTGGCGAGTTGAGCACGTGGATTTCCGCCAGCCGAGCCGGGGATATTTTTGGTACTACTGTTTATCGCATTGTGATGTCGCCAAGCGGCCGATATTGGAAGTATGATTGGCTGCCGGCGGGATTTTATAAATGGAAAGCAAAACTATTCGGCCGTTCATACGAAGATTTTTTTGTTTCGGAATTGCAAGCCGAGCCGTGGTTTAACGATAGCAATCCAACCAATACTGTCATTGAGGAACAAGAAAAAACCATGAATCCGGAGCGTTTGCAAAAACATCTTGATTTTGTCCAACACATCGGCGCTTCCCGCGCTTATTTATGGGGAGTGGAGTGGTGGTATTGGATGAAGGAAAAACAAGGCGATGAGAGGTATTGGGATGTTATTCGTGCGCGCCAAGGGATTCGAACCCCTGACCCCCTCCGTGTAAAGGAGGTGCTCTAACCAGCTGAGCTAGGCGCGCGGTGTGCGTTAAATTATATTATGTTCGTTGGTTTTTGTCAACGACAAATTTTTGTGATATACTGCAATAAATTTAAAGATTATGTTCGGTTTTAATTATTTCCGTCTGGATAAAGAAAGGGTGGAACAGCACCTCGGCACATTTCAGAGAAGAATCGGCCTATCCGAGGCTGTGGCTTTGATTTTTTCCGGCACGATTGGCGCCGGAATTTTAGGTTTGCCATACGCGGTGGCGAAAGTCGGAAGTTTGATCGGTATTTTTTATATTATCGCGATTGGAGCGTTGATGATCGGGTTTAATTTGCTGGTTGGCGAGATTGCTGTGCGTACCAAAGGCGATTTTCATCTGGTTGGTATGGCCGGCAAGTATTTGGGTCAAGCCGGGAAAGGTCTGATGACGATATTAGTATATTTGGTAAGTTTTGGCATTTTGGTTATTTATATAATCGGCGAGGGCGAGTCTTTGTCAGCCCTATTTGGCGGTTCGCCTCTGGCCTGGGGTTTATTTTTTTGGCTGATAGGTTCGTTGTTGGTTGTCGTCGGTCTGCGCGTAATTAAAGTGATGGATGTTATTTTAAGCCTTCTGCTTTTATCAGTGATAATTTTCATCATAACGGTTTCCACGCCAAATATTGAATTAATTAATTTTTCTTATCATAACTGGACGTATTTCTTGTTGCCTTTTGGTGTTATCTTGTTCGCGTTTTCCGGTAGCGGCTCGGTCTTGGAAGCGCACAGTTTAATCGGCGGAGATCGTAAACTTTTTCGTAAAGCGATTTTAATCGCCGGCGGCATTATCATGGCGATTTATTTGGTGTTCGCGTTAGTGGTTTTGGGCGTAACCGGCGCGGAAACAACCGAGATCGCGACGATCGGTTTAGGGAATAAAATCGGCAGTACGGTTTTTTGGCTGGGTAATATTTTCGCCGCGCTGGCTATGGCTACCAGTTTTATTACTAACAGCCTGTTATTTAGAGACTCTCTGCGCTGGGATTATCGTCTGCCTTCATGGAAAGCGTCTCTGCTTGTTTGCGGCGTGCCGTTTGTTTTATATCTATTCGGTCTGCGCGGTTTTATTATGGCGATTGATTTAATCGGCGGGGTTTTTTTCAGCACGGAGATGTTGTTGATCATTTTAATTTACTGGCAAGCCAAACGCAAAGGCGATCTGCCGGTCGGGCCTTACAAACTGCACCACACTTGGCTCTTGGTGGCGTTGTTGATATTATTGTTGATGGTGGGAGGGATTTACAGCGTAGTAAAACTGTTTTAAATTAAAAAATTAAAAATATGAAGACAATTTTAGTAGACGCGGTTGATTGTTTCATAATAGAAGAGAGCGGTAGTTTTAAGATTTTTAAGGAAATGCATAATTTTCTTGAAGCTTTTCCGAATAGGAAAATTATCTTGACTGGCGCGAAAGATGAACAGATTAAACAATTTGGTTTGGACAGAATGCCTTACGAAGTCTTCACGTTAAAACATGATCCGGAAAAAACTAATCCAAAGTATTTTGAAATTTTGCTCAAACAGTTTAATCTAAGCGCCGATGAAGCGATATATTTTGAACATAATGAAAACGCGGTAAAAAGCGCCCAGTCTGTCGGTATATCCGCTTTTTATTATAACAATGATAAAAAAGACCTTGTTGCGTTGAAAAAATTTATTGAAGAGAATCTATAGAGTAAGTATTCGCCGGAAGAAATTAATTTTTGATGCCAGCATCTATTGTTAGCCCCGTAGGGGCGTTTGATAGTAGCCAGGCCTTTTAAGGCCTGGGGAAAATGATTATTTCAATACACAAGTCCCGTAGGGACGGCAGACAAGACAGATGTGTCGTCCCTCTGGGACTTTTGAATTCTATTGAATGTTTTTCCAGGCACTAAAGTGCCTGGCTACTATCTAAAGTCCCTGACGGGACTAACGAATTTTTAGCGCATAATTGACACAGTTTAAGAATTAAAGTATAATTCACTCGTTCAAGAAAATGGTGTTTGTTGTTGGCCGGTCCAGATCGCGCTTGGGTCGATAGGCGCGATTACTGCTCAACAACATCCTGTCTATCTTCTTGAACAACGCATTTTAACGTTGTTTTTATTTATTATAAAAATATGAGCGAAAAAATATTATTTACGTCAGAGTCTGTCACCGAAGGCCACCCGGATAAAATCTGCGATCAGATTTCTGACGCGATTTTGGATACATTAGTGGCGCAGGATCCGACCTCCCATGTGGCGGTGGAGTGTTTCACTACCACCGGCTTGGTTATTGTTGGCGGCGAAGTGACCACGCGCGGTTATGTTGATGTGCAGAAAACTACTCGGGAAGTCTTGGAGAGCATTGGTTATACTGATCCGGACTTTGGCATTGACGCTGAACACGCCGGAGTCTTAGTCTCCATCCATGGCCAGTCGCCGGACATAAATCAAGGCGTGTCAAAACAGAGTATTGAAGAACAGGGCGCCGGAGATCAGGGTTTAATGTTCGGTTTTGCCTGCAAAGAAACGCCGGAGCTGATGCCGTTGCCAATCATGTTAGCGCACAAATTGGCGCGTCGTTTGGCAGAAGTGCGCAAAAACGGAACATTAAAATATCTGCGTCCCGATGGCAAATCACAAGTCGCTGTGGAATATGTTGTCGGCAAGCCGACGCGATTGCATAATGTCGTTATCGCGGCACAGCATAACCCGGATATTACTTTGGAACAACTGCGCGCGGATATTGTCGCGCAAGTAATTAAGCCGGTTTGTGAAGGTTATATTGATGACGCGACCGAATTTTTTATCAACATGACCGGTAAGTTTGTGATTGGCGGACCGCACGGCGACACCGGTCTGACCGGCCGGAAAATTATTGTTGATACTTATGGCGGCATGGGTAGGCACGGCGGCGGCTGTTTTTCCGGCAAAGATCCGTCCAAAGTTGATCGTTCGGCCGCTTACATGGCGCGTTATGTCGCGAAAAATATCGTCGCCGCTGATTTGGCTGATAAGTGCGAAGTGCAATTCGCCTATGTCATCGGCCGCGCTGAACCGACATCGGTTGGTGTTAACACTTTTGGCACTGGAAAAGTAAGCGATGAGAAACTAGTTGACGCGATTAGAAAAGTGTTTGACTTGCGTCCGGGCAAAATTATCCAGCATCTTGATTTACTCAAACCGATTTATCGCGCTACCGCGGCGTATGGGCATTTTGGGCGGAATGAGTTTAGTTGGGAGAAGACGGACAAGGTTGATGAACTAAAAAGAGCGTGCGTTTAAAGTAACAAAAAACCGCCCTGAGCTTGTCGAAGGACGGTTTTTTGTTACTTCTTTTTCCACAAAGATTTATGAAAAAAGGAATGGGTTGGGCTGGCGTTGATTGGAAGAATCAAGGTTAGCCCAAGGAAGGAGCGTTGGGAAGGGAGATGGCGTAGATGGTGATGCCGAATCGTTGCACCCATCCGACACCGCAGTAGCAGAGGCGTGGTATGATGTGAGCCGTCAGTTCTTCCGGCGAGCATCGTCCGCGCCGCCAGAATGGCGAGCTGGTGATGCGACGGCGTTCAAGCCGTGCCAACACCGGTAGCGCGATGGCCTCCAGTATCGTGCGCGGCTCCGAGAGGAACCAGGCGACGAGGGAGTACCCGCCGACGGTCATCAGGACAATGGCAGTGAGGTCGAACCCGACGGTGGTCTGTCCCACGGCAAGTGCCCACATGGCGCTTCCACTGGCGAACAGAACGACCAAGATCACGAACCAGGTCAAGTTGTAGTTGCGGCTGATCATAATAAAATCCTCCTTTCAGCCTAAACAACGATATAGTATAGCACAATTCTACCATTTTGTCAAGGGTTTTGGTATAATGGAGGTTAGTTAAGGCGACTTTTAATAATCCAGATAATACGGATAATCCAGATTTACGGATAACGAACTTATATGGAGGATAAGTTGTTGTACAAAGATTTGACCTATGAAATACGTGGGATTTTGTTTGAAACACACAACGAGCTTGGAAGGATGTTAAATGAGAAGCAATATGCTGATTATTTGGAAGAAAAATTCAAGTATCATGGGTTGATATACAAAAGAGAGGAGTTTGTGTTTGGTAACACGTTAATGGAAAGAAAACGTCGTTGCCGAACGGATTTCATAATAGAAAATAAAATAATAGTGGAATTAAAAGCAGTTAGTTTATTGACAAAAGATGATTATTTTCAATGCCAGCGATATTTAGCAACCGCCGGGTTAGAATTGGCTTTGTTGGTAAATTTTCGGACTAAGTATCTAACTATCAAAAGAATACTAAATCACGAGCTCTACAACCAAAAGCTCGCCAATCATGATCGTCCACAATCGCATCCGTAGATCTGGATTATCCGTATTATCCGGATTATTATTTACTATGAAAAAACAAATCACAATCGCAGTCCTTGGCGCGGGAAATATGGGCACGGCAGTTGCTCAAGTTTTGGCTGACAACGGCCATGAGGTTAGGATTTGGAATTGGGAAGGCGACCATCTGCCTTTACAGCAGATTGAAAAATATCACGAGAACAAGAAATACTTGCCAAAAGTCAAGCTGTCAAAAAATATTATTCCTAAATATAAGATTGAAAAGGCGTTGGAAAACGCGGCGATTATTTTCTTCGTGGTGCCGAGCGGAGCGATGGAGCATACGATTTCTTTTGCCGCGCGCAGTATTCAGCATAACGCCATTTTAGTTGATGTATCCAAGGGCATTGAGCCGCACTCATTGCGGATTATGACGGAGATTATCGCTAAACACGTGCGCGCGAGTTTGCGAAAAAATATTGTGACAATTTCCGGTCCGGCTGTGGCAGGTCAAATGGCAAGCAAGCGCTATACGGCGATGAATGTCGCTTCGGCCAATAAATCAGCGATAAAAAAAGTTATAGACGCGATGGAAAATAAATATATTAAATTAGTCCCGACTACTGATGTGATTGGTGTGGAAGTGGGCGGTTCTTTCAAAAATGCCTACACTATCGCGGTTGGTATGTGTGATGGTCTGGGTTTAGGTTTGAATACTAAAGCGGCATTACTGACTTATGCTTTGCGAGAGATCGCCGATTTAATCAAAGCCATGGGCGGCAAAAGAGACACCGCTTACGAATTGGCCGGCGTTGGTGATTTAATCGGCACTTCGCTCTGTCCGGAAAGCAGAAACAGAACTTTTGGCGAATATTTAGGCAAAGGTATATCCGGCAAACAGGCGTTAAAGCGGATGAAGCAAACTGTTGAAGGCGTTGACGCAGTAAATTGTTTGGTGCGTTTAGCGGAAAGACACAAAGTAAAGACTCCGTTTGCCGAGGCGATTTTTACTTGTGTTAACACTAAGAGGGACCCACGCTTGACTTTTAAGAAGTTTGTTAGTAGTTTATAGCTATATGGAACAAGAAATTTTTTTTAAAAAGAGTAAGTGGTTGAAGAAAAAATGGCCGTATATAGCGGCGATTCTTTTGTTATTGGTTGCTGGCGCGGTGTGGGGCAAAATGCGTGGGGATTCAGCTTCGCAATATGAGACCGCCAAAGTTCTTCGCGGTAATTTAGTTCAAACCGTTGATGCTACCGGCAAGGTTGAGTCAGCTGATGAAATCGGTTTGCGTTTTGAATCCAGCGGGAAGATTTCCAATATTTATAAACAGGTTGGTGATGCGGTCAAAAAAGGCGAGCTGATTGCCACATTGAATTTGCAGTTTTTAAATGCCGAAGTCGGTCAGGCGAGCGCCAATGTCAAAAAAGCGGAAGCTGATTTAAATAAAATTTTAATTGGCAGTTCTCAAGAATCTTTGAATAGTCTTTCTGCCAAAGTCGATCAGGCAAAAGCAAATCAGGAACAAATTAAAGCCGGTTATGCCAACAGTATTACTGACGCGGAGGCGGCGCTGGATACGGCGAAAAATAATCTGAAATTGGCCGAAGGCGGCGAGAATAGTTTGATTGTGAATGACGCTTATGGAGACATGATTTCTGTGTTGAACGCGACACAGAACGCGCTGGCTGACGCGTTGACGGAGGCTGACAATATTTTGGGCGTTGATAATACTTTGGCCAATGATGATTTTGAAAGTGAATTAAACGCGCTGGATACCGGCAAAATAAATATAGCAAAAAATAAATATCACGCGGCTAAGGCCGCGAAAAGCGACGCTGATATCGCTGTAAATCCATTATCAAGCGCGTCAGAACACGCGACAATAGATTGGGCTGCTGACACAGCCGAAGAAGCTTTGGTGATGATGAAAGAATTATTGTTTGCAGTTGCCGCGGTATTGGATCAAACCGCGCCGATTGGGGATTTAAGCCAAAGTGAATTGGACACTTTAAAAACCAATATTCAAACCGCGCGGGAAAGCGTGGCTACTCAATATACATCGTTGATTAATCAGAAACAGTTAGCTAAAGACGCGCTGAACAGTTACGACACCTATTTGATTGCTTTTAACAAAGCGACGAGTAATTTGGAAAATACAAAAAAGAAAGCTGACGCCGACACTGCTTCTTACGAAGCGCTGGTAAAACAGGCGGAAGCGAATTATGCGGACGCAAAAAATCCTCCGCGCGATGTTGATTCAGCCGGATATTACGCGGCGCTTTCTGCCGCTCAAGCAAGTTTGGCGCAATCAGCCGCCACTCGAAACAAATCAATCATTTTCGCTCCGGTTGACGGCGTTATCGGCAAGATTGATTTCAAAGTCGGGGAGTATGTGAGTTCGCAAGATGAAGTGGTGAAAATCGTCAGTCCGCATTTTGAAGTTAAAGTTGACATTCCGGAGACTGATATCGTAAAAATTTCTTTAGGTAACACCGCTCAAGTGAACTTGGACGCGTTTGGCGATGATGTTATTTTTCAAGCCACGGTTGTGGAAGTGGAAAAGGGCGAGACCGTGATTCAAGATGTGGTCTATTACACCGTCACTTTAACGCTAACTGATGATCCGGCGCGCGAGATTTTGAATGGCATGACCGCGAATGTGGTGTTTAACACGGAAACAAAAGAAAATGTTTTATATATTCCTCAACGCGCTGTCTTATCAAAAGATGGCGTTAGATATGTTAGAGTTTTAGAGAATGGCGAAGCCAAAGAAGTTGTTGTTAAAATAGGTTTACGCGGCGACGGCGGGTTGGTAGAAATAGTAGAGACGCAAGATTTTGCGTCTGGAGGTTTGAGCGAATGGCAGGAGGTGGTTGTCAAAGAGATTGATACCAAAAAGTAGAGACGCATTGCAATGCGTCTGTACAAAAATATGAATTTGAAAAAGATATTAAATATAATTTATAGTATCACGAAAAAAGAAAAAGTTGACGTGTACGCGGTCGGCGGTTTTGTCCGTGATCGTTTATTGGGTTTTGAAAATAGCAAAGATCTTGATTTTGTCGTGATTGGCAGCGGGTTAAAATTTGCTAAAAAATTTGATGAGGCGATGAAGCAAGCTGGGAGCTTGGTTGAATTTCCAGATTTTGACACAGCGCGTTATGTGTTGCCAAATTTAGAATTAGAATTTGCCGGAGCGAGGATAGAGAGTTATAATGAAACATCTCGCAAGCCTAAAGTTTCCGCGACAAATTTGGAAATAGATTTACAGCGCCGGGATTTTACGGTTAACGCGATGGCGCAGAAAGTTATCGCGTCCGGTTTGAGTAAAACAATTGTTGACCCATTTGGCGGAGAAAAAGATTTGAAAAACAAAATTCTCCGCACTCCGCTCAATCCGGACACGACTTTTTCCGAGGACCCTTTGCGTATGTTAAGAGCGGCGCGGTTTGCCAGCCAGCTCGGGTTTATGATTGAGGCGAATACATATGAGGCGATGAGTCGGAATTGCAAACGTTTACGGATTGTTTCCGCCGAACGGATACAGGAAGAATTTTTCAAATTACTGGCAACAAAAAAACCATCAATCGGTTTGCGTATTCTTTACGATGCAGGTTTGTTTGGCATGTTTTTACCGGAAGTAAAAAGTCTTTACGGCGTGGATGAGGTTTTTGGTCAGATTCATAAAGATGTGTTAGAACACACTTTTAAGGTGGTGGATAATATCGCGGAAAAAAGTGATAAAGTAACATTGCGTTTGGCCGGATTACTGCATGACATTGGCAAGCCGGTGACCAAAAAATTTGTTCGCGGCCGCGGCTGGACATTTGACATGCACGAACATTTGGGTAAAAAATTTGTTCATATCATCGGACGGCGTTTGCGTTTCAGTTCAGATGACACTAAATACATCGCGAAGTTAGTGCGCTGGCATCAACAGCCGATTGGTTTGATGGACGCAAAAATTACTGACAGCGCGATTAGGCGTTTAATTGTTACTCTTGGCGATGAGCTTAATGATTTATTGATTTTATGCCGTTCTGACATTACCACCGGTAATCCAATCAAAAAAGACAAACGTTTGAAAAATTATGATTATTTGGAAAAAAGAATCACGGAAGTGATTGAAACAGATAAACTGCGCGCGTTTCAGTCACCGGTTAGAGGCGAGGAAATCATGTCTGTCTGTGGTTTAAAACCCGGCCCGACAATCGGCAAGATAAAAGACGCAATTGAAGAGGCGATTTTAGACGGAAAAATTAAAAATGATTATGACGAGGCGAAGAAATATTTTGAAGGAATTAAAGACGAGTATTTAAAAAAGGCGGGGGAGTGGGAGAAAATTTGATAATTGGAGATAGATAGAGATAGGAGATATTGAAATATTAACAAAATTTTAAAGAATATTATTGACGATTGCTAAATTATTGACGATTTTTTATAAAGTGAAGCCCGGAGTGTAAGTCCGGGCGAAAAGAAAGAGCGAGGAGCGGAAAGGAGGAATTGAACCTCCGGCCTCCGAGTTTGGCTGGGGTGTTTAGTCCCATGCTCGGTGCTCTACTACTGAGCTACTTCCGCAAATGGCCAAGGGGTGGAAGAGAGGCGTTTTCCACTGTAGCGAGTGGTGACAAAAGAAACTTGCGGGAATCCGTTGTGTTACCCGGGTGAATTGATTCACTCGGTCCCACTAGCTACACCTACTGCCCTTGACCGGGACGATTGAATTTATATCACAAAAATTTAAAATTTGCAAGCGGTCACGTATGAACACCTTAATTAAAACAGAAAATTTAAAAAAACATTTTGACAATGACGGCGTTATTACTCATGTTTTGAATGGCGTCAGTTTTGAAATTCATCAAGGCGAATTTGTCGCCATCATGGGGCCGTCCGGATCAGGCAAGTCAACCCTGATGCATATTCTTGGATTTTTAGATAAATTGTCAGATGGTAAATATTTTTTTGAAGGCCAAGATGTCAGTCAGCTTGATGATGATTTGTTGGCAAATAAGCGGAGCCAAAAAGTCGGATTTGTTTTTCAAGCGTTCAATCTTCTGCCACGTACCACAGTGCTTGATAATGTGATGTTGCCTCTGATGTATGTTAAATTAACGGGCGCGGAAAGAACTAATCGCGCCAAAGAAGCGATTGAATCTGTAGGGCTGGGTCATCGCATAAATAATTTATCAAACCAATTGTCAGGCGGCGAGAAACAACGCGTGGCCATCGCCCGCGCATTGATAAATAATCCGTCGGTTATTTTTGCGGATGAGCCAACCGGCAATCTTGACTCAAAATCAGGTTTGCAAGTAATGAAAATTTTGCAAGATTTAAATTTAAAACAAGGCCATACGATTATTTTGGTTACTCATGAAAAATATACTGCCGAACACGCGGAACGGATCATTAAGATTAAAGATGGGCTGTTGGAGTCGGATGAAAAAGTTGACAACCGACAGGTGACGGATGGTAGAGACGAGTTGGTAAAATAATGCTTACAAGGCCAATCAAGCTTACGAGGCTAACAAGGCCTTGTAAGCTTTGTTAGCTTTGTAAGCCTCGTAAGCTTTATGAATTTTAAAGACAACATCCACAATTCCGTAAATCTATTTCGTCAGAATAAAACTCGGGCTTTTTTGACCATGCTCGGAATTATCATCGGCATCGCCGGCGTGATTGTGATTATTTCGGCCGGTAATGGCGCGCAGAGCTTGATTACCAATCAGATAAAGAGTCAAGGTTCAAATTTAGTGGCGATTTTCCCCGGCAATGGCGACGATGAGGGGCCGCCAGTTTCCGTCATGGGAATTGTTATCACAACTTTAAAATATGAAGATGTCAAAGCGTTGAAAAATTCGGTGCGCGCGCCGGATGTTTTAGATTACACGGGTTATGTGCGCGGCAGTATTGACGCTTCGTGGCAGGGGAATAAGGCGAATACTTCGTACGTCGGTGTGTCAGCGTCTTTGCCTTTTATTGAGGATACCACCACGCAAACAGGGAGTTTTTTTACCGCGGAGGACGAGAACGGTCTGCAAAAAGTCGCTGTGCTTGGGTCAGACGTGAAGAAAGATTTGTTTAACGACCAGGACCCGATCGGGGAACTGGTTAAAATGGGCAAACACAGTTTTCGCGTTATCGGCGTGATGCGCGAGCGCGGCACCGCCGGGTTTACGAATCAAGACAATCAGATTTATGTGCCGATTACCACCGCGCAGAAATTATTATCCGGGATTAACTATGTTAATTTCGCTCGCGTTAAAATCAACGATGAAAATAAAATCAGCGCGGCAATGGATGATATAAGGGAGATTTTGCGGGAAAGACATAATATTGATATCGGCGCGCCGGTTGATTTTGACGTCCGCAGCCAGCGCGACGCTTTGGATGTTTTATTTAAAGTTACGAACGCGGTTAAATTTTTTCTCGTGGCCGTAGCCGCAGTTGCTCTATTGGTCGGCGGCATAGGCATCATGAATATCATGCTGGCATCGGTGCAAGAACGAGTGCGGGAGATCGGTCTGCGCAAAGCCGTCGGCGCGCAGAGCTGGCAGATTCTGTCGCAATTTTTGGTTGAGACCGTTGTTATCACCTCACTCGCCGGCATTATCGGCATGGTTTTTGGCATCATTGCGGCTTATATTATCTCTGTCATTGTGCGCGGGTTGGGTTATGATTGGGAGTTTAGTGTTTCTATTTTGTCAATCATATTGTCTGTCGGCGTATCCTCCATAATTGGTTTTATTTTTGGTCTAGTCCCAGCCCGTCGCGCCGGCAGATTAGACCCAATTGAGGCGTTGAGGTATGAATGAATCAAGTTTTTTCTTTGCCTATCAATCTTTGCTTAAACAGAAGGCCAGAACCATTTTGACTGTTTTGGCTATCAGCATCGGCATTGCGCTGGTGGTAACGGTTTTTGCCGCCGGCGATGGTTTGGATGGGGTAGTGAAAAGCGAACTGGACACATTCGGAGCGGGCGTGATTGAGATTGAGGTTAAAGTTCCGAATGTGAGCAAGACTTCCAATGAAAACGCTTCCGGTATGGCGATGGGGAATACGATTACCACTTTTAAAAATGATGACGTGGAAGCAATGCGAGAAAATAAAAATATTAAATATATCTATGGCGCGATGATGGGACAAGAGGCGGTCGGTTATGGCGATGAATTAAAAAAAATGTTTTTGATGGGCGCGGGTTTTGAAGCGCCGCTGGTTGATGGTACGGAAATAGAGCAGGGAAGATTTTTTACCAAAGAAGAAGAACAAGGATTGTCGCGCGTGGCGGCGCTGGGGCACGGCGCTTGGCAGAAATTATTTAATGGTTCTGATCCGGTCGGCGAATTTATTACCATTAAAGGAAAAAAATATCGGGTGATCGGCGTTTTGGCAGAGCGCGGCTCGGCGTTTTTCTTTAATTTGGATGATATGATTTACGTGCCTTTGCGCACTTTCCAAAAACGAATTATGGGCGTTGATTACGTAACTTTCGCGGTGGCTAAGATGAATGATCCAAGCCAAGGACAACAGACGCAGTTAGATTTGACGCGGATTATGCGCGAACAACACGGCATCGCTACCGATGATTTTGATAAAGACGATTTCGCGGTCAACACCATGGATGAGGCGGCTGACATGTTAGGCAATGTTGTTCGAGGCATTACTTTTCTGCTGGTAGCCTTAGTCTGTATTTCGCTTGCTGTCGGCGGCGTGGGAATCATGAATATAATGTATGTTTCAGTCGCGGAAAGGACTTTTGAAATCGGTTTGCGGAAGTCCGTCGGCGCCGACCGCAGGGCGATTTTGTGGCAGTTTTTATTTGAAGCGCTTTTAATCACATTCAGCGGCGGTGTGGTGGGTATAATATTTGGCGCTATACTGGCTTATTTAGTAGCGATTTTAGCTCGTTCTTACGGTTTGGCATGGATATATCACATATCTCTTTTTTCAATTTTTATCGCCGTCGGTTTTTCCGGGTTAATCGGTTTTATTTTCGGCCTTTACCCGGCGCGCAAAGCGGCCGCGTTGAATCCGATTGACGCGTTGCGTCGGGAATAAAAAAACCCTGCCGTAAGGCGGAGTGATTGAATAGTAAGGGTGGAAGGTGGCGCGAGGGATTACCATAGGAATGTCGATCCTATGGGATCCCTCGCGCCGGGGGTAAGAGCTCTCCAGACATCGTATCGGATGCGTTCCGGGTAAGGAGTCAAACCCGAATTACATCACTAATAGTCAGGAGAGCGGACGGGGTCAAAAGTGGCAGACGAAGCTAAATGGATGGATGGGTTTGCTCCGTCTGCCAAGACTGGACGGAGGGTAGGGTAATGATAGTTGATAAATTGTCTTTTGTCAATAGGGGAGTTTGTATTGCGGTTTTTTAAGCCGTCTGCTATAATATCAATAATATGTTTGGAATAATCTGGCATGATTATTTTTATCAGCCGTTATTTAATGTTTTGATTTGGATTTATAATAACTGGGCTGATCAAAATTTAGGTTGGGCGGTAGTCTATTTAACCATCATTCTGCGATTGATTCTTTTGCCGTTTACTTTGGTTACGGAGAAAAATCGTCGTGGTGAGGAGGAATTAGTGCGTGAGGTAAAGCGCATAGATAAAGAGTTTCACAATGATAATCTTTTGAAGAAAGAGGAGGTGCGCAGGATTTTAAAGCAAAAAAAAGTGCGGCCTTGGAGCAAGTTGGTTTCTCTGGGTGTGCAAGTCTTAGTGTTGATTTTGCTTTATCAGGTATTTTTACGTGGAATCACCGGAGATAAAATGATGAAGATTTTGTACGCTTGGGTTGATTTTCCCGGGAGAATTAACACGGATTTTTATGGGTTTAATTTGGGCAGTACCCACGATATTGTTTGGCCTGGTATTGTGGCAATCGGATTATTGGCGGAAATATATTTTGATTATCGAAAGAAAAAATTCACAATAAGCAAAGCGGATTTGGCTTATTTCATACTTTTTCCGGCCTTCAGCTTTGTCGTGTTGTGGATACTGCCGATGGTAAAATCCCTCTTCATCTTGACATCCATCCTGTTTTCTGCTATAATTCATCAGTTTAGTGGTCTGATATTCAGGAGCGTCGGTGTGGCGGAGAAGGCGGCAAGAGAAGCAAAAAAAATCACTTCAGAGGTGGTAAAGACAGTTAAAAAATAATTTTAAATTATATGGCCGACTCATTAGATAAACTGATGTATTCTTTCGTCATGGAGGATGTCCTAAAAGGCGTGTTTATTTACGTTCCGCCAGGGTATGTCGCCTGCGTCTATGATTTGGGCCGCGGCGTGTTGAAAAAAGTTTTAACGCCCGGGTTGCATTTAAAAATTCCTTTTTGGCAGAAAGCCAAATTATTCAACACCCAAACGCTTGAATACAGCATTTCCCGCGAGTTTAATCCGGAGAATGAGAAGGCAATGGGTGATATTCCGACCGCGGCGGTTACTCAAGACGGGATGCGCATCGGGGTTGAAGGCACAATATTGTTGCGTTTGGATATTCACCAAATTCCAGCGATTTGGCAGACCATTGGCGAGGATTTCGTCGCTAAAATCGTGCGCCCGACAATCCGCAGCCGCATTCGCATGGTGATGAGCCGGTTTGATAAGCAAGAAATTGTCGGCGCGAAACGCGATTCCGTTGAAGCCGAATTAAAAAGTGAATTGGAGCGTATATTTTATTCCCGCGGTATTTATGTTGAAAATGTTTTGTTGAGCGAGATTGCTGATGTGGGGGAGTACAAGAGGATAGCGGACAAATAAGAGTGTGTAGGTTTGTAAGTATGTAAGTGTGTAAGTAAAGACGGGGTTAACCCCGTCTTTTAGTGAATACCAGTTTACAAGGCGTAGTCCGGCCACGGCGGTGCGAAGCCTTGTGGATAAGTCAATATTTGACATATTAGAGCGGCAATGTTATATTATCACTCGTTAGTATAGAGTGCCAAAAGTATGAATGAACGCCAAGAACAATTGCTTAAATTTATAGTTGAAAGCCACATTAATCTGGCCGAACCGATTGGATCTAAATTGTTGGCGGACGAGGGTGATTTGGAAGTCAGTGGCGCGACGATTAGAAACGAGATGCGCGAGTTGGAAGAACAGGGTTATTTGACTCACCCGCATACTTCTTCCGGACGGATTCCAACCGAGGCCGGTTACAAGTATTATGTGGAAAACATCATGCTTTCAGTGGTTTTGTCCAAGAAAGTTAAAAGTGAAATGGAAGAGTTAGCTCAAACAGAGAAAGAGCTCGCGGCGCAGATAAAACGCGTTGGCAAATTTATCGCTGAATGGACTGATAGCGCGGTGGTGGTTGCTTTCAGTCCTGATAATATTTATTACACCGGCATTTCAAATTTATTTTCCCAGCCGGAGTTTCAAGATTATGATAGGGTGGTGCAGTTTTCCAATATTTTTGATCAATGCGAGGACAGGATTGAATATTTGTTCGCTTTAATTAAAAATAATCAGATAAAAATTTTAGTCGGCGGACAAAACCCATTAGGCGCGGCTTGCAGTTTAGTCGGCACGCGGGTGAGGAATGGCGGTTTATTTGTTTTGTTGGGACCTGTGCGGATGGATTACGCGCGTAATGCCAGCGTGGCGGAGTTTGTTAGCGAATTGTTTGAATAAAATAAGCGATTGATTGTTAAATTATTAAATTGATATGACGGACGAAGAAAAAATAAAATCGGAAGATAAGACTTTAGAAGACCGCGGGCAGATGACAGAAAATAGCAAGCAGGGCGATTTGGATGAAGAGGAAAAAGAGAAGTCCGAAGTCCGAAGTCCGAAGTCATTTTTTAATCGTCATTGCAAAAATTGCGAGAAATTAGAATTAGAGTGCGCGGAATATAAGTCCGGTTGGCAGAGGGCGCTTGCGGATTACAAGAATTTACAAACCGAAATTGAAAAGCGTCGAGGTGAATGGGCGCAAATGAGCGAAACGCAAGTATTGAATGATTTTTTGCCGGTGTATGAGCATTTGAAATTAGCACTTAGCATGGAACATGGAGCATGGAGCATTGAACAAGAGGATTGGCGAAAGGGAATTGAGCATATTATGAAGCAATTCGGCGATGTATTGAGAGCGCATGGTTTGGAAGAAATCAAAACAGTCGGCGAACAATTAGATCTGAAATTCCACGAAGCGGTTGGCGAGGAAGCGGTGGAAGGAATTGAAGCGGGAAAAATTGTGAAAGAAGTTGAAACCGGATATGTGATGGGCGGTAGAGTGGTTAAAGCAGCGAAAGTGATTGTGGCGAAATAAAAATAAAAAATATGTCAGAATAAGGAAAAGATTTTAGACATGGTAGATGAACTTCAGAAACAACAGATTACCACGCAAGAATTTAAGAATAAGTTGAAGGAGATGGGGTATTTGCCGACTGGGATGGAATAAAGCGGGATTATAATTTATCCATATAATTTATGGAGGGCAGAAAAAACAATTACGCGTTTATTGATAGCCAGAATTTGAATTTATCTATTCGCGAGCAGGGATGGGTTTTGGACTTTGCGAAGTTTAAGCGGTATCTGGAGGACAGGTTTTCCGTTTGTAATGTTTTTCTGTTTATTGGTTTCGTGTTTGACAACCAGTCGCTCTATATTTATCTGCAGAAACTCGGGTATATCTTAGTCTTTAAACCGACATTGATATTGCCGAATGGAAAAGTAAAAGGCAATGTTGACGCCGATTTAGTCTTGCACACGATGATAGAGTATCCTAATTATAGCAGAGCTGTTATAGTGACTGGCGACGGGGACTTTCATTGTTTAATTGAATATTTGGAAAATCAAAATAAAATTGAACGTTTAATTATCCCGAATAAGTTTAAGTATTCATCGTTGTTGCGTCGTTTCAACACATTTATCACTTTTTTAAATAATACAAAAGATAAATTGGGCAAAATAAAAAAGGCATAACCGCGGGACGAAACCCTTTGGGTAGCCTTTCATCGTGATGAGGCTATTATACCAGTTGTTAAAAATTTGTCAATAGGTGTGTGGATAAGAAGTGTTTAATAAAAAAAGTCCCGTTTAAGAAAGTGTCTGATAAGTATGTGATGTCAGTTGACGACGATTTTGAGATAATGAATCTCATAAAACAGATAGAGAAGAAGAAGCTATTAAAATCAGACAGAGAAGTTATAAAGTTGTTAAAAACACAGTTGGAACATGATTGGCGGTTGCCACTGAAGATTTTTTTGGAAAAATTGATTAAAAAATATTAAAAATTATAAATTAAAAATTAACGTATATGTCAAAAGTTCTCGGTATCGATCTCGGCACGACTAACTCCTGCATGGCCATTATTGAGGGCGGACAGCCAAAGGTGTTGGAAAATAAAGAAGGCGCGCGGACTACACCGTCGGTGGTGGCGATTTCCAAAACTGGCGAGCGGCTGGTTGGGCAATTAGCCAAAAGGCAATCAGTGACGAATCCGGAAAATACTTTGTATTCCATCAAACGGCTTATCGGCCGCAGGTTTAGCGACGCGGAAGTTCAGCGCGATCTGAAGTTGATGCCGTATAAAATTATTCAGTCCGGCGAAGGCGTTAAAATCAAGATGCAGGACAAAGATTACAGTCCGCAGGAAATTTCCGCAATGGTTTTGCAAAAGATGAAAGCTGACGCGGAAGAGCGTTTGGGCGAGAAAATTACTGAAGCGGTAATTACCGTGCCGGCGTATTTTGATGATTCACAGCGCCAAGCTACCAAAGACGCTGGCGAGATTGCCGGGTTGAAAGTCTTGCGCATTATCAATGAACCGACGGCCGCGGCGCTGGCTTATGGTTTTGACAAAAAAACAGAACAGAAAATCGCGGTTTATGATTTGGGCGGCGGCACATTTGATATCTCCATTTTGGAAATCGCGCCGGACAATGTGCAGGTGTTGTCAACGAATGGCGACACGCATTTGGGCGGCGACGATTTTGACCAGATTATCATCAAATGGATTCAAGATGAATTTAAACGGAACGAAGGAATTGATTTGGGCAAAGACCCGCTGGCTTTACAGCGGATTAAAGAAGCCGCGGAAAAAGCTAAAATTGAATTATCAACTTCGCAGGATACGGAAATTAATCAGCCGTTTATTACTTCTGACGCAAATGGTCCAAAACATTTGGTAATGAAATTTTCCCGCGCCAAACTGGAAGAGTTAATCGGCGATTTGGTGGAGAAAACATTTGTACCGGTACGAAAAGCTATGGAAGACGCGAAACTCAAACCGTCTGATTTGCATGAAGTGGTAATGGTCGGCGGAATGACTCGCATGCCGTTGGTGTTAAAGAAAGTTGAAGAATTTTTCGGCAAGAAACCGAATATCAGCGTTAATCCCGATGAAGTGGTCGCGGTTGGCGCGGCAGTGCAGGGCGGAGTTTTGCGCGGGGATGTAAAAGATGTGCTGTTGTTGGATGTTACGCCGCTGTCTCTTGGTATTGAAACAATGGGTAGCGTGATGACCAAATTAATTGAACGCAATACCACGATTCCAACTTCAAAATCACAGACTTTCTCTACCGCGGCTGACAATCAGCCGAGCGTGGAGATTCATGTTTTGCAAGGCGAACGTCCGATGGCGCATGATAACAAAACATTGGGCAGATTTATGTTAGACGGCATTCCGCCGGCCCCAAGAGGTGTGCCGCAGGTTGAAGTTTCTTTTGATATTGATGCCAACGGTATTTTGAGCGTTAAAGCGAAAGACAAAGCGACCAGCAAAGAACAATCAATCAGAATTGAATCATCTTCCGGTTTGTCAAAAGATGAAATTGAAAAAATGAAAAAAGACGCGGAAACGCACGCGACCGAAGATAAACAAAAACAAGAGTTGATTGAAGCGCGCAATATCGCGGACACAATGATCTACACCACGGAAAAAATGATGAAAGATGTTGAAGAGAAAAAAATCGTGATTACCGATGAAGAAAAAAAAGCGGTTGAAATCGGTTTACTGGCAGTGAAAGATGTCAAAGACAAAGATGATGTTGAAGCAATTAAAAAAATCGCGGAAGAATTATCCAAAGCCGCGCAAGCCGTGGGGATGAAAATGTATTCTGCTTCGCAAGATAAAAATAGCGCTAATGGTTCGCCAGCCGGTGGGCCAACGGATGACCCGAACGCGGAAAAGAAAGAGGATAAAAAAGATGAAGGGCCTATTGAGGGCGAGGTTGTTAACTAAGTTTGTAAGCAGATTAAGCACGAGCCAGTGCTCTGCTTATCTTGCTTAATTTGCTTTATGAGTAAAGACTACTACAAAATTCTCGGCGTGGAAAAAAATGCGACGCAGGATGAGTTGAAAAAGGCCTTCAAGAAGCTAGCAATGCAACATCATCCGGACCGACCGGGCGGAGATGAAAAAAAGTTTAAAGAAATAAACGAGGCTTTTCAGGTACTCGGAGACGCTGAGAAGCGCAAAAAGTTTGATCAATTCGGTTCTGACTTTGAACAACAGGGCGGTTGGGGCGGGGCTGGCGGCAGTTGGGAAGATGTGATGAACGCTTTCCGTCAGCAACAGGGCGGTGCTGGACAAGGCGGTTTTTCTTTTAATTTCGGCGGCGCGGATTTTGGAGACTTGTTTGGCGGTTTCGGCGACTTGTTTGGCGGCGGTTCTTCTCGCCGCAACGGACATTCGTCTCGCGGCCGTGACATTCAAGTTGATGTTGAGATTGATTTTAAAGAAGCCGCTTTTGGCGTGGAAAAAGAATTGTCATTGAGGAAACAATCAAAGTGCGATGTTTGCGGCGGTAGTGGGGGCGAACCGGGAAGCAAGAAAGAAACCTGCGGCATTTGCCACGGGCAAGGTCAGGTGACGCAAGTTCAACGCACTTTTTTGGGAGCGATGCAAACTGTCGTCACTTGTTCGGCCTGCAATGGCCGCGGAGAAAAATCCAGCAAAATTTGTAAGCACTGCGGTGGCGATGGTATTCTTGCTAAAACATCCAGTATCAATATTAAAATTCCCGCCGGCATAGACGATGGGCAATCTATTCGTTTATCCGGCCACGGCGAAGCCGCTCCGCATGGCGGACAAAGCGGGGATTTGTACGTGCAAGCGCATGTTAGGCCGCAAAAAGTTTTTCATCGCGAAGGTTTTGATGTGTACACTGATAATGAAATTAATTTTACACAAGCGGTTTTAGGTGATAAAATTGAAGTGGAAACAATTGACGGCCAAATTAGAGTTGCTGTGCCGGAAGGCACGGAGTCAGGCCAGCTGATTCGTTTGAAAGGCCGCGGGATTTTTTATCTTGGTCGTTCCGGCAGAGGTGATCATTATGTTAAAATAAAAATCAGGATTCCGCGCAGAGTGAGCCGTAAGGTAAGGAAAACATTGGAAGAATTAAAAAGTGAGTTATAATTTGTTCTTTATAATTTAGTTTGATTCGGCGTTATTTCTGTTTGTTGTTTGATTGATAGGAATAACGCCGAATCAGCAAATGGTTTGCTGGGTTGGCAAGACGATATTTGAAGGGGGAGAAAAGATGCAACGAGTGATTCAGCGGATAGCGCTGGTGATGGCGCTGGTCGCGTTCCTGGTGTCAATTAGTTTGTGGATATTCCGTCCGCCGAAGCAGTTTAGTTCCAAACACATCGAATGGGTTGCGACGGCTCAAGTTGTGCCTCCGCTCTCATTTATCAACTCGCCTGACACGTCGGCTAGTCAGGACATCTGCATGCCGTTTGACGCAACTGATGTGGCAGTTTTGTCTATTGATGCGGTCATTATGGTCTTGGAGTCAATCATCAACGACATGTCGATTCAGGCAGGCACCACAGCCGAAGCTCCGCCATACACGTTGCCGTCGTTCCTGTCAACCGGATCGTACTTTTTGCGAGTCAATCAGAGATTCTCTTCAGAAGCAGAGGCGGTTGAGTACGCAGATAGTATACTGTCAGAACACGACGTTGATGAGTGCTGGATGGGAGTCCGCGGCACGGTTGGTAATCAGCGGTTCACACTACTTGTGGGACCATTTCGGACGCGGAAGGACGCGATCAAGCCGCAGAGTCGATTGACTGGCGCAAAGATACCAACGCTTTTGGTTGACGAAAGCTTCCTGCGCCGCTTTCATTCCGTAACTCCGATTCCAGATCTGCCTCAACCGGTGATCAGCAGTATCGCGTCAATTTCTATTCCACCCACCAAACCACAAGGTCTGGCCATCTTCCCACCTTGGCCGGACCAGTTCCCAGTGCTTATTTTGTAGGCAGCGGGGAATAAATAATCTCGACTTAATCGGGATTTTTTATTGCCAGTTTTGGTTTATTGAGCTATAATGTATATATATGAACTTCATCAATCTTTTTCCATCATTAGACATCTTTATTTTGTTTTTATTTGTTGCAATAGTAATTTTACATTTGTTATTCATAAAAAAATCCAAGCTGTTGACGGGCTTAGTTGCTTTATACGCTAGTTTTGTGATTGTTCTGGTTTTGCCGATGTTTAACGCGACAGTGTTGAGTTGGTTGCAAGCGCATCCATTCGGAAGAATAGCCGTTTTTGTTGGTTTAATTTTGCTCTTATATATTTTATTGTCTTTCAGCAACTTGGCCGAATTTTCAAAAAATCTCACTCCGACACAATTTATCACTTCTTTAATCTATCGCGTCGCTCTGACAGGATTATTTTTTACCACAGTAATATATTTTTTACCGGACGCGATTAAAATAAATTTTGGTTTGTTAACTAAAACACTATTTTTGAATTTGATCGCTATGGCGGTATGGTTTATTATTCCGTTGAGCATGGCTTTCGCGTACAGGTTTAAGACGAGGAGAGGGTGGATAGAATAGCGAATTCATCAATCCGTTTTTCAAGTCGGTCAGTTTTGCTTTTTGCGGCCGCGTCTTCAATTCGGATAGTTTCTAATAGCTTAATTATTTTATCTTGGCCACTCATGAGAGTATCCCATTCATCAAGTTTTTTTACTTTCTCTTTAACTTCAACCACGCCTTCTTCAAGGTTGATAATTTTTTGTATTACAAGGTCTTCATTCATATGAAGACAGTATAAAAGAATAAGTTGGGTTTGTCAAATTTTTGATTTTATCAGATCTGTTTGTCTAAAATTTTATTTACTTCCGCGTCGGCCGCTTTGTTGTTTTCACGCCGAGTGTGTTTATAAGTAACTTTTTTAAATTGTGACGCGGCGTTGTAGGCCCGAATAAAAAGTTTTTGCAGAGTCGGCTCTTTCACTTTGTATTCCCGCCGCATTTGCTTCATCACCAATTCACTATCCATAATACATTCAACTTCAACCGCGCCCAATTCTTTGGCTTTTTTCAGTCCGGAAATTACCGCCGAGTATTCGGCGTAATTATTTGTTTGCGCGCCAAGATATTCACCATAGGAGGCGAGAGTCTTACCTTTTTCGTTTTTTATCACCACGCCGGTCGCGGCCGGGCCTGGATTACCGCGCGCGCCGCCGTCAGTAAAGATTGTCAGTTTCATAAAAACATTAAAGCATTAAAACTTTAAAACAAGAGAATGATTTAACATTTTTTCAAATCAATAATTGTCAATTGTAATTCTCTGTTGCCATTCCATTCGTTAACGCCAATCTCAAACACCAGGTCAATTTTATCTCCGGGTTTTAGTTTTTTGCACCAATTAGTTTCATTGCCATTGCCGTTGCATAACGACCAGCCGATGGTTTTACGGATTTTGCCGGTTGGCGTTTTAATCATGATCCGCAAGTGTTTTCCTTCTTGTCCGACCGGCTCCAGCGAATAAATTTCTAAATTTTCCGCGAGGTATTTTGGTTTTTCATTTCCTTGTCCGAATGGTTCAAATTTGCTTAAGAGATCATAAAGTTCCCAACTTACATCATCCAAACTAATTTTAGCGTCAACCGGGAGAGAGGGAATCATATCCATCACGGCGGTTTTCGCGAGAAACTTTTCCGTCAATTTTATTTTGAATTCACCTAACGCGTCTTTATCCCGCAAAGTAAAACCGCAAGCCATCGGGTGGCCGCCGAACTTGTGAAACACTTCCGGCATTTCTTGTAAATTGCCGATTAAGCTAAATCCTTCCACACTGCGCCCCGAACCGACGATTTCATTTTCATGCCTGCTCATTACCAGAGTCGGTTTATAGTATTTATCTTTTATTTTTCCTGCGATCAAGCCGATAATGCCGGTGGGCCATCCTTCGCCGATTATAAACAGTACCGGCGCGTTTTTTTGTTCAGCTTCAACCTGCGCAATCGCCTTTTTGACTAATTCCTCGGTTGATTTTTGTCGTTCCGTGTTGTTTTGGTTTAATTGATAAGCCAGATCAGTCGCTTCAATCGGATCTTCGGTAATGAGTAGGTTGTAGGCGGTATTAGCATGATTCATTCTGCCGGCGGCGTTTAAGCGCGGGGCGATATGGAAGCCGATATTATAAGTATCCAATTCTCGTTTTTTACTTCCGTCTTCTTGCGTCAGCCGCGCTTCCAACAATAATTTTTGCAAACCGATTCTTCTTGTTTTATTAAGAACGACCAGGCCGTATTTAGTAAGCGTCCGGCTTTCGCCGAGGAGAGGCACCATGTCGGCCACACTGGCAATCGCGACCAAATCTAGCAGCCATTTTTCCCAACCGTCTTTATTTTCAGGTTGGCGTTTTTGCAAGAGCGCCTGCGCGAGTTTAAAGGCAACGCCGCCACCGCACAGGCCCTTGTCAGGATAAGTTTCTCCGGGGAGCAGGGGATGAATAATCGCAAAAGCCGGCGGAAGTTTTTCAGGAATGCCATGGTGGTCAGTGATTATCACATCAATGTTGTTTTGATTGGCGATTTTCACTTCTTGAAAATTGCTTACCCCGCAGTCGCAAGTGATGATTAGGCTGGTTTTTTGTTGGGCCAGCGTTTGAACAGTATATTTGTTCAGACCGTAGCCATCAATTTCACGATGCGGCAGGAAGACATCAACATCATTCGCGCCAAGCGTTTTGAGGGTTGAAACCAAAATTACTGACGCGGAAACGCCGTCAGCGTCATAATCGCCGTGAACAATAATTTTTTCTTTATTTTCTATCGCTCTAAAAATCCGTTCTACCGCCTTGGCCATATCGCGAAAAAGATATGGGTCAAAAATATCCTGCAAATAATCAGGGTTTAAAAATTCATCAATTTTTTCTGATGTGGTTATGCGGCGATGGTATAACAAATTAGCCGCTGTTGGCGGCAGTTCCGGATGTTCTTCCAAAAAAGATTTCGGCGCCGGGTCAAGAATTTTCCAAACTTTTTGCATAAGAGATTTGAATAGCACACGGATGACACGGATTAAATAGATCATCACGGATCATTTAAAATCCGTTTGATCCGTGTTATCCGTGCGCTATTGTCTGTACCATTTTTTAAAATTCCGAAAATCCCAGTACGAGTCTGCCAAAAAGATTGAGAAGATGGTGAAAGCGAAATTAAGCGCGGCTAATTTTTCCAGTTGATTTTCTTGCGGTTGTAACTGATACGCCAAAATAGTAACGCCCAGCAAAATCCAATGAGCGATCGGGCGTTTGAGCGGCTCAACTCGTTCCTCCGGCAGAATTTTACCGCGCTCTTTTAAACAATAAATACTATAAAATAGCATCAGCGGCAGAAAAAAATACCACTGCCATTCCTGCAGATCCAATTTGAACTCCTCCATCACGAAATAGTAGGGGACGAAGAGAAAAAAGCAGAAAACAAATAAAAGAATCACTGCCATTTGGTAGTGATGGTGAGGAAGAAGAGAATGGTGTTTTAGTGATGAAAATTTTTTCCAATCCATAGTTTTATTTATTGAAATGCTGGCAGAATGCTAAAAAAAATCATTGCCAGCACGCCTAAAATCGTAATGATTGTCCACAGAGTTTTGAATTTTTTGGAACCGTACATATTTTTTAGTAAAATGCTTATATACTAATTTGTAAGATTTAATAGCGCTGTATACACTTTTGTAAGTCATTGCGAGCCTTCGCAGGCGAAGCAATCCACACCGTTATCGCGTTCTAATGTGATTGCTGGATTGCGGAGCCTGTCCCGAGTGAATGCGAGGGATCGCGCGAGCTCCTCGCAATGACAGATTAGTCGTTTAACAGTTGTGAAACTGTAAACAATGCTGGGCTTTCTAACAACTAATTACCTACTACCAATAGTATAATTTGTTGCATTAGTATTCATTTGTATATTGGCATTATATTTATCGTTTTAACACCGCCAAATACGCTTCGGTTGGAATTTCCACCTTCCCTTTTCCCATCGCCAACATTTTTTTCTTGCCTTTTTTTTGTTTTTCCAACAATTTGTTTTTACGCGTTACGTCTCCGCCGTAAAGTTTGGCGGTAACATCTTTGCGCAGGGCGGACAACCGTTCGGCCGCGACAATTTTTCCGCCGATGGCGGCTTGAATCTTCACCACAAATTGCTGTTTGGGCAAAGTGTCTTTTAATGAATTGACAATTTGCTTGCCGACTTTAAAAGCGGAATCGCGCCAAACCAGAGTTGAGAGTGATTCCACCTTTTCATCAGCGACAATGATATCAAGTTTAACAACATCGGTTTTTTCGTATCGCTTGAATTCATAGTTTAAAGACGCGTAACCGCTGGTTACTGTTTTCAGTTTATCATAAAAATCAGTGATAAGCGAGGCTAACGGCAATTCATAATGGAGCATGGCGCGCTGACCCGCTCCGGCGCTTAAATATTCAGTATTTAAGTATCGTCCTTTGCGTTCGGCAATCAGACCCATCACATTACCGATATAATCTTGCGGAGTTATCACATCCACATTCATCCACGGTTCTTCAATTTGGTTGATGTAATTCGGTTCCGGCAGATCTTGCGGACTTTTGGCGATGATTTCTTTTCCATCAGTTTTCAAAACTTTGTAAGCCACGCTCGGCACGGTTACGACTACACGCAGGCCAAATTCGCGTTTTAATCGTTCTTGAAAAATATCCAAATGCAACATGCCGAGAAAACCGCAGCGAAAACCAAAGCCCATAGCTTGAGAATGTTCCGGTTCGTAGAATAAGGAAGCGTCACTTAGTTTTAATCTGTCCACGGCATCGCGAAGCGAATTGTAGTCATCGCCTTCTTGCGGAAAAATTCCAGCGAACACCATTGGTTTGATTTCTTTATAGCCGGGCAATGGTTCACTGGCGGGGGAGTTGGCCAAAGTAATCGTGTCGCCAACGCGGACATCTTTTAGTTCTTTCAAGCCGGTAACAACATAACCGATTTGTCCGCTGGCGATTATTGGATCAGCCTTGAATTCCGGCGCGTAATGACCAACTTCCAATGCTTCGGCAACCGCGCCGGTGCGCATGAATTTTATTTTTTGCCCCTTTTTTATTTCTCCGGAAACAACTCTTACTGCGGCCACAACGCCGCGATAGTCATCATAAGTGGAATCAAAGATGAGAGCTGATAATAAATCTTGGTTTTGGGGTGTGGTTGGCGGCGGGACGCGTTCAATCACCGCTCGCAGAACCTCTTCCACTCCTTGTCCGGTTTTTGCCGAACACATTAAAATTTCTTCTTCTTTACAGCCTAATAAGTGGATAATTTCTGTTTTGGTTTTTTCTATTTCCGCGATTGGCAGGTCAATTTTATTCAGAACCGGAATGATAGTTAAATTTTGTTCAAGAGCCAAATAAAGATTGCCAATGGTTTGCGCTTGCACCCCCTGTGTCGCGTCAACGAGTAAAATCGCGCCTTCAACCGCGGCAAGAGAACGAGACACTTCATAGTTAAAGTCAACATGGCCAGGGGTGTCTATTAAATTTAGAATATAATTTTTGTATGCCATGCGGACAGGAGTAAGTTTGATTGTGATTCCCCGCTCCTGCTCCAACTCCATACTATCCAACATTTGCGCTTTCATATTGCGTTTTTCCACAGTGCCGGTCAACTCCAAAAACCGGTCCGCGAGGGTGGATTTGCCATGGTCAATATGCGCGATAATGCAGAAGTTTCGTATGTTCATGGTGGTGAAGTATATAAGTGTGTAGGTTTTTAAGTGTGTAAGTATTGAGTTGTATGATTCGGAGTATGTCTGATGTTTGGCTGGACTATTTTATCACCTTGAACAGGCCTTGACAAGAGGCGGTTTTTGTGCTATACTATGTTGTTCTTTACAATACCATTACCGTGTCTGATAAGAAAAATGTGTTAATCTGGCTCTATTTATGTTTTGCCACCGACAGGTGACAGGCAGAAAAGCGCCAGATCAACAGTTTGCGGGAACTGTAGATTTGGTGATTAAAGTTCAAGGTGTTCCGTGTCGTGGACAAAAATAAACGAAAGGGGTAAGAAGATGATTTATCGGTGGGATAATTTACGGTTTGTTTGTGCTTTGCTGCTCTGTTCCGTAGTGGTATGGTGGGTGTTCTTTGATTCACCACCCAAGCCGGACGACGTCAAGAAGTCCAAGCCTACCACCACGGCGGTCTTCAACATCATCCCCGACGAAGATGGTGATTGGTTCATCGTCGGTAGTGTGGAGGAAGCCTGTCGTAACGCTCCCACGGGTTGGTCGCACGAGAAGTGCGTGTCCATTCTCACGGCATCCTTCAAGGCTGGCGACTGCGACGGTAGGGACTCGACCGTGCACCCGGGGGCTTCTGAGCTCAACGATGGCAAGGACAACGACTGCGACGGCGAGGTGGACGAGATGATGTGCTTCACGAACGAGGACTGCGACTCGCCTCCTACTGGTTTCAAGCCATTCCCAGGGGACGATACATTCTGGTCCAACGGAGTTGATAGCTATGGATGTATAGACCAGAAGTGTGCTTCATGTCGTGACACAGACCAAGATGGCTTTTGCGACTACGCACCATAGCCCACCAACCAAGCTGGTTCAAGTTCCGCGAGGGACAAGAGCCGCTTTCAGACACAATTCAGGTCAGCGTGCCCGCACACGCTGACCAAATCCCCAGTGTTTATGTGGTCATAAATAGTGGGTAATAAAAAACCGTCCTTCGTTAAACCCGAGACGGTTTTTTGTTTGGTAATTTTGTTTAGGCAATCTGCAACTGTAATTTTATTCGTTTTACATCCGTTTCCAGCTGGCGTATTTTTTCGTTAGTGAATACGCGTTCTTGGTCAACACGAATTAAAATTTGGATCATTTTGTCTTGACCGCGCATGAGTTCGTCCATCATTTCTTTGGTTGACATGGTTTCTTTAATATTTTTTAATTCTCCATCATGCTCTATCAACTTTGTTATGACACGGTCAAATTGTTTATCAACTTGTTTAAATTGCCCATCATGCTGGTCTAGTTTGTCCATGACACGTTTGAACTGCCCATCATGCTGGTCTAGTTTTTGTAAAATTTTTTCTTCATTATTCATAGGATATTTTTTACTGTTTCCATTATAACTTTTTTACATAGCCCTGTCAAGAAATTATCTCTATCTATCTCCAATTATCTCTTATCTCACATTTTTTATCTCCATTTATCTCCGATATCTTTCATCTACAATCGCTACTCTTTATTCACCTCTCCCTCCACACTCCACAATCTCAGCCATCGTTTTTTTAGACTCGCGTTGAATTGTAATATTTCTTGAGATTTAAGCAAAAATAAAATACCGCAGTAAACGAGCAGGCCGACTGTGCCGGCAATCGCGCCTTGGGTAAAGATGCCCCAGAATTTTTCCATATTTACGATTCCTGACAGCGGGGCTTTGAACAATTGCACTACGATAGCCATAATCAGCGCGGCAACGGAAATTTTATATAAAGAAGTAATAATTTCGTTTTCTTTAAGCGTGCCAAGTTTTTTGCGCAGGAATAGCCAGATTAATACTAACTGAATGATCGTTGAAATAGAAAAAGCAAGCGCCAGACCGCTGACTCCGAGCGAGGATTTGAAATAAATCGCGGTGGTAATGTTGGCAACTGTGGTAGCGAGACCAATTAAAAAAGGCGTCCAAGTATCGTGCAAAGCGTAAAAAGCGCGAGCGAGCAGAGGAATCAGACATTGCGCGAAAAGCGAGAAAGAAAAAAAGGCGAGAGTGTTGGCAGTGAGAATCGTGTCATTCCAATTGAATTGACCGGAACCAAGCACCACCCGGACAATCTGCGCGCGCAAGAGCAGGAAAATAATCGTGATTGGTATGATAAAGAAAAGTATCTGCCGTATTGTCGCGGATAATTCGGTAATGACATCATGTCTGCGGTTTTCCGCCACGGCTTGCGACAAAGTCGGGAAAGCGGCAATGGCAAATGACACGCCGATAATTCCAATGGGAAAATATTGCAAATTATTAGCCAAATTAAAAATCGCGATACTGCCGGAAATTAAAGTTGAACCGATAATCGTGATTGCCAGAAAATTTAATTGATTAATCGCGATGCCTAAAGTGCGAGGGATCATTAGTTTGCCAATTTCCCGCACGTGTTTATCGCGCCACAAAATCAGCGGCTGGTAGCGGAAGCCGTGTTGCCAAAGAGTCGGCAATTGCAAAATCAAGTGTAAAAACGCGCCTAAGATTACGCCATAGGCCAAGCCGTTTATTCCCCAAATCGGAACAAAAAACATCGCGCCGATGATAATGCCGATGTTATACATTATCGGCGTAAGCGAGTAAATGAAAAAATTTTTGAATGATTGCAGAACACTGCTGGCAATTCCGCTTAGACCAAGCAATATCGGACTTAAAAACATAATGCGGGTAAGCGAGATTGTTAATTTGATTTTCTCCGCGTCAAATCCGGGCGCCAGCCAGCGCGTTAATTGCGGAGTGAAAATAAAAAATAGGCCGCAGATTATTAATAATAAAATTCCCAAAATATTAATCACACTGTTGGTAACGCGCCAAGCTTTTCGCCTGTCTTTATTTATTAAATGCAAAAAAACCGGAATAAATCCGGCGGACAGCGCGCCGACGATAATCAAATTATAAATAAAATCCGGAATGCGGAAAGCGGCGTAATAAGCGTCCAAAATATCGCCAGCGCCGAATTGGTTGGCGAAAACTCGGTCGCGCAAGATGCCGATCAGACGGCTCACGAGTGACATGAGGCCGAGAACCACGGCCGCGCCGACGATTGTTTGCGATTGATTGGAAAAATTTTTGATACCCATTTTGTTTGTTTACACTGTCTGGATGGCTGTGTTGTTAAAAATTAACTGTCAAAGAAAGATAATCAGTGCCTTTGTTTTCCGGATTATCTTCTATAAATATCGCCCCCTCAATTGAGTCTTTTTGAAATGAAAATTGTTTCACCCGGTCGCTGTTCTGCGAGGGTTTGATTAAAAATTCGGATTTTTCAAGTTCTTTTTTATAATAATCATATACAAAACGAGGTTCGGCGGTTAATTCTGTCCAATCAATCTGAATCGTATCACGATGATCGATTACCGGTTCTTTGAGCAAGCGCGTGAATCGGCTGAAGCGGTTTTCATCAGTGGTGGTAGATGAAGGGAATAATTTATCATTGATAATAATTACGATTGGGGCGACAACCAATTTCGGCGCGTAAGCCGCGATTTCCAGCCACCGGCCTTTTTCTTTTCCATAGATTAAAGCGATGCGATCAGAGTTGCCGATATCATAAATAGGCACCGCGGCGGGAAAATTTGGCGGGACGGTTTGCAGCTCTTTTTGTCGAGGTGAAGCGCTCAATTTTAAAATAATCAGCGAAGCGATAATAAAAATAACGATGCCGCCGCAGCCGGTTGAGCAACTTCTTTTAAGACAGGATCTTTTTTTGCCCAATTCTCTAATCGGCGGGTCTTTGATTTCAATGTTGTCAATGTTGCGGCGCATAAGTTGATGTATTATAGCAAATTTTGCTCCATCACGCAATCAAAAGCGCCGTTTGGGTGGGTGTATCAGGCCTCCACCACAACCTTTTCCAAAGATTTTTTTTCATTTGTTGATTACACCGCCGACAACCGAAAAGAGGCCTGACGACCTCTCTGGTTATCCACAGATTGGAGTTGACGGGGAGATAATTAGTTAGGCGATAGTTGTCTTGCCGCTCCCCTTTAAGTATTCAACTAGTTCGTTTATCTCAATCTGCAAAAAGTCCTCTGCGTCAGGAAAATTTCTCAATTCCTCCACTGTAAACCATTGGACATTGGCGGTATCTTCAAGTGCTTGGGCGCTACCAGATTTCCAGTGGCAGAGAAATGTCAGATTTACCACATGCGCACCATCAGACCGAATAAATGAATTGTTATAGACTAGCTCAATATTGTCAGTGATCTTGATCCCCACCTCCTCGACCACTTCTTTCTTCAAAGTTGATTGCAAGATATCCCTCACTACCTCGTTGTCTACTTTGCCACCTGGCAACGACCAAGCACCCGGTTTATGTAACTCGGTCGAGCCTCGTTGAGCCATGAGAAATTTTCCATCTTTTTTCACCCAAGCTTTCACAAGGACAATATGGAAATTTGCGTTATCTTTAGTTTTCATAATAGTTAGTTTATAAAATTATTTAAGGCAAGACAATTTCGTACAACGTTGCTGATATGCGATGTTTTGTCCTTTTCTTTATCTATCCACAGCCCACTTGACATATTCAGTATACCTGGTATAATTATATTAGAAAAAGGCTTTCGGCCGTGCTATATGCATTAAGGCACAACTTGGCGGAAGGTCCTTTTTTGTTTTTAGCTAATCTTCCGGGAAAATAGAAGTAAGCCATTTTTCTCCAGTTTTTTTCTCTTCCTTTATCTGCACGAAAAAAATTTGTCCGTCTTTTGTTATTCCAGTAAATTTATGTAGGAGCTCAGAAGGTTTTTCAATGGTTTGAATAGTTCTTGGGTCGTGCCGGCTATTTTCAATAAGCTCGATGGCACAGGCAAAATATTTTAACCGACGCACTCGGTCACGGAAATTTTTTTCGTGCAGATGATTCCAAAAAAGCTGGAGAAAAATCTTGTCTTTTTCAAAATAAGCCGACCTAATGTAGGGTCGTCTTTTTGTTCTCTCGCGCAGGGTATTATAAAAGCCGAAAGCCTTTTGATAAATTTCCTTATAGTTTGTCCCTGGGAATGGTCTGGCTTTGGCTTGGTATGCTTTCATGGTAGGCGTATTTTACCACTTTACCACCCAAAGGAAAAGACCGAAATTTGGGTGAAATAAAACTGCTCTCGCGGGCAGTTTTATGGAACCGCATATTGGCTGTTATATGTTGTTACCAGAAATTTCGCTTCCTTCATCCGATTTTAAATCTGATAGTTCCTCTAAGAATTTCTTCAGTTCTTCTTCTGTCGGTTTGTGATCTTCGGAATATCCAGTCATGAAATTTTTAAGGCGCGAAAGTGCTTCACGCGATGGGATTTTATCTTGTTCTAATCCACTCGTAACTTGATCTTTAATCGCAAGAATTTCCTTGTTGGGTTCACGTTTTTCTTCTAGTGGTGTCATAATATTTGTTATTTAATTAATGTTTAAATTATATAACACCCACATTCAATTTACAAGTGCAACCGCTGTGGAAAAAAAAATTAGAACAATTTCATATAACGGGGCGCGCTTATACAAAGTTTGATTTATTTTTTCTCAAAATCATCTTCCGTCAAATTGGCTTGGCGCAAGACCAGCCGTAGTGGATAGGGTTTAGGCATATTGAAGAGTGACCGAAGCAATAGCTGGTCTGGTTACTTCAGCTTTTTTAGGAAGGGGCACATCCTCAAAATACAATGATAAAGCATCTTGTAACATAGTTAATGCTTCTTTTTTGGTTTTGCCATAACTAGAAACATCCACTTCCAAGCATTGAGAAATGTAATGTTTACCCTCTTTCCAAACTACAGATTTTAGGTCTATTTTACGCATATATTTATGTATAATTAAGGGCATTATATATAGTTTAAAAAAATAAGTCAAATTTCTGTATCAGGCCACCCACTTTTGGACAAGTCGACATCTCGGTTTACCAAGAAATCGGAGTTGACAGCGTTTGTCGGCTTGGATTCACTGGTTCACCAATCCGGCATATCTATCCATCTGGATCAACAGCAAACCGTTTGTTGATTACACCGCCGACAACTGAAAAGAGGCCTGACGGCCTCTTTGGTTATCCACAGATTGGAGTTGACGGGGATATAATTAGTTATCGGATGTATTGCTCGCCGTTACTTTTTCGGTGTCTGCCAAAAACAAACAGACCATGCGCCTTCGTAGGTGGCTGCCAATCTGCAAAATGGTAGTCGAGTAACGACGATTTCTGGGTTTTCTTGTTCTCTTTCAGCACTATGTTGCTCTTGAAAGTTAGAGTATGTTCTGACGATTACCCTAACATCGTCGTTACTAAGCCATGGTGCCCAGCCGAGGATTAGCAACATAATTATAACAAGGGCGATTAAAATTTTTTTTGACATAATAATTTTAGTATTTAAAAGGCGAGCGATGTTGCTGAACAACCTATATACCAACTACTTATTTTTTTGTCTTATTTATGCTATAATCTTATCAGAAATGTGTAATCAGAGTCAAGCTATGAATCCACACTAAATTAAACGTCTATGAAATTAAAATTTTGCGGGGCGGCGCGGGAGGTGACAGGATCTTGTTATTTTCTGCAAACAAAAAAAGCTAAAATCTTGGTGGATTGCGGCATGTTTCAGGGATCTAATTTTAACGAGGGGAAAAATCATGACGCGTTTCCGTTTACTCCAAAAGAAATTAACGCTTTGCTGGTTACGCACGCGCATTTGGATCATGTCGGGCGGATTCCAAAGTTAGTTAAAGAGGGATTCGCCGGTAAAATTTATTTGACCGAAGCTACGGCTGATTTCGCGCGGCTGATTTGGGACGACGCGTATGGCATCATGGTGGAAAATAACGAGAAGTACGGCACGCCGATCTTGTTTGATTCCAGCGACATTGCTAACGCTGTGGCATTGTGTCAAGGCGTGAAATACGGAGAGACAACTGAAGTCGCGTTTGGCGTGTCAGCTGTGTGGAAAGACGCGGGGCATATTTTTGGTTCAGCGTTTATTGAAGTTGAGGCGGATAACAAGCTGATAGTTTTTTCCGGAGATATTGGCAATGAGAATGTGCCGATTTTGCGGGACACGGAAAAATTGAGCGCGGACGCGGATTTGCTTTTGTGCGAATCAACTTACGGCGACCGGATTCATGAAGATATTGACACTCGGCGAAATGTTATTTTACAGGCTGTTAAACACGGCGCGGAGCGAGGCGGGACAATTATGATACCGGCTTTTTCTTTGGAGCGCACGCAAGAACTTTTATATGAATTAAATTTGTTAAGCGAGCATGATAAAAGTTTGCCTAACATTCCGATTTATTTAGACAGTCCATTGGCGATTGACGCGACGAAAGTCTATGGAAAGTTTCCGGAGTATTATGATGAAGAAGCAACGCGTCTGCATCTGGTTGGCGATGATTTTTTGCAATTTCCAAATTTAGTCGCGACCCGCACAAGAGAAGAATCAAAAAAAATAAATAAAATTCGCGGAGCAAAATTGATTATCGCCGGTTCCGGAATGATGAATGGGGGTCGGATTGTGCATCACGCTTTTCGTTATTTATCCGACCCGGCGTCAACACTGTTAATTGTCGGTTATCAAGCGGAAGGCACACTCGGCCGCCGGCTTTATGAGGGCGCGAGTAAAGTAAAAATATTTGGCGAGACAGTTTATGTAAAATGCAAAATTGAAGCCATCGGCGCTTTGTCAGCGCATGGCGATCAGAAAAAATTATTAAGGTGGGCCGGAGAAGGCAGACCGAAAAAAGTTTTCTGCGTTCACGGCGAGCCCCACGCCGCGACCGAGTTGGCGCATCGGTTGAAAGATAATTTCGGCATTGAGGCGTTGTTGCCTGAGTATGGGGAAGAGGTCGAAGTATGAATTAATGGGAGATAAGAGATAGGAGATATTTAAAACAATCCCAAATAGGGATTGTTTTTTTATTTTAGGGAAGGGCGGGGTGTGGATAACTTATGGTTCAAAAGTGTTGCGTAGTGTTTTAAAGTGGTATATAATGGAGTTAAGTGGGGAAAGGTGGGGAACACTAATTTTTGCACGAATCTACACTAATTTCTTTTTACTCCCGATGGTTTATTTTATCGGCGAATCGTCAATTAATTCGCGCCATGCTTGTCTGCGTATTAACTAACGATTCGTTGGCAAACTAATTAAATTAGTGTAGATTCGTGCAAAGATTCGTGTTCCTATGTTTATCGGAGAATATTCGCACAATTTAGATGACAAGGGCCGTATTGCCATACCGAAAAAATTTCGGTCGGATTTGCATAAAGGCGCTGTGGTTACCAAGGGTTTGGATTCTTGTTTATTTTTATACACAAAAAAGGAATGGGACAAATTAGCTGAAAAATTAGCCAGTTTGCCTTTCGCGCAAGCCAATAGCCGAGCTTTTTCTCGCTCAATGCTTGCCGGCGCGATGGAAGTGGAAATTGACGGCCAGGGCAGGATTGTTTTGCCGGAATATTTGCGTCAATTCGCCGGGTTAAGCAAAGAAGTGATCGTGGCGGGTTTATACAGCCGATTGGAAATTTGGGATAGCGCGAAATGGAATGAATACAAAGCAAAAACAGAAGCCGAGAGTACAAAAATTGCGGAACAGATGAGTGAGTTGGGTGTGTAATTTTCAATTTCTAATTTTTAATTTTCAAACAAGTTTTAATGTCTCAATTTTCAATTAAAAATTAGGAATTAAATAATTGGAAATTGTTTAAAAATTGAAAATTAAAAATTAGAAATTGAATTTATGCGCCATGTTCCAGTCTTACTGAACGAAACAGTTGATTTTCTACAGCTTAAGCCGGGAATGAGCGTTGTTGATTGCACTCTTGGCGACGCGGGCCACGCGGAAAAGATTTTAGAAAAAATTGGTTCGGATGGAAAGTTGCTGGGAATTGACGCTGACGCGGAAGCAATTTTACGAGCTAAACAATATCTATATAGTTTCAACAAGCAAGTGATTTTTGTCAGAGATAATTTTACAAATTTAAAAAAGATTGTTGATGAAAATAATTTTAATCCGGTAAATGGAATTTTGTTAGATCTCGGTTGGTCAAGTCCGCAGTTTGAAGAGCGGGGGAGGGGATTCAGTTTTTTGAAAGAAGATGAGGGGTTGGATATGAGATACGGTAATTTTCAATTTTCAATTTTCAATTTTCAAAATCCAACAGCGAGTGATTTGGTGAATGAATTGAGTGTGGAAGAGCTTGAGAAAATATTTCGTGAGTATGGAGAAGAAAAATTAAGCAAAGAGATTGCGAAAGCGATGGTTGAAAATAGAAAAGAGAAAAGAATTGAAAGGGTGGGTGATTTGGTGGAAATAATTTTGACTGTTTATAGAAACAAATTGAAAAGCAAAAAAGAAATTCCATGGGTAGGCGGGTTGCATCCGGCGACGAAAGTGTTTCAGGCCTTGCGGATGGCAGTGAATGATGAGTTGGGTGTGTTGGAAAAAGTTTTGCCGCAAGCGATTGAAATATTAGCGTCCGGCGGGAGACTGTCAGTTATCACATTTCACTCGTTAGAAGATAGAATAGTGAAGCATTTTTTTAAGGATCAAGAGGGTAAAACAATTAAAATTATCAGCAAAAAGCCGATTGTCTGTTCATCCGAAGAGTATAAAGCTAATTCACGGGCGAGGTCAGCGAAGTTGAGGGTGGTGGAGAAAAGGTGATAGGTGATAGGTGATTGAGGGTATGTCTGTCATTGCGAGGAGCTCGCGCGACGAAGCAATCCAGCAATGGCGTGAGAGTATAACAACGACGTGGATTGCTTCGCCTGCGAAGGCTCGCAATGACAGAAGAATGCCGATTCGCAAGTGATAAACTATAAATAGCATCTAAGTCTCTTATATATTTAACGTTATAAACTTTCAAACTATGGTCGCCGAATACCTTTGTCAACAGCCAACATTGAGACAAAAAAGAGAATTAATGAAAAAATGGTTTTTAAGCGCTTCTTGCCGTTTCATATTTGGCGCGTTCGTTGTTGTCTTTGGCGTAATGTATGTGGCGCAGACTAACGCTATTTCTACCAAAGGTTATACAATGAATGACATTGAGAGGCGGATTCAAGCGCTGAAGCAGCAAAATCAGAAACTAGAATTTGAAATTGCCACCCATCGGTCAATGCGGAGTATCCAAAGCAGGTTGTCAAATTTGAATTTGGTCGCTACTGATAATGTCAAATATGTTACTTTGACTGGCTCGTCCGTCGCTCGCCGTTAATATCCAATATCCAATATTTAATATTTAATATTTAATATCCAATATTTAATATTTAATCCGCTCCCGCTATGGGAGTTTTTTATTTTGTGGTATAATATAATTAAGTTCGAAAGTCATAAAGTCCGTAAAGTACTTTATAGACTTTTGACTTTATAGACTTTTGACTCGTTCTATGTGGATATTAGTCTTTCAACGAATGTTGTTGGAGCTTCTTCTTGACCTGATTTATTTTCCGTTGTGGTGGTACACCGGCGGCGCGAAAAAAGCGCTGATTTTTTGTTATCATTTGATTCAAGACGCGAATTTGACTTTAGCGCCCGGTTTGTGGTTGAGAAATATTTTTGTGCCGATGTTTGGCCAGACTGATTGGCAGGGCAGATTGATGAGTGTGTTTATGCGGATTATGAATGTTATCGTTCGCGCGATTGCGATGGCAGTCTGGCTGGTGGTTGTTGCCGTGATTTTCGCGCTTTGGCTGGTGTTCCCAATTTTTGTGATTTATATGATGACAGTTTAGTTATGTTGTTTGAGAAACAAATTCCGCTTAACCTCCTTCCCTGCAATACCTGCTGGGGCAGTGGTTATGAAGGGGTGAGAAAATGCCATGAATGCAAAGGTATGAGTATGGGTCGATTCGCGCGTGCTAGGTTTTTGTATTGGGGCGAACCGTTGACCAAGTATCATATCAATGTTAGAAAAGCGCGGCGTTGGCTGGATCGTTTTGAAGTTTTGGGCGCGGTGATTTTTGGCATCGGATTTTTAGCTTTGTTCGGCTGGCTGGTTTATCGCGATAATTTGATCGCAACGGTTTTCACGCGCGGTTTTTGGATTACTTATATCAGTAATTTGCCGGTTTTATTTTGGTTGGCGATTATTTCTTTCAGTTTTTTAATTTATCGTCTGATTATTTCCAACCGAAAGCCGGAGCCGGTGGAATGGCATGATTATCATGACAAAAAAGAGCAAGTTGAATTGGAAAAAGGCGATGTTCTGCAGGTTTGGACTCAAGTATTGAAACTGCCGCGGCGCAAGCGGGTTGATATCTCCACTTCATTTACCGAGGAAGCCAAAGCCATTTTGGAAGAAGCGTATCGTTTGGCATTAAAATATGAGCACAACGAAGTGGGCGTGTTTCACGTTTTTTCCGCTTTGCTTGCTTCGTCAAAAATTGCCGGTTTGTTTATTAGGTTGGGAGTTTCGGTGCAGACTTTACAAGCGTTTTTAAATAAATTATTTACAAAAAGCACTGAAAAGAGAATCCCGATTATTTCCAACGATGTCCAACAGATTTTATTTCAAGCTTATGAAAAAGCGTTCAGCGATCGACAGGAGTTTGTCCACGTTACCGAACTGTTAGTCGCGGCGGTGCGTCAGTCAGAACCTATTCAAGAATTGTTGTATGATTTAAAAATTGATAAAGATAAATTAAACAATGTAGTGGAGTGGTTGAGAATCAGGGAACGATTGCGCTGGCAGTATAAGAAATTCAGCCGGGCCGCGGCGCGGCGCAGTAAATACGGCATGGATCGGGCAATGACCGCGATAGCTACGCCTTATTTGAACAGTTATAGCCAGGATTTGACTTTGGCCGCTAAATTCGGTTATCTGTCTCCTTGCGTGGCTCGAGATAAAGAGATTGAAGAAATTTTCCGCATAGTTGAGGGTGGACGGCAAAGCGTGGCGTTAGTGGGCGAGCGCGGAGTTGGCAAAATGAGCATCATTGAAGGCATCGCGCAGAAAATGGTGGAAGAAGACGTGCCGAAACGTCTGCGGGACAAGCGTCTGGTCCAATTGTCAACTTCCTCTCTGCTGGCCGGAACGACAATTTCAGGCGCGCAGGAAAGATTGATCAGAATAATGAACGAAATCGCTCGCGCGAAAAACATTATTTTATTTATAAAAAATATCCAGGACTTAGTCAGTATAAATAGCGGCGAAGGCGGGGAAGGCATGGATGTTTCGGAAACTTTGGCGGAATATTTGGGCTCAAGCCGGTTTTTAACTCTAAGCACCAGCACAATTGACGGCTATAATCGCCATATTTTGAATTCTGAAATCGGTTCGGCCCTGGCTCGGGTGGATGTGAAGGAGATGGATAAAAATCAAACGATTCAAGTTTTGGAATCAAAAGTCGGCAGTGTGGAATACAAACATAATGTATTTTTTTCTTACGACGCGCTGGCGCAGTCGGTTGATATGGCGAAAAAGTTTTTGCGCGACCAGACTTTGCCCGGCAGCGCGATTTCGGTAATGACTGAAGCGGCCGGCGTAGTTCAGCACAAAAAAGGTGAAAATCAATTGGTGACCGCCAATGATGTGGCAATGATTGTCGCTGATAAAACCGGTATTCCGGTTGCCAGTATTTCCGAAGATGAGTCAGTTAAATTATTGCGTCTGGAAGAAGAAATGCACAAACGCGTCGTGGGTCAGGATGAGGCGGTTAATTTGATTGCCAACGCTTTGCGCCGCGCGCGGGCTGAAGTTAGAACGCAAACTAAGCCAATCTCCAGCTTTTTATTTTTAGGACCGACCGGTGTTGGTAAAACCGAGCTGGCAAAGACCATTGCCGAAGTTTATTTCGGCGGCGAACAGCGGATGGTTCGGGTGGATATGAGTGAATATCAAGAAAAGGGGAGCATTTATCGCTTAATCGGCCAGCCGGCCCAGCAAGGCACCGGCCTTTTGACTGAAGCGGTGCGTCAGCATCCGTTTTCATTGGTTTTGTTGGATGAAATGGAAAAAGCCGAGCCGGATGTTTTAAATTTATTTTTACAGGTTTTTGATGACGGTCGTTTGACTGACAGCGTTGGCAAAGTCATAGATTTCACTAATACGATTATTATTGCGACTTCCAACGCCGGCACTTCTTACGCGCAGGAGCAAATTAACAAAGGCGAGCCGTTGGAAAATATCAGGCAAGCGTTAATTCGCGGCGAATTAAAAAAATATTATCGTCCGGAATTTTTAAATCGTTTTGACGGCATTATATTATTTAAATCTTTGGAGCGCGATGAAATAAAGAAAATCGCCGGCTTGATGCTAAAGCGCGTTGGCAAAGATTTGGAAAAACGCGGAGTTGGCTTAAAAGTGGATGACGCGGCTTTGGATGCATTGGTGAAAGTCGGATTTGATCCGGAATTCGGCGCCCGCCCCATGCGCCGCGCGATTCAGGAGCATATAGAAAACAAACTGGCCGAGCTTATTTTGGCGAATAAATTAAAACGAAGGGATGTGGTGGTGATTGGCGGGGATTTGGAGATGAGAGTGGAAGAGAAGTGAGTAAGTTTGTAAGTGTGTAAGTAAATAAGTTGGCTAAGTTTTTTAATCCCTCCCCCTTCACTAGGGGGAGGTTCGGGAGGGGGTCTCGCTCGCCAATTGCGACGAGACCTCACCCAACCCTCTCCTAATGAGGAGAGGGGACACAAATCGACTATGTCCGAACGCAAATTCAAAAAAATTCATCTCCTCTTCATTGCTTTATTTATCCTATCCTATGCCGGGTTGAAATTGTGGCAATTACGTTTGCCGCAGGCGGAGGTTGAGTTAAGAGGGCAAAAAATAACGGTCTGGGTGGCAAAAACTCCGGAGCGTTTATATAAAGGTTTGGGCGATAAAAAAAGTTTGACGGAAAATCATGGAATGCTTTTGGTGTTTGGTAAAATGGGCAAACACGGAATTGTGATGCGCGATATGGAATTTTCAATAGATATTATTTGGTTAAACAACGGCGAAGTCGTGGATATCGCGCCGAATGTTCCGATTGAGCCGGAGGTATCGGACGCGGATTTGAAAAGATATTATCCGCGCA
>Ga0156202_118_pt1 | contig 51006 bp, 33 predicted proteins | sample RifCSPlowO2_12_FD_107855 | JGI IMG/M metagenome (GOLD analysis project Ga0156202, IMG submission 107855) | Candidatus Magasanikbacteria bacterium RIFCSPLOWO2_12_FULL_43_12 | reverse complement strand
CGGCTACATCTGCTTTATGGCAGACAAAAACAGCGATATTAAAGAAGGAGATGAAGCTAACAACACCGCGGCGGTGGAGATTACGGTTACCGCAAATTGAACGAAACGCGTTTGTGATAGAATCTGTTGGGAGATTGACATAAGGATTGAAACAGTTGACACTTCGATCGTTTTTTTGTATATTTAATCAGCAGGAAGACTAATTTTATTTTGCGTTTGTTCGGGTGAACGAGCGCAAAAAGAGTCGATTCTTTATTGGTTCTCAATTCGTCGGAAACGGCGAGAGGGAGGGACAAGTGACATACATTCATTATACGAGAGAGTACGAGGACAGAGAGAGGTCGAAGTTCAAGCGACGTGTGGCGTTTATCGCTCACATGCTCCTGCCTGGGTATTTCTCAACCACCATCATCCAGTGGATGTTGGCGCTGATGGGCACAAGTCTGGAGGAGTTTTTCTCCCGGCCGTTTTTCATCAAGTGGCTCTCGTTCCCGGTTATGCCACCGGTCGGCAGTGGCGGCGAGCCAGTCTGGGTGGACTTCTACCTCATTCCGGCGCTGGCCACGGACTTTATGCCAAAGGTTCGCGACGGAACCGCGTATCAGTGGTGCGAAGCAGTTGCCTTGCACGCTATCGCGGAAGCCGAGCGCGATGGCGTGGAGCTCTGGATCGGCTGGGGGGCTGGGACAAAAAACGCGACCGGGCATGGTCAGTTGTTCTTGGAGCGTAATTCGCATCTGGTAAATTCGGACTCCGTGTATACCACTCACGGAGACGGCGGCACGGTTTCTCTGGCCGTGGCCGCACTCGGTCAGGCGGCGGTGCCAAACGGTCTCTGCGGCGCAATCATCGGCGCGAACGGAGCGATTGGCGACGCCCTCGCCAGATTCGTTCCGCAGCAGTTTCAGCCGAGGAAATGGGTGCTGGTCGGGCGTCCGGACAAGCCGGGCGAGAACGATCGGCGCGTTCGCTTGGATGTGTTGAGACAGCAGGTGGAAATATGGCTCGCCATGTGCGGGCATCAAGTTAGCGTCCTGGTTCACCAGGACAAATCTACCGCTTGTCTTGAACACAACACCAAAATCGTCGTGGTCGCTACGACTGCGGGCGACATGGAGCTGTTACCCGATGAAGTGCAACCAGGCGCGTTGGTCGTGGATCTGACCACACCATCCGCGTGTTCTCCCAGCCACGACTGGTCCGGCCGTACTGTCATTACCGCCGGTTGTGGTCAGTTCACTAATCCGGCCGTGTTGCCATGTGGATTTGGCGAGATCGGCGGCCGACAAGTCACCAATGTCGGCGCTGCGGTGTTTGAGGCTGGCGGCAATATGGTTATCTGGGGTTGCACTGCGGAGACGATCGTCAATGCCATGTTCAGCCATCGTGAACACATCGCCGGTCCTACGGTCGACGTGATGGTGGATGTGCCGAGGGTCATACAGGGATTCCGCACTCTGAAAATCCAACCGCAACCGCCGGTATCGTGCGGCCACGTACTGCGCTGGGAGGACCTCCGGGGGCCCGGTGCAACACCCCGCACCTACACTTCTTTCCTTTTGGTCAACAGCGTTCACGCTCCAGCCGCGTGATACTGTTGCCGTCTTCCGGGCCGTGCCTTACCAGCACGGCTCTTCCATTTTTATTTTTTATATTGTGTGGAGTTGTTCAAAATGTGTTATAATAATTGCATGTTTGACATCTACACAATTTTGCCGTTGACTTGCGCTATTTTCGTGGCGTTTTTCGGCGTGTTTGTTTTGTTAAATGATGAAAAATCACGAATGCATCATTTGTTGTTTGGTTTTTGCATGAGCATGATGTTTTGGATGTTTGGAACTTTTATGATGTTTTATACGCGCGGAAATTATTACGAAGCTATTTTTTGGGACAGGTTTGTATATGCTGGTGTGGTTTTCATGCCGCCATTTATGCACCACTTCAGTTTGGTGTTTACCGGCCGGATTGGCAAACAAAAATTTCTTTTGACGATGAATTATGTCTTGGCGTTTGCCGCGCTAATCGCCAGCCGTACGCCGTATTTTTTGGATGATTTGTATCATTATTCTTGGGGCGTGCATACGCAAGCTAGAATCTTGCACACGGTTTTCCTCGGGTATTTTTTCTTGGGCACCGGAATATTTTTTTATAACGTGTTTTCTTATTTTAAAAAAGCGAAAGATAAAATTATTCGTTTGCAGTCAATTTATGTTTTTATTTCATTCGCGGTTGTAATTTTTGTCGGCGGTTCAGCATATCTATTCGCTTATGGCGTGGATACGAAATTTCCTTTTGCCTATTTGAGCGGTTTGGTTTTTCCGGTGATGCTTTTTTATTCGGTCAGCCGGCATCATTTGTTGGGAGCGAAGACGATCGCTACCGAGGTTTTGGTTGGCCTGACCGAATTTATGGTGGTGATGCAGATATTTTTTTCGCGCGATGTGTTGGAATTGACTATCCGCATGTTTTTTGCTTTGGTGGTGGCGGCAATCGGCATTTTGTTGATAAAATCTGTCCGCCGCGAAGTCGCTCGGCGTGAAGAAGTGACTGGTTTGGCTAAGTCTCTGGAGCAGGCAAATTTACGTTTGCAGGAAATTGACCGGCAGAAGACCGAGTTTATGTCCATCGCTTCGCACCAGCTCCGCACCCCGCTTTCAATTTTGAAAGGATTTATTGAACTAATTAAAGATGGCGCGTACGGCAAGCCGACGGTTAAGATGAACGAAGCGCTGGATCAAATGGACGAAAGCAATGAGCATTTGGTGAAATTGGTTGACGAATTTTTGGATGTTACCCGCATTGAGCAAGGCCGGACCAAGTATGATTTTGTTCAATGCGATTTGAAAGAATTGATTGACGGCGCGGTCAAAGAATTGCGCGGACGCGCGGGAGGAAAGAAACTAAAATTAGTCTGGTGTCCGCCGCCGGAGCCGGTATCGGTAAATTGCGACCAAGAGAAAATTCATCACATCATTTTTAATTTCATCGATAATGCAATTAAATACAGCGAACACGGCCGTATTACTATTTGTTTACGCCATTGCGACGGTGGAGTCGCGATTAAAGTAAAAGACTGCGGAATTGGGTTTAATAAGGTTGACGAAGCGAATTTTTTCCAGAAATTTTACCGCGGCGAGAATGTGAAAAATTCCAATGTTACCGGCACCGGACTCGGTCTTTATGTCTGCAATAAATTCGTTCAAGCGCACCATGGCCGCGTCTGGGCAAAAAGCGCCGGGCTGGGCAAGGGCAGCGAATTTGGTTTTTGGATACCACTATAACTTATGAGCGGTCATTCTAAGTGGCACAATATACAGGGCAAGAAGGGCAAGGCAGACAAGGCGCGGAGTAATTTGTTTACGAAAGCCGCGCGCGCGATTACTGTGGCGGTCCAACAGGGTGGGAGCGATCCGGATATGAATTTTGTTTTGCGCATCGCGATTGATAAGGCCAAAACTGCTAACATGCCAAAAGAAAATATTGAACGGGCGATTAAGCGCGGCACCGGCGAGTTATCAGACGGTGTCGCTTTGCAAGAGGTTTTGTTTGAGGGTTTCGGACCGGCAGGTACGGCGATAATGGTTGAGGCAGTTACGGATAATAATAATCGCACGGTTTCCGATATTAAGCATGTGTTTGGCAAATTTAATTGTTCCTTGGGCGGGCCGGGAAGCGTGAGGTGGCAGTTTCAACGCCTCGGAGTTGCGCGCCTTGGTAAAAATCAAAATGAAAAAATCAAAATGAAAAATTCCGAATTTGAATTGGAGCTAATGGACGCTGGGGCGAGCGATTTAGTTGATAGTGAAATGGGGCTGGAGATACAGTGTCCGGCGGAAAACTTGCGGAAAATGATGGGTGTGATTAAAAAATACTATTTGGAGCCGGAGAGTTCCGGATTGGAATGGGTAGCCAAAGAGCCAGTTGAATTATCAGAGCTGGATAGCGTCAAAGTTCAGGAGTTTTGTGAGTTGTTGGACGAATTGGAAGATGTGAGAGAAGTGTACACCAACGAAATGTAAAATGTAAAAATCAAAATGAAAAATGATTGTTTTGTTTCGCCTAATTTTACATTTTGATTTTTACCTTTTAAATTATGGAAAGGATTCTCGGTATAGATCCAGGTTTCGGCCGCACCGGCTGGGGTGTGATAGAAAAAGTTGCCGGCGAGTGGCGGGCGGTTGCTTGGGGGTGCATTGAGACATCGGTCAATGACCCGTTTGTTGACCGGCTGTGCGAATTGCGTGACGAATTGAAATTGGTAATTAACAAATATAAACCAGATGCCGTGGCAGTGGAGGATTTATTTTTTGCCAAAAATGTCAAAACCGCGATGAAAGTGGGGCAGGCGAGAGGCGTAATTATTCTCACTATAAAAGAATCTGATTTGCCTTTGCATGAATTTACGCCATTGCAAATTAAGCAGGCAGTTACCGGCTATGGCCGGGCGGAAAAGGGCCAGATGCAAAAGATGGTCGGGATGTTGTTGAAAATCAAAAAAAAAATCACACCCGATGATGCGGCCGACGCGCTGGCGGCGGCATTGACAGGTGGAGTTTCAGCGGGATTTTTGCGGCATTGCAGTGACAGCAAGACTGTGGATAAAAAGGTGTTAAAGAAAACTGGCTTTGTGGTATAATATCCCTGTTGAAATATAGTAAGCAAACTGAAATGAAATCATTCGTCCAAAACGAACGGATTTTAGAGCACTTTTTAAAAGCGGTCTTTTGCGGGCCGTTTTATTATTCACATAAGATTTGTCCTCTGTTTTTAAATGGCCGGTAAGCAGTGGGCAAATCTTATACATATATAATTATCTAATTTATTTTGCGTATGTATAAACAATTAAAAAAGTTTTCAATGTTGTTTGTGGTCGTTACCACTATTCTTTGGTCATTGGGTTTATCCGCGTTAATTCCGCAGACAGCCAAAGCGGTGGCAGTCACGGCCAGCGGTCCGTTTGATCTCTTGCCGATGAGTGGAGGAATGACAGTCATGGCTAGCAGCTATGATATTCCAATCTTTCGTTTTTCTTTAAACAAAAGCTCTGGCGGCAGTGAGACTTTGAGCAGTGTTACTGTTACCGTTACCAGCACCATACCGGCTAATAACGCGGTTTTAGCTTCGCATATCTCCCAGCTGGTGGTTTTTAAAGATAGCAACAGCAATAATTATTTTGACCCGCAAAGCGATGCTTCTGCCGGCACGCAGACCTCGGTTAATGTTGGTTCAGCCACCACGATTACAACCGGAAGCAACAATAGTTTGGCGGCTGATGGCGCTCTGCCGACCAGTTTTTTTGTGGCCATTAAAACCGCGGCTAATTGGACGGCCGGGGATTCAATTTATATCAATTTTGCGGCTGATGGCATTGCGACCTCTGCCAATTCGCCGACAGTCACGCCTATTACCGGCTCCAGAACGGTATCTTTCGGCGGGGACGGTGGCAGCGGATGGAGCGGATTTAGCGTTGAAAAAGTTACCTTTGTTAATGCGTCTAATGTTGATGTTTCTTTTACTGATAGTTTAGACCTGAATTCAGGCAATGCCACGTCAACCGCTAACTATACTTTAAGGAATGCTTCGGGTGTTTCACAGACAATTAGTTCTATTGTGGTTTTGCCGGATAACAAATCTGTTCGTTTGACTACCGGGGCTACCGTGGTGTCAGATGGCACTTGGTCAGTTACAGTTTCTAATGGTGTTAAAAATACTTCTGGCAAATCTAATGCTGGTATCACTGTTTTTTCTATTATGAGCGCGATTGTGCCTTTGGCTATTTCAGAGATTAAAATCGGTTCAGCGACAGACCAATATAATGAATTTATTGAAGTATATAATCGTTCCGGCGGAAGCATAGCCACTTCTACTGTTAAGTTGCATTTTGTAAATGCCGCCGGCACAATGGATGTTAATGTTCCCTTGACTTTTCTTGATGGAAGCGTGGTGCCGAATATTCCATCTCATAAATTTTTACTAATTGCGCCGATCACTTCTTCCGCTTCATCCACGGCCGACGCGGTTTATTCCACTTCCACCGTAGCTTCTTTAGTACCAGGCGGCGCGGCCTATATTAGCAACAGCGCGGCCAGCTCTACCGCGGTGATGGATAAGGTTTGCTGGGGCAGTCATGCCGTATCAGCAAACTGCGAAGGCAGCGCGGCCAGCGGTTTAAGCGCCAATGATGGCACCTCCATTGAACGCAAGGCGTTTAATGATTCTACTTCGGCGAGTATGTCGGCGGACACCAATGGCAACGGCATTGATACGCAAAATAATTATTTTGATTTTGTGACTCGGACGACGCCGGAATCGCAAAATAGCCGTATTGCTTTGGCAGAAAATCCAACCGGCGGATCTTACGGAGGAGCTAATAACCAAGCGCCCAGTATTCAGCACGCGCCGGTTTTTAAAGCCAGCGTTGATACTACTCTAAATTTAATCGCAAGAATTTTTGACGATGGCGGCAATGTTCCATCAGGAAACACCCAGTTTATTTATTGTGTTACTGATTCATCAACTTGCACTCCAGCGTCGTCAACACCGATTTATGGCACGAATATCGGTTCCAGCTGGTATAAATTTAGCGCCACTTCAACTTCTTGGGGAACCGGCAAGACCCTTCTTAAATATTATATTCTGGCAACTGACTCTGCTTCGCCAGCGAAGACCAAGGTGATTACCAATGATCCTGGTTTTGACGCTAATACTTATGATACTACCGGCACCGGTATTCAGACAGCGGCCTTGCAACAAAGTAAAGCCTTAGCCACTGTTTTGAGTTCTGGTAATTTGGGTAGCGCGTCAATCATGGGTACGGTTAATGACAGTTCCAGCGCGGCGGTCAGCGGCGCTACAGTTTGGATTGACGGCACGCAATTTGCCGCGACCACTGGCAGTGACGGCACTTTTAGTTTTGCGAATGTCGGACCAATGGGCGGCGCTCAATTAAAAATCGCCAAAGATGGTTATGGCGACCAATCTCTTTCATTTTTCATTCCTTCTTCCGGTTTGGTTTCTCTGCCCGCGTTGTCTTTGTACAGCGGCTCTATGGGCATGGGTGGTGACTTTACCCAGCCCAAAGTGGCCAGTTCTTTTCCAGCTCAAGGCATGATGGGTTTCCCGACTTTAAAAAGCGATGGTATTGTGTCATCTATAGAGATTAATTTTGATAAAGCCGTGGATACCACGACTTTTACCACCGCCAATGTGTATTTGACTGAAGCTGGTAGCGGCACTCATATTGCCGGTTCGGTTGCGGCCGGGTCAGCCACGCAGGTTAAATTTACTCCGACTTCCGCGTTAACATCCGGCAAGAATTATACTTTATTTTTAACGCAGGGTGTTAAAGACTCTGCCGGTAATCCGGTGATGGGCAACAGTCCCGGAGGTAATTATATTTTGCCGTTTTCCACCAGCGGGGGAATGTATAGCAGTATTTCAGACATTGGCGCGACTTTTGGCACCGGTAACGCATTTCCAGCGTATGTGGTCGGCAGTCAGCCGGCTCCCGGCAAACAAAGTGTGGCGCGCAACACCAAAGTATTTGTGACTTTTTCCGAGGCAATGCAAAATTCTGCTGCCAACTTGGCTAATGTAAAACTATATAAAGTTACCAATCCTTTTGCTTCCAATGAATCAAAGAGTTTGGTGACAGCGACAAATAGTATTGACAGCAGTAATAAAATAATTATCATCACTCCATCCAGTAATTTAGATGTCAGTTCTCATTATCGCGTGGAGGTGCTGGGTGGAATACAATCCGCCAAAGGTATTCCTTTGGGTAATCCGGGAACATCTGGTTATTTAACCAGTGTAAAGTATCAGGCTGATTTTGATACCAGCGCCAGCGCCACCGGCGATACCAGCGCCCCGACGGTTGACACTACCATTCCCGCGGATGTCGCAACCGGAATTTCCACGGCAAAACCGATTATTATTAGTTTTTCTGAATCAATGAATCCGTCCACTGTTACTGACACGTCCGTAGTTCTCAAATTAGGCTCCACGGCAGTTGCCGGCGATTTGACTTACGATCCCAACAATTGGATGGTTGTTTTTGTTCCAGACTATTCTCTGACTCCTACCAGCACTTATACAATTACAGTTACGACCGGCGTTCAAGATTTGGCCGGTAATGCCATGGCCGCAACACTTTTGCGCACTTTCACTACCGGCGGCGCCGATACCTCTGCTCCTACGGTTGTTTCCGCGCAAGCCAATGATTATGCGTTGAAAATCGCTTTTTCTAAGCCGATGTTGGCAGTCTCGGCAAGCGATATTAATTACGCGAGCAGTGTTTTGAAACCGGCTAATTATACTATTCATTTAGTGAATTCCGCCGGCGCGACGCAAGCGACCATTGCCACTTCAACCGCTACGATAACTTATGACGCGGCCAGTCGCAGTGTGGCTTTGAATGGTATTGCCGGTATTGCCGCCAATAATTTGATAAACATTAGCGTTAGCGGTGTCAAGGACATCAGTTTCAATAATATCGCCGCTGATTCGACCGCGGCAGTGACCACCACCGCGTACTCCAGCGCCAAAACCGGCGGTTTTACTATGGGCGGCGGTATGGGGATGATGGGTCCGCAATTCGATGCTGGCGGCAATATGATGCAGGGCGGAATGATGGGTGGACCGCCGGCAATGGTAGGCACATTCATGGAATCCGGAATCGGTTTTGCCCCGGGGGTGAAAGTTTATCCGTTTAATTCCATGGCCAACGTGAGCACGATTTATGGAGTGGAGATTCCGTTGTCTTACCAAATTCCCAACGCCGGGTTTATTGATATCGCTTTCCCTGATGGCGCCGATGTCACTAACGCCAAAAAAGATACAGACAGTCCGCCTAATAATGATTTGAACGGGCCAGGTTCGGGCGTGGTTGTGTTTGGCACAAGCGAGGGCACATTGCCATCTGGCTGGACAACTGGCGGGGCGTCAAGCGATGGTGTAATAGTAAATACGGATTCACGCATCGTGAGAGTTATTTTGGGAGCAGTGGCTACTCGCCGCGGTACTGGTAATCTGACTTCTGGTGATGGAGATCAGCATGATTTCTTGCGTTTAGATATCGCGCAGATTGTAAATCCAACTACTGCCACCAAAATCGGTATGAGCGGAAATTCTGCCACTGTTACCACTAAGAAAGCTGATGGCACAGTTCTTGAAACTCTTTCTTCCGGTTCTTTCTTCACGTCTGCCGCCGGCAGCTTCACGGTGCGCGGCCGCGTATTGGCTGGCGCGAGCGGTATCAACGGTATCAATGTTTTCTTAATGTCGCCGATGACCGGGCCGCAATCAACTTCAACCGCAACCGGACGTTTCAATGGTCAGACCGGAGAATTTATGTTCCAAAATTTAGTTGCCGGCAATTATATGTTAGGAGCAGAGCAGTTTGCCAAATCCGGCGCTACTAATTATACCGCCGGTTTTCCGGCGTCGATCAATGTTAATTCCACAAATTGCTCATCTGATATCTGCAGTAAAAATCTTACGGTTGTGGATGCTTCCACCGGCGTTTCTGTGACTTTGAGTATCAGCGGCACATTTAGCAACAATGCGATTGATATTTTTGCCGGCGGTCCCGGTTCGTTCAGAAAAACCACTTCTACGCTTGATGGGGCATTAACAAATGATACAAGTAATAGCATAAAATTAAACGCTAACGGTGTTTGGATGGTTGGTTTTGGTCCGCAGATGTCCACGGAGATTTTTGGCAAAGGCGGTCCGTCAGCGCCGACGACATGGATGCCGCCAAAACCGCAAGAAGTGCAGGTGAGCGGCTGTCCTGATGCCTGCGCCACTAATCCTACCACTCTTACCTTTAATGTATCGGCCGCCAACAAGACAATCAAATTTTCCGTTAAGGACGCTTCCAGCAATGCGATTGCTAATGCTAATGTATTCGCTTATTCGCCGGCTTCTAACGCGGGAAATGACACAATGGCGAATGCTGATGGCACAGGTTCAATTAATTTGTCTTATGGCACGTATAAGATTGGCGCTAGTGTTTCAGGCATGCCCGGGGGCGTGGAACGCTCGATTTTAGTAAAGGATGACGGCGGTACTGATAAGGTGTTTGTTGATGGGTCCAGTACTGGCATCGCTTTATCCAGCATGACGAATGCCAGTTTAATACTCACAATCAGCAAACCATCTTATACTATTTCCGGACAAGTGACCGATGGCACTAATCCAGTGGCTAACGCGCCAGTAAGCGCTTATCGCACAGATGGTCCTGGTCACTCTGAAACATTTACTAATTCTTCCGGAAATTATACATTGTATGTGGCTAATGGCACCTGGAAAGTGCAGGCATTTGTTCCGGATTATGGCAAGTTGCCGGAACAAACCGTGACGATCAGCGGCTCCAGTTCCAGCGGAAAAAACTTTGAGCCCAACACAAGTTCGGTTAATTACGCCACTGTCACAAAGAGTGTCGGAAATGACACCGATGCCGATGGTGTGTTAGATTCTGGCGAAGGAACCAGCAATGTTCAAATGATTGTTGAGGGTACCACCGGAGACTTGAATAATGATGGCGACACCAGTGATAGCGGCGAGAATGTCAGTTATGTTAATAGCGGAATAACCGACACAAACGGCAGTTCCACTCTTAAACTTCCGCCCGGCACGTACACTATGAAAGCATATTCGCCAATTCAAGGTGAGATGTCTTCTTCAACGCAGAGTGTCGTGGTTAGCGGCGCCGGAACAGTCACCACCGTGCCTTATGACATTCTTGCGCCAAAAACCGGCGCGGTGACAATTAATATTTTGGATTCTGATGGTAATGCCACGAGCAGTATGAAGGCAGTGGTGGAGTTTATGCAAATTGGCGGCAAGAGCGACAAGACCGAATCGTTTAGCGGCACTGCTTCCAGCACAATATCTTTACACCAATACGATGTGGCAAATGCTCTTAACGCCGTTACTAGCACTAATCCGACTAACATGTATTTGTTGGATGTAACCATCCCCGGAGTTTCTGATAGTAATTTAATTGTGTATGGTGCTGATAGTAACACCGTGCTTGCCACCTCTACAGCGGCCACAGGTTATTGGAAAGTTGAAATTGACGCTAATACCGAGTCAATCAATATAAAATTACCTGCTCTTAATTATGTAAATGGCACGGTGAAAGATGCGGCTGGTAATGCTGTTCCTGACGCGACAGTGTATTTAGAAAATTCTTCAACCGGCGAGAAGATGGATGTGCAAGCCAACACAAGCGGCAATTATTCTACGAAGCTTTCCAGCGCCACTTATTTGATTAGCGCCACCAAAGACGGGTACATTGACACTGCTTCAAGCGTCGCAGTTAGCGCCAGTGGAGCTTTGGCAGATTCAGCCACCACGATGACTGTCGCGGCCTACACTATTTCCGGAACAATCACCGCTGGTTCTTCTGCCGCTTCCGGCGCTACGGTGCGCGCGGAAAAATTAGGCGGCGGGATAGTGACGGCCACCACTGGTTCAGACGGCACATATTCTTTGAAAGTCATCAATGGCAATTGGAAAGTTTCTGCTGCAGCCGATGGTTACACAGAGAGCACCCATGGTTCAATAGTGGCAGTTAGCAGCGCGAATGTGTCCAGTATTAATATTACGTTGTCTACCACCGCGACTTCGCTTTCTGGTTCAACTTCCCAATCTGTTACGCCGCAAAATGGCGGTTCAATGAACGACTCTTCCGCCGGCGCTTCGGTTAAGGCATCTGAAGCCGCTTTATCCAGTTCCGCGAATCCATACAGCATGAATGATAAGGAAATATCAAATGTGGTTGGCGGCAATGCCGGAACACCGGTTAGCGGAGAAGCTAAAACGATTAATAGTTACGATAATGATGGCAATACCGTTACACTGTTAAATGATGATGTTGCTGTGAGCGCCAGTTATTCCAATAGCGACATGACTACGGCTTTGGGTACGTTAACTCTGGCTAAGCTTGGCAAAGTGCAGATGGGGTCGTGGGACGACACCGCTGATAATTGGCAGACTCTGCCGACCACGATTGCTTACAAAGATTCAAGCGGTAAATTTATTGAGCCTTCAACAAGCGCGTCAACCGTCGCTTACACCGGCCAAACATCACACTTTTCATCGTTTAATCCGATTGTTCCTTCTGATGGCGTGGCGCCAAGTATTATAACCAATGTAGCAGCGGTTGCGGGTAATAATTCCGTATCTTTAACTTGGACAGCCGGCAGTGAAGGAGACTTGCAAGGCTACGATGTTTATCGTTCAACTTCTCCCGCCGGCACCTATTCGTCGCTCGGGTCTTCAACTTCTAATAGTTACACTGATTCAACGGCTGTTAATGGCACTACTTACTATTACAAAATTACAGCGACTGATACCGGCGGTTTGGAATCAGATCTTTCTTCTGCTTCCAACGCCGCTACACCAACTGGCGCTGGCAGTGGCGGCGCTGGCGGCGGCGGTTCAGCAAGCTCGCCACCCGTACTCGGCGCTGTTCCTGTTTCAGTAGACGGTGATGCCGCAAAGAGCTCCCAGATTGCCGCCTTGAAGTTTAGTGTATCCAACGCGGTTCAGATGGCGATTTCGGAAAATGCGGATTTCTCTGGCGTAGCGTGGGAAAGCTATTCTTCCACTAAGAAATATACTTTATCCAGTGGTTTAGGCGCCAAGAAAATATATGTAAAATTTCGCAGCGCTAGCGGTGAAACAACTGCCATTAAAACAGTTGACATTACCGTAATTTCTGAAGCTACAGCAGAAGAAAAAAAGACGGCGGAGAAATCTACTGCTGTTGAAAAAATAACAACCGTTACCTGTTCATTGGCTCCGGGCAGCGCTTACAAATTGAAAAATTCGGCGGCGGTATTTTATATCACCCCGGATTGCGCCAAGCGCCCATTCAATAAAGCCAATGTGTTCTTCACTTACTTCACTTCGTGGTCGGATGTTAAAACTGTAACCGCCGGGGAATTGAATAATCTGAAGAATGATACTCTGGGCTTTATGCCTTGGGGTCCGAAATATGATCCGAAATACGGCGCGCTGGTGAAAATAGTAAGCGATCCGAAAGTCTATCTGTTGTTGGGAGATAAGAAATACTGGATTATTTCTGAAGATGTGTTTAATGCTTTGAGTTATAAATGGAATTGGATTGAAGATATTGATGAAGCTTTGTTGGCCAAATATCAGTTAGGCGAAGAAATCACCGACATCAGCAAGCATCCGAGCTATACTTTAATTAAGTATAAAAATAGCGCCAAGGTTTATCGTCTGGAACCGGATCCAAAAGACGCGGCCAAACAAGTAAAACGTTATATCAAAGATGAGGCTGCCTTCAACACGCTGACTTTCCGCTGGGATAGAATTGTAACGATTGATAGTAAAGAAACATACGCTGACGGCGAAACATTGACAGCGCCAGCGAGCGTTAAAAAAACAGACAGCGGGGTATATAAGTTTAGTTTGACTTTGCAACAAGGCGACAGCGGGACCGAAGTGACAAAATTGCAGGAAAAGTTGAAAGCGCTTGGTTATCTTTCTGTTGAGCCGACCGGCACTTTCGGCGCCAAGACAAAAGAGGCGGTGGTGAAGCTTCAGCAGGCCTATAAACTATCGCCATATCCTGGTGTGGTTGGCAAGGCGACAAGAGATACGCTTAATGGTCTTTAATTGGCAGCTAATAGTTAAAACAAACCCCGAATTAGCTCGGGGTTTGTCATTTTGGCTGGTTTTTTGTATAATACTGTCAGTTAACAATAACAATTAATTTTAAAATATGATAAATCTCGCTATAAATGGGTTTGGAAGAATAGGCAGACAAGTTTTCAAAGTCGCTTTTGAAAACAAAAATATTAAAATCGTCGCGGTCAATGATCTGACTGACACCAAAACTCTGGCGCATCTTTTACAGCATGACACGGCTTATGGCAAGTATAAAAATCAAGTTGGTTTTGATGAAAAAAATTTGATTGTAAAAAATAAAAAGATTCCGGTGTTCGCGGAAAAAGATCCGGAGATGTTGCCGTGGAAAAAATTAAAAGTTGATGTGGTGATAGAAAGCACCGGCCGTTTTACGAGAAAAGAAGATGCGTCTTTACACCTCAAAGCCGGCGCCAAGAAAGTTATCTTATCCGCACCAGCAAAAGGCGGGGGCGTTCCAACTTATGTGCGGGGGGTAAATTGCGGAAAAGTCGGTAAAGAAACTTCTTGTGTGATCAACAACGCCTCCTGCACCACAAACTGCATCGCGCCGGTGATGGCGGTTTTGGATGAAAAATTCGGCATTGAAAAAGCAATGATGAGTACTGTGCATGGGTACACATCAGACCAGAATTTGCAGGACGGCCCGCACAAGGACTTGCGCCGCGCGCGCGCGGCCGCGGAAAATATCGTCCCAACTTCCACTGGAGCGGCAAAAGCAGTCGCGGAAGTGGTTATGAATTTGAAAGGCATTTTTGACGGCGTGGCTTTTCGCGTGCCGGTGCCTACCTGCTCGCTTTCTGATTTGACGATTGTTTTGAAAAAAAATACCACAAAAGAAGATGTGAATCAGGCGTTAATTGACGCTTCCAAAACCAAAAGATTTGAAGGAATTTTATTCTGCACCAATGAGCCGTTGGTATCAGCTGACTATGTCGGAAACACTTACTCGTCAATTGTTGATCTGCCCCTAACCAATGTCGTCGGCGGCAATCTCATCAAAGTCGTGGCATGGTATGATAATGAGGTCGGGTACGCGAATCGATTGGTGGAGATGGCGCAATTGTATAGTCTTTAAAGTCAAAAAGTCTATAAGGTCTTTAAAGTTTGTGATTATGAAAGTTAGGAGTGTTAAACAGTTAAAAAATTTATCCGGCAAGCGAGTAATGGCGCGGGTGGATTTTAATGTGCCGACTGACAAGGGAAAAGTTATTGATGACTCGCGGATTTTAGCGTCAATTCCGACGATTGCGTATTTAATGAAAAAAGGCGCGAAAGTAATTTTGGTTTCGCATTTGGGCAGGCCGGAGGGTTATGATAAAAAATTGAGTTTGGCGCTGGTGGCGGGAAGATTGCAAGAAATTTTCAATTTTCAATTTTCAATTTTCAAACAATTTTCAATTTCTAAATTTTCAAATTATTTTGAGAAGATGAGAGAAGAAATTGATAAAATGAAGGGCGGGCGAGTATTGATGTTGGAAAATATTAGATTTTTTGAAGGCGAGAGAGAAAATGATAAGAAATTTGCGAAAGAGTTGGCAGGTTTGGCTGACTATTTTGTTCTTGATGGTTTTGCGGTAGCACACAGGGATTCGCCATCCGTTTCAGGCCTGGCAAAATACATTCCAGCGTATGCTGGTTTGCTGTTGGAAAAAGAAATTATCGGCCTGTCAAAAGCGATTGAGAAGCCAAAGAAACCGTTCGTGTTGGTTTTGGGCGGGGCGAAGATGGAAACAAAATTGCCGGTTCTAAAAAATTTACTGTCCAAAGCTGATTATGTTTTAATCGGCGGCGGTCTGTTCAACACCTATTTGTTGGCGAAAGGTTACAAAGTGGGGAAGTCTTTGGTTGATAAAAAATATAAAAAAGAAGCGTTGAAATTATTAAAAAATAAAAAAGTAATTTTACCGGTAGATGTGGTGGTGGGGGACGGAGCTGGTAACAAAGCCAGGGTGGTAGTAGTTGGTTCAGAGTTTAAGATTAAAAGTTTAGAGGGGGTGTATGACATAGGGCCTAGGACGATTAGATTGTATGCTCAATATATCAAGAAAGCGCAAACAATCGTCTGGAATGGCGCGATGGGGTATTTTGAACAAAAACCCTACGATGTTGGCACGCTTTCCATCGCGCGTTTAGTGGCTTCACGCTCTAAAGGCAAAGCATTTGGCATTATCGGCGGCGGCGAGACTTTACAGGCAATGGAAAAAGTGAAAATGATGGAGTTTATTGACCTCGTCTCCACCGGCGGCGGCGCGATGCTGGAGTTTTTGGCAGGAAAGAGTTTGCCCGGTGTCAAGGTCTTGACAAGATGAATTTATTTTTTGTTAGTTTTGGTGTATAATTTAAAATGTAAATTGTAAATATCAAAATTTTTGATTTTTGAATTTTTATTTTTAATTTATTTTTTATGCCTGTCAAGACAAACGGCAATGGCGGTCGCCCAAAAGAAGAGCCGCCGCAAGGATTTATTCATCATGAACACAAATGCTGCGGCGGGAAACACAGCGGTCTTGATTGCTTTCCCAAAAAGATTTTGGTAACGTTGCTGGGAATTTTGTTAGTATATATTATCGTGCTGGTTGGAACAATTATTCGGAACAATTTAGCCAAATACGATGTAATTGGCTATTCTGACAAGATGGAACGGACAATTATGATTGAAGCGGAAGGGAAAGTTACGGCTAAGCCAGACATTGCGATGACCACCATGGGTATGACCGCCAAAGCAAAGACCGTGCTTGAGGCGCAACAAAAAAATACCGAGGCGATGAATAAGTTGATTGCCAAGTTGAAAGATTTGAGTATCGCTGGCGATGACATTCAGACTACGAATTACAGTATTTATCCGGAGTATGATTATAAAGATGGTTCCAGCACTTTGGTTGGATACAGCGTATCACAGAGTGTTCAAATTAAGATTAGAGATTTAAAAAATGCTGACAAGGTTTTGGGTCTGGCAGGTGAATTAGGGTTAAACAATGTCGGCGGGTTGAGCTTTACGATTGATGATAATGATGTGTACATAGCAGAGGCGCGGCAGAAAGCGTTGGAGAAGGTCGCGGAGAAAGCGCGCGCTTTATCACAGATGCTGGGGGTGAGAGTTACCAGCGTGGTTTCTTACAGCGAATATGAAGCGGATGGCAAAGGCGTGTATTATAAATCAATGGATGAGTTTGGAATGGGAGGCGGTTCGGCGCCGACGATAGAAGCGGGAAGCATGGATGTGGAAATGCATGTATCGGTGACGTTGGGGATTAAATAAAACAGATTCGGCGACACAAATTAAACAGGCACACAAATCACAGATCCGCCTGGCGATAGGTGGATTTTGGTTTGACAGACAGGGGGGTTTTGTGATATTTTGGTATTATCGCTGTGATCTTGTGATGGGGTGATGCAGTGATGAAGTGAAATTCATATGCCATACGACGCAAATAAAAACGAGCTGGAAATTCTTAAATTCTGGCAAGATAACAAGATTTTTGAAAGATCCGTTTCTGAACGTTCTGAAAAAAAACCGTATGTTTTTTATGACGGCCCGCCATTCGCCACCGGTCTGCCGCATTACGGGCATATTTTGGGTTCAGTAATTAAAGATCTTATTCCGCGCTATCAAACTATGAAAGGCTATCGCGTACGCCGGCGTTGGGGCTGGGATTGCCACGGCTTGCCGATTGAAAACTTGGTGGAAAAAGAATTGGAGGTTTCCGGAAAGAAACAGATTGAAGAAAAGTTAGGAGTGGAAAAATTTAATGATACCTGTCGATCAAAAGTTTTGTTATACACAAAAGAGTGGAAAAAAATGGTAGACCGTATTGGCCGCTGGGTGGAGTTTGATAATTCCTACAAGACCATGGATTCCACGTATATGGAATCAGTCTGGTGGGCTTTGAAAACAATCTGGAATAAAGGTTTGATCTATGAAGGTCGAAAAGTCTTGATGTATTGTCCGCATTGCGAAACGCCGGTGTCAAAAGCCGAAGTGGCGATGGATGATAGTTATAAAGATATTACGGAAGAAGCGGTAGTGGTGAAATTTTCAATTTTCAATTTTCAATTTTCAATTCCGAACGATAAACCGGTTTATATTTTAGCTTGGACGACGACGCCGTGGACATTGCCCGGTAATGTGGCGTTGGCAGTTGGGGAAGATATTGATTATGTTTTGGTGGAAGTTGATGGTGAGAATTTGATTTTGGCTAAAGATAGAGTTGAGACCGTAATGAGAGATAAGAGATATGAGATAAGGGATAGAATGAAAGGCTCTGATTTGGTTGGTTTGGAGTATGAGCCGTTATTTGATATTCCGGCGATTCGGGAGACTGGCAAAAAGGCGTGGTATGTTACGGCAGCGGATTTTGTTACTACTGAAGAAGGTACTGGCGTGGTGCATACTGCTGTAGTCTACGGCGAGGACGATTATAATTTAGGATTAAAAATTGGTTTGCCGGTAGTACCGCTTTTGAATGATGCCGGCCATTTTAATGAATTCGCGCCGGAATTGATTCGCGGTCAGTATTTCAAGAAATCGGAGAAATTAATTAAAGAGGATTTGGAAAATCGCGGTTTGTTGTTCGCGCGGGAAAACCACACTCATTCCTATCCGCATTGCTGGCGTTGCGGCACGCAATTATTTTATAATGCGATTTCCGCGTGGTTTATTGATATTCAAAAAATCAAAAAGCGCTTAATTAAATTAAATGAAAAAATAAATTGGTTTCCGGAGCATTTGAAACACGGCAGATTTTTAAACATTTTGGAAACCGCGCCGGATTGGAATATTTCACGCAATCGTTATTGGGCCACGCCGTTGCCGTTTTGGCGGTGTGATGGTGAGGGGTGTGGCAAGGTTGTTTGTGTGGGGAGTGTTGAGGAGTTGAAAAAAATAGCGGTTAATTTTGAGGAAGTATATGGTGGTAAAAAAGTTGAAGAGATGGATTTACACAAGCATTTGATGGATAAAATTAAATTAAAATGCGACAAGTGCGGCGGAGAGATGAGCCGGACACCTGAAGTGATTGATTGCTGGGTTGAATCAGCTTCAATGCCTTTTGCCGAATGGCACTATCCGTTTGAGAATAAGGCGGTATTTGAAAAACGTTTTCCCGGCCAGTACATCGGCGAATACATTGCCCAAACGCGCGCTTGGTTTTATTATATGCATGTCATGGCGACATTGTTGTTTGGTAATATTAGTTTTGAAAATGTGGTCTGCACCGGCACGATTTTGAATGAAAAAGGCGAGAAACTTTCCAAATCTAAACTTAATTACACTGACCCATGGGTGATTATTGAACAATACGGCGTTGACGCTTTGCGTTATTATTTGATGACTTCGGTGGTGATGCAGGCTGATGATTTGTATTTTAACGACCGCGAAGTTCGCGATGTGTACAACAAGGTGGTTAATATGCTGTGGAATGTGGTGGAGTTTTATCGGATGTATGTCAACGAGAGTCACAAAGTCCATAAAGTCATAAAGTCCGAGAATGTGTTAGACAAGTGGATAATGGCGAGGCTTGAGCAGTTGGTTGGCGAGGTGACGGAGAATTTGGATAAATATGATACGGTGCGAGCCGGCCGGCCGATTAAGGATTTTATTGATGATCTTTCCACTTGGTATTTGCGCCGTTCGCGCGATAGGTTTAAAGGTACTGATTTGGCTGACAAAGAACAGGCGCTTTCTACTTTATATTTTGTACTTTTTACTCTGTCAAAAATAATTGCGCCGTTTATGCCGTTTATGGCGGAGAAGATTTATCAGGACATAGGACATAGGGCGGATGGTGTAGGGCGCGAGGTAGAGAGCGTGCATTTAGAGAGTTGGCCTGTGCCGGCAGGTATTACCGCGGAAGATGTTCAATTATTGCAAGACATGGAGAAAGCAAGAAAAGTGGTGGAGATTGGGCTGGCATTGCGGGCGGAAGCTGGGGTCAGAGTTCGTCAGCCGCTGTCCAAGTTACGAGTTATGGGCTGCAAGTTACAAGATGAATTAGCACAGATTATTGCCGAGGAGTTGAATGTGAAGAGTGTTGAGATAGATGGAGATAAGGAGATAGGTGGAGATAGTGTGATTTCAAAAGAAGATGGGGATTTGAAAGTTGCGTTGCATATTAAAATTACCGATGAATTAAAAAGAGAGGGTTTGTTGAGGGAAGTTGTGAGAGCTGTTAACCAGATGCGGAAAGAACAGAAGTTGACGATTCAGGACAGGGTGGCGGTGGGGTATCAGACTGATGACGAGATGTTGAAGCAAGTTTTTGTTGAATTTGCCGAAGAAATCAAGAGGGGTGTATTGGCTGATAATTTGTCTGATGGTGAAGGAGTTGGAGACGAAGTTGATTTGGGTGGTCAAAAAGTTAAACTGTGGATAAAGCGGTAGGTTGGTGGTTAATTTTGTTGACAGGTAATTTTAGAGTGATAAAATATAGGTGGTTTTCATGCCATTTTCGTTATAATAAAATTATGGACCTTGAGCGGTCTGACAGCGAGGATCCTTTTCCTGAAAACAATTTAAAAAAAATTATAAACCCAAAAAGACAAGGAAGTGCTTTTTGGGTTATTTTATTTGAATGATTTTATGGACAAAGAGGGTTTGCCGCAATCAGTAGCGATTATTTATAGCGAGGTTAAAAGAGAGTATTTCCCGACAGAGGCGCAATATTTAACCGAAAAAGACGCCAAACATGACGCGGAAGTGATAGGCGGTTATTTAGATCGGATGGGTATCAAAGTTTATTATTATCCGGGTAATCCGGTTTTGGTTGCTGATTTGTTGCGGGATAAGCCGGACTTGGTAATCAATTTAGTAGGCTCAATCCACGGGCAGGAGTATTTATCTTCCATGATTCCCGGTTTGCTGGAATCAATGGATGTGCCATATACCGGAGCGGGAATTTTAGGCGAATCATTAGTCTATAATAAATTTTTAGTTAAAGAACTTTTGCAAAGCCATGGCGTGCCGGTACCAAGATTTCAGCTGATATCTTCGTTTAACGCGCCGCTTGATTATAAATTGCGTTTTCCATTAATCAGCAAGTTGAACGAAATTCATGGCGCGGTGGAAATTACCAAAGACGCGGTGTCGGAAAATGAGAAGCATTTACGCGAGCGTTTGAAATTTTTAATCAGCACCTACAAACAACCGGTGTTGGTGGAAGAGTTTATCGTGGGTCGGGAAGTGACGGCTATGCTTTTGGAAGGATTAAACAAAAAAGTATATACTGCGGAGAAAGTTTTTCACGCTCAAGATGAGAAATACGTTTTTGCCACTTTTGATGATCAGTGGACAGAGGGATTCAACAGCTTCCATTATGAAAAATATCAGGATCCGGTTTTGTCTGAATACGTAAAACGCGCTTTTGACGTTTCGCGGATGTCTGATTACGGCAAATTTGATATCCGCGTTGATCAGTCAAACCGCTATTATTTTATTGACAGTAATTCCAACCCGGCGTTTGGTCCGAAAGAGCTTGATTGCGCGATTGCCAATATTTTAGGCTTATACGGAATTGATTTTACGGAAATTTTAAAACGATTGCTTTTAAATACAATGCGCGATGCTCAAGGCAAGGAACGTTTGCCGTTTACCGCCAATGAATATGCCGCTGAATAAAATCGCCTTTCTTTACAATGTTAGGCATAATTATCCGGACCCAAATGAAAAGAGGATTCAGCTTGATACTGATTTTGACGATCCGGCGACGATTGAATGGATGATTAAGCATTTTAAAAATTTAGGTTTGGAAGTTTTGCCGATTGAAGCGAATGAAGAAGCATATTTGCGATTATACGAAAACAAAGACAAAATTGATTTGGTTTTTAATTTCGCGGAGGGATTGCATGGTCGTGATCGCGAGTGTCATATTCCGGCGATGCTGGAAATGTTGAAAATTCCTTACACCGGCGGTTCGCCTTTAACCGAAGCTCTGGTTTTAGATAAAGCGATTGCCAAAGATGTTTTACGATCTCATGGTGTGCCGGTTTTGCCGCACCAAGTCTTTTTAACCGGAAATGAAGAGTTGAATTCAGAATTAAAATATCCTTTGATCGTAAAGCCGAATTCACAAGGTTCATCAGCCGGTATTACCAATGATAGCGTGGTTGAAGATGAGAATGGTTTGCGCCGGCGGTTGAAATTTGTGATAAGTAATTTTAAACAAAAAGCGCTGGTGGAGCCGTTTTTAGACGGCAGGGAATTTTCCGTGCCAATTCTGGGCAATGATCCGCCGGAAGTTTTACCGATTATCGAGTCCGATCATTCCACTTTACCGCCAGGATTGAGGCCAATAGATTCTTTAGATGTCAAGTGGATTATTGAGGAAGCCAGCGGTGGCGCGAATTTTATTTGTCCGGCTAAAATCAGCTCTGATTTGGAAGAAAAAATTAAAAGAATTTGTTTACAAGCGTGGGAAGTTCTGCAGTTGTGCGATTTTTGCCGCGTTGACACCCGTTGCGACCGCGCAGGCAATCCATATATTTTGGAAATTAATTCTCCGGCCGGATTAATTCCGCCGGAAGTGTCCATGACCTCGTATTTCCCGCTTTCCGCCCGTGTCGCCGGAATTGATTATGAAACACTTTTAAAACGGATTATTTCCGCCGCTTGTATCAGATACGGAATTGAGTATAAATGAAAATTGTAAATTGAAAATTGAAAATTTTTTAAATATGCTCGCCACCCGCTTGTCGCCATATCTTAAAAACTTAACTAAAAAATGTCCAGCGATTTATCGTCAGTTTGTGCCGTCCAGCAAAGAAAAAAAAGCTGAAATGGTTACCAGCGACGATCCATTGTTGGAGGAACATTACACGGTTACTCGCGGATTGGTGCATAAATACGGCAACCGCGCCTTGATTTTGTTGACCATGAACTGCGCGGCTTATTGTCGTTTTTGCACTCGCCGGCGCAAGGTGTCTGATATAGAAAAAGGCAGATTATCCGATCAAGACATAGAGAATATGGTTAATTATGTTAAAGCCCATCCGGAGATTAAAGAATTGCTTTTTTCCGGCGGCGATCCCTCAACCGTGCCGGTGTTATTAAAAAAAGTTTTGCGAAAGTTTGTTAAATTGCCGCAAATAAAAATTATTCGCGTGGCTTCGCGATTACCAGTTTCCAATCCGGCAATGGTAAATAAGCAATTGCTGGATGCTTTAAAAGTGGTAAAAAAACAACCTCTGTATTTGATGGTGCATTTTGAACACCCGGCGGAAATCACTCCGGAAGCGATTAAAGCGGTAAAAAAATTACAAAAAGTTGCGACTATGCTTTTGAATCAATCAATTTTTCTCAAAGGAGTGAATGACGACGTGGAAATTTTATATGAGCTATTTTCGCGTTTAGTGGAGATTGGCATTAAACCATATTATCTTTATCGCTGTGATCCGGTCAGAGGCGCGGAAGGTTTCATAGTTCCTTTTAAACGCGAGGTGGAAATTTTTACTCAACTGCGCAAGCGCTTAAGCGGTTTGGCTGTGCCAGCCTATGTGATTGACGCGCCAAACGGCGCTGGCAAAATTCCGGCGCCGCTGAATTTTTGGAATTTTGATCATGAGAATTATCAGGATTTTAATGGCAAAAAGTTGAGAGTGGTGGAGGGGGAATCTCGTTTATAGAGTTTTTTAGTCATTTTGTTGGTAAAAGTGCTTTTATGTGTGTGTGGGGGGGCTTGACAGGAACCCATTTTTTTGTTATAATAATTTATTAGATTGTTCTTTGAAAATAGGTTTATCCTTGTTTTCTTTTTGTTTAATTTGAGCGATTTTTGGACCCCATTTTTCAAGGGGATGACAAATCGCAGGCAGAAAGAAGGCTGGGAAAACCAGTTTCTTCCTCTTTGCCGTGTTGGCGAGGAGTAAGCCCTTTGTAAAAGGGTAGGAGAACGGAAATGAGCGATTTCAGAGCGGCGGCTCACTTGGCGGAACAGCTCGGTGACGAGCGGTTTCAGGCCTTGATCAGCTCGGACAACACGGGCAAGGTCAAGGACTTTTGCGACGAGCTGATCTTGGCCTCCCTCCCCACCACCATGACCGTCGGCGGTCGCACCTACGATTTGCTCGGCTTCTTGCGAAAAAACGAAGAGAGTGTGCGCGGTCCCGTGATGGTCGAGCGGGCCAAGGAGATGAACGCAAACCTCGGCAAGGAGGAATGCGCGCACCTTCTGGGTCACCAGGGCGACATCCCCTTTGCCCTCCGCGGGAAGGTTGTGTTCGTCTTCACGGACTTGCGTCGTCCGGGCTTCCCCAAGAGCGTCGCCTGCGTCTACTGGATCGGTGGCTGCTGGGTCCAGTACTGGGACTGGCTCGGCATCGTCTGGAACGGCAACGTTCGCATCCTTCGCCGCAAGTAGTCCTTGGATCCTTGGTCTCTTGGCACTCAATCAAGAGGCCTCGGTCGCTTGGACACTTGTCTCGCGCGTCCGCATCAGTACGGTTTTGATTCATTTCAAAACACGACTGATGCGGACGCTTTCATTTTATGAGGTTTAATAGACAATTCGGTGGGGCTATTTTAACTTGTTTTTTTGTTGATTTTGTGTTATAATTTAGTTGTAAGAGGTTAAAAAATAGACATATGCGTTTTCGCCAGTCCTTGTTTTGGGATACTGACCCCAAAAAAATTGACAAGAAAAAACACGCCAAATACATCATTGAGCGGATTTTGGATTTTGGCACGGACGATGAGGTGAGATGGATGAGCCGCAGTTATCAGAAAAAATTAATCAACGAAGTGGCGCTGCATTCAAGGGTTTTGCGTCCGGAAACTAAAAATTTATGGCAGCTGATCACCAAGAATTAGAATGGCATTTTGACGCGATTCCTCTCGCCACGAAAAAAGCTTTGGATTATTTGGCGAAACAAAAGTGGTTGGAACATTCAAAATGGTGTTTGGCAGGGGGTACGGCTTTGGCTCTGCAAGTTGGACACCGCAGTTCGGTTGATTTGGATTTTTTTATACCCCAAGCTGATTTTAATACCGGCAAACTCTTGTCTCGCTTGCCGAAAAAAGACTGGCGCACGACGATGATAAAAGAAGGAACAATTTACGGCGAGTTAATGGGCGCCAAGGCAAGTTTTATCGCCTATCCTTTTTTTGCGCCAAGTAAAAAAACAAACAAATACGGTTGTGTGCGTATGTTGTTGCCGAAAGATATCGCGGTGATGAAAATCATTGCCGTTAGTCAGCGCGGTAAAAAAAGAGATTTTTTCGATTTGTATTGGTATATACGCAATTGTGAGCCGTTGGTTGATATCATTTATCGTTTAGGTCCCCAGTATCCAAATATCGAACATAATTATCACCACATTATCAAAAGTTTGGCTTATTTCGCGGACGCGGAAGCTGATCCGGAGCCAAGAATATTTTTTAAAGCCAACTGGCCGGGAGTGAAGAAATTTTTTCGAGAACAGGCCAAAGAGCTGGTGAAAGAATTTAAATTGATTGTTTAGTTCTTTACGCATTGACATTTACAATCTAACTGTTAAAATAGTCTTCATAGAGGGCTATTTTTATTTATTTTAATTAGATGCTATGTTGACGATAAAACAGATTTTTAACATGGGGTTAAAGATGGCTATCGCGGCAGACCCGCGCGGCAAAAAGGGCGTGGAGAAATATTTGGATCGCGTGAAAAAAGAACACGAGGAAATGAAGCCGAAGGATAAAAAATATTTTGAAGCGGATCGGCTGACCAACCCGTATGCTGACAGCCGTTTGCACGTTGGCAGTGAGCAGACAAAAGTTAAAAGAGTTTTGGCGGGCATTGATATCGGATCCGGCGAAATTTTGTTGGCTTCGCAGTTGAACGAGCGCGGCAAACCGATTGATTTAATCATCGGCCATCACCCGCTTGGCCGCGGTCTCGCTGATTTGCACGGCGTGATGGATATACAAGTGGCGGTGTTTGAAAATCTCGGCATGTCGGTTCATATCGCGGAAAAGTTGATGGAGGAAAGAATTAAAGAAGTGTCGCGGAGCGTTCATCCGGCCAATCATTTTCAAGTGATTGATTTGGCCAAGGCATTAAAAGTAAACTTGATGAATACTCACACGATAACCGATAATTTGGTAAAAAAATTCGTTCGTGATTATGTAGAAAAGCGTAAACCGGACACTATTGGTGATTTGTTGGATGTTTTGTTAGAGATTCCGGAATATCAAGAAGCCAAGCGCCGAGGGGCCGGGCCGAAACTTTTTGCCGGGGATCCGAGCCATCGCGTGGGTAAATTTGTGGTGGAAATGACCGGCGGCACCAATCCGGCGAGCAAAATATATGAAGAAGTTTCGCGGGCAGGCATCAGCACCACGATTGGCATGCACATGCGCGATGATTCGCGCGACAAAGCCAGCGAGCACCACATGAACGTCGTCATTGCCGGACACATGTCTTCAGACTCGCTCGGCATGAATTTGTTTTTGGATGAATTGGAAAAAAAGAGGATTGAGATTGTGCCGTGTAGCGGGTTGACGAGGGTGAGTCGGGTGAAAAAAAATAATAAGAATTAGACAAAATCAAAAACCCTCGACAAAGTTGAGGGTTTTTGGTGGTGGACCGACGGGGACTTGAACCCCGCTCTTCACTTGTCAAGGGTGACGTTTTAACCAGATAAACTATCGGCCCATCAGTCCACCGGCAAACATTATATCATGTTTCGCGCAAACAAAAAATCTCCATTATTAGGAGACCTTTTGCTGACAAGTGAATTTGGCCAGTTTACCCGGCCGTCACCCTATAAAAAGTATACCATACCAAATGTTTTTGTCAATCCTTTTATCCACATAACGAATAAGTAAGATTAAAAGTGATTAAATTCTTTTGTTTTGTATTTTTATATGGTATAATCTGCTTAATGGAGGTTTATTTTTTAGCATTCAGATTATGTCAAACGCAACTATCAAAAAAATAATTGCTCGCGAGATTCTTGATTCGCGCGGGAATCCGACGGTTGAAGCGACGGTGTTTTTAAGCGATGATTACAGCGGAACCGCGGCGGTGCCGTCTGGCGCGTCAACCGGCGCGCACGAAGCTCTGGAATTGCGCGATGGGTCGCCGAAACGATATGGCGGCAAAGGGGTGTTAAGGGCAGTGAAAAATGTGAATACTTTAATTACCAATCATTTGCACGGCAATGATGCTTTAAACCAGCGCCGGATAGACAAGATGATGCTGGATTTGGACGGCACAGACAACAAAAGCAAGCTTGGCGCGAATGCGATTTTGGCGGTTTCAATGGCAGTTTGCCGGGCCGCGGCCGGTTCTTGCGGTCTGCCTTTGTATAAATATTTAAGAAAGACTTTCAGCCTGTCGGAAAGAGGCTGGCGCATGCCAATTCCGACCATGAATATTTTGAACGGCGGACGGCACGCGGATAATAATTTATCCATTCAGGAGTTCATGATTATTCCGCTTAACAAACAATTCAGCGAACGGATAAGAATGGGTTCGCAGATTTTTCATTCTCTTTCAGCGATTTTGAGTCAGAAAGGATATTCCACCGGCGTTGGCGATGAAGGCGGGTTTGCGCCGGACCTGTTGAATAACGAGCGCGCGATTCAGTTGATTATGCAAGCGATAAAAGCGGCTGGTTTTGTGCCTGGAAAACAGGTGTTTGTTGGATTAGACGTGGCCGCGTCGGAATTTTATCGCCATGGCCGATATTATTTTGAAAGCAAAAAGCAGGGCTACACTGCCGAAAAAATGACGCGGGTTTTTGACGGTTGGGTAAAGAAATATCCGCTTTTATCCATTGAAGATGGTTTAGCCGAAGACGATTGGGATAATTGGAAAACACTCACGCGCCAGCTCGGGCGGAGAACCACCTTAGTCGGCGATGATTTATTTGTTACTGATGTTAAACGATTGCAAAAGGGAATAAACGAGAAAGTAGCTAACGCAATTTTGATCAAATTAAACCAGATCGGTTCAGTGTCAGAAACCATTGACGCGATTTATTTGGCCAAGAAAAATAATTACAAAGTCTCTATTTCTCATCGTTCCGGCGAGACTGCTGACACTTTTATCGCCGACCTCGCGGTTGCGGTTAATTCCGATTTTATCAAGAGCGGCTCTTTAAGTCGTTCAGAAAGAGTGGAGAAGTATAATCGGTTGATGAAAATAGAGAATGAAATTGGAAACTAAAAGTGGTGTAATAATCTTACTGTGAAGGAGAAAATAAAAAAAATCAGAAAATGTTCGCTGTGCCGACAAACTGGTCATACCAAAAAGAATTGTTCGGCACGCGCAAAAAATACGAGCGGAAAGTTCGTGTTGGTTGGCGTACGGCAAACACATCAAAAATCGCCGCATGTTATTAATTTAAAAAATGATAAACCAGCGTCAATTTGGAACGACGTGGAGGTGTTTAGTGAAAAAAAAGTTGAACCGATAAGGCGAGAGGTTGTAGATTTGGCGGGTATAGTGAGGGACCACGCCCACGAATATACGACCACTAATAACACTAATACTAAGAAAAGAATATTGTTTAATTTTGTGTCTCCTATCTCTTATCTCCTATCTCTTATCTCCATTTTAATCAAGCGTCGGTTTGCTGGGATAAAGAATGGTTTATCGAATAGCATCAATGAAATTAGAGATAGAATTACGTCAATATTTACTTTCAAAAAGTTTGCTTACAGTGTTATAGCAGTTGCGCTCTTGGTCGCGTTGCCTTTCCCCGCCGTCGGCTATTACTCCAGTGTGAAAGACACTAGCGCGCGAGTGGTGGAGGCGAGCACGAACGCGTTTCTTTCACTGCAATCATCAACTGTCGCGGCGATGAATGCGGATTTGGGACAGGCTGAATATGATTTAAACGCGGCGTTAGAATCTTTTCAAACCGCCAACTTAATTTTAGATAAAGAACATCGCGCCTTGCGATATGTGGCTAGCATGTTGCCGATTATCGGCCGGCAAGTTAAAAGCCGTCAGCATTTGTTAGTCGCCGGGCATCATTTGGCGCTGGGCAATACTTATTTAGTCAAGGGAATAGAGGAAATTAATAAGCAAAGCGCGTTATCATTAGGAGATAAGATCGAACTTTTGGCTAATTATTTACGCAACGCCGCGCCGCAATATGAAGAAGCGTTGGCAGAATTGAGTGGAGTGTCGGCGGAAGTCGTGCCGGTAGAATATCAAGAATCATTCGGGGATTTTAAATTACTTTTTGCCGCCTTTGTCAATGATTTGCGCGATTTAACCGGCTTGGCGGACGCGCTGGAAACCGGTTTTGGCCATGATCAGTTAAGGCGCTATTTATTGGTTTTTCAAAACAACAACGAATTGCGGCCGACCGGCGGATTTATTGGGAGCTTCGCGCTGTTAGACGCGCAAAAAGGCAAGATTGTAAATTTGGATATTCCGGGCGGCGGCACTTATGATTTACAAGGGCAGCTTGATGCGTATGTAAAGCCGCCGTTGCCTTTGCAATTATTAAATAAACGTTGGGAATTTCAAGACGCGAATTGGTTCCCGGATTTTCCAACGGCCGCGAAAAAAATGGAATGGTTTTATCAACACGGCCGCGGCGCGACAGTTGACGGTGTAATCGCGGTTAACGCCACGGTTTTAGAACGGCTGTTGTCGGTGCTGGGTCCGGCGCAAAGCGCGGATAAAAATTTAGTTATCGCCAGCTCTGACGCGGTGGAAAAATTACAGCGACAAATTGAGTTTGATTATGACAAAAATGAAAACAAGCCAAAAGAAATTTTGTCAGAATTAGCCCCGCAAATTTTAGCCGGGTTCGGTAATTTAGACACGATTGGCGTAATGCGTTTGGTTAGCGAGCTGGAAGACGCATTGCGGAAAAAAGAAATTCAATTATATTTTAATGACGAGTCGGCGCAAGCCAAAATTGTTGAGTTTGGTTGGGCAGGCGGGATTAATTCCGTGGTCGCCGGTCAGGATTATTTATCAGTTATCAACACCAATATCCACGGCCAGAAGTCAGACGCTAAAATTAAACAATCAATTGAACACCAAGCCGTGGTTCAGCCGGACGGATCCATTATTGACACAGTGTTTGTGCGCCGCGCGCATAGCGGTATTGCCGGCGTGCCGCTTTATGGCGTAAACAACGTTGACTACCTAAGAATTTATGTGCCGGAGGGGTCGGAGTTGTTAGAAGCCGGTGGTTTTACTTTTCCGCCCGAGGATGTTTTCAAGGTCCCAGAGGATTGGTACAAAGATGATGTTGATTTGGCGGCTCAAGAAAGAGAAATCGGTATTCATCCGCAGAGCGGCACGCGGATAACCAGTGAGTTTGGCAAAAATGTTTTTGGCAATTGGGTGATGGTCGCTCCCGGCAATACCGTGACCGCGTATTTTGTCTATCGTCTGCCGTTTAAAGCCGGTTCGCGCTACAGCTTGCTCGCGCAGAAACAATCCGGCATAGAAAGCGATTTCACCACCCAAGTGATTTATCCGGACGGCTGGTCGCCGGTATGGTCAGCGGATGAGGGAATGCAACTGGCGTCCAACGGTGCGTCTTACAGCGGAAAATTGAGCGAAGATAAAGTTGTTGGAGTAGTAATGAATGGCAAGAAATAATTTTTTTTGGAAGTCCCCCTCCTCGTAGGCTTCGGCTCTGAGCTCAGCCGAACGAGAGAGGGGTTGGGGTGAGGTCTCGGCGAGTGTGTGGTCAGATAACTTCTTTAAATTTGCAAGCAAACGTTCGTTGAGACCTCACTCTGTCTCTCTCCTACGAGGAGAGAGGACGTATTAACACTCATCAAATTTTATACTATGCCTGTTAAAAAAAATAGACAAGACACCAACGCGCCACAGTTTACTAAAATTGATCTGGAAATTCCTGCGGAAGAAAAGCCGGCGGCCGAACCTGTCAAAATCCGGCGCAGAAAAATTACTGTTGAGCCGGAAAAAAAGTCGGGGTTTGGTCTACCCAAAAAAGAAGAAAAAAAAATCAATCGCGAGTTGCGCGAGATTTATGAAAATGACGATGGCAGTATGCCGGATATGTCAGATTTTAAAACAAAAAAACGCGGCCGGTTTTCCGCTTTTGTCACTTTACTGATTGCCTGCGTCTTTTTGGGAGCAGTGGCATGGGCGGGGTTTTTCGTGTTTCAGCCTTCGGCTGGATTTAAAGAAAAAGACGTGGTTTTGTCAGTGGCTGGAGAAGAAGAGATAGTTTATGGGCAAGAGATAAATTACCGCATACGTTATCGCAACAATCAGGGCGCGTCTCTGGCTAAAGTGATTTTGCAAGTTCGCTATCCTGAAGGTTTTGTTTTTACGGACAGCAGCCAAGCGCCGTCCAATGAAAAAAAAGACGAATGGGATTTGGGGACGTTAAACAAGCAAGATAGCGGGTATATAGATATTAGAGGGAAATTATATGGCAGTTTGGGCGATAAGCAATCATTGCGCGCGTTTTTGAATTACACGCCGGAGAATTTCAGTTCGGAATTTCAGGCCGTGGCCGCGTTTAACACCGAAATAAAAGAAGCGCCATTGGCTATAACGGTTTTCGGTCCGACAGAAGCGTCAGCCGGATCAGAAGTGGAATTTAAAATTGATTTGGAAAATAAGATTGAAACTGATTTGCCCGCTTTGTTTTTGGCGATAGAGCCGGTCGGTGGTTTTAACAAGACGACCAGCACATTGAGCAGTGTGCCGGATGATCAATATCGCTGGGATTTATCAGGTTGGCAGGATGGGCAGATTTTAGTGCGCGGAAAGTTTAATCCGGCTATCGGTGATGAAAATGTGGAAATGGTGTTTAGGCTTTTGGGTGAAAAACCCGGTTCTAACGCGGCCGATCTATACATTGTTTACGCGACCAAAGCGTTGGTAAAAATGCTGAAAACCGATTTGTCAGCCAGCGTAGCGATTAATGGCGCGATGGATAATTTATCGGTTCAACCCGGAGAAAATTTGAATACCAGTTTAATAATAAAAAATGGCGGTCAATCAGCGATAAAGAATTTGCGGGTAAAACTTGTTTATGAGACACCATCTTTTGATAACAAGAGCTTGCTGGATTGGAAAAAGATAGACGACGCGAATGATGGCGCAATAACCGGCGAGCAGATTAATGACCAGACTCGGCGCGGAGCAATCACTTGGGCTGATAAACAGTTGCCGAGCCTTAAGCAATTAGATTCAGGCAAAGAAGTTTTGTTGGATTTGAAAATTCCACTTAAAAACGCGGTGGATTTAGACCTTACAAAGTTCGTCGGGTATTCAATCACGGCAATGGTGGAAGTGAAGTATCAAGACGGAGCGGAAACAAAAATTATTTCCGGGAATAAAATAAATTTGACGGTTAATTCAGACTTGTGGCTTACGGTTTCCGACAAAGTCGTTGAGGACGCGCAAGGAGTAAAGGGGCAAGAAATGCATTCGGTTAGCTGGGTGCTGAATAATACTTTTCATGATTTAAAAAATATTGAATTGCGGGCGGATATTTATAATATAGATTGGCTGCCGGAAGAGGCGCAAGTCGTGCCGGCCGGCAAGTTTGAGTGGGATAAGGCCAATACCGAGGTGGTTTGGAAAATTGAAACAATACCCACGAGTGTTGATGTTTTGGCTTTGCAATTCGGTTTGGTTCTTAAAAACAAAAATTCCTCGCAAACGAATTTAACTTCCAAAGTAAAAATCACGGCCGAAGACACGGTCACCGGCCAACAGATAATTTTGTCGGGGGATGAGGTGTTGTTAAATTGAATGTAAGGTAAGAAATTGTTCGTACACAAGTCCCGTCAGGGACGCTAGATAATAGCCAGGCACTTCAGTGCCTGGGATAAATCACCGTTTAAAATTCAGTCCCGTAGGGACGACACAAGTACATGTCTAACACCTATTCCAATTTATTGTTTCATGCGATTTTTAGCACCAAAGAAAGAGCAAAATTATTATCTAAAGATTCTTCCAGGCACTAAAGTGCCTGGCTACTATCTGTCGCCCCTTTTGGGGCTAAAAACGAATGGACAGTTTTAGTATATGGAAACAGCAAGTCCCTATCTGGACTTTTGTGTGAATATTTACAGAATAAAAAAGACCCATTCGGGTCTTTTTTAATGTTTTTAAAATTTAGGATGGAAGGGGAGGGCGACAGGAGTCAGCGCCTCCCCACGGCTCTTGTTCAGTCTCGGAGAATCTTCTCAAAGAATTCAGCGACATCGCGATACTTTTCATTTTTTTTCACCTTATCTATAATTGCCAAAGCTGTGCGTTTACCGTAGCGTTTTACTTTCGCCTGTCCCTTGGGAGGAAGCGAGTCGTAAACGTCAGCCAGCATGAGAATTCCCTTAATCATCAATAGGATAGTTAGGGCAACTATCACTAACAACACAATTAAAATGGCGCCGCCACGAGGCAACGCAACGAGACCGACCAATATGCCGAAAAGAGCGAACCAGATACCGTAGTTCAGGAATTTATCCAAGTTCATCTTTACCTCCTTTTTGGTTAATGAACTGTTTTTAGCATAACAAATAAAAAACACCCTGTCAAGCTCATTTGAGTGGTGACAGGGTATTTTATCTAACATTTTTTTTTGGTATCTGTGCCCTCGGCAGGAGTCGAACCCACATCACCAGGTTCGAAGCCTGGTGTCCTATCCGTTGAACGACGAGGGCAGAAAAAATAACACGATACAGGATTCACGCATCACGATACAAATCACATGTATCATGTTGTGTGTATTATGCATCATGTCGTCGTGCGCCGCCCGGGAATCGAACCCGGAACCTTGGGCTTAAGAGGCCCCTGCTCTAACCAATTGAGCTAGCAGCGCGTGTATCCGTCATTGCGAGGAAGCCCGATTCGCATCGGCTGACGAAGCAATCCAGCGGCCGCGCGAGACGGCATGACGACGGTGTGGATTGCTTCGCCTGCGAAGGCTCGCAATGACAGTTGTTATCCCAAATAATCCACCTCACTCTCTTGTTTAAACACTTCAATAGTCGGGCCTTTCCAGCCTTTTGCTTTCAGTCCGGCTTCGGCGGCAGAAACTTGCGCTTCCTGTTTGCTCGTGCCTTTGCCTTCGGCGATTTTTTCTTTATCAAGGTAAACACCAACCACAAATTCTTTGGCGTGATCCGGTCCTTCTTCTCCCAAAACTCGGTAAGTTGGCGTGATGCCGACAATTTCTTGGGCAGATTCTTGAAAACGCGATTTCGGATCCATCCACAATCCTTCTTCCAATACCACCGGCAGTTTGGTAATAATCCAGCGCGTGATAAATTGTTCCACGACTTCCCAGCCCTGATCAATGTAAATGGCGCCGATCAGCGATTCCATCACATTGGCGAGAATATATTCGCGCGCTTTTGTGCCAGCGTCTTTGGATTCGCCATGGCTTAAAAACAGGTATTGTTCCAGGCCGATTTCGTTCGCCACTTGCGCGCACATTTTAGCGTTGACCAAAGCCGCGCGCCAGTTAGTCAGCTCGCCTTCCGGATTCAAATAATTTTCAAAGAGAAATTCGGTTACCACCAGTTCCAGCACCGCGTCGCCAAGAAATTCCAATCGCTCATTGTGTCCCAGTGGAAAAGCGCGGTTTTCATTTAAATATGAACGATGGACTAAAGCTTGGACAAGGTAATTCGGTTGTTTGAATTTAATTCCGATTTTTTCCTCCAATTCACTGAAATTTTTGGTTTTGTATTCTTCCATTGTCGGTTGCATAGATAATATGGTTTAGGCCTGCCATATTATTACCTGGCCGCGTGTTTACACACATAACAAGGTAACAATCAGGCAGTGATTAATAAAATTATTTTGTTGTTTTTGATTTCATAATATCATTGTAAATCGCTCCGAGGACGCCATTGACGAATTTGCCGGATGACGGACCGCCGTAATTTTTGGCGATTTCAATCGCTTCGTTGATGGCGACTTTTGGCGGAATCTCTTTGTTGAATTTCATTTCAAATATGCCGATGCGCAAAATATTCCGGTCAACCAACGACAGCTGTTCAACCGGCCAATTTGTAGCATATTCAGCGATTGTTTTATCCACTTCCGTCAGATTGTTGATAACACCATCAACCGTTTCTTTCACGAAATTTTTGTCAGCTTCCAATCCGGCGCCGAATTCTGCCAGATTTTGTTCAATTATCGCCGGCAGATCACTCATTGGACAACCGCGAAAATCCCACTGGTAAAGTGATTGCATGGCAATGGAACGGGCGAGATGGCGGGACGGCATAAATTATTTACCAATCATTTTTTTGCGTTTGGCTGAGCGGGTGGCGCGTTTTTGTTTGTCAACGGCTCTTTTTCCTTTGTAATAACCGCATTTGCCGCAAGCGCGATGCGGGATAATCATTGTCCCGCATTCACCGCATTTGGTTATGCCAATCGCTTTGAAAGCAAAATGAGAGGCGCGGTCTTTTTTTGAGCGAGATGTGCGTCGTTTTGATGGAACACCCATAGTGTTAAGAATTTATAATTTTCAATTTCCAATTTTTAATTGTGATTGATAGAAATTGAATGATGAGTTAAACTGGCTCTAATTATAGCATAGCTTAGCTGATAAATCAAGGCCTGTTTGTGTTATTGCCAAAATAGTGTAATTTCGCTAAAATATCCGCATGGAAATCAAAATCTGCCAAAACAAGCAGGAATGGGATAATTGGGAGCTGGCGCGAAAGCCGGCGGAGTTTTTGCAGTCTTGGGATTGGGGTGAGTTCCAGCGACAAAGCGGTAAAGATGTTTTGCGTCTGCAGGTGGTTGAGAATGGCAAGGTGGGGTGGCAAGGGCAGGGGTTTGCGCACCGACTCGGATTTGGGTGGAAGTATTTGTATGTTCCAAGATTTATTGCTTTTGACATGGAGCTTACGAGTGTAATTAAGTATTGTAAAGAAAATTTTTTTTCTTTTATAAGAATTGAGCCATCCAACCTCCTACGTCCTACGTCATACGTCCTACGTCCAACAAAGAATCGTCAACCCCAAAACACTCTTATTTTAGATATAAGCAAAACAGAGGAACAGCTCCTCGCCGCGATGCATGAAAAAACTCGCTACAATATTCGTTTGGCTGAGAAAAAGGGCGTGGTAATTAAATCAGAAAAAGACGCGGGGGTTTTTTGGCAGTTGAATTTGGCGACGACAGAACGCGATAAATTCAAAAGCCATCCGAAAGAGTATTATAAGAAAATGCTGGAAAATAATTTTTGCCATCAACTAACCGCGTATTATCCCTTCGGCTCTGCTCAGGGCAAGCCGATCGCGGCGATTTTGCTGACGGTGTTTGGCGATACAATTACTTATTTACATGGCGTATCCGGGAACGAGCAGCGCAATTTGATGGCGCCGTATTTTTTGCAATTGGAAGGAATAAAATTGGGAAAGAAATTGGGTTGTCAGTATTATGATTTTGGCGGCATCGCGCCAGATGCTAAAATCGGCGCAACCACTTGTTTCAATGATTTTTGCTGGCCTGCCAATCACCCATGGACAGGCATAACCAGATTTAAAGCCGGTTTTGGCGGCGAGCGGCGGGATTATCCGATGGCGATGGATGTGGTTTTGAGCGAGTGGAGGTATGAGGTTTATAGAATATTTAAAAATATAAAAAGATATTGTTAAATTGACCTATCGCGAACACACCCCCTGCCCCTCTCCGAGAGGGGAGTTTATAAGTTCCCTCCTCGGAGGAGGGCGAGGGAGGTGTTGGTCAGCTCTTGACTTTTATTCGGCTTTTGGCTATTATATACTCGTTCTTTGAAAATCGTCGTCTATTATTTATTTACTATCTTTAATTATGTTAATGTTACGTTTACAGCGTTTAGGCAAGGCCAAACAACCAACCTACCGATTGATTGTATCGGAAAAAGCTCGTGATACTCAAGCCGGCAGCTTAGAAATTCTTGGCCACTATAGTCCGGTAAATAAAGAAAAAAAGTTAGAGTTGAAAGTGGAAAGAGTTAAATATTGGTTGTCGGTTGGCGCTCAACCATCAAGCACTGTCCACAATTTGTTGTTAAAGAATGGCATTATTTCAGACGAAAAGAAAAAACGTTCTGTGTTTCTTTCTAAGAAGCGCAAAACCAAGATAGAAGAGGCAAAAAAGAAGAAAGAAGCTCCGGCGGCATAAAATAAATTTCACCCTGGCCTAACGTCAGGGTGTTTTTATCCACTCACATGTCGCGTGGACTGGCATTGACAGCAAAAATATGATTTGCTATAATGATTAAGCTTCTGAAACTGAGTTAGTCGACACAGTTAGGAAGATGTACACTTAAGTTTATTAATTTTTTGGAGAATATGAACCAAGATCAAGCATTTCTCGAGTTTCTCGTGAAAGGAATCGTTGGCAAGCCAGAGGCCGTGAAAGTGGCCCGCAGTGTTGACGAGCGCGGTGTTTTACTCACTTTGGATGTTGACGTTAGTGACATTGGTTATGTCATCGGTCGTCAAGGGCAGACCGCCCACGCCATCCGCACTTTGTTGCGTATCGTCGGCGCGAAGAACAACGCGCGCGTTAATCTGAAAATCAACGAGCCGGTCGGCGGCAAGCATTCAAGACCGATGATGGCGCCAGCAGCAACACCAGATGTTGTTGACACCAGCGCGGTTGACGACTTGAATATATAAATTTTGAAGTCATAAAAACCCTGCACCGTTCTGGTGCAGGGTTTGTTTTGTCGGGCTAGTGGGACTTGAACCCACGGCCTCATGCACCCCATGCATGCGCGCTACCAACTGCGCTATAGCCCGGGGTTTATTTACATCACACTTTGTGGATGAATTTACCTCGCCTTTTTACTCGCGGTGCGGATGCAACGAGTGCAGGTCAAAACTCCGTCCGAAAGCTGAAGATTTGGATGTTGCCGGCGCAAAGTTTTATTATTAGCATGACTGCGGTTAGCGGCGCGTTTTGAACCTTTGCCGCAGGTTGTGCATTTTCTGGACATAGAATTATTTTTAGAAGTGTGGTAATATGGGTTAAAGTGCGGATATTGTATATTAACAGAGATGTTTTGTCAAGTCAAAGATACTAATATACAAATAGAGTACTAATGATACTAATATATACGAATATTTACATCAAAGGGTATTGGTATACATTAGTATCATTAGTAAATTAGTATATTGGTATATTTAATTTTTATGGAACTAACTCAACTCCTATTCTTCCTCGTCATCATCATCCCTTCCTCCATCATTCATGAATATAGTCACGGCTGGATGGCGGACAGGCTCGGAGATCCGACCGCGAGATACGCGGGCCGGCTGACTTTGAATCCGGTCGCTCATATTGATATGTGGGGGACGATTTTGATGCCGTTATTTTTGTTTTTCATGACCGGCGGCAGATTTTTGTTCGCTTATGCCAAACCAGTGCCATTTAATCCATATAATTTGCGTAATCAAAAATGGGGTCCGGCCATGGTGGCAGTTGCCGGACCGCTTTCTAATTTGTCGTTGGCTTTTGTTTTTGGCCTCTTAATCAGGTATTTGCCGATCAGCCCGCTGACGATTTTTTTAACCGTAATTGTGTATGCCAATGTGCTTTTGGCAGTTTTTAATTTGGTGCCAATCCCGCCTTTGGACGGATCAAAATTGCTTTACGCGATTCTTCCGGATTCAATGTTCAAAGTCAGAGAAGTTTTAGAACGTTACGGTTTTATTATTTTGCTGGCTTTTATTATCGGCGGATTCCAGTTTTTGATGCCAGTGATTGTTTATTTGACTGGGTTGTTTACTGGTGGGATGGGATTGTTTTAATCAGAACACAGAACACAGTTAACAAAACACATAAAATTTTGAATTAGATAGTGATACCTGTCAAACAAAAACACCCTTTTCGCGGGTGTTTTGGTTTACCCTGAATATTTTTTGTAAAAAGTACTCGGGGTATTCCGCAGGCAATACCGGCCTCTTTGCTTCGCGTTGGTCGCGAGGTGAAGAAGGCGCTGTGTATTGTCTGCGGCAGTGGTGGGTGGGGGTTATGAAGCGGTTTCGGTTGCCGGCTTGTCGGCGGTCGGCAACAGACGTCCAAGTCTGTATGCCGCGTACGCGCTTGCCAAGCCAGCTGCCGCACCGACCATGATGGAGAGGGTGGTTGGCCCGAATGCGAGTTGTGTCCAGCGGCCGTAGCACAAGCCGCTTATTCCTCCGACAATCACTCCGACGGTGATAGTGGCCGCTTCTTGACGCGCGGCGACTGTTAGCAGGCAGTAAACTATCATCCCGGCGGATATGATCACGCCCGCGCCTGCTACCAGAACAAGAGCCACGATGAGTACCGGTAACGCTACCGGTACCAACAGACCAATGGCGAGGCTGATTGGTATGTGCAGCAGGCAGCATTTCAGGCGCTTGTGCGAGTGGTGGTTGAGCACGTTAGACAGACCCATCACCGCAACATACGCCAGCAAGATTGCAAGGATCAGACAGGACGGTTCTGTCCCTCTTGTGCTGATGCCGGCATCCTCGTTCATCAGCTGGAGTAGCCATTGTTGGTTGTATAGCCATTTGGATGCCACGACTCCTGTGTACGCGGACAGGACGATTCCAACGATGGCGGTCGCGTAGAAGATGACGACACCGAAAACCTCCCCGAGCCCGCTCCAGAATTCCTTGGTGAGCAGCCTATTGAAGATCCGCGCGTGAACCTCGTAGGTGAGCCCCGGGAAGCCGGACCAGAACCCAGCCTCCAGGCCGAGCAGGAGTCCGCAGACGATGGCCGCGGTTTCCCAGTTGAGAAACATGTTGAGCCCGTTTGCGGCAACGATCGTCGCCGCGACCCCGATCACAATCCCGAACGCGTGTCTTCTAGTGAACTGCATTTTGTTTCCTCCTGCGCCCAACACGGACGCTTAAAACCACCAGACTTTTTTTTGGCATTCTTCCCACAGTGGAAAGAGCTGTTTATTTTATACTAGATCTTATCCCCAAAGTCAATGGTTGACAACTTTTTCATTATAATATACAATATCGCCATCTTAAAAATTGCGTGAGTACCCCCGACTAGATCGTGGGGAAGATAATCGCCGGTTGGCTGATTTATACGCTTTAAGAGATTGTGAAATTTCTTATTGTTGTGTAAATGGCTGGCAAGCCATTTTTAATTTTGATTTTTTATTTTTTAATTAGAGTTATGCCAACAATCAACCAATTATTGCGCAAGGGGAGAAGGGACAAGCCAAGTAAGTCCGGCGTGCCGGCTTTGCAGTTTACTTATGACAGTTTGCACCGCAAAAAAACGGAATTGCGCCACGGCGCGCCGTTCAAAAGAGGTGTATGTTTGAAAGTTTACACTGCCACGCCGAAAAAACCGAACTCCGCTTTGCGTAAAGTCGCGAAAGTCAGAATTTCAAATGGCGTTGAAGTAATCGCTTATATCCCGGGCGAGGGTCACAATCTACAAGAACACTCCATTGTTTTGATTCGCGGCGGACGGGTGAAAGACTTGCCGGGCGTGCGTTATCATATTGTACGCGGTGTTTATGACACTCAAGGCGTGGAAGGCCGCAAACGCAGTCGTTCAGTTTACGGCGCCAAACGACCGAAAGTCAAAAAGTAATCCAATCATTTAATAATTTTTATTTATGCCGAGAAGCAAGCAAATAGCCAAGCGAACCATAGCGCCGGACTCAAGATTCAATAATCTTATTATTGCCAAATTTATCAATGTAATTATGAAGAATGGCAAAAAGACCGTGGCGCAGGATATTGTCTATGGCGCTCTAGAAATATTGAAAGAAAAAAAACCGGCGACAGACATGGTGAAATTGTTTGAAGAAGTGATGGACGCGATTCGCCCAGCGGTTGAAGTCCGTTCCCGCCGCGTCGGCGGCGCCAATTATCAAGTGCCAATGCCGGTTTCTTCAGATCGCCAGAATGCTCTGGCATTTCGTTGGCTGATTGCCGCGGCTAAAGCGCGCAAAAGCGGCGGCATGCGAAACTGTTTGGCGTCTGAAATGTTGGACGCGATGGCCGGGACTGGCGGCGCGATTAAGAAAAAAGAAGACACTCACCGCATGGCCGAGGCGAACAAAGCCTTTGCTCATTTCGCTCGCCGTCGTAATTAATCGTTTTTTTGTTATTGAATTTTCCATTTTGATTTTTCAATTTTTATTTTATTATGCCCCGAGAATATTCATTAGACAAAACCAGAAATATCGGCATCATGGCCCACATTGACGCCGGCAAGACAACCGTCACCGAGCGCGTGCTTTTTTATACCGGCAAGAAACATAAAATCGGCGAAGTGCATGACGGCGAGGCCACGATGGACTGGATGGAGCAAGAGAAAGAGCGCGGCATTACCATTACTTCCGCCGCCACCACTTGTTTTTGGAAAGATCACCGCATCAATATTATTGATACCCCCGGCCACGTGGATTTTACGGTTGAGGTGGAGCGCTCTTTGCGCGTGCTTGACGGCGCGGTAGCGGTGTTTGACGGCTCACAAGGCGTAGAGCCGCAATCAGAAACTGTTTGGCGCCAGGCGGATAAATATAAGGTGCCGCGAGTTTGTTTTATAAATAAAATGGACAAGATGGGCGCGGATTTTTACATGAGTTTAGCTTCCATTCAAGAACGTTTGTCGCCAAAAGCGTTCGCGGTGCAATTGCCAATTGGCGCCGAGTCAACATTTGGCGGTTTGATTGATTTAATTGACATGAAAGCGGTTAAGTTTGAGGGCGACCACGGAATGAATATCACCGAGTTTGATATTCCAACGGATTTAGTTGATCAAGCTCAACAGTACCGCGCTAAGCTTTTGGAAAAAGTGGCGGAAGCCGATGAAGCCACAATGAATAAATATTTAGAAAAAAATGATTTGACTTCGGATGAAATCAGGCGAGCGATTCGTAAGTTGGTTTTGACTGACGAAATGTATCCGGTGTTTACCGGCAGCGCTTTGCAAAATATCGGAGTGCAAAGAGTATTGGATGGCGTTGTATATTTTTTACCATCACCGTTGGATGTGCCGGATGTTGTGGCGCATGATCCGGACGATGAGGGGAAAACAATTACGATTAAAGCTGATGACGAAAAGCCGTTCGCGGCCTTGGCATTTAAGGTCGCGACCGATCCTTTTGTCGGCAGATTGACATTTTTTCGCGTTTATTCGGGAAAATTGACTTCCGGCAGCTATCTTTTAAATTCTTCCAATGGCGAGAAAGAGAGAATCAGCCGTATCGTGCGTATGCACGCTAATTCCCGCGAAGATGTGAACGATGTGTATGCCGGTGAAATCGCGGCCGCGATCGGTTTGAAAGCAACGACTACCGGCGATACTCTTTGCGATGAAAATCATCCGGTGTTGTTAGAAAAGATTGTTTTTCCGGAACCGGTTATTTCCGTGGCGATTGAACCAAACAGCAAGGCAGACGCTGAAAAGATGGGAATGGCCATGCAGAAGCTGGCGGAAGAAGATCCGACATTTCGCATTCATACTGATGTTGAAACTTTACAAACAATTATTTCCGGCATGGGTGAATTGCATTTGGATATTATCGTTGACCGCATGCGCCGCGAGTTTAAAGTTGAAGCCAATGTCGGCGCGCCGCAGGTTGCTTACAAAGAAACCATCAGACAAACAGCCGAAGGCGAAGGCAAACATATCAAACAGTCAGGCGGACGCGGTCAATATGGCCACTGCTGGCTGCGTTTGGAGCCGATGGAACGCGGCAAGGGTTTTGAATTTGTTGATGAAACCAGAGGCGGCACCATCCCTCGTGAGTTTATCACTCCAATTGAAAAAGGCGTGAAAGAAGCGCTGAACCGCGGTATTATCGCCGGTTATCCGGTGGTGGATATTAAAGCCTCGGTGTTTGATGGCAGCTATCATGATGTTGATTCTTCCGAATTAGCCTTTAAGATGGCCGGTATTTTGGCGTTTAGAGTCGCCGCGGCAAAAGCCAACCCGGTGATTTTGGAACCGATTATGAAAGTGGAAGTAATAATGCCGGAGCAATATATGGGCGATGTTATTGGCGATTTATCCGCCAAACGCGGACAAATTCAGGAAATGGGCGACCGCGCCGCCGCGAAGGTGGTTAAAGCTATTGTGCCGCTTGCCTCAATGTTCGGTTACGCCACCTCTTTGCGATCTATGTCTCAAGGTCGCGCTTCTTACACCATGGAATTTGACCACTACGCGGAAGTGCCAAAAAATATTGAGGCGGAGATTGTGAGTGGAAAGAAGAAATAAAATACGGGGCTTACCAAGCTAACAAGGCCGACAAGGCTCACGATGCCTCGTAAGCTTTGTGAGCATCGTTAGCTTCGCAAGCCTTCGCTTGTGAAATTTAACATCATCACAATTTTTCCCAATATCATAAACTCCTACTGCGATGAGTCAATTTTAGGACGGGCGCGGAAGAATAATTTAATAAAAATTAACACGGTTAATTTGCGCGATTTTGCGGAAGATAAACATAAAAAAACAGATGACACGCCGTATGGCGGTGGACCGGGGATGGTGATGAAACCGGAACCGGTTTATAAAGCGTTGAAGTCCGTAAAGTCTTTAAAGTCAAAAGTCCATAAAGTCAAAAAAAAGACAATTTTGTTGTCGCCAAGAGGCAGGCAGTTTGATCAGAGAATGGCGGAGAAATTATCAAAAATGAAAGAGATAACCTTTGTTTGCGGACGTTATGAAGGCGTGGATCAGCGCGTGGTTGATTATATGGTTGATGAGGAAGTTTCTGTCGGGCCGTATGTGTTGGCCGGTGGCGAGCTTGGAGCTTTAGTTATTATTGAAGCGGTGTCAAGATTGATACCGGGGGTGTTGGGGAATGAGGAGAGTTTGGAAGAAGAGACACATAACACTGCATCACTGCATCACTGCATCACTGCATCACCGATTGTAGACAAAAGTGATGAGGTGATGAGGTGTTCAAGTGATGTAGTGAAAGAGTATCCGCAATACACAAAACCTGCGGAGTTTATGGGTTGGAAAGTGCCGGAGATACTGTTGAGTGGCAATCATGGGGAGATAAAGAAATGGCGGCGAAATCAGAACCCAGAACCCAATTAACAAAACACAATTACGATACACGTGGCGCCTCAAGCCCGCAATTATGTGTTATGTTAACTGTGTTTTGTGTTGTGGGTTTCCTGTGTATATCTCTCTATTGACAGGCTTGGCGATAGCATATACAATTAGCAGGCTAAATAAGCTATTTTTACAACTAACCATTCTTCTAAGTCCCAATCAAAATTAAGGATACTGGAAAGAGAAAAGAGTAAGTCAGAATGGCTTCCTCTTTTTTCTTTCTTTAAAGCCGCCTTTGGCGAGCCAAGGGAGAGAATGTACATTACAATTTAAAATTACCATCAAAACACATTCTATATTCACTGCAAGAATGTGGCAAAGAATGATCCGTTCTCCGACTAGGTCGGAGTATGCGGTCAAAACGTCTATTTATTAGTAGAGCCTTAATCCAATAAGCCTTTGGCTTAATTGGAATAATCACTCTCATTTTTTGAAACGTTCGGTCTAATTCAGCTTAAAATACTGAGCGAAGCCGAATGTATTTGAGAGTTTGATCCTGGCTCAGGATGAACGCTGGCGGCGTGTTTAAGGCATGCAAGTCGTACGAGCCGACGCAAGTCGGTTAGTGGCAGACGGGAGAGTAACACCTTGGTAACCCACCTCCGAGACGGGGATAGCTCACCGAAAGGTGAATTAATACCCGATGGCAATGCGGGGACGCAAGTCATTCGCATTTAAAGCTTGTCCTCACGCAAGTGGGGATCGGCACTTGGAGAGGGACCTAGGTCCTATCAGCTAGTTGGTGAGGTAATGGCTCACCAAGGCTACGACGGGTAGGGGGCGTGAGAGCGTGACCCCCCTCACTGGGACTGAGAAACTGCCCAGACACCTACGGGTGGCTGCAGTCAAGAATCTTCCACAATGGCCGAAAGGCTGATGGAGCGACGCCGCGTGCAGGAAGAAGCCCCTCGGGGTGTAAACTGCTTTTCTTAGGGACGAATTCGTGACGGTACCTGAGGAATAAGAGGTTGCTAACTCTGTGCCAGCAGCAGCGGTAATACAGAGACCTCAAGCGTTATCCGGATTTACTGGGCGTAAAGAGCCCGAAGGTGGTTTGGAAAGTCATTGGTTAAACCCTGAGGCTTAACTTCAGGTTTGCTGGTGAAACTTCCAAGCTAGAGGCCGGGAAAGGCAAGCGGAACTATCGGTGTAGTCGTAATAAGCGCTGATATCGATAGGAACACCAAAGGCGAAGGCAGCTTGCTGGAACGCGCCTGACACTCTAGGACGAAAGCGTGGGTAGCGAATAGGATTAGATACCCTAGTAGTCCACGCCCTAAACGATGCGCACTAGGTATTGGGAGTATCGACCCTCCCAGTGCCGTTTAAAAAAGCTAACGCGTTAAGTGCGCCGCCTGGGTAGTACGGCCGCAAGGTTGAAACTCAAAGGAATAGACGGGGACCCGCACAAGCGGTGGATCATGCGGTTTAATTCGATGGTACGCGAGGAACCTCACCAGGACTTGAAATGTAGCTGCATTCCGATAGAAATATTGGAAGCCTTTGAGGGTGCTACACAGGTGCTGCATGGTTGCCGTCAGCTCGTGCCGTGAGGTGTACCGTTAAGTCGGGTAACGAGCGCAACCCCTATTCTGTGTTAAATGTACACAGAGGACTGCCCGCGCAAGCGGGAGGAAGGCGGGGACGACGTCAAATCAGCATGGCCCTTACGTCCTGGGCGACACGCATGATACAATGGCCGATACAAAGGGTAGCCAAGCCGCAAGGCGGAGCCAATCTCACAAAATCGGCCCTAGTTCAGATTAGAGTCTGCAACTCGACTCTATGAAGCCGGAATCGCTAGTAAACGCGAATCAGAACGTCGCGTTGAATACGTTCTCGGGTCTTGTACTCACCGCCCGTCACACCACGAAAGCTGGTAACGCCCGAAAGCTCCCGTAAGGGGGACTAAGGCAGGATCAGTGATCAGGGTGAAGTCGTAACAAGGCATCCCTAGCGGAAGCTGGGGATGGATCACCTCCTTTCTGGAGATAATTTGACGAAAGTCAGATTACAAAGTTGATCCTGATTTTTCAGGATTAGATTATCAAATAGATGTTTAAAATTCTTTGCCACACTCGTGTAGTGAAAACTTAAAATTCTCCCGCATAGCGGGGGAATTTTTGTTCTTGACTCATTTTCCGCCAGCCTATATAATATCAGCAGTAAATTTAATTTTATTTCTATGTCCTCACTCGACCGTTTAATAGACTTGGCAAAACAAACCGGAAGTAAATTAATCGTGCACGATCCAATGGAGGGGAGAGATTTAGTAATATTGGGAATTGATGAATTTGAGCGTTTGGTTTTGGCTGATAAAAATTTTGATTCTGACTTTCGCGATTTATCCGGCAGTGAAATGTTGGGAAAAATTAACCGCGATATCAGCATCTGGCGCGCGAGGCAGGAAGAGGAAGAAAAATGGGACAGGGAATTGGCTTGGGATGAAGAATTAGATTCCGCTTCGCCGTTTGATCCGTTTCAAGAAATGGACAGCCAGACTTCGGCATGGCATAGCGCCGGCGCTGTGCTGGAGAATCGTTACGGTAAACAGCGGGGTGAGGATTTTGATTCTGATGATATTGATGAAGACGAAGAAGAGGAAATTGACCGCGGAAGTTTTATGAGCGCTGGCAGTAGCAGTGAAATAAAGATTGAAGACGTACCATTCGGTTCAGAACAAAAAACTACCCCGATTCCTTTGATTAAAAATCTTGAGGGTGGCGGTTGGAAAGAAGAATCATTGTTGGAAGAAGAGCCGGTATTTTATGAAGAGCCGGTTTGACCTGCGAAGGGAGGAACAAGGGAGGTGTTCGCTCGCGTTATGGATTAGAAGGCGCCGGCGGGGGAGCCTCGCTATTTTTTAACCGATTGATTCTATTTTTAATTTCCTGATTGCCGGGAACGAGCTGAAGCGCTCTTTGATAAAGAGTCAGAGCTTCTTTTTTTATGTTATTGTTTTCATACAGCATAGCCAAAGCATATATCGCGTCAACGTAATTCGGCTGCAACGCGATAGCTTTTTTGAAAGCAAGTTCCGCCTGCGCGTTGTCGTTTTCTTTTCCACGATTGAAGTAGTACCTGCCCAACTGAAAAACATAAATCGGATCTTGTATGCCGTAAGACAGCCCGTTTTCCAGCGCGGCAATACTGCCGTCCAAATCTTTTTCAATTTCTCTCAATAACGCCAAGCGCATATATCCTATCAAAAAATTTGGTTTTAGAGAAACCGAGGTTTCAAAGTTTTTTTTGGCCGCGGCATTATCCTTTTTCATAACAAAAGCGTCGCCCATAGCCACATAAAGAGACGGATTGGTAGGTTCCAATATCAGCGCTTGCTCCAGCGCGGTTATCGTCCAGCCGCTGGCTTCAGGTGTTATTGCTTGAGCGTTGGCATACATAGTAGCGAGGTTTTCCCAGCTGGCGATGTTATTTGGCGATAAGTTGGTGGCGTTTTTGGCGGACTGTACGGCCGAAGCCACCAGATTACCAACCTGGGTAGCATCTTTTGTCTTGTCAGCCGTTTCTGTCGCTTTGTTCAAAAAAGCTTCAGCTAAAGCGAGATGGAGAGTGATGCGATGAGGATTCCAGCTGACGATTTTATTTAGAGCGCTGATGCGCTGGTCTATCGACTGATTAACAGTTTTGGCAAACACGATCTCTGCCGCAAAATAACGGCCTAAATAAATGCCCGTAACGATAATGGCTGTGAAAATAAGAATAAAGCCGAAAGAAGTGGCTAAGGCGAATTCAGGCGTGGCTTTAAGGGAAATGTGCTGGGTAGGAAATTCAACCTTTACTAAAAGGGCGCTGGCATTAACGATTAACCCAAGAAACAGCCAAAAAGCGAACCAATGCGCCATGCCGAAATTCATTAGAGGAAAAGTAATCAGCAGAGTAAGCCAGCTGGCGGCAATACTCCAAAAAATCAAAGGAGATTTTTCAAACGCGCCAACAACCTCTTCTTCTCGTGTCTCGGCAACACGGCGTTTTTTTAAAGTCAGCAAATGTTTTAGCCATGTGCTTAACATCAGACCCAAAGCGGTCAGGATTAAAAGGATAAAGCTAAGAGCGCCAAGTATACCTGTGGTTGCCGCCAAGTCAAATAAACTGTCGTGCGATTGCGGGAATCGGACATTCCAGAGCAAGTTGTTGTTAAAGTCAACTGGCCGATATTTGGAGAAATCAAACATAAAAGTGCCTGGACCGGTGCCAAAGAGGAAATTTTTGGCGCTTGCAGTAACGGTGTCAAAGGATATTTGGAATGATGTTCCACTAGATAAAGAAATTTCTGCCGGAAGTTCAGCGGTGAGAAAACGTGGCACGTTTAAGAATATAAAAATCAAGGCAATGACCAATATGGCGAATGCTACCGACGTCCAAACGGTGCGGATTTTGTCCGCGTAAGTTAAGAAGAAAACCAAGAGGAGAAAAACCGCGGCGGCGGCGATAATCCACACTACCCGGAATCCTAAAGTGGTAAGCGCGGCCAAAGAAATTACCATTGGAATTATCAGGCAGATATCCGCGATTATCGTTTTCTTTTTGATAGTTAGCAAACCGAGCGATAAAATGAAAGTTACAACCAAATATGCTCCCCACAGAGTGTTTGAGCCGTTGACAGGATTGAATTGCGGCAGGAAATTCGGCCAAGAAAATAAACGGAGATTGTAAAGAATGAAGTATGCGGCGGCAATGGTGTTGGACAGCAAAAAAAGATAGACAACGCCGAAAATTTGAGGCAACTTATTTAGTGTTTGGACGGTTAAGAAATAGAATAAGATGAAAGCGGTTAAACCAATGAAAGAAATCCCAAGAAAACCAAAATCGCCAAAAAAGCTTTGGTATTTGTCTTGCGACAGAATTGACGCGACGAGAAATATCACCCAAAAAATAAAAAGCGGGATATCCAGCGGCGTGCGTCTGATTTCAAAGGTTTTTTTCAGGACTGAACTGCCAAGCCAGCAGAGGAGGGCGAGAAAAGTGAAAAAATAGAGGAGGAAATATTTATTCAACTCTCGCGTTTCTTGAGTAAAAGGCAGAACGAACAGGGGGATTAAAAAAACCAGCGTGTATAGGCTGAATTTAGTTAGACCGGACAGGACTTTGGTGAAACGTGTTTCCATAAAATGAAAATACTAATATACGAATAGAGTACTAATGATACTAATGGATACTAATACCCTTTGATGAAAAAATTAGTATACTATTAGTATTATTAGTACATTAGTATATTGGTATTAAATTAGTATTTGAATAATTATAAACTACCACCTTCAGCCGGAGCAGGGAATTGTTCGGAAGATTCCACAGGCGTGGATTCAGCAGGTGTTTCGGACACAGATGGAGTCGCTTCTTCTGTCTCCGGCGCAGTTTCGGCTACTGTTTCTGTATCCGTGGCAGTTTCGGCAGTTTCTCCAGCTGGAGCGACGGGTTCAGCTTCTTCTGCGGTTGGTTCTACCGGTTGCTCCGGTTGTGTATCAGTTTCGTTGGTCGTTTGTGTTGTGTCTTCGGCCATCGATTCTTCATCAGCGTTTTCAGTGCCGATGATCCAGTAGTCAAATGTCAAATCGGTTTCTGAAAGCTCGCTTAATGATACTTCAAACGTTCCTTCCTCTTGTTTGGAAATCCACCAGAAAGCGTTCGGGTTTGAGCGGAAAGTGATAAAGATTTTGACTTTTGACGTTACTAATTCGTTTTCAACTTTTACCAATGTTGAATTGTTTAAAATTGTCGCTTCGCCGACGCTGGTCTGCTTATTATCATTATTTTTCTTCACTACAAATTTTTTCGCTTGCACGCTGTCCGCTTTTATGTTTTTGGCAACCAAGAGTCCGGTTTCGTCAATATACCACAGATTATCTTCGTTGTTGATGGCTCTGACGCTCAAGAGACTCTTGTTTTGTATATCTAAGCTAATACTGTTGGTAAGTGTTCCATCACTTTCTTCGTTTACAGTGAGCGTAGCCGAACTGCCGCCGCCGTTAACCAACCCCTTATTAATCATAATAGTTATTTTGCCTTCACCTTCTGCCAATGGTTCTAAAGCCATGCCCACCAGTCCGGCTGATTTATTGGATTCAGAGTCGTATCTCATGGCATAGCCGGGTTTGGAAGCTGAAACAAGATAATCACCAACCACAATCGGGCCGTTTTCATCTGTTACTTTGGTTTTAACCAAACCGGCCAAGGCCAGAGGAACGCGGCCTTCGCCAGAAGCGCCCATGAGGAAAGCGCCGGTATCAGAGATAACGCCGGCAATTTCTTTGGTATAGGCGGAAGACGATTTTTTGTATTGATTTGGATTGTTCATATCAACCACCAGCACATCGCCGGGTTCGCCGGTTTCACCGGTTGTTAGATTAACATACTCGGCCATATCGGCAATGCCGTAATCGGTAGAGTTGGCAATGAAACTTTCATCAGCGTAAACATTACCGCCGGCACCGACCACAAACTGATTGACACCATTGTTCTGTACTGCCAACAAAGCCCGGTCAAGCACGGTGGAAGAAGTCATGGTTCCGCCTCCAGCAACAGTATTCAAGACAAAACCGGCTGAACCAGCAGAATTAGAGATATAAGAAGTAATGGTGGTGCTGGCTTTAGCGCCGCTGGCAGCATATTGAAAACCAAGGAATCTTGTTGAGACTCCCAATCCATTCCAAAATTCAAAATCATTATTAGTGCCAGAGGGTGTTCCCACCAAACGCAAAGTATTAGCTGTGGAAGAGACAACGCCGCCAGCAGTGGCAGTAAAAGACAGAGTGCCGGAAGTTGAGACATTGCCGGAGGAGTTAATATAAAATTTCCCCAAAGCAAAAAGTCCGGCAGCGCCATCTACGCCAACAGATAGTTGGCCGGTACCATCCATTGTCATTTTATTAGCGTTGTTAATGCGAAAGAATATATTTTCACCAGTCGGCGCATTAAATATGGAGTCAGAACCAGTTACTAAAAAAGCGTAATTAGTAAGGGAAGGGGTCGCTTGACCCATCCAAAGTCCCGGATAATTTCCACCGGTTCCATCCCCAACTGAACCTATATAAAGTTTGGCAGATGCCACACCGGCATTTCCAAGAATCCATCCGCCATTAGAGGTTGAAGTTGAAGCAACTGCTCCTCCCACCGCTACATTTAAAGTCCCTGACGCGCTCATATTGCCGGAGGAGTCAACATTGAAGTAGCCTGAATCAAATGTGCCAATGACTTGACGAACGGTTAGAGAATTATTTGCCAATGAGGACGTAGCAGTTGAACCATCAGAAACATTTAAAGCGGAAAGACGGCCGTTAATGGTGATGGTATCGCCAGCCACGTCGCCGAGAGTGGT